>Ga0351923_1002_pt1 | contig 61596 bp, 55 predicted proteins | sample BONcelT113001C11_FD_206859 | JGI IMG/M metagenome (GOLD analysis project Ga0351923, IMG submission 206859) | Enriched cells from coal bed in the Powder River Basin, Montana, United States - BONCAT cells T11 rep2 HSBNCT.T11.300.1.C11 ...
TATCAGTGAAGTCAGGGTTGATAATAAAACATACCAATCGGTTACAAACATCGGATATAATCCTACTTTTAATAATAAGGAAAGCTCTATTGAAACATTTATACTTGATTTTTCGGACAACCTTTACGGGAAAGAAGTTTCTTTGTATTTTCATGAACTGATCAGAGACGAAATAAAGTTTAACAATGCCGATGACTTGAAGCACAGGATCAGTATGGATGTCCAAATAGCCAGGTCATATTTTGAAAGGGCCGGATAATAGTTTTTTTCGGATAATTTTAATAATTTATTTACAGGAGGCAGTTGAATGGGGCTCAGATACGAAGAAGTAAGCGATGAGGTAGTGACAATGATGAGGGAGATAAAGGCTCAGTATTTTCCGGAATTAAAAAATGCACAGATCAAAGTGCTCTTTGATGTAAGAAAAAGAAAATCAGGCGGCATGATGGTGCTTGGCCGCATAATGAGAACAAATGACCTCCTGAGACATTTGACAATCGATGAAGCCGGGGCGGTCGAAGGGTATGATTACATTATAACCCTGGATAAATTATGCTGGGACAATATTACAAAAGCCGATAAGGAAAGGCTGATCCGGCATGAGTTGAGACATACCGTTTTTGACCTGGAAGCTGAGTCGAATCCTTACAAGCTCCAGGACCACACCATATCGGATTTCTATGAAGAAATAGAATACAACAAAGATGATCCACGCTGGCGGGAGAGGCTTTCTACTCTCGTGGATGATATCTATGAACAGCAGAAGGAAGCCCGGCTGGATAAAAAGAAAAAGAAAATAGGAACAGGGTTGAGCTGATAAGGACTGTTGGTTACGGCATATTGACTGACAGATTGTAAACCGGAGAAACGATACTCGTCCAGCATTGTGTATAACCTCATTGATGTGAAAACTTTTTCCCTTTATTTTTGCGAGGTGATATAATTGTTTTCTTTCATCACAGTAAATATTAAGAAGGAGGGTACATGGAACCAAAAGAAGTGAAGTTGAACAGGTTGTTTCAAACAAACGGGAAAACCCTGATATTACCTTACGATCAGGGACTCGAACATGGTCCGAGAGACTTTTTCCAGGCTACGTTTGCACGGGATCCGATGCATATTATAGAAATTGCAAAAAAAGCAAAATATAATGCGGTTGTTATGCATATAGGTAATGCAAGGAGGTACTTTAAAGACATATACGGAGAAGTGCCGCTAATATTGAAGGTGAACGGCAAGACGGAGATTCCGTCTGACGATGAGCCTCTTTCCCCGCTTACGGCAAGCGTTAATGATGCGCTCTCCCTTTCGGCTATAGCAATCGGCTATACCCTCTACGTAGGTTCAGCAAGACAGGATGAGGATATAGAACAATTTTCCGAGATAAGAGAAGAGGCCCACCGTCATGGATTACCCGTGATTGTCTGGTCTTACCCGAGAGGCGAAGATATTAAAGAAAAGGGCGGCAAAGACAGTCTTTATGCCATAGAATATGCAGGCCGTGTTGCCGCAGAACTCGGGGCAGACATGGTAAAACTTAACGTACCTTCCCTGAAAAAGAATGATAAAATACCGGAGCCTTATAAAAGCTATGATATCGGGTTGGGAGATGCAATAAAACAGATTATTGCAAGTACCGGCGGCGTTCCTGTAATCTTTGCGGGAGGCGAAATGGTTTCTGATAACGACCTTATCAAAAAAGCCGAGGTGTGCATAAAGGCCGGTGCTTCAGGACTTATATTCGGGAGAAATATATGGCAGAGGCCCCTAAAGGAAGCAGTGGGGATAACAGGGAAGATTAAAGAAATTATTAAAGGCTGAAAGCGAGAAAGCGGGCACCTATTGACAAATTATTTCATCAATCAGTTAACTTGCTTCTAAATGAAACATTATAAAATTATAGATCACGAGGCCGATGTTGGATTTGAAATATATGGAAAAACGCTGGAGGACCTCTATAAAAACGCTGTCGAGGCCCTCTTTTCACTCATAGTTGAGCCAGGAGAAAGGAGGCCGGAGAAAGGCAAAAGATTTGACCTAACGGATGACCAGGGACTTCTCATTGTCTTCCTTAATGAACTTCTTTACCTATGGGATATGGAAGGATTTATACCAAAAGACCTGTCCTTAAAAATTGAAAGGAAGAAACTGACTGGAACTGTAATTGGTGGAATATATAACCCCTCAAGAGACACGATAAAGCGAGAAGTCAAGGCGGTTACCTACCATAATTTTTTTATTGAAGAAAAAGATGATATGCTGAAGGCAACGGTAATAGTTGATGTGTGAGGGAAGCAATGTTTTAAGTATTGAATACATTACGGAACCCCAATTTTTTTGCTTAAATATCAACCGCCCATTGCAGGAGGGCTCAAATAATGGAAAACCTGCGTGAACATTTAAGAAAACTTGACAATAATAGATATCTGGTAGAAAGACATGACCGTATGCTTGTGGATGGGCTTGTCTTTCTGAATGAAGAACTGCTCCACATGATGGGAACAGACGAAAGCATCAAACAGGTAGAGAACGTTGCCTGCCTGCCCGGCATTGTGGGCATGTCCATGGCAATGCCTGATATCCACTGGGGCTACGGTTTTCCTATCGGCGGAGTAGCTGCATTTGATATGGGCAAAGGTATCGTTTCCCCAGGCGGTGTCGGCTATGACATAAACTGAGGCGTAAGGCTCATGCGCTCCGTGTTGAGCGTTCATGATATCAAGCATAAAATTGAAGGCCTTGTAGATGAATTCTACCTTAATATCCCCAGCGGAGTAGGATCCCGCAGGAAGGATTTTAAACTTTCAAAGGATGAATTAAGAAAGGTGCTTAAACAAGGTGCACGATGGGCAATAGAGAATGGATACGGAACACACGATGACTTACCGTTCATTGAAGATGAGGGGCAGATTGGATTTGCACTGCCTGAAAACGTATCGGACAGGGCCTTCGAAAGGGGCAGGGATCAGCTCGGGACCTTAGGAGCAGGCAACCATTTTGTAGAGATTGGTTGTATAAAAGAGATATACGATGAAGACATCGCAAGCATCTTCGGACTATTCCAGGATCAGATAACAGTAATGATTCATACCGGTTCACGGGGTTTAGGCTACCAGATATGCGACGATTACATAAAAGAGATGTTTAAAGCGTCTGAAAAATACGGCATATCGTTGCCCGACAGGCAGCTTTGTTGCGCGCCCGTTGAATCGCCGGAAGGACAAAGATATCTCGGTGCTATGGCATCTGCTGCAAATTATGCATTTGCGAACAGACAGATGATTACGCACTGGGTGCGAGAAACATTCGAGCATATTTTCAGAATGAGCGCAAACAGGATCGGCCTTTCGCTCGTCTACGATGTGTGCCATAACATAGCAAAGATTGAGAAGCATAAAAAAACAACCCTCTGTGTGCATAGAAAAGGGGCAACGAGGGCATTTCCGGCAGGCGACCCCGCACTGCCCGAAAGATATATGAAAGCGGGTCAGCCTGTATTAATACCCGGAGACATGGGAAGGGCATCGTACGTACTTTCCGGCACAGAACGAGCAATGGAAGAAACCTTCGGGAGTACATGTCACGGTGCAGGACGTCTTATGAGCAGGAGCCAGGCAATAAAGACATCAAAAGGACGTTCAGTATATAAAGAAATGGAATTAAGGGGGATATATGTGAGGGCTGCGAGCAGGGCAACGCTTATGGAAGAAATGCCGGAGGCATACAAAGATGTATCAAAAGTAGTTCAGGTTGTAAATGATGCAGGCATTTCCCGTCTTGTCGCAAAGATTGTGCCGCTGGGCCTGATAAAGGGTTGAAAAACAGCGAAAAAGTGGAACGTGAAAAGGTGAAAAGAAAAAACTGAACACTATCCACTATTCACTGATTTTAAGGGGGATTTATGAAGAAAGCAAAAAAAGGACTCATTGTAGTTTTTACCGGTGACGGCAAGGGTAAAACAACAGCCGCACTCGGTGTTGCACTCCGTGCAAGCGGCCACAGTATGAACACATTAATGATAGAATTTATGAAAGAAGAGGGTAAATCAGGAGAGCAGAAAGTCTGCCCGGCAATGCTGGGAAAAATAGATATATACCCCTTTGGTATGGGTTTTGTCTTCAGAGGAGACGACCCGAGACCGCATATGGAAATCGTTGAAAATGCATGGCTCTTCATGGAAGAGATGCTCTCGAAAAAGAAATACGAGATCCTTATTTTAGATGAGATATCCGTTGTATTAAATCTGGGGCTATTTCCTGTTGATAGAGTGATTAATTTTCTTATATTGAAGGACGATGCGCTCCATGTGATTATAACCGGGAGGGATGCACCGCCTGAACTTATCAAGATGGCGGACATAGTTACGGAAATGAAAGAGGTAAAACATATATTTAAAGAAGGTGCGTCAGCAACAATCGGGCTGGATTACTGATACCGAATTTAGGTTTTGCAAAAACCTTGATCTCTGTGTAGAAACGATATAAATTCCGGTGCATAAAAGTACAAAAACAGGTAAAATCTTTTAAAGGTATCTTTACATCTTCTTAAAAAAAGAGTAAAAGAAAAGAATCACCCCGAGGCAGATTACAGAGAATGAGCGCCGAGGGGCAATAAAATATGTTTCAAATAAAAAACTTTAACAATTACCGGTAATCCTTTTAATACAGATTATGAACGGCTTTGACGGAAACAACAGATTTTATTTTGCCTTATAGATTTTTAACAGGAGACGATATGGATCCGAAGGAAAAAATCATTCTCGCCCTCGATGTAGAGCATTTTGAGGAAGCACGCAGGGTTGTTATGGAGTTTAAAGACCATGTCGGAATGTTCAAAGTCGGCAAACAGCTGTTTACCCACTGTGGTCCGAAAATCGTAGATTTTATAAACATGAAAAATTCAAAGGTGTTTTTAGATCTCAAGTACCATGATATACCGAATACTGTTTCAAAGGCTGTTGTTGAAGCGGCACGGCTCGGTGTTGACATGCTGAACATACATGCATCAGGCGGTTTTACCATGATGAAAGAAGCAAGGGCTGCACTTTTCAATGCCGTAAAAAGACTTGAACTGCAACGTCCAAAGATTATCGGAGTTTCAGTGTTGACAAGCATAGATGATGTTGAGCTTAAACGTATGGGCATAGATATTCCTGTATCTCAATTAGCCCGGAATCTTGTCCTCCTTGCAAAGGAAGCTGAACTTGACGGTGTTGTTGCAGCAGGTGAAGATATCACAATGATAAGGGAACTGTGCGGGAACGATTTTATCATTGTAACACCCGGTGTAAGGATAGAATCAAAAAAAGATGACCAGAAAAGGACAATTACTCCAAAAGATGCAATTCGTATGGGCGCAACTTACATTGTGCTCGGCAGGGCAATAACGGATAGTGAAAACCCGCAATCCCTTCTTGAGAAAGTCTGCGAAGACATCAAAAATGCCCTACCTAACTAACAAAAACAGTATTATAGAACTTATAAAGAGCCATCCCGGATCTGTCAGAAGGCTCTGGATCGAACATGGTTATGAGACTGTATCGGATGAAGTCATTAAAGAGGCTAAGAGACAGGGTGTTTCTTTTAAGGTGCTTCAGAAAAACATCTTTTTTAAAAAATTCACCAATATAAAATCCCACATATGCCTTGAAGTAGATGAGATATCTTATACGGACCCTGATGAGCTTTTACATGATCTTGAGCGTATTAAAAACCCTCTTTTATGTGCCTTCGACGGTATTTTTGATCCGCAGAACCTTGGTAATATTTTACGAAGTGCAGCCTGCTTCGGAGTAAATGCGATTATTATTCCTAAGGACCGCTCATGCGGTATTACACAAACCGTTGCGAGCATTTCGCGCGGAGGCATTGAGCATGTAAAGATAGTCAGGGTTGTCAACCTTGCGCGATATATTGATACGTTAAAAGAGACCGGAGTTTTTTGTTATGTTCTCGACGAAAATGGTATAGCGCCTATATGGAAAGCAGACCTGCGTGGTCCCGTATGCCTCGTCTTCGGCAGCGAGGAGGGTTTGCGCAGGCTTACAAAAGAAAAATGCGATGAAATTATCAAAATCCCAACCGAGGATGTCTTTCCTTCATTAAATGTTGCAACCTGTTTTGCTGTTTCTGTCTCCGAGGCGAAACGCCAGCGGGCTGTTTCTCAAACAATCTGATGCAGGCTGAAATCGTGGAAATTGAGCAGAAGTTAAACAACTTAAAAGATATTATTAAAGGACTCCGGAAGGTTGTTGTCGCGTTTTCCGGCGGCGTGGACAGTACATTTCTTCTCAAGGTTTCTACAGACATTCTCGGCAGGGAGAATGTGCTTGCCTTTATCGGATTGTCACCAACGTGTCCTCAAGGGGAAATAGAAGAAGCCGTGAGTCTGTCGAAGCTTATCGGGGCTGAATATATTATCGCAGAAACCTCCGAAATGGAAGACCGGAATTACATTCAAAACACCGTCTCCCGTTGCTATTTTTGTAAAAACTATCTTTTTGATATGGCTTGGGATATTGCAAGGGATAAAGGGTTTTTCCACGTGACAGAAGGATCTAACCTCGACGATATGGATGACTTCCGGCCCGGAAGGAAGGCCTGTATTGAACATCATGTTTTAAGCCCTTTGCTGGAGGCTGGACTTGCAAAAAATGAAATAAGAGAGCTGTCAAAAAGATTTTCTCTTCCTACACATGACAAGCCCTCCTTCGCCTGCCTTTCATCAAGGATACCTTATGGCACACCAATCAGTATTGAGGTCCTCAAAATGATAGAACGCTCTGAAGATTTTATCCGGAGCCTTGGTATACGGCAGGTAAGGGTACGATATCATGGTGATGTTGCACGTATTGAGGTTATGGAGGAAGATTTTGTTGTGATAATGGCCAATAAGACCGGTATCGCTGAAGCGCTCAAGCAGTATGGATTTTCTTATATAACGCTTGATTTGAAAGGATATAAAACCGGAAGCATGAATATCAGAATCTGAATAGTATTTATATTTTTTTGTAGCCGTCATTTGCGAACAGTTTTGGAAAGTTTATAATGAAATGCCCCCTTGCAAGAGGATGCATCGCAAAAACAAAAAAACTGAAAAAGCTTTGGCAGCAAGCTGCGGGGAATTTACCGGCTTAAGACTGAAACAATATTTGTATGATATTTTATTAAAAGCAGGTTATCATTTTAGGGGTTAAAGCTCATTTATGAACAAAACGATACCATCCTGGTGCCTGTTCGATTTTGCCAACTCAAGCTATTCAGCAGTCATAACAGCCACAATCTTCCCCGTTTATTATGCAAACATAATTGTCGGTAATACTGCCGGTATGGGAGATATATGGTGGGGAAGGGCAATATCAGTAAGCATGGCCATTGTTGCTATAACATCTCCCTTTCTCGGTGGCATTGCAGATTATGCGAAGATACGAAAAAAACTGCTTCTATTTCTTACATTTTTGTGCATCGCTGCGGTGGCCTCTTTTTCTTTTCTACGCAAGGATATGGCTATTGAAGGGTTTGTTCTGATCGTCCTTGCAAATGTGGGGATGGAAGGAGGTCTTGTTTTTTATAATTCTTTTCTGCCTGAAATTGTCCAACCTACGCATCAGGGCAGGGTATCTGCATGGGGTTTCGGGACAGGATATGCCGGCTCGATATTTTCGCTTCTTCTTGCACTTTTCCTTGTTAGCCATGGGATGATCAACAGTATATGGCTTATGGTGGCACTTTTTTTTGCCGTATTCTCCCTGCCTGCCTTTATCTTCCTGCCGTCAGACCCAAAGGCCGGAACAAAGATATTTGTTTCGGCCATAGATGGTTTTTGCCATACATGGGGGCAATTTAAAAAAATGTGGCTGAACAAAAATCAGAGAAAGTTCCTTATAGCCTATCTCATATATGAAGACGGGGTAAACACCGTAATAGTTTTTTCAAGTATTTTTGCAGCCACCACCCTCGGTTTTAAATCCGATGAATTAATCTATATGTACCTTATTGTTCAGGCCACAGCCCTTGCCGGTGTTTTTTTGATGGCCGGATACATTGACTATTGGGGACCCAAAAGGGTTATCCTGCTTTCCCTGATTCTGTGGATTGCCGTATCAATAGCCATATTTTTTGTTTATGGAAAATTATTATTTGCAATAATCGCTGCCATAGCAGGGTTCGGGCTCGGCACGGTCCAGGCTGCAACAAGGGCTTTTTATACCCAGTTCATATTGCCCGGCAAAGAATCGGAGTTTTTCGGTGTTTACAGCCTTGTAGGTAAATCATCGGCTATAATCGGGCCACTTGTTTTCGGATATCTTTCATCGACTTTCGGGAGCCAGAGACCTGCTGTCCTTTCGATAGCCCTGTTTTTCCTTCTGGGTTTTGTCATCATAAAAAGCGTCAGTGGCGGGCAACCGAATGTTTCTTGAAAATTCAATAACACATAGATATACTAAAATATATTACAATGGATTTATGCTGGCAGAAGGGGCGATGCACCCCCGCTGACGCTGTGGAGAACAGCAGGCGCAAGCCACTGTATAAAGAATATCCTTAGCTCAGACGGTGAGCGGAGAAGGGGAGGCCGGCGGGGTACCCACGATAGCAGGCCATGGCTTTGCTGCGAAGGGGACGACCAGGTAATCCCTGTAAAAGAAGAAAATTAAAACAGGGGAACAGGGAAAGCAAAGACTGTATGAAACTCCCGGTTTACCTGTAAAAAAAGGGGGAAGCAAATGGCTCTTATTGATGAATTGAAGAAGAAGACCGAAGAAGGATTGAAGACACTGAAGGAGACGGCACAGGATTTAGCATTTAATGTAGAAAAACAGGCAAAGATTGGTAAAAAAAGATATGTTGATATTACAAAACTTCAGAGGAATATTCAGAAGCTGTATACGGAAATAGGTCAGCATGTTTACAATGAGTTTTCGATGGCAAAAGCATTGAGCAAAGACGACCTTTATTTAAAAGAAAGAATAAACTCAATTACGAGAATTAATTTAGAGATAAGAGACATAGAAGACGAAATAGACGAAATACAAAAAAACACGCTGCCTAAAAAGGATGATCAATAGGCTTTTCACACGTTGCCCTGATAAATCTCTGGGACCCGCTACTCGCAATTCTACAGCTGAAAAGTCACGACCCGCAAACGGGCAGGCGTCCCGGCTTCCCTTCCCTGCAAGTTCCATTTGCCAAAATAGTGCGCTTTATGCTTCCGGCATGCCTGCGGGAAACTAATTTACATTTTTGATGTTTTTACAAACAAGCTTACTGAGGAGATAAACTTCCGAGTCGGGCGGGGTCTCTATCCATCTTCCTGCAATATAAGATGTTTTTATTCTGTTGCCCCATAAGTCAATGGAGTTTTCCATAAGGTGAAACATGCTGCTTGCACAGGCGATCTCAAGGTGCAGCAGTTGCGGTCTATTGTATGGCGAGGCTATTCTCATCCAGACACTAACCTGGTTATCTGAAATATATTTTACGGTCTCTGAATCGTAGTAATATTCCATGTCAGCTTGGTCTATATCATTACAGATGTAGATCCATCTGCTGTTTTTATCTGATGCTTCTGCTGCTGTATGTAACGCAGCAATGGTTACAACGAGAAAAACAGCTATCAAAACAGCATATTTCAATAAAGTTCTCATTCACCCTTCCACCTTCTAAACATTTACACCTCAATCCCTCGTGAATCTAATCCACTTCGGCCTGTTTTAAAAACATTGAACCTTTTAACTGGATGCCCGATGCTTGCAGTCGTGTATTCAAGCGTTTAAATACCGCACTGTAAATGGTCTCTCCGTGCCTTACCCTGTCTGTGTTCTCTATTTCTCCTTATCTTGTTCTTGCACTCCTGGCATACAATTCCCAATTCATCTTTTTTAAAACTGAATATTTTGCCGCAAATATAGCAAACTTCCTGATTGCCGTTTCTGCGGGGATAATCAGGATATTCTCTGTTCAGGCAGCTTGGGTTGGAACATACAAGAACCCTTACACTGTTTGTATAATCATATTCAGGGAGCATTTCAGACTCACATCTTCTGCATATCACAGGCGTTCTCTGTCTAGTCGCCTCGCGGTTCTCATACCCCGAAGCTTGCTTAGAGATTGTTTTAAGCAGGCGTAGTTCTTTTGATTTTCCATGGTTTACTGTGGAGCAGTTTGTTTCTGTTCTCTGCATGATAGAATTATCGGAAAATTATCAAATTTATTTAGAAAAAAATAATATTATAATTTCGCATCCTTTTTATATAAAGTTCATTTAAAGAAAAATTATTATTAACCGGAAAGCTGTGCATATTTCGCACTCCCGCAGGTCATACATATGAGATTATAATATATTTGCTTAATATAACGGCAAGTCTGCCCGAAGATATTTACGAAGTCATTGAAATTAGATAATCTTTGACTTGACAATTGTATTACAACGTCATATATTAAATTGTGGAGAAATTTAATAAAAATGTATAAGCTGAACAGCAAAAAATATAGAATTACCTTTTTGGCAATAACAATCTTTACTTTTTTTGCTTTTTACGGGGCAATCGGCTACGCTGATACATTTACCGGAGATGTGTCAAGAAGTACCAATGGGCTCGGCGATTTTATCGGTGAATTTACGTACAGGCTTTTTTCGCCAACAGCTGCAGAACTGGATGTTACATTAAAAAACACAAGTCCTTCAAGCAACGGCGGTTTTTTAACAGGTTTTGTATTTAACAATCCAAACAATTTTATTACAAACGTAAGTCTAACAGGTTCAAACTCATTGTTTAAACTCTTGGGTAGACCAATTTTCCAAGATACTATAAGCGCATCGCCATTTGGCAGGTATGATATCGGTGCAGCCCTGGGAGGAGATTTCCTGGGAGGCAGCAGCCCGGCCAAGGGGATTGGTGTCGGGGAAACGGCAAGTTTTGGTTTTACTCTAACCGGAAACAATCTGGATCAACTGGATACGAGTAGTTTTATCCAGGCAAGATCGAACGAAGGCGAATTTTTTGTTACCCGTTTCAGAGGGTTCAACGACGGTGGCAGCGATAAGGTGCCCGGAGGCGTTGCAGCGGTGCCTGAGCCGAACGTTTTTCTTTTGCTCCTTTTCGGTTTGGCAGGTATTGCGAGCTACAAGAAGAAAATAACGAAACTTTGTAATGTAAAAATGCCCGCCAATAAAATATCGTAACCCTCACTCCTTAAAATAAACAATTCAAACTATTATATAGGTTAGTTACAGATTAATTAATAAGATAGTCCTGTAGTGTTTGGCAACTCGCAAAATCAGTATCAATAAAATTGGCTCCAATACTGGTCTCATCTTTGGAATGAAAAACATGTCGAGGTGTACATTGCATGGTCAGAGGTTTTTTACTTTCAGGCAGTGTAAAGATAATAGATATCTTCGAAGTGTCCCCGTTTTCAGCGTCTTCTTGTATATCATATTTATAATCATTGGGGATTGAGATCTGTATACCGTTGAGAGATAAATCTAAAACTACCCCGGCCTGTAAGGAATGATCGTTTAAACCGGGCTTACCGACCAGTGCAGGAAGAGAAACCTGTTTTCTTGGGTAGCGACGTTTTTCTTCGTTAATATTTTGAACTTCTTTCCCGCTCTGCAAATACTGATAAATGATAGTCTCTATTGTAGAAGATAAAGTTCTTCTTTCTTCCTTTGAAACATTCTCCAACGCATTGCGTAAATATTCACTGGTACGAAAACATATAGAGACATTCTTGCTCATGTACATTCCCTTATTTGAAATCTATCTTTTATTGAATATTTAAATAGCCTTCCATGATAAATAATAAACAGCAATACAATGTATTACAATATGGTACTCAGTTTGTCAAGAATTCTTTAAGCTGGATTATCTCCTGTGTTTGAAAGAGCGTAATAAAAAAAAGCTGCCTGAAGGCAGCCTTTTTTTATTACATACTGGTTTTACCCGTCACCATGGAAGACCACCGATGGCGGGACATACATTACAGAATCTACGCTTTTACAATTTCAAAAGACATCTGGCCGTCATCATACTTCAACGGTCTGATTGTTATATCCATCCCGACTTTAGCATCCTCGGGTTTAATGTCGCCTGCAAGGCGCGCAAAAAGCTTGATTCCGCCGAGATCAGCGACGCCCATGATATAGGGACAATCCTTTTCAAAGCCGAAGGGTGCATAGTAAGCAGTTGTAAAGGTCTCAAGTTTACCGCTTTTCGGCATTTCAAACCAGTCCATATCTTTTGACAGACATGCAGCACAATCGGCCCTTGGCGGGAAATACTTTGCGCCGCACTGTTTACATACCGTGCCCTCAACCTTTCCTTCTCCTAATAAATCGACGAACTTTGCCGTCTTCGTCATAGCCGTAAAACTCTTTCTTCCAAATTTTTCGAATCCCATCGTATCACCTCCCAAAGATTGTAACATTGCCATATAGGCCAACGCCGCCGACATTGTGAACAAGACCTATTTCCGGGTTTCCCGGTACCTGCATGGGGCCTGCCTCATCCCTCAACTGCAGAACGATTGTACGTATCTGTGATCCGCCTGTTGCGCCAATTGGATGACCCTTAGAGAGCAGACCGCCATCGACGTTAACGGGAATCCTGCCTTCCTTGTATGTTGCTTTTTCCCGGATAAGCTGCTTGCCGTCGCCCATTGGTGCAAATCCAAGCCCTTCGTATGCCATTATCTCTGCGATGGTGAAACAGTCATGTACTTCAGCGACTTTTACATCATTTGCTGTTATGCCAGCCATCTTGTATGCCTCTGCTGCTGCTCCGTAACCAACGCTTAACCCTTTGGCAAAGTCCGGTCTTGCGGCCATGTTGACTGCCTCGGAAGCAGCACCTATACCAAGGATCCATACAGGTTTCTTTGAAAAAGCCTTTGCTTTTTCTGCATTTGCCAGAATCACGCAGGAAGCGCCGTCTGCATTGGCGCATGCGTCACCGACACGTAACGGCCACGCAACAGCGCCTGCCATCTTGGCATCGGGGTTTGTCGGATCAAAGTCTGATGCCTTAACGCCCTTACGGTACACGGCTCTTTCATTAGTCTGGCCATAAGTCCCTGATTTTATACGTACGTCTCTCAGGTCATCATGTGTCAGACCATTTTTTGCCATATAGGCCTGTGCATAGAGCGCATAATAGGCCGGCATCATAGTGCCGAATGGTGCTTCCCACTGGATATCTGCGCCACGGCCCATTCTTTCCTGTGATTCGGCAGATGTAATCTCTGACATTTTCTGGAAGCCTACAACGGCCACTGCATCATGCAATCCGGCTTTAATCATGCTGTATGCTACCTTTAACCCGCTGCTGCTTGATGAACAAACAGTCTCGATATAAAAAGTCGGCTGGGGAATGAGTCCCAGATACTCCGCCAGAACGCCCGCAGGTGATCTCTGCTTGTCATATTCAGGCGCTGAGCAAAAAACAGAGGCTGCAATATCTTTCTGTGTCATACCTGCATCCTGAATCGCTTCCCTGAAAGCTTCAAAAGCCAATTCCCTGATCGAGCCTTCGTAGCCCCTGACAAACGAAGTCTGACCAACTCCAATAACTGCTACATCTTTTGCCATAAACTTCCCTCCTTCTTTTACTGTTTTTTTGTTTTTTTGACTCTCTGGTATATAGTAACAAAACGGTTATGTGTGGCCATATCTTTTGAAAAGACATGGGTACCGTCATTTCTGGAGACAAAGTATAAATAATCTACAGGTGCAGGGAAAAGCGCTGCCATAATTGAATTTTTATCGGGGTTACAAATCGGACCCTTCGGCAGCCCTCTCAATACATATGTGTTATAAGGGGTAGGGGTAGCAAGATCTTTTTTTGTTATAGGGCTGAAAAATGCGCCTGTGCCGTATGTTACGGTCGGGTCGCAATCGAGGGACATATTCCTCCTGAGTCTATTATGGAAAACTGCAGAAATCAGCGGTTTCTCTTCTTTCATTTTTGCTTCTTTTTCTATCATTGATGCAAGGGTTAATACCTGATTAATATCCATTTTTAATTCCTGCATCCTATCCCGTATATTTTCTTTTTCAAAAGACTTAAAAGTTCTCTGCACTATCCTTTCTATAAATTTGTCTATATCAGTTTCTTTGCTGTAATAATATGTATCCGGTGAAAGATATCCCTCCAAGGAACCGGAGTTTATTTTTAATCTATCAAGAAAATTACGGTTTTTTGCGAGGCGTATGAATTCATCTTTTTCCGTAATTTTTGCATTTTGAATTATTTCTGCTACACTGTATATATTGTAACCTTCAATAATCTTCAATGTATATATATTTCTCTCACCATGCTTCATTTTCATGATAATATCAAATGTAGACATGTTCTTTTTCAGTTCATACTCACCTGCTATCAGGTTGCTTCTGGTAAGAAACGAATAAAACATAAAAAGATATGATGAGTATATGATATCGTTATCTTTCAGGAGATTGGCTATGCTGTTCAGGCTTGTCCCGCTTTTTATAATAACATTTACAGGCTCATTTTCTGTACTCCTGGGAATACTTGCAAAGATGAGTGTTTGCATTATCAGGAATAATATCACTGCTATTATAACTATTTTATTATGTTGTTTTACAGGCATCCAGGTATCCCTATAGTATTATTTGTGATGCCGTTACGAAAAAAATGTCTTTTCTTTTTATGTTTCATATTGGCCATTTCAAATATCCGGTGGGCCTACGTTCCTTCGCCTGCATCATGACATAAGGCGCGCGTTTTTTATATATCCGCTGTATTATAGCAGTTTTTGGTTAAGATTCAACAGTAAAAGTTAACAGAATATCCCTGTGAACCTCGCCGGATAATAAATGCGGAGGTTCACTGTTCAGTTTATATTTATATTGACCTCTGTTGTAAAAGGTCTATAATGTTTTCTTATTTAACACAAAGTTTTTTTATATTATGAAAACCATCTCTCAAATCACTGCAGTACTTTTCTTGGTTTTTGGCATATTGGGGTGTTTTGTCGTCACTACGGTCTGCGGGCAGCAGTCACCCGAAAGCTCCCGAATTGAAGCAGAAAAACATTCCGATATTGAGGGGCTTTCACGACTGGGGCGCAAGGCCGTCGAAATTTTCAGGACAAGACCGGAAGATATAGCTGCTCCTCCATCTCCAGGGGATGATGCATTAGGACAGCAATACCTGCTTAAAAGAAAGTCCGAATATGAACCTTTTTCCATTTTTGGCAATGCCGCAGGCAACTGGACAAACAACGTGGCACTGACAAAAAACAGCCCGCAGAACGATAATTATATTATTACCACCGCCGGAGTTTCGTATCAGCCCATAATACGCCCCAACCTGCTCGGCGAAATTACTTTTGTACAGCAATGGTTCCGTTACGATAAGTTTACGGATATGAATTTTGACAGCATGAACGTGGGTGCCGGACTTTCCTATGCCATACCGGAGCTTTCCAATCTGGCGGTTTTCGGACGTTACAACTATAACAGGCTTACCGATGCAGACGGGGCAGGCGAGTATTTTCGTAACCACAGCGTAACATTAGGTTTTTTTAAAACATTTCCTCTGGCGCGCGCTCACTATCTCTACGGAGGATATTCAAGTCAGTTAGGTTTTTCAGACCCGAAGATATATCAAAGGGACTACCATTCTCTTGTTGGAGGGTATAACCTTGACATAACATCAAAACTATCTATCGATATAAGTGTTCGTGTTTCATACATTCCTTATCAGGAAGATGGCCGTGAAGATTACAATGAGTCTGTTTCGCTTGGAATAACATATAAGCCAAAGCCCTGGCTTGTTTTGACTTTTTCAAGCTTTGCAGCATCAAACCAGTCGAGCAATAGCGTTTTTGAGTATAACGTAATAAATTTAGCCCCGAATATCGGGATAAAGATTAAATTCTAAGGGAGCTGCCGGATGTTTTCTCTTATACAGAGAGCCATAAAGATTAAATACAGTTGCAGCAACTTCCTGGCCGTACTTTTTGTGCTCACCATAGGATTTACATCCGTATTGTATAGTCAGACCCCAAACAACGCCACTATAAAATTTATAAGCGGAGAAGCGAAATTATCAAAGGGTGGTTCAGCCCATGAGTCCGGGAAAGTCAACGATGTTATTCCAGCAGGCAGTCAGGTTTCTACCGGGAAGGATTCCAGGGTAGAGATTGTCTTTCCTGATGGAACACTGGCAAGGCTTGGCTCGGATACTGTACTAAGTATAGATACGAGAACCGGAAGTTTTACACTGGAGCGCGGTACGCTGCTGCTGCAGGTTCCGAAGGGTGCCGGTTCAATAAATGTCACAACCGGAAATGTTTCTTATGAGTTGGGCAGCGCAACGGTGTTGCTTGAACACTCCCCCGGAGGTTATGCAAAGTTTATTGTTGTTGAGGGGGCAGCCAAGGCATCGATAAACAGCCGGTTCGGTGAAAGGATGCCAGTAGATGCTGGCAAGATGCTTATTTTGCCTCCCGGATCAAACAGCCTGCCCGACCCTGTTGATGTAAATCTGAGACGCCTGGTTCAAACATCGACACTTATTCACATAAAAGGAGATACAAGGACAGCCGGAGGCGTATCGCCTTTTAATTCCGACAAAATTGACTATGCCGTTCTGGAACAACAGAGAACAATTTCTGCAGGCGCGCTTATCGATACAAATCTTGTCATGTTATCCGGCAACAGCCTTGTAATTGCATCTGACAACCTCCTGAAGACCCTTGAAGACAGGGCGCAGGAAAACTGGATTGTTACACGTACTTCTGAACCTTTGGTGGTCAACCAGGGTTCACCTTTTATACTTGACGCAACGAATACCATTAATGCGTCCGGTACGATTACAAAAAACGGCAGTCAGGCAGGCACAGGTCAGATTTATGAGAATTACCAAGGTGATATAGATCATGGCGGGTTTGCCAACTATGTTTTTGGCAGGTATCAAAATGCTTTCGAGAGCGGATCAATCCATTTCAATGACAGGTTTGCCTCTGCCTCTCTAAGTACCTTTCTCTTTAACGACCTTGCAGTGCAGGGTAATTTCGGCATATCCCGACCGCCCGGGACGCCTGATCAACTGGCGTTGGTTTCCAATAACGCCATTAATGTATCACAGCCCTTTCAGATAAATACAGCACTCAATAGCCTTAACCTTATTGCGTCCAACGGTGCTGTCAATATTAACAAGACCATCACTGCCTCCATTGCGCCGAAATCTTCACCGGAACTGGCAATGGAAACACAGGCGGCGGGTCAGTACCACGGTGTGGATAATTGGCAGTCACATGATCCCCTCCCTGCAGGTACGGTGATTGCAAACGCCACGAGCTATGATTATGCTACCTTTAAAAATAAAAATGTAGCGTCTTCGGAATATTTTGCCCCTGATGCGACTAGGGAAGCGGCAAAAGTCGGCGGTGTTGTGGATGCACGCACATACAACGAGTCAGTCCAGGTAGGGCCGTCACGGGATATGTCAAAAAACCCTCCATTAACAGCGTTCACATATAGCGCATATGTAGCCCGTTACAAGGTTATGAGGCCCCTGCCGATAGCATATTCGAAAGTGGAAAACAACCCCCAATTTGGCAATGGTCTTACCAGCGGCGTGGCAACGGATCAATACCGTGCGCTATTTAACAGAAACGATCTTGTCCGGCTGGGGTATCTCCAGGTTATAAACTATGATGCAAATGATCCTGCCACCCTGGAAGCGCGGATCACTCCTTTTACCGATTATGCTGCGACCTATATTTCAAGTGACGATCTTCAAACAAAGGTTGTGCAAAAGTATGATACGGAGATGGCAACAAGAACGCCGGCAAAGCAGCAGGAAGCAGCAGACCTGCGTAACGAAGCAATAGATGTCCAGAACATGACTACAAACAGGACTGCAAGCGGTGGGCTGACCGCTGACAGCAAAACGACAAGATCATTTCAGGAGCTTTTCGTATATGCCAGGGGCACGGGCAGCAATATTAATGTAGCATCGGGTCAGAGTGTTTCTGGATTCGGAAAAGTAATAATGGCCGCAGAAAACGGCATCAACATAAATGGGAGCGTGGAGGGGGCAGAGAATTTTTCAGGGATTGCCGGATCAGGCAGCATCACTGTTGCAGACGGCGGCCTTGTTGAAGTTTTTACTGATAACCGTGCTTCCGGAGGGGGAACGATTGACTTTTCTGCCCCAAACAAGGTTGAGATTGCGGGCAGGGTACAGGCAAGCGCTACCCCGCAGAACGGGTACAATGTATACCAGAAGGCAGGCAGTATAGTCTTAAAAAGTCAGAATACAGACCCAGACGCTGTTGCGATCAATGTAACAGACACCGGCCAGATACTTGCACTTATTAATTCTGCTTCATACACAAAATCCGACGCGGGACGCGCAAAAGTCCAGCTTACATCTGCCGGCGGTAAAATAGGCATAGACGGTCTGAAAGACGGCGGAGAAAATTATGGAAAGAATATCGTTGCCGATTACGGCGACCTGAATATCGTAAATAACGGTATGAAGGGTATTATTGACATTTTGAGCGGGGCAGGGCTTCAGGCCGATATCATAAAAATAGGCGCCCTTGGGACTCAAGGGGTTTTGAATATCTATGCCGGAAGCAGGATGGACGCCAATACCCAGATAAAACTTTATGGCGGCGAACTATCGGGCGGGGCAATAATATTCGGCGGGACTGGTACTGTATATCTCACGTCACCTGCAATCCTTATGAGCGCTGACAAGGTGCAGGTCAACACAGGTGTAAACGTCAATACCGGGGTTATTGCGGCGGACGTCTACGCCAACAAAAGATACTGGACACCGGCCCAGGGCGGTGATGCAGGTTCTCCCCAGCTTGGCACATGGTCTAAAACACCGAATAATGCAGGACCGCCGAAAAGCGCAGGGAGCTTTTAAACTTTTAATTTTACCTCTTCAGCCTCTCGATTATTTATCTTTTGTCTTTATTTTGTTTATTACTGTATAGATACGGGGCTTAATAACTGGAGTTGCCCATCTCCAACCCATCTCCAACAATAAATTATTCCAAGGTTGAAGATATTTGGCATGTTGAGGTATAGAACTATGCAAAATCGCCTGCTTTATTGGTTTTCTTCAGAGGAGGTTGATGTCCCTTACGTGAACATTGCGTAGTGACCGGGTTTTACCATACTTAAGCGAAGCGGAGCGCTCCCGTATATATACGCGGGATGAGGATACCCTGACTATAAATAATACGATAATATTAACCATAAAATAATTAAAACTGACCATAAAGATACAGGATTCCTCAAGTGCAGCAAGCTTATAAAACGTAAATGAGATAAATAGCTCGTACGGCGAGCGAAAAGGGGAGGCCTCGACGGCTCTGCCGGTTGAGGGGGCGACGCAAGCTCCTTTTATAGTATGGTCGGGAACGAAGCACAGTGAACCGAAGGGATATTAACCTCCATAGCAATAAACAACATAAATATAAGTACACAAGAATCGGAAGAGGAATTTTCAATTCACTTTGTTTTGTTCAGGAAGATATTTTATCCCCTCCAACCTCATGATGAACATGAGATTGGAGGGGGCTTTCAGAGTTGTTTTAAAAGATTATGGGGTAAATGTAATAGTGATCGTTGCCTTTGCTTTACTACCGTCTGTGGTTGCCGGAAGTTTCCATTTTTTTACTGCTTCGATAATGCATTTATCACCGGCTTTATTATTGGAAGTACCTGAGACAATTTTGACATCCTTTATTGTTCCGTCCTTGTTGATAACAATACTTAATACGAGCTTTCCCTTTGAGCCGTTTTTATTATAGCAATTCTCAAAATCACCAAGATGCTTCTTGGCTTCATCAAGGACTACCTCTTTTGTTATGCCTCCGGATACAACAACGTTGTTGACGCTTACTTTTGTTGTTATTGCATCCTGTTTATCGCCCTTCATCGCATCTTCGCGGACTGCCTCAGCCTCAATCTTATACTTTTTCGTGGGCATTGCATGCATAGGCGCGCGCAAAGCAGCTAACGGCATTGCTCCGCCTACAGCGTAGTTTGAGACTCCCTGGGGTAATGGAAGGGGCTGCTTAACGGTTGTAGGTTTGTCACCCTGGTTACGTATTTCCGTGTCAACGGCAACAAAAGATGTGTAGGCAGTCAGGAGGTTATACGTTAATCCAATGTCTGTTACCTCTTTTATGCGCTTATCATCCGAACGGAGCATATTGTAATCGGAAAGTAAGGTTATACGGTGGCGTGCCCAGAGATATTTGAGGGCTGCATTGGTTTTAAGGGGTTTAGCTTCCCCTGCATTGATTGTGTCCGTGTATTTACCGCTGCCGGAAAAACCGCTTAAGGTAATTGTGCCCTGCGGTTTCCCCTTCCATTTGCCGAAAATAATGACAGGGCGTTCTGCAAGCACATCAGGTACAGTGATCGGTTCAACATCATAGGCGCTAAAACCGTTGAAATTTACTTTTACCTGTGTGAGAACCGGGGACTGGATCATTGCGCGAAAACGCTCTGCCTTTTCCGGGGCTTCACCCGGTTTTGTGATAACAAACGGTTCTCCCATGCCGACACGGGCCATGCCTTCGATGATGTGGCGGTTTACACTTGAACCTATACCAAAGGCGAACATATTCGCATTGTTGAGGTTGTTCCTGATGAGGTCAAATGCTTCCTCTTCCACAGCCACATAACCATCTGTCGCAATTACAATAGTCCTGGCGTAGTTCTCAGTTTTTTTCAAGGAGAGAACGCGCTTCAAAGCCGGTAAAAGTTCTGTGCCGCCGCCGCCCTGCTGCCGGTCAATGACATTTATTGCCTTTTTTATGTTTTCCGAAGTTGCCGGTAAGGATTCCTCGGACATAAGAGCTGATCCGCCGGAGAAAAGAAGGACGTTAAATTTATCAGTAGGACGAAGGTTTCCAATGAGATTCTGTAAAAGATTTTTAGATATTTCCAGAGGGAAGCCGTGCATTGAACCTGAGACATCAACAATAAAGATATATTCGCGGCCGGGTATTTCGGCTTTTGCAACACGTTTTGGAGGCTGCATCATAAGGAGGAAAAAGTTTTCCTTCTCACCTTTATAGAGAAGAATGCCGGATTGGATTTTGTCGCCGTCAAGCCTGTAACGGAGGATATAATCGCGGTTGCCGCCGGACTTTTCAGTTTTGTCCAGTACGATTTTTGCGGTATCAGGGCCGCTGTAATCCGCTTTTACCTTATGTGAGGTAGATGCGAGTTCTTTAATGGGCATACCTGCCGCGATATTAACCGTAATATCAAAGGCGTATGGAGATGTTTCTCCTTCCTTAAGGTAAGGGTTCTGCAGCCATTTTTCGGATGCAGAGGCTGTTTCCGCGGGCTGGTTTGAATAACGCGGGCCTACAACAGTGGGATAGACGAACTGATATACCCGGTCTTCAGGCACAAGCAATTCGGTGTATTTAAGTTCCACTTTAATATTATCGCCGGGCATAATATTTGCCACGTTCATCTGAAAAACGTTCGGTCTTTGCTGCTCAAGGAGGGAAGCGCTTCGCCCTTCTTCCTTCGCCTTTTCATAGTCCTGGCGAGCTTCATCCCGTTTTTTTATCTTTGCCTCAATGACCCTCTTCCCGATTGTCATCTTCATCCCATATACTGCCGCCCGTGTTGAGGCCGGGAAGATATAAATGGCTTCAATCGCTTTTTTCCCTTCATTTTTATAAACCTGCGTAACCTGCACGTCGGAAATAACCCCGGAAATGTTAACGAGAGCAGAAGTGGATTTGAGTGGGAGTTGGTCTAATGTCGGATCATCGCTTTTTACAAGGAAATAAGGGGACAGGGTTTTATCGTCACCCTCTGACGGATAGGAGACAGGTGTCTTTGCGAAGGCAATGCCAAATAGAAGAGAAAAAGCTATGATGTATAGCATTAAAAATCTTGAAGCGCGTTTCATATGCAACCTCCTTGCGTTGTTTGTTTTTTTGCATCTATTTTATGAGACAAAGGAGAGGTTCAAAAAGTTCCAAACAAAATGTATTATCCCAGATGTTCCTTGGCATGAGTATTTGTGTCGGGCTATCCCTTGTAAACACGCTCACTACGCTCCGGCGGCGCCCTTCGCTCGCGTTCGGCTTCAGAGCTTTTGCTTATGCTACGGTTTAATCGCGAAGGCAGTGTTGAGCGACAAAGGCCGAGATTCCATTTCCGGGGCTTGCGCCTGTCCTCCGCAGGTGGGTCGCCCCCTCCATCAGCCAAGCTGTTGAAGCCTCCCCTTCTTGCTCACTTTGTGAGCTAAATAAGATGCTCGCCTCACGACGGTTTTCTTAGGATAACCCGACACCTTTTCTAATAACATATTTGGGATTATAACACAGGGTGTGTGAGTAATACGATTCTATTGAGACTGAGTTTAAAAAGGTTAAGGGATCATAGAAATTGACTGGATTTAAAAGTATCTCACCAACTACTGACAATTTCTATCCTGACTGCAATTTCTTCTTCAGGGATATTGTATAACAGGATGTTTTCTTTAATTTCACCGACAGCTTTAAGTTTCTCGTAGAGTTCTTTCAGTTTTTGAGCCGGAATTGTTGCCGTGATGATTTCAGTGCCTTCGCGTGATTCTCGCTTGATGTTCGTTACGTTTGACCGATTAAGAAGGTCTTCGATTTCTCTGCCTGCAAAAGCGGTGTTGTCGGCTTTAACCTTAATGTTAATGGTTTGTGGCTTTTTAGCAGCAGACGCCTTAAGTTGAAGCTGCCCGGGGGGCGTTTCACGTCCGAGCCTGTATTGCATCTCCATATCAGAGGCGGCAATATCCCCCTTCTTCTTATGTGTAAACTCAGATGCCCCGGCTGATGAAGGAGTAGATTTAAATATTTCTCTCTTTTCCTCGATTTCCTGCTCTTTCACAATTCGGGCAGGAGCAGTCCCAGCAGAATCTGATAGGACCGGTGCAGGTATAGGCATAACCGAAGGGGGCGGGGAAACAGAAGTCCCACCGGGAGTAACGCTGCCTGTGCCTCCTTTTGGGGCTTGGGAGACTTCAACCGTATCTTTTTCATAACGTTCTTCATGGACTGTTTTCCCTTTAAAAACAGGGGCAGGGGCAGGTACAGCTTTTACGTATCGTTGATCAACAGAATCAGCGGTCTGTAAAGGTTCGGAAGGGGCCTGGAGAGATTTTATTTCAGGTCCTGTAGATTTAAATACATAGACCGCCATTACCACAACCAGACATGTGGCAAAAACCTCTATCGGAATCTTAATATGTATGGGAAAGAAGAGCTTCCGGAATATCCCTTTTTTCTCTTCGGCTTCTTCCCTGACTCGTGCCATAATCTTCTGTTTAAACCAGGGCGGGGGTTCTATTTCTTCGAGGCTGCGGACAAGCTCTGTTGTCTTTTTGAGGTCTTCAAGTAACTTGCTGCACTGTCTGCAGGCTGCGAGGTGTTCCTCAATAAGTTTCTGCTCCGGACTGGTAACTTCCCCTTCAAGATAAGCCGAAAGACTATTTTCTATGTCCGCGCATCTGTTCATAGACCACCAATAACTTTTTTCAGACAGTTTCTGAGGGCATCTCTTGCCCTGAAAAGCCTTGATTTAATTGTTCCTTCAGGTATTTTAAGGATATCTTGTATCTCTTCATAAGAAAACCCCTGCATATCCCTTAAGACAACAACCTCCTTGTATTCTTCGTCCAGAGAATTTATGCATTTCTGTACCTGTGCCTGAACCTCCTTCTGCACAAGCTGTTCGACAATTGGTATTTCAGGGGACTGCGGCTCCATGTTATAACTGCCGCTGTCTGTTTCAAATACATCATCTATTGATGATCCTTCATGATGGTACCGTGATTTTATCTGTTTTAAGCGGTTCTTCGCATGATTTATCGTGATGCCGGTAAGCCAGGTGGAAAATTTTGCCTCTCCTCTGAATTTCTTTATTGATTTGAACGCGGAGAGAAAAGCTTCCTGGACGACCTCGCAGGCATCCTCATAATTATCTGTTATCCTGTAAGCTATGTTCAGCATCCTCTTCTGATACCTCTCGACAAGCACTTCAAAGGCGTCAATATTCCCTTTCTTGCATAACAATACAAATTCAAGGTCCTTGTCCGTACTGTCTTTTATCTTATCATCCATTGTATTAGACATCTAATCCTGTAAAAATGTTCCTTAATCATCATACAAAAATTAACACCCCATTGCAAGCAGACGAGGTGTTAAAACCGGAAAAGGAACCTAATTTGCAGCAAACTGGTACTAACCTATGAAAAAGCAACTTATCCCATCTTTCCCATTATTATTAGTAAAGGTGTCAGGCTGTCCCAGATAAACACGCTCATTATGCTCCGGCGGCGCCCTTCGCTCGCGTTCGGCTTCGGAACTTTTGCTTATACAAAAGACCAAGCTTCCTTGCCTCTCGACGGTTTGCTCAGGACAAACGGACACCATTGCCAATGACATATCCAGGTTATATCACATCGTATCATGGACGGAAGAACTTTGTTGCTCGACTTCGCTCGCAATGAAACCGCATGCGACTCGCGAATCGAGCACGATTGGGTATCCCACTCGACAAGGATAAATGCCCCGCAGGGCAATCTGCGATGTTTGAGGAGAGGAACGAAGAGTTCGCAGATTGAATGAAATCCAAGTCGATAGTGGGTAGTCGAGCGCACGACCCATCCACCGGATGGGTGCCCCGGCAGGGAGAAAAATAGTGTTCCGGCCACACCGCTGATTATTTCACGGGTTCTACCTGGGTGGCAAGGAGAAGACAACAAAGATGAGCAAATGAAGACAGCGTTACATCAGAACAGCCCCGTTACCTGTCCCGTCTCGGTGTCAACATCAATTCTCCTGAATGAAGGGTCTGAACCTGTGCCGGGCATAAGGCTTATTGCCCCTGTTACCGGACATAGAAACCTTGCCCCTGTAAATACAAGGATGTCCCTCACCGGCAGTCTCCAGCCCTTCGGCACTCCTTTCAACTCCGGGTCATGGGACAGACTGAGGTGCGTTTTTACCATCATCGTGAAGTAGTCTTTCTTGTCCGGATCAGCTTCCAGCTTTGCCAGTTTTGCTTCTGCATCCGGTATCCATAAAACTGTGCCGGCGCCGTAGATTTTCTTTGCGATTAGCTCTACCCTTTCTTTTAAAGACATCTCAAGAGGATAAAGAAACTGAAAATCCGTTTTTTCCTCACATGCATCAATCACCGCGTCTGCAAGTTCCAGCGCTCCATCACCGCCCTTTAACCAGTGCTCGGACACCGCTACGCGGGCACCTTCAGCCTCTGCATAGCGCTTTACAAGTGCAACTTCTTCTTTCGTGTCGCTGTTATAGCTGTTAATGCACACAACAGGCTTTATACCGGACAATTTCACTATGTTGATATGGTGAAGAAGGTTCGGGATGCCCTTTTCCAGCAATTCAAGATTCTCCATCCTGTACTCATCAGCCAGACGCAACCCCGGAGCCACCCTCGGGCCGCCGCCGTGCATCTTTAACGCCCTTATTGTGGTTGTAATGACCGAAACATTCGGCTCCAACCCGCTGATCCTGCACTTGACATTCCAGAATTTTTCAAACCCGATTTCAGCAGCAAAACCGCTCTCAGTTACATGGTAATCAAAAAGCTTAAGCCCGACCCTGTCAGCGATAATAGAGGATTGCCCGATTGCAATATTTGCAAAAGGTCCCGCATGTACCAATACCGGCTGCCCCTCTACAGTCTGAATAAGCGTAGGGTTAATGCTTTCTCTCATGAATGCGCACATAGCGCCTGCAACCTCCAGATCCTCAGTGGTTACAGGATTCCCTTTTACGTCGTATGCCACTGTAATTCTGCCGATCATTTCCCGTAAATCTTTCAGGTCCTTTGCAATCGAAAGGATTGCCATTACCTCCGAACTTACCGCAATATCAAAACGGGATTGCATTGTAAAACCGTTCATTCTTCCGCCCAGACCGATGACAATATTTCTTAAACTCTGGGCACAGAAATCTATTACCCACCCCATCTGCACGTTGCTCGGGTCTATATTGAGGCGTCTCAGATTCCTTCTTGCAAGTTCCTCATCATTATAGTTTCTTTCATGCTGCATCCGTGACGTGAGGGCGACCATGGCAAGGTTATGGGCATTGATAATATTATTGATGTCCCCGGTTAATCCGAGAGACAGTTCCGTCAACGGGATCGCCTGGGCATTTCCACCGCCTGCCGCGCTTCCTTTCACGTTCATTGTGGGTCCGCCTGAAGATTGCCTGATGGCCCCTCCCACGCTTTTCCCTCTTTTTCCCAGGCCTTCAATCAATCCAAGAGAGGTTGTTGTTTTTCCTTCCCCGAGGGGGGTCGGGGTAACAGCAGTTACCTCGATATATTTACCGTTAGGCCTATCCTTGAGTCTATTTATGATTTTTGCAAAATCAAGTCTTCCTATTTTTCCGTAGGGGAGCACTTCATGCTGTTCAAGAGATAATTCGTCTTTAAGCTGCCAGATGGATTTCATCTTTTCCGTTGCTGCTTCAGAAATTTGCCAGTCTGCCATTTTTGTTGGATCGTAAGGCATTGATACCTCCCTCAAATCATTTTGTTAATAATATTATACTAAATTGTAACTTATATATATATTATAATAAATTTAGGAATATGTCCAGATTATCTTTTCAACAACGATAATTGCCGGGAAATCAATTCCAATATCAAGCGTATCAAAGCCATTCACTGCAATCACTAAGGCAACGATATCTTTTCCGATATCATGGATATTGCCTGCAACAGTCCCGATAAGCACCTTTCCGGATTTATTCATTTCTCTGTTCTTTAACAGAAAAGGCTTTATTATATCAGATACATCCCTGAGTATATTGCCTGGCCGGATAAGTTCCGAAATAGAATATTCGCCTGATTCAAAACTTTGACTTATAAACGTAATGATAAGCGTGAGAATGATGAAAAATAACATGGTCTTTGCTTGTAATATGTCAGACTGATACCTATAATAAATATACATCTTTTTTAAAAAGGAGGATTTGCCATGTCAGAGATAACAATTAATATTGAGGGTATGAGCTGCCAGCATTGTGTAATGAGTGTGAAAAAAGCGATAGGCGCACTTAAAGGGATTGAACAGTCAGAAGTATCTGTAGGAAACGCTGTTGTTAAGTACGATGAATCCAGGCTGAAAAAGGAAGAGATTGAAGCAGCCATAGAAAATGCCGGATATAAAGTAAGCAAATGATTTAAGAGGGTGTAGCAGGTAACCCGCGAGTTTTACGGAAGACAATCAGCAAAAATTGATCAGTATGCCATAGACTTGTTTCTCGGGTCAATTTAACTGAAATTTTAATAAGTTGCAAACAGTTATGTTATCCCGTTGTAAATTACTGTTGTTTCAAGTAAAATATCACCCATGAGTAAAATACTTATTATTGATGATGAAAAAGCTATATTAGACAGCCTTTCGTCCATTCTTGAGGATGAAGGCTTCCAGGTCTTTAAGACAGCCGATGTCAAAGAGGGACTTGCCTTATTTGATCGGGAAAGACCCGGGGTGGTTATCCTTGATGTGTGGATGCCTGAGATGGACGGCCTGCAGGTGCTGAAACTGATCAAGAAAAAGGACCGGAATGCCATGGTGATTGTAATATCAGGACATGGAACGATCTCTACAGCCGTAGAGGCTGTAAAAATAGGTGCCTATGATTTTCTTGAGAAGCCCCTGTCAATAGATAAAGTGCTTGAGGTAATCTCCCGGGGTCTTGCCGGTGAGGCCAGGGCTGTGGATAAGGCGTCAGATTTCAAAATCGGAGTTGCAAAAGGAGTTGATATATATAAGCAAAAAACCATAGGAAAGAGTATTGTTGCTTATGGTGTCGGACTTCACTCGGGCGTAAAAACGGGCATGATACTCATGCCTATGCCGGAAGGCACAGGCATTATATTTGAGCATATACCCGATGGAGAGCGAATCCCCGCTTATATAGATTATGTGTTTTCCGTCGGCTATGCATCGTCTGTCAAGGGCAAGAATTGCATTGTAAGAACTATTGAACATCTCCTTTCAACATTGCATATGTACGGCATTACCAATCTCCTCATAAAAGTGAGCGAAGAGGTGCCTATATTTGACGGTTCTTCTATTGAGATATGCGAAAAAATCGAGGAAGCAGGGGTTATCGAGCAGGAAGAGGGTGTTGAACCGTTGCGGGTTCAGGAGACTATCATGCTTTCAATGCTCCCTGACGGAAAATACCTGTCCATTGAACCGTCAGACGTGTTCGAGATAGACTATACCCTTGAACATCCAAAGCCCATAGGCATTCAGAGATATTGTCTTGTTTGCGGTAAAGAATCATTTTTTAAAGAGATAGCACCTGCACGGACCTTTGGTTTCCTAAAGGATTTTGAAAAACTTCAGAATATGGGTCTTGGTTCAGGTGGAAGGATAAGTAATTTTATTATTCTGAATGATCAAGGGGTTATTAATACAAAGCTCAGGTTTGAAGACGAGTTTGTAAGACACAAAATCCTTGACCTGATCGGAGACCTGTATCTTCTTAACAGACCCATCATGGGCAAGGTTACGGCAAGACAGACAGGACATCTTGAAAATATCGCATTGGTCAAAGAGTTAAAAAACAGACTGAAACATTGACACTTAAGAGGCTATCCGTGATTAAGCTTGACCATATCGGATTTGTTGTCGACGATATAACCAGCTATGCGGAGCTTTTCAGTGCATTAGGCCTTACAGGGGCGACAGACCCGGTGGAACACCCGGGTCAGAGGACATCTGCATCATTCATAAATGTAGGCGGAGAGGATGATGTTTATATAGAGGTGCTTGAGCCTGCACATGATAGCTCGCCTGTAACCAATTTTCTTAAAAAGAAAGGAGGAGGCTTGCACCATCTCTGTTTTGAGGTGGATGACATCGAGAATATATCGAAGAACCTTGTTGGAAAAGGTTTTAAAATGGTTAACCCTCCGGAAGACTGTGCAGCCTATGATAAAAATCTCAAAAGGGAATGCAAAAACGTTACAAAGATTGCATTCTTTATCCTGGGAGACAGGTTGCTCGTTGAGCTTATAGAAAAAGGCGTATGACTTGCCTGCTTGAGAGTTACAGCTTGGCCTTGTCATAGGCTGCTTTGGTACATGTAATAATCCCATATTTTCCATTAAGATTAGTATCGGTGTCGGGTTGTCCTAAACAAACCGTCGTGAGGCGAGGAAGCTTGGTCTTTTGCGTAAGCAAAAGTTCCGAAGTCGAACGCGAGCGAATGAAGCCGCCGGAGCGTAATGAGCGTGTTTGTCTGGGACAGCCCGACACCGTTGCCAATGACATATCCAGCATAAAAAAATGCCTTTCCCGGGGCAGGGAAAGGCATTTTTTTATTAAAGGAGGTTGATTACCACTTAGGCATGGGCAGCTTTTTCGGGCTGTCCCAGTCTTTCAGCGGATGCATCCACTTTGCACGATCAACAAAATCATCATGTGCAAGAGGTACCGGCGGGTGGCATACCCACAGCGGATCAAATGCATCTTTTACTTTAAGCAGCCATTTATGATAGTTAGGGCCGTACTTGGGTCCTGTCAGATAGAGAGGCTGGTGAGGTCCTAAGAGGGATGTGTAAAATCTTTCCCTGATGTTCATTTTTGCAGTTTCAAGATAGAAGTGGTCAACACCGGTGGTATCTTCATCCTGATCCCAGTAAACAAGGAATTCAGAGTAACCCTGATGTCCGAGCTCAAAGCTCTGGAACCATCCGGGATCGCCGTTATCAGGCATAAGTGGCGGAGTATATTTTCTCTTAAGGTCTGCATAATTTTCTCCATGCTGGGTTGCCTGTGAGAGAGATTCAATGATGTAGTCAACAGATACATAGGAGCCGCACATTAGCCACATACCTGCCGAATCAGCGTTCTTGATCCACGATTCGTCTGAGGGTTTTGTTGGACGTGCAATGCCGCCTAACTCTGTCATAATATCATTTAACACATTTTCGTCATACTGCATTTGCTCCTCAGAGGTGTAGCCAACGAGCAGTACTCGGACGATAAAGAAATTCTTGATGGTTTCCTCCGTTTCCTTCCCCCAGATTTCCCAGAATTCTTCTTTGCATTCAGCCTTCGCGATGGCACGCCAGAAGAGTGGAACCTTCGTTACAGCGCCTGCAATCTCAGCTTTGCCGATTTCAAACATGGCTTTAACCTGGGCTGCTTTGCTGGGCATCTGGAAGTTTACCCATTTGACGCGCTTTGGAGGCAGAGCAAGGGCGGTATTTGGTGCAATACCGGTAGGTACAAGCGGCTCAGGCTGAAAAGGAAGTGTCTTTATGGCCATTTTCGTAACAATCCCGAGGCAGCCGCGAAGTCCTGTAAAACCCCTTAAGAGTCCCCGCAGATCAGGCCCTGGTCCGTCACCCCAGAAGGGGTCGCTTCCTTCTGCAAGAGAACCCATTTTTACAATTTCACCGTCGGGAAGGACAAGCTCTGTTCCAAGAATACGCCTGTGCGGAAGCCCTATCCTGTGGCTGAGCGGAGACCACCCGTCGCCGATCAGGTTCGCGATAGCCGAAGCCTGTGCTCCGCCCCCGCCGATGACAACGTATGCCCCTTTATTCAATGCTTCCTGCTGAATCGGGGAATAGATCACACCGGAACCTACAACGATATAAAAATGCTTTTCATCTATCTCAAAGTCATTCATTCTTTTTAAGTCGATCAGCAACTCATTCTCCACGTGGCAGTGGGAACGCGGTCCGTAAAAACCTGTGCTGTAAGGCACATAGGCCACTTTGTAACGGTTGCATATTTTGACAATCTTCTGTACTTCTTCGGTAGTTCTTGGCAAAACAACGGTACCGGGGATTGTGGTCATCACACGTTCGTATCCGAGACCGCTTTCATATCCTCCGGGTCCTGAACGATATCCTTCACATATTGCCGGATCATCAGAGATATACCTGGAACCCAATACAGCTTCTAACGCTTTATATGCCTGTCTTTGTATGCTCATAGTCTGCCTCCTTATATTTCCACTGAAGCAAGGATAATCTCAGAAATATCCATTATCTTCACATTGTCCCCGTTCTCTTTCACTGCCTCGTTGAAATTGCTTTTACACCAGGGGCACGCAGACACGAGAACTTCAGCACTTACTGATTTTACTTCATCCAGGCGGTGGTTTGCCGCAAACTTTGCAAGATCCGGAAATGCCTCTTTTGTGCCTCTGCCTGCACTACAGCAAAATGCGTTTTCTCTTATCCTTGGCATTTCAACAAACCTGGCGCCGGGGATGGCATTCAGTATATTCCTTGACTGAGCGTATAATCCTGTTGTTCCGCGTCTTCTTTTAAGCGCAGGACTTACTGTGCCCATCCATCCGCGTTCTCCCTTCCATGGTGTCCAGGGATCTGAAAGCCGGCTTACACCACATGCATCATGGTAGGTGAATCTGACATCCACAGGTTTTGTCAATTTCAGGTTGCCGTTTTTAATCGCTTCATCGGCAACTTCAATCAAATGCACTACCTTGAAGCCAAGGTCTGCAGTTGCAATATTGAGCATCTTCGGATAATCAACCTTCCACATGCGGTAACATTCGGCGCAGCTTGTTACAAGGGTCTTTGCGCCTGATGCCTTTACGGCATCTATATTGCGTTTTGCAAGTTCCCTTGCTTCATCTATCATGCCGACCGAATAGAGGGTATTTCCGCAGCACCATTCGTCCTTCATGAGCATAAATTTGCTGCCTGAAGCGTTCAGTATCTTCGCTGTTGCCTTTGCAATATCAGGATTTACATATGAAGCGGAGCAACCGGCAAAGTACAGCATGTCAGCCTTTTCGGCAACATTGATGTCCTTTGTGAGCCATTTTATTCTGCCTTCGCTATGCGATCCGAACTGATTGTGTTTTGAAGCTATATTTTTTGCAATTTTCTTATGTGCCGGCATGGGACCTGCTCCATCCTTTACCGCTTTAACCCTTAATGCTTCGAGCGTAAGTTCTATTTCCAGGTCGAGATTACGTTTGCAGCCTACATCACAGGCGCCGCACAGCGGGTCTGCATATACGATCTCGAGTAGTTTGTCGGTCCATTCGAGCTTCCCTTCATTAAGCGCAAGGCCTATCCGCATCTTTCCAAAGGCCCCGTAAGAGTCAAAATCATTCCATAAATTGCTCGGGCACCTTGTAGAAAAATTTACGCCCGGCATGTATGTATGCTCCACCCAATAACATCCCTTGCATTTGATGCAATGGTCCATGTCGTAGACAAAATTATTTAAATCATTTACATCTAAAGCCACTTTCTTTTTTGGCGTATAATACATCTCGTTTTTTCGCATTTCATCCTCCTTAGAAGCACAAATTTCCAGGGTTCATAATATTGTTCGGGTCAAATACCCCTTTTAACCGCTTCAGCGTCATCGTATAACTGGCAGCTCGTTCGTATATTATCGGGGCAAGAGCTCCATATGGCCTTGGGAAAAAAGCCCCTTCATTTAACAGGGTGGTTGCAGCATCGAGACAAAGATCGGCAACGAAAGCTTTTTCGTTCTCATCTTCCGGGTCATAGAAGAAGCTGAATTCGACCTGACAGGCGCGATTGTGCTCTATGGGCTGAATATAGCTTCCGATATCAGATACGGGATAACCATATCTGCCGGCCACTGTTTCCATTATGTCCATAAATGCAGGGATCTGGTTTGGTTTGGTAATGAAGAAGAGATTCTGGCACCCGCCTCTGATGCTGTTTTTCCAGTATGGGACATCTGAGGGCCATGGTTTTCTCAGCATGGGTAAAAGCTGTCTTCCAAGACCTGGGAAACCGGGGAGGTTGTCTGCAAGACCCATCTTCGGGAATTCGTTTTTCAAAACTTGAGAAAGGAAATTTTCCTCATAAGCTATCTTTTCTTCCGGCCTTCTCAACAGACCGCTTATAACAAGTATAAGTGTCCATGGAGGTAGTTTGGCACAAAGGCTTTCAAAATCTCCAAGCCCTTTGCCTGCTGCAATTGCAGCAAGATCAACATTATTTAAAAGGAGGCATTCCTGACCGATTCTTCGCGGCAGGATCCTGTAGAGGAAATCAATTGCATAGGTCAGGTCATCTACAGGGGCAAAAAAGATTTTGTCTATTTTCGGGATCGACTCAGCCTTTAGGCTTGTCCAGGTGACGATGCCCATTGTACCCTGCGCACCCTGAAAGAACCGGTAGAAATCAAGACCGGGTCCGGACGGGTTTGCTCCTCTTGATTTAGAATCAGGGAAACCGTTTACGCTTGCAGAACCGCATCTGAAGATTTCACCGTTCGGCCAGACAACCTCAATGGACTGCATAGGTTCACCGTAATCATAGACCACGTTTGTCGGCACTTCCCGTTCAAGCGTGTCAGTAAGAGGAGAGCGGTCTCCCGGTGGAAGCAGCGGCATAATCGGCCTCAAACCCTTTCTTGCAAGATCTCCAACAAGCTGTTCCCATGTTACGCCCGGTTCAAACCTTACCAGTCGATTGTCTGTATCTATTTCCAGAATCTTGTTCATCCTTGTGAGATCAACTATGATTCCGCCCTGTTTGGGTATTGTACACCCATGGAAGTGTACTTTCGAACTTACAGGAACAACGGGCATGTTATTTTCATTGCACCATGCTACAACTTTTCCCACTTCTTCCGAACTTCCCGGCCATACCACAGCTTCGGCCATTCCCGGCGGAAGAAGGCTCTGGTCCTGTGAATACTTTGCGCAATCTTCAATGCTGTTACTCACATAATTCTTGCCAACAATTTTTGCAAGTTCATTCTTGGTTCGCATTGTACCTCCTTGTTCTTGACTTTAATTTCTGTTTATTTTTGTTGTCTTCATACTGTTAATCAATTTTAGCCGTAATTGAAATTTCTTTTCCAGAGTCTGATATGCTTGCAGAGAAACCTATTTTAAATAGCCATGTGCTATCCATATATTTTTGATAGCATAGCGGGAAATAAAAGTCAATACATTAACTATCAATATATTGTTTTAATTATCTGGAATACAGTTATGTAAGCTGGTATAATAAACTCAGCTGCTGTATAAACTAACAATAGTCAGTTGAGGTAGAGATATGGGAATTAACAATTATCAAATTCACCTGAGTGCTGATGAGAATGTGCTGATGTCATTTGTAAGAGCAGCAGAGACATTTAAAAGGGTGGTGTCTTCTATTTTCAGGAAATATGTCCTTTCTTTCCCGCAGTATAATGTGCTGAGAGTACTGGATGCTTCAGGTGACGGTCAATGCAGAATTACTGAAGTAAGTCGTATCATGCTTGTCCCCGGCGCCAATATGACCGGCATTGCAAAAAGGCTGGAGAAAAATGGTTTTATCATAAGAAAATCCGATCCTACCGATGATCGAGTAACCATACTTGAAATAACATTGAAAGGAAAAACAACTCTCATAAAAATAGAAAATGAACGGGATGAATACATGAATGCAATGCTGAAAGATTTTCCGGAAGAGGAGAAGTACGAACTCCTTGATAAAGTCAAACGTCTTATCAAAAACAGCAGGCAAATAACATAAACCCAAATTTTACATTAGGATAAGCAACAGCGTCGGGTTGTCCTAAGGCAAATACGCTCATTACGCTCCGGCGGCTTCATGCGCTCGCCTTCGGCTTCGGAACTTTTGCTTATGCTAAGGTTTCATCGCGAAGGCAGTATTGAGCGACAAAGACCAAGCTTCCTTGCCTCACGACGGTTTGCTTAGAATAACCCGACACCGTTGCCAATAACATAACCGGGATAAAAGTATGCAGAGTCTATTAGTGGGGGGGGTAATCTGTCTTCAGTTTTCAACAGCAACTGAAAGTTTAAGGATACTGCCCCTGAAATCCTTGGGGGTACAATTCAGGTTTCTTTTAAAAACTTTCGTGAAGTAGCTTTGATCCCCATAGCCTACTTCATGTGCAATTTTGCTGATAGGCATGTCCGTATTTTTCAGCATTGCTTTTGCTTTTTCTATTCTGACCTTTGCAATACAATCGCTCAATGTCAGACCGTACTGGCTTTTCATCCGGTGGACTAATCGTGACTCACTTAGACAAACTTCGCGTGCTATCCGGGCTACAGTCAGATTGTCGGCATAACCGGCTTCAATGAAACGGAAGACTTTCTTCAACAGGCCGAGGTTCTTGTCTCTCATTCTTTTGGAAAGACTGTCCATTGTTTTATCGAGTACCCTTATAATCCAAATGCAAAGCGTCTCCCGGTCTTTCACGTTTTCCCACTCCACAGTAAAATTGTGTTTAAATTTTACCAGTCTGTCAAGATCAGCCCCTTCATCTGCCGCCGCATCAAACAATGCGAGGAAAAGTTCCAATACAGAGATTTTAAGAATTTCAAAATTTTCGAAATGCTGTGAAAGCGCAATAATCAGTAATCTGTAAAGGGCCTGTTTAGCCTTCAACGTATCCTCTTCCCGAACAGCCCGTATCATTTCCTGTTTCTCCTGGCAGTATAGTTTGACGACAGAATAAAGACCAAAATTGGCATGCGTGCGGTTTAAACTATCCTGGGATGCTTCCATTTCTTTGAACTCAGGGATTTGATCGGATTTATCAAGGCCATTAGGACAAGTTTCAGACAGCAGGCCGGCGAGTTGATAGATTAACTCCGTTTTCTGATTGGTATGGATGTTTTCAGAAAACGCTATTGATGAAAAAGCTTTAGCAAAGTGCCATTTGCCGTCTTTAATGGTTAGCAGAACAATATGTTCAAGTTGTGTGCCGTAGTGGTCAATTGGTGAAAAATCGTAAACACCCTGCATCCCGACAAACTTTCTTGTGTTTTCAATTGCATCGCGCATTTCTTCCGGATCTGCGCTTGCAACCCTCAGACTCTCAGTCACCAAATCGATAGCATCTGCCAATTCGGCTGAATAATAGTTGGCAGGTTCCCCGTAACACTTCATATGCCTTGCATTGAAATCAGTTACGATATTTCTGCAGGGATCGTTCTCGGGAATAGAATCAAGAACCATACTTTTCCCTGACGGAACGATAATTGGCACAGGTACGTGACAAACTAATTTTAAGAATCCGGGGTTTGCGTTGCCGTGAGATACAAGTAATGGCATATTCATGCCCATTTGTGCCATATTTTTAGCCACCCATGCAGCCGGTTCTCCTGTAACGAATGAGAAAAGCGCCAGCGGTTTCATGCTGCGCAGCCTTTCTAACTGCGATGTTAAATCAGGTGACCTGACATCAAACCTTTCCTCCCCGATGATCTTAATACCCAGTTGGCTGCCCAGGCGTCGACCCAGCCAGCTTCCCAGGTCGCCAAGAGGACCCATGGGCATCAAAAGAGCGATTCTATTCAAATCTTTTTCATAAAAATATTGAAAGGAAGAGGCAACTGCAAATTCGGTTTTATGGGCAGTATTAAAAACAAAATGATCCTTAACAGGATCAATGGCATATCCGGAATTCAAAAATAGCGGAACTCTGTACTTATTAGCTATACGGGCTACTGCATGGGAGATCGGAAGTGAACCTGTGCCTACCATGGCGATCACCCGATGTTTGAAAACCAGCGTTTCGGCTATCTTAGCTGCCTGCTCTGCGGAGGAGCGGTCATCATACGCTATCAGCCTGAGGCAATGCCCGTTAATGCCGCCGGATTCATTGACCATTTTAATTTTTAACTCGGCTGCCTTCCGCTTATATTCTCCGCACCAGGACAGGTATCCTGATAAAGGGAAAATTCCTCCGACACGAAGTTCCTCTTCCATGAATCGGTCTCTGGCTGCGCGCATTTCGCTGCCATACCCCCTTATTTATTTACACCTGCACTAATTTTACAATGTTTTTTTGATAAGTCAAATACATTCAGGAGATGAACAGGTTACCTTTCGGAAATTATGGCTCTATTTTTTATGAGCAGCAGGAGCGTTTTCTGCCGCACCCTCGAGGCCGATGAGGAGCGACTCATTTTCGCCAGGAATTACCATTTCGAAAATAGATTCAACCGTTGTGTAGTCATAATAACCAAGACGGGCCAATGGGCGGATCTTTAAAATATCGAGGCGCCCGTCCTGATTGATCGCATCGTCTTTGATGTGTACAAGGATTACACGGCCTATAATAATATCTACAGTGCCCATTAGCCCTTTCCCCGGCAGCCGTATCGTCTGATAATAGCGGCACTCGAACTGAACCGGAGACTCAGCTACCCGGCAGGGTTTTACAATGATCGAAGGAGCTTTGGTTACACCTGCCAGTTCAAACTCGTCTGCCTCAGGCGGCACTTCAGCTGCCGACCGGTTTATCGCCTCACGCAAGTCGTAAGTAGCCATATTGTAGACGAACTCACTGGTTTTCTCGGCGTTTATTACGGAGTCTTTCCGCATTCCCCGGGTATTCTGATTTGCCGCAAACATTACATAAGGCGGATCAAAGGTCAGGTTCTGAAACTGGCTGTAAGGCGCAAGGTTGTGAACCCCTTCAGGGCTGACGGTTGATATCCATCCAATCGGTCTTGGCACAACGCAGGACTTGAAAGGATTGTGCGGCAGGCCGTGGTCATTTCTATCAGGATCGTAATACATTGCATCTCCTTCTTCTATTAAGTTTGTTACATACCGAGATATCTTTTTTTTACCTCATCGTCCCCAAGCAGTGTTTTGGCGTCACCCTGGCTGACAATCCTGCCTGTTTCCATGACGTATGCCCGATCTGCTATATGAAGCGCAGCGTTGACATTCTGTTCAATAAGTAATATTGCAATACCGGCAGACCGGAGATTGCTGATGACGTTTAATATAACCTCGACAACAAGGGGTGCAAGGCCCAGAGACGGTTCATCAAGGAGAAGAAGCTTCGGCTGGGACATAAGACCCCGCCCGATTGCGAGCATCTGCTGTTCCCCGCCGCTCATAGTTCCGGTTTTTTGTGTCAACCTTGTTTTGAGGATAGGGAAAAGGTCAAAAACAAAACTGAAGAGCTTCTCCATTTCCTCTTTTTTAGGTTTATTTACATATGCCCCAAGAATAAGGTTCTGCCGCACTGTAAGATCAGCAAAAATCTGTCGTCCTTCCGGGACATGGCTTAGACCTGTCCTGACTATGTAATCAGGCTTACGATTGGTTATGTCCTGGCCGTTAAAAGATAATTTCCCCTGTATTGAGGGTATGATCCCGGAAACAACCTTGAGAAGCGTCGTCTTCCCCGCACCGTTAGCCCCGACAAGACACACTATCTCACCGCTTCCCACTTCAAGGTTGATCTCTTTTAAAACCTGAACCCTGCCGTAACCAGCTGATATATATTCAACATTCAGAATCATATTATAGTATCACACTCTTTATTTGTTACTCCCAGGTATGCTTCAATAACCTCAGGATTGGCGCAGATTTCTTGCGGGGAACCTTCTGCGAGTTTTTTACCGAAGTCCAGAACAACAATATCGTCAGCAATATTCATTACAAGCTTCATATTGTGTTCCACCAGGAGGATTGTTATTCCTTTATCCCGAATAGAGAGGAGAAGCTTTGTAAAATCCTCCACTTCAGCATCATTCAGACCGGAGGCCGGTTCATCGAGTAAAAGTATTCGGGGTTCAGTCATTAATGCCCTTGCAAGTTCGACCAGACGTTGATTTCCAAAAGACAGTGCGGTCGGGACGGTATCTGCTGCCCTTTCAAGGCCCACAAATTTCAGAAGTTCTAAAGCTTTCTCACGAGCCGATTTCTCTTCCTTTTCCACCTTCCCCCGCAGGAAGATTGACTCGAGCAGACTCGGCTTCAATTTCATATGTGCGCCCAGCATAACATTGTCAAGAACTGTAGCGTTGTTAATAGAAAACATTCTTACAAGCTGAAAGGTCCTTGAAAGGCCGAGAAAAGCAATCTTATCGGTTCTAAGCCCTACCAGGTCCTGACCGAGTAAAAATATGTGACCGCTGTCAGGAGGCATTATACCGTTTATCGCATTGAGTAGTGTAGTTTTGCCTGCACCATTGGGACCTATCAGTGCCTTGATTTGACCTTTTTTTATGCTGAAGCTTACATGTTCAACTGCATGTACTCCTTCGAAACTCTTTTGCACATCAACAACTTTTAAAATCACACCATCCTGTTCCATCATTTGCCTGCCCTTGCAAAAGCCTTGTTTCTCAATGTCATGAAGATGCCATATATGCCCTTCGGCATAAAAACAAGGACAATGATGAGGATAACGCCGTTCAGCAGCAATTCGTAATCCTGTACCAGATAGGTTATCTCCGGAAGGAGCTTCAGGAATATAGCCCCAAGAATTGGACCATATATTGTCCCTATTCCTCCCAGAAAGAGCATTACCAGAATATTTACGGAGGTTGAAACACCGAAATCATCGGGAGCAATAAATCCCATGTAATGTGCAAACAGAGAACCTGCAATTGACGCAAAAACATTAGCAAGGACAAAAACCCGGGTTTTATATTTTGCACAATCAACTCCGAAAGTGCTTGCCGCCAACTCGTCGCTGTGAATGGCGACCAGGGTTCTGCCGAAGGGTGAACGTATGATGAGCACAGAACTTGCAATTATCATAAGAACAACTGCCCACACAAAATAATAGTAATGGAGAGGGTTGTCAAGAACAAGTCCGAATATGCCGAATGGCGGAATGTCGCGAAGTCCTGAAGCGCCGCCGGTTATGTTTTCGAAACCCACAATAAGTGTAATAATGATTTCATTAAAAGCGAGAGTTGCCATAGCAAGGTAGTACTCTTTCAGGGCAAGAACAGGCCTTCCGATAACCCATGCAAGAGTTCCGCTTAAAAACATACCGGCAAACATGGCAAGCAGAGGTGAGAAACCGTATTTGACCGTCAGAACAGCGGATGTGTAAGCGCCTACCGCAAAGAACGCCGCATGGCCAACGGATATCTGGCCTGTAAAACCCATCAACAGATCGAGGCCTACCGCTAAGATGACATAGATGCCCGCAAAAACAAGTATTCCGCTCCAGTAAGCCGATTTTCCGCCTATGGTGACGGGATATAAAATAATCAAAACTACAGGGATTAACCACCAGACTTTTCTGAGTTTTTCCATATCATATCCGCCTATGACTTGCTGAAAAGCCCGTTTGGTCTTGCTATAAGAACCACCATCAGCAGTGCAAAAACAATGGTATCTGAAAATTTGGAAGAAATAACGCCTATTGTGTATGACTCAATAATGCCTAGCAGGAGTCCCGCAATCACAGATCCTACAATACTGCTCAAGCCGCCTATGGACATAGCAATAAACCCCTTCACCATAGGCATAACCCCGCTGGTATATTGCATGAACATAAGAGGGGCAACGGCAATGCCTGCCAATGCCCCTATTCCGGAGCCCCATGCCCATGCAAAAAGCGCAGTCTTCTGGACACTGATGCCCATCAAACTTGCGCCAAGGGGATTTTCCGCACATGCCCGCATGGCTATTCCAAGAGAGGTTTTTTCAAAAAAAAGCCATATTAGGAGCAGAATAACAGCGGTTATCCCGACAATCCAGAATACCTGAAGTTGGAGAGTTGCGCCAAAAATCTGTAGCGGCGAACCCTGTGTGAATGGACGGAGAATATGTGATTCCCTGCCCCAGATCAGCATTGCCAATCCTCTTAATGCAAGAGAAATGGCAATTGTCATAACAATTAATGCCCCGATGGAGGAGCCCTGTATCGGTCGTATCAGTACCTGCTGAATAAGCGCCCCGATGGCCATAGCAATAAGAATGGAGAGGACAAAAGCAAGGGGCATCGGGATCCCTTTTGATGTAAGCGTAACCATAATAAGGGCCCCGAAAATAAAAAACTCTCCCTGGGAGAAGCAGATCAACTGCGACACCTTGTAAACGATTACCAGACTGACCGCTATCAGGGCGTAGATACTGCCCGTAGTAAGTCCGCTAAAGAAAAACTGAACAAGATGTGAAATGTCACCCATTTGTGTACCCCTGCCCCTGACAATATTTGATATTTAACATCAAGAAGCTTCTTTTTTTATTTAAGGAGTACCTTCCACTTCCCGTCCTTTATTCCGAGAACCATCATATCATCAAGGACAGTGCCATGGTGGTCGGTTGGCGAAAAGTTATAAACTCCCTGCATCCCGACAAAGCCTTTAGTCTTCTCAATGGCTTCACGCAGCTTTTCTCCGTCCGAGGATCCGGTGGTCTTTAAAGCCGCCGCGATCAGGTCAATGGCGTCCACCATTTCTGCCGAATAATAATTAGCCGGTTCACCGTACTTCTGCATATGGGCTTTGCTGAACTCCACTACAACTTTCTTGCATGGATCATTATCCGGGACCTCTTCCGGCGCAGCGGCTCTGCCGGCAGGTACGATAACAGGAACGGTCAGATTGGATACAAGTTTAAGGAACCCGGGGTTTGCGTTTCCATGGGAAACAAGCAAAGGAATATTCATGTTCATCTGGGACATGTTTCTTGCAACGAGGGCCGCAGGCTCGCCTGTACAAAAGGAGAAGATTGCCTGGGGATTGAGTGTACGCAGTTTGGCAAGTTGTGATGTTACATCGGGCGCTTTTATATCAAATTTTTCTTCACCGATAATAGTTATTCCGTATGCCGGGGCATATTTCCTTGCCAGATTGCTTCCCAATTCACCGAGAGAGCCTATGGGCATCAGAAGAGCTACTTTTGTGATCCCTTTGCTCTTAAAGTATTGAAAGGGACGGGCGCATGCAAAATCGGTTTTGTGGGCGGAGTTGAAGATAAACTTGTCCTTCTGGGGATCTACCGAGTAGCCTGATCCTATGATGACAGGGATCTTATATTTGTTGCCAAGGGAGGCAACTGCGCCGGAGACCGGGACGCTTGCCGTGCCTATTATAGCAATAGCTTTATCCTTGGATATCAGCCTTTGTGCTACCTTAGCTGCCTGTTCAGGAGACGACTGGTCATCATAGGAGATCAACTCCAGCGGGTGACCGTTCACTCCGCCAGCCTTGTTAATCAATTCCACTTTAAGGTCAGCCCCCTTCTTTTTGTATACTCCCAGCCATGATAAACCACCGGTTAACGGAAAGATTCCACCGATTACATAAGGTTCTTTTGCAGCTTTCGAAGTCCCTTGTGTCAGACCAACGTTAGTGGTTAGAAAAAACATAACAAAAAATAAAGTGGTTATTGCTAACATCTTTTTCATAACGAACCTCCCTTTTGGTTTTTAATGCATTTTCCGACAATATCATTTAGTTGGTATTGTCGGAAGTTGATTATCCTAAACCAGAGCGCTGATTATTATGTAGCTTGAATCTAATCCTTCATTCTTAATCTGTAACATCATAACTGAGCACTCTGTATTATGATAATCTTTTTATTTTATTAATAAAACATCATTTCGAACAACAAATCTTGGATTATATGGTCTTTTATTGGTAATAAAGCGCTGAGTTGGTGCAGTGGAAACTTTACAGATTTGCTCGATATGGTACGAGATAGCGCAGGATAATTTACAGGCTGTTTTGAACGGAAGAGTCATGAATGCAAATGTGATCTGAGGTTGTTGATATTTTTATATATGGAGGTATGTCTTCTTTTATCAAAATCAAGTATATTATCGACAAAGGCGGAGAGGTATCCCTCTTCTTTCAGGGCCGATATAATCCTGCTGATAAGTATTTCAAGCTGATCCCGGTTATCAAAATATGCGTTATCGGACGACCGGTAGCGGTTCAGCAAACCTTCGACCATAGCGATAAAAATAGTTACAATCCTGGTTGGCATTAATATGCGTCTGCCCTGCTTCTCAAACTCCCCAGTTATCTTTTCCACGAAAGCTATAACATTTCCAGTGTTTGCACGTTCCAAAAGTTGCTGTATATAAAAGCAGAAGGTATTGATGTATTTGTCCACGTCTTCAATATGTGATCCGAGCATTTCTTCAAAATACATAGTATCTACAACCTGTCGCAGGGAATGTTCTCTAGGCAGGAGGAGCTTTTTTATACCTTCATAACCTTCCTTCGGTAAATATTCCTCATACTCGATATAATCTATGCCCTTTCTGAATCCCGGGTTTAAATCGTCAGAGTCAAAGAATTTTTGATCTATTGCAATGCCGGATATATTCAATGTTGTCTCAATGGCGTAGGCTCTCATATATCCGTCACCAAGAAAGGGAAGGATAAACCGGTTCTGTTCGGTTATGGTCCGTTCGTGGTATCTTGTGACATCACCCTGCGTGATGGCGCCTCTGAGCCAGAAATCATTAAGTATACCCCATGTGTAAAATTCCTTGACAATATCCCGGAACTTTTCAAATTCCAACGATATTATCACAATACTGTCGGACATTAGAAAGACTGTTATGCCGGGATCTTCTATATCGTTCACCTTTTTTATTAATTTGTCATATTTGCTTGACAGATCTCCGGAGATAAACCGTGAGGTGAAACCCAACACATCAGTATAACATACATAAGCATTTTCTATCATAACCGAAATATCATCCTGTTAGTGATTCTACATTATTATATACGGACGTTCAGTGCAAATCAATGCGGTTATAGTCTTCTATGTTCCAGCATGAGCGAAAAAACGGGCAATCCTTGCACTTGCCCGTTTTATTTTGTTTGATCAGATATTGCTTGCCTGATATGTCTGTAATATCTTTCTCTTTCAGCTCAATAATACATGGAGGATCTTTTGACTTACAGCCATGTCTGTTATCGCAGTTTATACAGTATCCCGCTTTTGGTTTGATAGCTGCTCCTTATTGATAATTTTGAATTTATAAAAACAATTTCATAGATTCAATCAATAGATATCTCGCAGCTTTGCTGCGGGGAGGTTCATTCATATAACTTTGTTACCTCATCGGCACTTTCCCTTACGTATCGATAAAATAATATTTTCTCATTAGCCCCCGGTAAATGTCAATATTTTGATTGTTTTCCGGAGACAAACTATGTTTTTATTGCTTTGGACTTACGCTGCGCGGTTTTTGCCAGGGGTGTAGTTTCCTGAAGTTTATGTTTCGCAATTTTTGCCTTGTATACAGCACTTTCCTGTAATTTCCCATATCCACATAAGCGCTGAAACACAATGTTTCATCCGGCAATCATTATTGTCTTGATTATGATATCTGTTTGTAATAATAGATGATTAATATTACAAGCGAAAGAACTATGAAAACCGATGACAGCGAAATAGCAGTTTTTATCTTGACCCGGGAGTCAACTTGCTCTGAGTGTTGGGGAGATCTGGGATCGCATATATGGTCACCCTTGCAGCAGCAGCGCGCATAAGGCATGCCGAAACGGAATACGACGCACTTCTCATGCACGGGGCTGACCGTTATGATGCCGGAAGAATTATTTTTGATAAAATCAATCAGGTATTGGAAAAGTGCGGGGAAATTTTCTGAAAGAACTCCTGTTTCCTGTAACTTGGTTTTTTTATATATACTCTTACGGATGATGTTTGTGAATGCTGTATAATCTTGCCTATTGACAAATAATGGGCAGTTACACAGAATTTAATAACAGGAAACGGGCATTATCCCGCATCATGCGCATACGCAGCAGTCTCTCAGGAGGTATACATGGAACTAATAAATAAGTTAGCGCTTGATATCTCATAATGAACAGTGAAAAAGAATAGGGACATTACCTGTAGTAGATGCGGCACCTGCTGTCATGTGGATATGGTCGCCTACGTCTCTCCTGAAGATATTCAGAGATGGGAAAAAGAACGGCGCTATGATATTATTGCCCGCCTGCGCGAAAACGAAGTAATGTGGTCGGGTGACCGGATCATTAATAAGTTCGGGGTAAGATTGACGAGCTGTGTTTATCTTAAACGGCACGGCTTATTTTTTGCCTGCGAAATTTACGAAACACGCCCGATGGTGTGCCGAAATTTTATTCCCGGCTCATCCGAACTGTGTCCCCTGTATTACCAGGAAGATCAGGTTCAGCCCCTTATCTAGCAGATAGCCTGATAGCCCCTCGTTTCGTGACCTATTTGGTTAAGTCATCTCCCCCGACTTAAACAGCGGGACTTTTATTTTTGAAATGTATTAGCTCTGCTCAAATAAAAACATTGAGAAACGAAGAAATAAGGATTTAAACCTATAGGATTTTCGTGTGGAAACACTTGGTCCGGCACAAATCAGACAGGGTGTATTGTCAAACTGTCAAGCAGGCTCGACGAATGCTCTTCCTGTCCTTCATGCTTTGTGGTTTATGCCTGACACACCGCTTTCTTCCTCCTACCATTAATTCTTGTATAAGTATCCTGTAAGCAGGTAAGATTTGCCCCAAGAAAGGCAGGGGGACTTAAGTCTTCCTGGGTCGTCCGAACCCTTATTTTCAGTCTGTCCCCTGCTTCTTGGAGCCATGATAAGTTGATTGGGCCTTTTAAGAGCCCTTGTCATTATAGGAGGATTGGCCGGAGGCAACCCTGTTTTTCATATATTACCATAAGAGGTGTATATTATGAATTGCTTTGTGGGAATCGATGTATCGAAAGAAAAGTTTGATGTATGCAGCATAGGAGAGCAAGGAGAAAAGTATTCTCTCTGACTTGTACAATGGACCGGGAAGGATTTGAAAAGCTCATCGTCCGATTACCGGAGGACAAGACATCTTTCCTCCTGGGCATGGAATCTACCGCATCTTATCATATTCCCCTGTTTTCGTATCTTGCCGCACATAGCTACAGGGTTGTTATTATCAATCCCCTTCTTATTCATGGGTTCTCAAAGCGGTCTTTAAGGAAAACAAAGACAGACAAAAAAGATGCCTTTGTGATCGCTCAATTCCTCATGCGAGAACAAAAGACCTTGTCTGCACAGACACCTGACTATCTTGCAACAGAACTCAAGGATCTTGCCCGGAGAAGAGAAAAACTTGCCGATCACGTAACCTCGCTAAAAGCGGATATGAAGAGGATACTCTCTGTCACGTTTCCTGAGCTTGAATACATAACCGGGGTTTTCACAAAAGCAACCCTACGCCTCTTAATGGAATATCCTTCTGCACATGCAATAAGAAGGGCCGATCCATCCGCCGTTGCGAATGTTTTTAAATCAGAAAACCAGGGCAACCGGCCTCGTACCACCGTTAAGGCGCTTATGGATGCCACCGCCTCATCAGTCGGCATTGTAAGCCCTGCCAAAGAGCTTGCGCTCAAGCAGGAAGCCTCCCTTCTTATGCATGTTGAGGAGCAGATGAAAGAGACCACAAAAGTGCTCATGAACATCTTAAATGAGAAGATGAAACAGGACGTAGAAATCCTTTGTTCAATGAAGGGGATAGGGGATAATACGGCAATGAACTTTCTCATTGAGATGGGAGGGACGGTAGAGATTTATGAGAACGACAAAAAGCTGATCGCCGCCTCCGGTCTTGATCCATCAACCTATGAATCAGGAAAATATGCAGGAAAGAGTAAAATCAGCAAGCGGGGAAACCGGCACTTAAGAAGAGTGATCTGGCTCATGGCGACGAGGGTAATTATCAATAATGAACTCTTCAGAACCTATTTCTATAAAAGAAGAAAAGATGGACTGCCCTATAAAAAAGCGGTTCTTGCAACAGCCCATAAACTGATACGCATCATGTTTGTCATGTTGAGCAGAAAAACATATTTAGTGATGGTACAATAAATTCAGACAGTGACATAAGTGGTTTTGCTGCTCTATAATACAACAAATAGAAAAGGAGCAGTAAAATGAGGAAAAGACCAAGAAGGAATCATGGAGCAGCATTTAAAGCAAAAATGGCACTTGAGGCAATTAAGGGAGATCAGACATTAGTGGAATTATCGGAACGTTTCCAGGTCCATCCAAACCAGATCGCTGAATGGAAGAAGGTTCTTCTTGAAAAAGCATCAGAAGTATTCGATAAAGGAAAGTCCTCCGGTAAAGAACCGGATGTTAAGGCACTCCACGCCAAGATCGGGCAGCTTGCAATGGAAAACGATTTTTTATCAGTCGCGCTCGGGCGCATAGGCGAGCCGGGCGCAAAGAAATGATCGATAAGGAACATGAATTGCCTATTACAAAACAATGCAAAATATTAGAACTCTCCCGGTCAAGCATCTACTATGTGTCTGTACCGGCAAACGACAAAGATAGAGAACTTATGCGCCTCATCGACGAGATTCATCTTGAAGAGCCCTACCTTGGTTCAAGGGGTATGAAAAGTGTACTGAGAATGAGGGGTTATAAGGCAGGCAGAATCCATGTCCGGACCCTCATGCGAAAGATGGGCATAGAAGCCATCTATAAGAAGCCTCGTCTTTCTAAATCCCATCCCGATCATAAGGTCTATCCCTACCTTCTTCGTGGACTCAATATTGCAGAGGCCAATTCGGTATGGTGTTCCGATATAACCTACATTCCCATGGCAAAGGGTTTTTGTTATCTTGTTGCTATCATGGACTGGGCAAGCAGAAAGGTATTGTCCTGGAGATTATCCAATACATTGGACGTGTCCTTCTGCATAGAGGCCCTGGAAGAGGCATTAATGAAATATGGAAAACCCGATATATTCAATACCGATCAGGGAAGTCAGTTCGCCTCTGATGTATTTACTGACATTCTCATAAACAACAATATCAGAATTAGTATGGCCGGACAGGGCCGCTGGATGGACAATGTGTTTATTGAACGTCTCTGGAAGACCGTCAAATATGAAGAGGTATACTTAAAGGCATATGAGTCAATTACCCATGCAAAAAAAGAACTTATAAAGTTCTTTGATAGATATAATGCACGGCGGCCACATCAGGGTCTTGACGGCAGGACCCCGGATGATGTTTACTGGAGTACTTTGCCAAAGGCAAGGGAGGCAATATGAACTGGAGCGGCGAAACACTTAAAAACTGCTGGAGGTTGTCTGAAAGAACTTGACCATCTCTTTTTATTGAAGGAGGAATTAAATATAGTTGACTGAAATGCATACTGCGCGGCTTTTCCTGCGGCATACACAACACCATGTAACAACACATTCAATCTTTTTAATGTTGTAGCAGTTTTCATGTGGTAACGAATAACCTGAAATGGAAAATTCTTTCACACCTCATAAAAATAATATGTGCTATAATGATTATATAACTAACTTTGATGTTACACCTATTTTTTTTTGAGAGGTCTATGTCATGAACGGCGCTAATCCAGAAAAAGATCCTCAAAAAAACCTACTTCCCATTTTGTCCATAGCTGCCACAACAATCACAACCATCATTATAAGCCTCTATTATCTTTCCTCCGGATCATTTATTATTTTTCAGAACCTTTTCTATATTCCAATTATTCTGAGCTGTATGTATTATGCAATGCGAGGGTTCATATATTCTATATGCCTTGCTATTATTTATTTCTTACTTATTCTTACCTTTACATCAGACAGTGACACCATATTGCAGTCATTGATAAGAGTTACTCTGTTTATTGCAATCGGAGGCATCATTACATTTTTGTCGATGCAACACAAGCGTTTGAAAGGGACATTGCAGGAAGAGAGGGAGAAGTTCCGGGTGGTGGCGGACTCTACTTATGACTGGGTGTACTGGACTGATCCGCAGAGGAATCTTTTATACGTATCCCCATCCTGCGAAAGGATAAGTGGTTACAGGTCTAAAGAATTCATGGCCGATGCAGGGTTAATATACCATATCGTTCATCCTGACGATCAGGATCTATTCAGACGCCATATGGATGAGTATCATAACCTGATGGCTAACAAAAAGGGCGAGGTTGAGTTCCGCATTGTGGACCGGAACAACAAGGAACACTGGATTGCCCAACTGTGTCAGCCTGTTTACAATAATGAGGGGCAGTTCCTTGGTCGATGCTCCAGCAACCGTGATATCACCGAACGCAAACAAGCCGATGAAGCATTACATGCCAGTAAGGCACAACTATCCAATGCTTTGGAAATGGCCCATCTCGGCCCCTGGGAGTACGATGTTGCCAACGACCTCTTTACGTTCAATGACCATTTCTACAAAATATTTAGCACCACGGTTGAGCAATGCGGGGGGTATACAATGGATTCCGCCGAATACGCCCATCGCTTTGTCCATCCCGACGACATAGTTGTGGTCGGGGAAGAAATTCGGAAAGCCATCGAAACAATGGATCCCTATTTCAACCGGCAGATTGAACACCGAATGCTCTATGCGGACGGCACGATCGGCTATATCAACGTCCGTTTTTTCATTATCAAGGACTCTCATGGCAAAACGGTCAAGACTTATGGAGTAAATCAGGACATCACCTCTCTCAAAAAGTCCGAGGAGGCACTACGCGAGAACGAGGAGAAATTCAGAACAATTTTTGATAGGGCCAGTGACGGGATTCTGATTGCTGATGCTATAACCAAACAATTTCTTCAGGGGAACACTTCCGCATGTTCCATGCTGGGGTATACGAAAGAAGAGATTGAAAGTCTTACCGTTTACGATATCCACCCACCGGAGGATATCACCCACGTTCTTGATGAGTTTGAAAAACAGCTAAAAGGGGAGAAAATTCTTGCCAAGGACCTGCCGGTACTGAGAAAAGACGGGTCAATCTTCTATGTCGATATAGGCTCTACCCTCATCACCATCGGGGGAATGCATTACCTTATGGGCATTTTCCATGACATCACCGCCCACAAAGAGGCAGAGGAGATGCTTCTTAAAGAGAGAAAAAAGTTTATCACCCTTTCTGAAAATGCAGCTTTTGGAATGGTTCTGATTGATGGGGAAGGAAAGATTACCTATGTGAATCCTAAATTCAAAGAGTTATTCGGATATGATATAGAGGATGTTCCTGACGGGAGAACATGGTTTAAAAAGGCATACCCTGATCCTGAATACCGAAAAACGGTTATCTCAGCCTGGGTAGAAGATTTAAAACAGGCAAGGATAGGTCAAAAAAGACCAAGGACATTCAAAGTGTACTGTAAGGATGGTAAGGAGAAGATTGTGAACTTCGTCCCTGTCCAGCTCGAGACAGGTGAACACATGATGAGCTGCAACGACATTACTGAACAAAAATGTTTTGAAGAAAAGCTCCAAGCCATATCTCTTACAGATGACCTCACGGGTTTATATAACAGAAGAGGCTTCTTCACCCTTACCCAACAGCAGATGAAGGTAGCAGAGAGGGCAAAGAAGGATATGCTCCTCTTCTTTGCTGATCTGGACAAGATGAAACATATCAATGATACATTGGGTCATCAGGGAGGAGATAAAGCACTCATTGAAGTTGCAAACATACTTAAAGAAGTATTCAGGGAATCGGATATTATAGGACGTATGGGAGGGGATGAATTTGCCATCCTTGCAATAGATACCACCGATGAAACCAGAGAAGTCCTCATAAAACGTCTGCACAATACCCTTGATGATTACAACAGGCCTGAAGGGAGAAACTATAAGCTCTCCTTAAGTATAGGCATAGCACACTATGACCCTGAAAAACCCTCTTCACTCGATGAACTTATAGCTCAGGCAGATACCTTGATGTATGAGGAGAAGAATAACAAGCAGCATTAAAGATATTCAAATTGCAGTGCATGTTTTATGTCGCAATATTTTGGTGCAGAAAAAGATCCTGGTGCCCGTACCCCTTTGATGTTCGTAAGAATGTAAACATAAAACGGTTGAAATCAAGCAATTCAAAGAAAATTCAGGATAGATTAAAGCTGATAAGTACAATATTAAAAGTGGAGGGGGTCTTAAAATGACTCGAAATATAAAATGTATGACAATAAGTTTAACAGTTTTAAGTACTTTGGTTGTTGTATCTTGCAGCTCAAAATATGCTGCCTATTCCAGGTAGATGTTTATCGGAAAAGAATATCTCAAGGAGAAAAAATATGATAAGGCGAAGGAATTTTTTTTACAGGCGTCAATAACTCAACGCGATTCGCCTTCACTGGCATTCCTTGGGGCAGCTTATTACAAGATGGGTGATGTTGCCAATGCTGAACGAACCATCAAAGAAGCAGAGGAAATTGATAAAGACAGTTATTATATTTTAAGAATTCTTGGTTACAAATCCCTTATCATGTTCAAGCAGAACAAGCCTGAAGGTTTTAATGCCCTGACGCGGTATGTGAAATATGTTAAACAATCTCAACTTCCGATGGAAATGGATGAATTTGAAAGAATGATTGAAAAAAATACAGTTGACCTTACTGTACTTGATACAAAAATAGAAGAACAGACAAGCTGGTATGAAGATGAAATGAAAAGATTCGAAGATGGCGAACCGGGTTATTTTTCAGAAAAATATGGCCACCGTTAGTTTTAAATTGATAAGATTATAACTTTAAAATAAAAAGGGCGGCTGTAAAAGCCGCCCTTTTTTAATCAACCCCTTATATCAGTCTTCAATGCCTGCAAGCCTCTTGGCAGCTTTTTTCTTGCTCTGGATATCTGTTTCCCTGAAGATGGTAACACGATGAGCTTCCGGTGAACCGCCGCCGTGTATGTCCGAAATGGTATCGGCGCTTTCCATGGCCATCTTTTCCACCAGCCTGTACATCTTTACACGGTTTTCAACAGGCACACTGTCAACGCCCTTTAAATATTTTTTCAAAAATCCGCCGATTTCAGGATTGGCAAAATCCCGGTCAGAAGGCAAATCTGCGACAAAACCGCCGGAAGCGTCTATCATCAGCCTGGTAGCCTCAGCCATTTCTTTGCCCTCGTGGATCTTCGAAGCATTGGCAAGGACGGTGTCGATAAAGTATGCGCCGGAAGGCTGTTCCTTGCCTTCATAAGAAGAGGCAAGACAGCAGGCATACAGGGTTTCCGCCCTGTGAATCATATCGATAACTTTCTGTTTGAGGTGGCCGGCTTTTGCAGTTCCGTTATAGTCCATCATGGTAAGGGCAGCGCCGGTCATGCAGTCGATTTTACCTGATTTGCATCCCCCGTGGCTCTGGCGGTGAAAAGATGAGAACTTCACAACCATATCCTGTGCGAATTCTGTTTCGCCGCACATAAATACGCGATCCCAGGGTACAAAAACATCATCAAAAATCAAGGTTGGACAGTATTTCGAATAATAGATATTGCCTATATCACATCCGTCCAGTTCACGCATATCAAGCGTAGACCTTCCTACGACGTGAATCAGACCTTTTGTGTCGGAAGGGATGGCAAAAGCCACCGAGTAATCCTTGTCCGCTTTCCCCATTGCCCTGGTAGGTATCACGATTATTTCATGAGAGGAAAGAGAACCGGTCTGGTGTGCCTTGGCGCCGCGCACGACGATTCCGTCATCCCGTTTTTCAACAAAACGGAGAAACATGTCTTTGTCAACCTGTTCGCTGGGATTGAGAGAACGGTCACCTTTTACATCAGTTACGCCGGCATTTCCGGTGAGATCGTTTTTCTGCATATATTTCAGGAATTCTGTAAAATTATTATTGTAGCTGGTGCCGTATTTTTTATCGATGTCGTAGGTTACTATAGCCAGAGTAGACAGGCAGTCAAGACCTGTGCAGCGCTGATGACATGTCCCTACGTAATTGGCTACTTTCCGGTTGACTTTAACCCTTGCCACCAGGTCCTCAACACTGGCCGGGGGTAATGTAAAACGGCTTACCGGTTCATTGATAAGGGGGCTTATGGTAGTCATGAGATCACGGTTTTCAGGCATGTTTGCCAATTCATAGGTTGCTCCGGTTGCCTCAATGCCTGCACGCAAACGGGCGTTATCTACAATGTTAGTCAGACGCTCCCCGAACATATATGCCGTGGGTTTTAAAGCCCGTATCGATTCGATATATTCTTCTTTTGTTTTTAGACCCATAGTGTGTACCTCCTTGATTTAGAATATTTAGAATAAATTTTTATGTGCGTTTCAGTGTTTCAGAAAACAGATTGTTCCTGTTCCGCCAGCATTTTTTTGACACTTGACAGCACCTGTATCTTCACATTGGTAATGTGGTTTTTCAGAACTGTCTGCGCCCGTTCCAGGCTTCGCAATGAAACGGCATCGTAAATCTCCTGATGCGCCTGATCGGTGGATATAAGTGATGACATTGGAAGGTAGTTGCCGCCGTATTTAAGGAACAACATTTCGAATACATTCTGCAGCACACGAATTTGCGTCGCCTTTCCTGAAAGAGAGGCAAGAGTCATATGAAATTCTCTGTTCTTGAAAAGTCTTTCCTTTAAATAGAATTCCCTTTCTGCTGATAGATGTGCTTCAAGTGCTGCCTTGAGTTCACTGAGACCTTTTTTATCTATGTTTTGTATTGTGGTTGAAACCAGCGAAGGCTCAATCAATTCCCGTAGTTCGTAAAGCTCTTCAATCTCCTTAATGCTGAATGGTGCCATGGAGTAGCCCCGGTTCGGCTCATGGTGCACAAAACCCTGCAATTCAAGCCATTTAAGGGCCTGAATAATCGGAGTCGGACTCAATTGGAGCTTTTCTGCAAGATCACGATAGGCAATCTTCTGGCCTGGTGCAAGCTCCTTACTGTAAAGCATACGCCTGATGCCCTGATAAGCGATTAGGCTGCTGTCTTCCGGATGTTTAATTTTTTCTGTATTTTTCTTTGTCATGTGGAATTGTACATCAATTAAATTAAATATGCAATTAAATTATAATTTATTTTAAATTTAATTTGTCATGCCAAATCTATATTATTTGTTCCGGGATACCATTTCTCAGTAAAATATCTTTAAAATGAAATGTTTATTGGTATAGTGCAGATTCTATTTGGTAATATTGCCTAATTCAAAATATAATTAAATATATAATTATTTTCATTGACATCTTACGATGGCAATTTTATACTTACACACTGCGTAGGTGTATAATATGCATACGCAATCATAAAATCAACTTAAAGGAACACAATAGTTATGAGACTTCATGAATATGAGGCATTAGACATTTTTGAACAGAATGGCATCCCGGTACCACGACGTGGTGTTGCAGGAAGCATGCATGAAGCCCTCCATGTGGCCGGAGAAATAGGGTATCCAGTCATGTTGAAGGCCCAGGTTCTTGTAGGCGGCCGTGGGCTTGCCGGCGGTATTAAGACTGCATCAACGCCGGATGAATTGAAAGAAATGGCCGAAGAGCTGATTGGATCAGAGATCAAGGGGCTGCCTGTACGAAAGATTCTTGTCTGTGAGAAGGTGGAGGTTGCAAAAGAGCTGTATCTGGGTATTACTGTCGATGGTTATTCAGGCAAGCCTGTTATTGTGGCCAGCACTGAAGGCGGTATGCTTATTGAAGAAACGGCAAGAACCTCGCCTGAAAAAATTGCCGCAATCCATATTGACCCGTCTTTCGGATATTATCCTTATCTGTCGCGGGGGCTTTTAAAGATGCTCGGGCTCAAACAACAGCTCATTACCGCCTGGACGGATGTAATCAGCCAGTTGTATAAAGTGGCATTGCGTTATGAGGCACTCATATCCGAGATAAATCCCCTTGTTGTCCTTCCTAACGGCGGATTGATTGCCGTTGATGCAGTGCTTGAGGTAGACGATTCTGCCCTGTCAAGAATTCGTTTCCCTTTACCGGATCGTGTTGATCGTATTGAGAATCCGATAGAGCGCAGAGGCAGAGAGATAGGTGTCAGTTATGTGGACCTTGATGGCGATATAGGACTTATTTCCTCAGGCGCAGGACTTGGTATGGCTTCTATGGACATTATCGGCGAAAAGATGAAACCGGCTAATTTTCTTGAAACCGGAGGAGGCATAACGGCTGATCTGCTTTATCGCTGCATGGAACTTATTATGATGAAACCCGGGCTCAGAGGAATATTCATTAATGTTTACGGAGGTATAAATCCTATACATGAAGGGGCCAAGGGTGTAGTGCGTTATATAAAGGAACATAACGTGAAAATTCCTATCGTTGCCAAGGCGCTTGGAAACCGCCAGGAAGAAACATGGGAGATTTTTAGTTCAGCAGGAGTACATGTAGTCACTGAAGTGGCAACCGAAAGGGCAATTGACAAGCTCTACGAAATTGTCGGGGGCAACTGATGAGATTTTGTTTTTCCAGAGCAGATTCAAAAATTATTTTCCGGATGCTAAAAGATAAAAGTTATATTGAGGTTTGCCCATGAGCATATTAATGAATAATTCTACCCGTGTTATCGTACAGGGGATTACAGGTCGCATAGGGAGCACCCAGACCCACTGGATGCTCGAATACGGAACAAAGGTTGTCGGCGGTGTTACGCCGGGCAAGGGAGGTTCTACTGTTGAAGGCCTGCCTGTTTTTGACAGTGTTGAAGAGGCAGTCAGAGAAACCGGAGCCAATGCATCGGTTTTTTTCGTTCCCGCAGCTTTTGTACTTGATGCTTTTTTAGAAACCATCGATGCAGGAATCAAACTAATCGTCATTGTACCTGAACATATTCCAGTGAATGATGTTATAAGGATGCGCAATTATGCCATTGAAAAGGGTGTATTTGCCCTTGGGCCTACAACTCCAGGCATTCTTGTCCCGGGAAAAGGGAAAATGGGTATTATGCCTGCATCATTATTTGCGCCCGGCCGTGTAGGAATTATTTCCCGCAGCGGTACGCTCTCATATGAATTTGCAGGAATTCTCTCGGAAAGCCGTGTCGGGCAGAGTACTGTAGTGGGTATGGGTGCTGATCCGGTTGTGCTTAGGAACCTTGCTGATATCCTCGAACTTTTTCAAGAGGATGAAGGTACCGACGGAGTTATTGTTGTCGGCGAAGTAGGCGGGGAACAGGAAGAAAAGGCCGCAGGATTCATTGCCAGAAGAATGACAAAACCGGTTGCCGCATATATTACCGGCCGGTACTCTCCTCAGGGCAAACGCATGGGACATGCAGGCGCTATCGTGAGAGGTTCGTCAGGGACAGTAGAGGGCAAGCACAAGGCTTTAAGGGAAGCGGGGGTCGAAGTGCTGGAAAGCCCTATATATGTCGCACAGTGGGCAAAAAAACACAATCTGAAATGAGCTGCCACGCGATAAGCGACAGGGTATTGACCCGCGGGGCAATCAATTATCAAAAACACCATGTTCTTATATGATATCTTATGATAAGCTTTTCATTGAGGATTATCATAAGATATCCTGCAATATTTATACTCCCGCCCGCCAAGTAAATACGTTTTATAGTATATGTAAGTCTGTTTATTTTCTGTAATTCTTCTTTTCTGTACAATTATTTATCTTATTTAATTTTAAGAAAGAACCTTATTCTCTAAAGTTTTATCAGTTATGACCGAAAATTTTATCGGACTCATATGCAGTGAATATAATAGAATCTCTTTTAGCATAAGGAGGCATCAATGAAGGCAGCGGATTTCAGTCTGTCCGAAGATTTGAGGTTTGATACTGAAAGGGGGGTAATTTCCTTCCGAGATAAAAGGCTCGTCATCTTTGATGCAAATGCCATCGGTCTCCTAAGAAATAATTTAGTTAAAGAATTCGGTATCTTGAAAGCGCGTCAATTTTTTTTGAGATTCGGTTATCAGCAGGGATATACGGATTTTATACAGATTAAGACCAATTACAAGTTTGATACGGAAATGGATCTTCTTGTGTCAGGGCCTGTGATTCATACTTGGGAAGGGATTGCCGGCGTTATCCCTAAAGATATTGAATTTAGCCGGGCTAAGGGGTCATTTTACTTTACCGGTCTTTGGGAAAATTCTTATGAAGCCGAGCAGCATATTTCCTCACAAAATATCTCAGACGAACCGGTTTGCTGGACTCTTATGGGGTACGGATCCGGCTGGTGCACTGCTTTTTTCGGCTCTCCTGTTATCGCTATTGAACCGTTATGTGTGGGAAAAGGAGATGATCATTGCGAATGGTGTATTCAGCCGCCTGCTGTCTGGGGCGAAAGATGCAGACCATATGTTGATGCGTTAAAAGATTTACTGAATGCATAATAAATCAGGTTCATTCGGTTCTTGTGTACTTATGAAAAAAAATGAAATAGGGCTATTCTATTCACTGTTGACTGGTTCTTTGTTGCACCTGCAAAGCGCAAACTGCTTAGTTTCCCAAAGGCAAGAATTACCGGTTAAAATGTGTTTCTTCGCCCTTACCGGGATAATTATTTTTGTCACTTATTTTGTATTGGGTATGTTATGAAAAACTGCGGATAGCGGTTTGGAATGTAGCACGCTCAAGCTTTAACAAGAAGCGTTTTGCATCCGCCGCACATACTCATTAATCCTCTTGCCATTTTGCAATAATGTAGTCTGTCGGCTCTGCATGGTCATAGTATTTCCAGGTATCGATTCGCCTTATCTCAACAATCTTCATGTGATCCTGAATGATTCTGCTCAAGCCGTTTGACACCCGTGCGTGCATACTAATGGTGAAAACACCTCTCTTTTGTAATTCTTCCCTCAAAACTGTCATTATTTTCCTCAGTGCCAGTTTTCTTCGATAGGCTGGAAGAATAGCACCATTTTGAATGTAATATGCGCCGGCATCTTCCTTCATAAGGGGATCATCATTTTTGAGATCCTCAAAAGCGTCATTGTTAGGAACAGCAAAAAGGAAGCCGACATTCCTCTCTTCGTCTCGTAACATGATAAGAAGAGTGTGGTGTCTCCTGAGTACCTGGCCGTAAAGTTCTTCAGAATTGCCGCATGACCATCCCGGAGGAAAGGAATCTATACTGATTGAGACGGTGTCCCTTACAATCGTATTGTCAATGTTATGTACAACCTCTGCCTTTAACATCTACCACCTACCGCAAAGATCAGTGCTTATCTCCTTAAATGAGTAGCACATATTCTCTTTATTGTCATTATCCCACAATATCTTGTTATGTTAAAGGAATCCCTATTCCTGTCTGTTTATTGGAGTTTGAAAATGCAGATAATCCATTAAATAGCGACAACGTGGACTAAGGAAGGAACAGACAAATTTTACTCATATAATTTTTTCAGAATACTTTGTTACGTATAGCAGGAAGAAGGGTTGCATCTAAGACAAAAACCGCGAAGTGCGCAGTGCAGGAAGAAAAACATTTCTACAGATACACAAGATACACGGATAAACCATAAATTAGTCATGCAGGGGAAAGAGAAATATTCAATAAAAACCTTTCAGCATGAAAGATATACGGGCAAGTGCAAATGAGGACCAAAGGTTAATATCTTCAAACATAAAATGATCAAGAGTTCTATATACCCATATTTGCCAGTATCTGTGAGATTTTGTTTACAGTCTCTACGAGCTTCGGATGGGTATTTTCAAGTTCGTCGAGTGATGAGGCCAGTCCTGATAGTGACAGTTCTACAAGGTTTTGATTTTTTTTCACCCGTGTTGCCTCATGGGTAGAGACCTTGGTGAAACCCGTAATGCTTTCGGCATGTTCGGCCTGAGTTTTGGAAAGCTCCAGGATTTCGGATTTCAGGGTTGATAACAAATTCAACAAATCTTCCCTGTCCTTTTCTGTTACTGATCCTGCATTTTTAATGTTTGTTTCGATATTATTGATAGTTTTTTCCAGCATGTTTTTTCCTTTCTTTAGAAGATGTTACTGCTTTGACCATTCTAACAGAAGTTACATAACCATTCAAGATACCTTTTATTTCAAGTCCAAATCAAAGCGCCATCATCTCCTCGACATACTGGTATAATTGTATGCCTGCGCCTGTCATCCCGCAGGGAGGGTTGCTTCTTCCTTGCCGCCTTGATCTCATCTTCCCCAGATTTGGAATTAGAATTATACAATGGTTGCACTGTAAAAATCCTGCTGTTGTATGAATTTATTGCGGTATGCGCAATTCTGTATTGAAACAGCTTGAATTGTGAACTGTGAATAAAATATGGTATGTTATCTCATGTCATATACAAGGAGGTGTGATCATTATGGAATTAATACAGGCAATTAAGGGAAGAAAAAGTATAAGGGCTTTTAATTCTAATAGTGTGCCGAGAGAAAAAATTGAAGAGATATTAAACATCGTAATTAATGCCCCCTCTGCAATCAATCTGCAACCATGGGAATTTATTGTAGTAATGGGTGAGGAAAAGGCGCGTTTGAGCAGAAAGCTTATCAAGGCTTACAGGGAAAAGCAGATATCATGCAGTCCCGGAAACGTCAAGCCTCTGGCAGACACGTTCAGCAAAAGAGGGGTTGAATCCTTTGAACTGATGAATCCCTATCTTGAACAGATGGGACAGGACTTTAACCGTTTTATAAACGAAGGTAGCTGCAATTTTTACGGCGCCCCTGTTGCCGTCATACTGTGTCTCGACAATGCCTTCTCCAAGGCTCGTCTTGTAGACATCGGCATCGCCCTGGGATATTTCACGCTTGTTGCATACGATCTGGGTTTTAACACCTGCCCTATCGGTCTGATCAATGCCTATGAAGATGAGATAAAAGAGGTTCTCGACATACCGGAAAACAAAGACGTAGTTATAGGCATCGCACTTGGTTATCCTGACCAAAAGAGCCCTATCAACAATTTCAAATCGCCCAGAGAGGGTTTTGAAAACTTTGTCAGGTGGGTTGAATAAGCTCAACCATTCCACCGGGGCTTTATATGATGTAGAAAAGATATCTGTACGGAAATTATTACTAAAAAAATTAATTTATTCTAAGTAATATTGTTAGATAAAAGTTAAAAATGAACTATCCTGTATGTTAAAAGCGAACTCTTTTAGTGTCAGATTAACTCGATATCAAAAATCAGACTTCCACGGATAATCATCTTCCTGTGGTCTTATCCTGAGAAACCTATTTTTTGTCTGCAATCTTCTGTTCGAATTTTTCCCAAAAAGCCGGATCGGAAGTCCGCCAGTATGCCCCCCATTGTTTCACGAAAACGCCCTCAATAAGCCTTAAAACCCGTCTCCACACGTGGCCGTATTCGTACGTAAGAACATCTTCAAGAAAAGGTACTACTGATCCAAGCCTTTCTTTCGGCAGGTACGCGCGAGCTCCTATCTCAATCGATTGCTTGAATGATTCAGGCGATAGGGCATGAGCAGTGAGCATTACTGTGGGGACAGGATATGGACCGGATGAGGCTAAGCGCAGAAGATCAAATCCGCGAACGCCCATGATGTCCAGAATTACTAAATCGTATGTCCATGATATTAAAAGTTCGGAAGCCTTTTCGTAGGATGTGGCCGTATCTATCTGACATCGAGGGGCATCCGACAGGATTTCCTCTGTCAGCACTTCAAGCACATCCGGCTCATCATCTACTGCAAGAATTCTTTTGTTGTTTAAAATTGACTCTTTCACAATATTACTCCTCTTTATTTTGAAAGAGGCCAGGTCTCCATATAATATTTCCATGTCAACAAGGCCTCTTTCAGGGGGTCAGAGTATGAGTCTGAAAACATAACTTCAGTCTGGATTTTAACCTACCGTTTATCCCATGGAGGCGCTACCTTGACTTTATATCCTTTACTCATGTTAAAGGGATAGACTGTCTTTAGCTGCCCATCGGACCACTGAAATGCGCCAAGATCAAAAATTGCCGTTCCGTCCGGGTTGTACTTTATGTCACCCATTGTTGTCCCCTTAAACTGGGTTGTCAGGACAGCCTGGCGTATCTTAGCTCCATCAAGGGTACCGGCATTTTCTATTGCGGTCCAGAGGGTCTGGCAGATCGCATAGTAGAGCCCTATGCTGACTGACCGTTTTTTAAACTGTTTAAAGTATCTTTCTCCGAGTTCTTTCGCCTTGGGATAAGGAAAGTCTTCGGACCAGAAACCGTCAGCGAGGACATACTGGGCGTCCTTACCAAGGGCATTAGCAAAGTCCGATGTCCATGTTCCCTTGTACCCGTGAAAGTACTTCAGATTCAGTCCTGCCTCTTTCATTTGGCGTACGAAGGTGATGGCATCCTGGCTGGCAGAAAACATGATAACTGCGTCTATACCCTTGGATTTCAGCTTCAGGATCTGAGAGGAGTAGTCTTTTGCTCCCACTGCCATGTTTTCGGCCAGGGCAATCTCATATTTGTACTTCTTTGCGCCTTCCTGGAGAGCTCCACCCAAGCCTCTCCCGTCTGTGGTGTCTTCCATCAGAAGGGCTATGTTTTTTGGCTTGTCAGCAGCTGGGATCGTGTTGAGAACTTTAAAAGGCACTTCAGCGCCCTCAACCACTGAAAAGAAATAGAGGGTAGACCACTGGAATTTCTGTGGCCGCCATAGTTCGGGGAACAGGGTTGTAACATGGTAATATTTTTTGAGTTTATCAGCGGCAACGCAGGTGGGCAGAGATAAATTGGTTGTGAACGTTGAAAGCAGCAAATCAACTTTGTCAACTTTAACCAGCCTTTCCAGTGCTGCTGCTGCCTTGCCCGGATCACTCTCAGCATCGGCAACGACAAGTTTTACGGGGAGTTTCTTTTTGTACTGCTTGACAAAGACTCCCCCTTTGGCGTTGATATCCTTTATCGCCTGCTCATAAGCCCATTTCTGCTCACTTGCCTCCATTGATAAAATACCGGTCATGGGCAGCGGTGTGCCTACGACGATTTCCTTCTTGTCCGCTGCCTGGACATTGGCAGACAAAAAGAAGAAGGCTGTCGCCAGTAGTAAAAAAAGTCCGATATACCATGTGCTTCTTAACTTCACCATGTTCAAATCCTCCTTTTTTATTA
>Ga0351923_1003_pt1 | contig 57142 bp, 47 predicted proteins | sample BONcelT113001C11_FD_206859 | JGI IMG/M metagenome (GOLD analysis project Ga0351923, IMG submission 206859) | Enriched cells from coal bed in the Powder River Basin, Montana, United States - BONCAT cells T11 rep2 HSBNCT.T11.300.1.C11 ...
ACCGCACGCCATCGTGCTGCTCGGTTGCCGCGACGTCGTTGTCGCCGATCTTGCCGTTGCTCGGACCGGCAACTACGCCATGTTCTGCCGCGATTGTTCCGATGTTCAGGTTCGCGGGGTGTCGGTTCGGGGTGGGCACGACGCGCTGCACGCCCAAGCCTGTCGACGATTCACGGTGCGCAACTGCGATTTCCGCACGGGGGACGACTGCCTGGCCGGTTGCGACAACACCGACTTCGAGATCCTCGATTGCCGGATCAACTCGTCGTGCAACGGGTTCCGGCTCGGCTGCGTGAACCTTGTAGTCAGGAAGTGCGAGTTCTGGGGGCCGGGCGAGCATGCCCACCGGATCAGCGTGCGGCGCGGTTCGCCGCGAACGAACATGCTCGCGGCGTTTTGCCACTTCGCCCCGACCGACCGCAATCCGAAGCTGCCCAGCGACAACTGGCTGGTCGAGGACTGCACGATCGACCACGTCGACCGGGTGTACGAGTACAACTTCGAGCGAGGCACATGGCAGACGGGCCAGCCCGCTCGGCGACTGCACTTCCGCAACGTCAAGGCTACCCGCGTCGCCCGCCCGCTGACGGTGCTTGGTGATGCCCAACGGCAGTTCGAGTTGACGCTCGAGGACGTGTCGATCACCCTTCGCGAGGGCCGGCGCGACCAGCCGGTGCTCGACATAAGGCGTTTCGGATCGCTCGTGCTCCGCCAGGCCGTGCTGGAGAACAGCGGCCAGGCGCCGGGGCTGGTGGCGCGCGAGGGAGACGCCGTTTGGCTCGACCGCGTGCGCTGGGTTCCGCAGCGCGAGGCTCCGTATCTGCTGGAACAAGTCGAGACCCTGCGAACCGGCCGTGCCGACGACGAATCGTCGAGTGTCCGCGGAACTTTCCAGAAGGCGCAATCATGAACCGTATCCGAAGTCTTGTGTTCGATACGCTGCCTGGCAGCCCGACGCCCTTGATCGATATCCGAAACCCCTCGGGGGGAACTCGCCGACGCTGACGTAGCCACAAGAGCAGAAGTCGCTTCCTTCGCGGCGTTCCGGGCGGCGGCAATCCAAAACCCGCCAATCGTGGACTGGGATAACCTATCCGTAACGTACACACTCCCAAGGGCAACCTAGAGGTCCATGCGCCTCGAAAGAGATAAGAGAGCAAATCCGGCACGCCAGGGATGAAGACGGAAACTCTAGCAGTCAGTCATCAAAGTAAGAGAATGACCATGTCAAACCGACGTCAGTTTGTTCGCCACTCGGCCGCAGTCTTGCTGGCTTTCGGCCTTATCGTCAGCCTGCTGCCCAGCTTCGGCGCCGCGCCGGTGCCGGCGCACCAACGTGAAGGGAACGATAGCCTCGACCCGGCGGATGAGGACCGCGGTCCGACCGAGTTCCATGTCACCGTCAACGGCGACGACTCGAACCCGGGCACTCGCGCAGCACCGCTGCGCACCATCCAACGGGCGGCCGATCTTGCGCAACCGGGCGATACGGTCACCGTCCATGAGGGCGTCTACCGCGAACGTGTCAATCCACCGCGCGGCGGTGAATCCGACACGAAACGAATCGTCTATCAGGCGGCGCCAGGCGAGAAGGTCGTGATCAAGGGCTCGGAGGTGATCAAAGACTGGGTTCACGTTCAGGACGATGTATGGAAAGTCGTGCTGCCCAATACATTCTTCGGAAGCTACAACCCGTACCGGGAACTGATTCGTGGTGGCTGGTTCGAAAGCAAGGGGCGTGAGCACCACACCGGGGCCGTCTACCTGAACGGCCATTGGCTCGATGAGGCCGCCGGCATCGACAAGATGTTCCATCCTCCGAACGCGACCCCCTTTTGGTTCGCCCAAGTCGACCGCCGCAACACCACGATCTTCGCACATTTCCGGGGCGTCAACCCAAACGAGCAGACGGTGGAAATCAACGTCCGCTGGGCGGTGTTCTATCCCGAAAAGCCGCATTGCAACTACATTACCGTCCGCGGCTTCACCATGCAGCAAGCGGCCACGCAGTGGGCGGCGCCCCGGACGGAGCAGGTCGGCCTGATCGGCACGCACTGGAGCAAGGGGTGGATCATTGAAGACAACGCCATTTCGTATTCACGCTGTACCGGCATCACGCTGGGCAAGCACGGCGACGAATGGGACAACAACAGGAAAGTGAGCATCTTCATCGAATATGCCCGGCGCGCCCACGCCCGGGGCTGGAACCGGGACACCATCGGCAGCCACGTCGTCCGGAACAATACCATCTCGCACTGCGAACAGGCAGGCATCGCGGGCAGCCTGGGCGCCGTGTTCAGCAAGATCACCGGCAATACGATCCACGACATCCACGTGCGCCGGCTGTTCACAGGCCACGAGATGGCGGGCATCAAACTCCACGCGGCGATCGACGTCGAGATCAGCCGGAACCGGATCTATCGCGCCGACCGGGGCATCTGGCTCGACTGGATGACCCAGGGCACGAGGGTTACGGGAAATCTGCTGCACGACAACGGCCCCCGGGAGGACCTGTTTGTCGAGGTGAGCCACGGGCCGTATCAGGTCGACAACAACCTGTTCCTGTCGGACCGGAGCCTGGCCGATTGGTCGCAGGGCGGGGCCTACGTCCACAACCTGTTCGCCGGCAGCATCACCAGCAGGCCCGACAAGCGAGTGACGCCTCATCACCTCGCCCACTCGACCGAAATCGCCGGCACGAGCGACATCGCCGGAGGCGACAATCGCTTCTATAACAACCTCTTCGTCGGGTCCGAGGGACAGAAACGCGGTCTGAGCGTGTACGACAACAGCGAACTGCCGTTGCAGACGGGCGGCAATGTGTATCTCAAAGGAGCGAAACCCTACGCCAGGGAAGTAAATCCGCTGGTGCCTTCGGAGATGGACCCCGGTCTCAAGCTGGTGGAAGAAGACGGCCGCACAATCATTCAGTTTGACGGCTTTCCCGAGCTTGACAGCACGAGCACCACGCTGGTCACGACTGCCCTTCTCGGACGGGCGCGGATACCAGAGCTTCCTTTCGAGAATCCGGATGGCTCGGCCTTGGCAATTGATATCGATTACTTGGGCCAGCCGCGGAGCCGCGAGCAGCCGTCGCCCGGACCGTTTGAAAAGCCCGGCAGAGGGCCGTTGTCCTTACCGGTGTGGCAACCTGAGCACGAGGCCCCGTGATGACCAAGGAAACCCGTGCTGTGGCTGTCCTGCTGGGTGACCGTCCCTTTCGGCAAGAAGGCTCGAGGGGATGACAATCGAGAGTCCTAAATGCAGAAGAAAGGTGGAATCAATGGAACGTAGAGAATTTCTAAAATCGACAATCCCCGCCGCCGCGTTACTTCACGGCGGCTTCGGAGGACTTTCCCTATTCGCAACCGAGAAAGATGGTTCGAATACGGTCTTCGATACCTATGATCTGATTGTGATCGGTGGAACTCTTGTCGGCTGCTTCGCGGCTCGCCGTGCCGCCCGGAAGGGGCGGCGCGTGCTGCTGATCGAGCGACGCACGTTCCTGGGGACCGAGATCACGGCGACGCTGCGGCCGTGGCTGCATCGCCAGGGTTGGGAAGCATTCGACAGCGAAATGAAAGAACGGTTTCTCCCCGAGGCGGAGAAGCCGGAGGTGGGCTTGACCTTCGACCCGAACGACGCCGAGGGGCCTTTCGGGGAGGAGATCCCGCTCTTCTGTGGCTCGGTAAAGAAGCAGTTCATGGCGAGCATGATGCAGGAAGGGGTTCACGTCTTGCTGATGACCGGCGTCTGGGGTGTTGTCGCCGATCCAAAGAAGACGCTGGCGTCAGCGGTCGTCGTGGCCAGCAAGTTCGGTCACCACCTGATTCGCTGCAGAAGCATTCTGGATACGACCGGCCAGTTGTCTGCCCGGCCGAAGGATGATCGTGTGGGACGGTGTTTCTCGCTCGAGTTCTTCAGTGTTCGGGATTCTGTCGAGCGACGGATTTCCGTTCCGGAGTCGCTCGGGCTGACCGGCAATCACATCCGCTTGCACAAGGGGAAACGCGCGTCCGGACAGTATTTTGTCGAGTTCCAGTTTGATCCCGAACTGGACGATCCCGAACACGAGGCGCGGGTCAAGGCGGAAGCACTCTGCAAGCATCTGCGTCGAAACCATCAAGCCTTTGCAGGGTCATCGGTGAATCGCATGGCTTGGGAGACGCTCAGGGTGAAAGAGGCTTCGTCAATTGACGAAGAACGAGTTTGCAAGAACGTCCTCTCCATCGATGTAGCGAAAGGACCGGTACTGAGCTGCCAGGACATCGTTGACATGGACACCGGATCGGCAGCTTGCGTTGATCGCCTGCCGGTCGGACCGGGCCGCGAGGCCGAAACGGATGTCATCCACCATCATTCCGGTGAAATCCCCCTGGGGGAATGCACGGTAACGCCCCTGGATGACTTCAAGTCCCCTGATGCAATCCAACAGATTGCGTTCGCCTACGAGCTGCACGTGCCCAAACGCCGTCATGTGGACGTCCTCGTCGCCGGTGGAGGGACCGCAGGGGCGATGGCGGGAGTGGCAGCGGTCGAGCAGGGAGCGAAGGTTGCCGTTGTGGAGTACTTCCCGGAACTCGGCGGGACGAAGACGCTTGGCGGCGTGGGTGGGTGGTATGCGGGCCATAGGGATACGGTGCTGTGGCAGATCTTTCATGATGGCGTACGGAAAGAACGTGATGCCTTCGGCGGAGGAGCCGCGCTCACCAATATGATGTCCTACTTCCGAAAGCAGGTGACCGGGCATGGAGGCCAGTTGCTGACGAACAGCATCGTCTGCGGCGTCACTATGGACGGTAATCGAATGACCGGGATCGTGGTCGAAAGGGAAGGCGCCCTGTCGATCCTTACGGGCGACGTCGTCATTGATGCGACGGGCGACGGGGACGTGGCCGCATTCGCCGGGGCATCGTTCGGATACGGCATTGAGAGGATGAATGCGACGCAGAACTATAGCCAATGGGATATCCAGCCTCACGGTGTAGGGCCATCATTTCCGGACTCTACCGCCCAACGCGACTATGACATCCTCATGAGTCACTACCTTTCCGAGTTTCAGCGGGGCTACCAACTCACCCACCTTCAGTCGCATTATTATGACTTTCGACCGATGTTGACCGTTCGTGAATCCCGAAGGATCGTCGGGGACTGCACGATCGATATGCGGGACATCCTCACGGAGCGACGATATCCGGACACCATCTGTCTGGCGCATTCCAACTACGACCCGCATAGCTTTGGTGACACGCCTCTGACTCGCGTGGGCTGCGTGCTCATTTTCGGTGTCTCTGCCACCGGGGCGATTCCCTATCGGGCGATTCTGCCGAGGGGGATCGACGGTCTTTTGATCTCGGGCAAGGCCATATCGGAGACGCACAACGCGCTGCAGTTCACCCGAATGTCGTTCGACGTGATGACCCGAGGTTACGTCACGGGTCGTATCGCCGCTTCGATCTCGGAGAAAGGCATCCAGACGCGCGAGTTTGACGTCCGATCGATTCAACAGGGGCTGTTGGACCTGAAGATCATTCAGGAAGAGGATCGGGTGGATTCGGCAGAGAACTGGGACAATAGTGACACCATTGAAAGACGGGTCGACGATCTGGTGGCGGGGAAGGAGCATGGCCTGCTGAACGTGTTGATGCTCCCGATGGAGAAGATCGAGCCCGTTTTGTCCAGGAGGTATGCAGCGGTCAGCGGCGATGCGGAGCGAATCCGTATCGCCAAGGCACTGGCCTGGTGCGGGAACCCCGTTGGCAGCGATCTTTTGCTACGGGAAATGAAGACGCTTTGGGAGCAGGAAGTCGAGTCGGGACGGTTGCCTCGCGAGAGACATTCGGAAGACCGCAAAACGCCTTACTGGCCGATCAACCAAAACATTGCTCTGCTGGGCATGAGCGGCGACCGGCGGGTGCTGCCTGCCATTCTAGAGATCGCGGATTCGCTGAAACTCAACAACCCACCCAATATGGATGGCAACATGTACGTGCAGGGACGAACCGACTGGTGCCTGATCCCCTGGTACAACCGCATCATCAATATCTGCTTCGCTGTTGAGCAGATGCCAGACAGGAGTGCCGTCCGCAGCCTGACGAGGTTCCTCGACGACCCTTACATCGGCGGTAATATCACACTTGTTCCGGAGCATGCGACGTGGAGTATCTTCCCGGCCATCCTGGAAAGCAGGATCGCTGCCACGCTGGCCCGTTGCGGTGCGAAACGGGGATTCGACGTTCTGGTCGAATACCTGAATGATCTGCACTATTTACTGGTGGACTACGCACACCGGGAACTCTGCTCGATGCTGCCCAGGGACTATGGATACGAGTACAGCGAATGGAAAGAGTACATGAACGGCTTGACGTTCCCTGTACCCATAGTTGCCCGTCGAGTTGACAATATCGAATTGTGAAGACCATACGGAAGAGATGTTTCGCTGAATGGATGAACATCACAGTTGAACAATGAGGTTGGGGCGGTGATCCCAGGCGTGACCGACGGCCATACGGGAACCGCGCCGGACCTGGGCGCCTACGAATACGACACCGCCTCGTGGGTTGCCGATTCGACGCTGCAACCTTGAAGTCTTGATAACAGCACGTCGGCGGCGCCCGCCGGCCGGCGTCAATCGCTATGGGAACTGGCGAATGCAAATTGGGACAAGTTCCAAATCTCCGCCTTATTTACAGCACAAAACGTTAGTAAAGGTACTTTCCATGACCCACCATCGTTCCACCCGACGTGATTTTCTGAAACGTTCCTCCGGTGCCGCGATCGGGCTGGCGGCCCCTTACATTTTACCCGCCGGCGCACTCCGTGCGGCGGAAGGCGACGCGGAGAATGACCGCCCCGTCTTCGGCTGCATCGGCTGCGGCGACATGGCCTTTCGGTATCCCTGGAAGGATATCGTCGACGTGAACAACGCCGACAAGTTCGGTCGCGTGGTGGCCGTGTGCGACGTGGACCTCAAACGGGCCGAGGACGCTTCCGACGGCGGCAAGCGGGCCGTCTACCAGGACTACCGCAAGCTGCTCGACCGCCAGGACATCGACGCGGTCACCATCACCACGCCCGACCACTGGCACGTGAAAATCGCCATCGACGCGCTGCGAGCGGGCAAGGACGTCCTGCTGGCGAAACCGGCAACGCTCACCATCGACGAAGGGAAGCAACTCTGGAAGGTCGCCCAGAAGGAATCGAGACGCATCATCGGCATCAACACGCAGCAGCGGAGCGACGAGCGGTTCCTGAAGGCCGTGGCCATGTGCCAGCTCGGGCGGATCGGGAAGATCCACCGCGTCACCTGCGCGATCGGGGACGGGCCGACAGGCGGGCCGTTCGGCAAGCAGGAACCGCCGCCCGAATTGGACTGGAACCGCTGGCTGGGGCCGTCGCCCAAGGTGGACTATCGGCCGCAGCGCTGCCACGGCAATTTCCGCTGGTGGTACGAGTACTCCGGCGGCAAGCTGACCGACTGGGGCGCGCACCACGTGGACATCGCCCAATGGGCGATCGGCATGGACCGCAGCGGTCCCACCAGCGTGGAAGTGGTTTCGGGCGAGTTGCCCGTGCCGTTCGAGAACGGCTATCCCACCGTCGACGACTGCTTCAACACGCCCACCACGTTCCAGGTGAAGTGCCTGTTCGAGAACGGCGTGGAGATGATCATTCGGCACGACACGGACAACGGCATCCTGTTCGAGGGCGAGAAGGGGCGTTTCTTCGTCAACCGGGGCAAGCTGGTCGGCACGCCCACCGAGTGGCTCAAGGATGACCCAATCCCCGAAGAGGTGATCACCAAGCTCCACGGCGGCAAACCGTTGTTCGAGGCACCGAACCCCTGGATCAGCCAGATGGCCAACTTCGTCCAGTGCCTGAAGGATCGGTCGACGCCGGTATCCGACGTCTACACCAATCACCGCGGCCTGTCGACGTGCCACCTGGCCAACATTGCCATCCGGCTGGGCCGCGAGAAGATTACCTGGGATCCGAAGACCGAACAGATCGTCGGTGACGACGAGGCCAATGCCTTCCTCAGCCGCCCGCAGCGCGAGGGGTACCAGATGTCCGTCTAGCGACGATTCCCGATTTCGTAAATTTGGAGACCGTTCGATCATGATCGTTTCACCCAACCTACCTGGCCATTTACCAAAACGACTGACCATTTCCTGCTGGCAATGGGCTTGGCTCACAGCAGCATTACCTGACGAACCTTATGGTGATCTTGAAAAGGTGATGGTGGGTCTTGCCGAGCGGGGATTCAATACCATTCGTATCGATGCAGGCTTGAATTGGTGTTTCCAGGCGGATGAAAGTCCGCGTGGAGAGGTCGAGTTTTGTCAGTTGTTCAAGGGCTATGGTTCACGGCATCGTGTTATTTATGGACGCGGCGGCGGCCGGTTTGACGTGCTGGATCGCTTGATTTCCCTGATGCGTCTGGCAAAACAATATGACATCTATGTGATTCTTTCCAGTTGGGAATACATCCTAACTGGCTGAAACAGAACAATACACGGTTTTTAGAAAGGAGACCATTGGGCAGTTAATCCCCAGCAGGAAACCACTTTCACTTTTTAGTATCCCAAAGGAGCATCGCAATGACCAGAAAGATGTGGACTGTCATCGTACTTGTCGGTGGGTTGTTAGTACATTTTGGCTTCGACGCGCGTGTGGCGCATGCCCAACAGCACGCGGGCGTTATCCACCAGCCGTATCTGTTGGACACCGGATTGATTTCGCGATCGATTTCCTTCGAGAATCCAACCGGGGCGGCCGGCGAAGGCGGCAAAGCGGCCAGTCGGTTGGGCGAGGGACGCAAGGGCGCGCCGTCTCGGTCGATTCAGCCCGGCGAAACGGTTCAACTGTGCGACATTGAGGGGCCGGGCACCATTCGCCATATTTGGATGACCACGGACCGGGAACCAGCCGTGCAACGGTCCTGTGTCCTCCGCGCCTGGTGGGACGGACAAGAGTATCCTAGCCTGGAGTGCCCGATCGGCGACCTGTTTGGATTTGCGCACGGCAAGATCATGCCATACCATTCCGCGGTCCACTCGGTGGGGCCGACGGGGGGCCTGAATATCTGGCTGCCGATGCCGTTCGTTCGGCAGGCCAAAATGACCTTCACCAACGAGGGGCAAAAGGCCGTTCCTCTGTTTTACCAGATCGACTACACCGTGGCAGACAAACACACGGAAGACATCGGGCGGCTCCACGTCCTGTTCCGCCGTGAAAACCCCACGACCGAGAAGAAAGACTTCGAACTCTTGCCACAACGAAAACAGAAAGGGCGGTTTATGGGGTCCGTGATCGGTATCCGGAACTTGCACCCGGGGCAGTGGTGGGGCGAGGGGGAGGTCAAGGTCTACATGGACGGTGACGAACCGTTCGCCACCATCGTCGGGACCGGCAGCGAGGACTACGTGGGCCTGGCCTGGGGAATTCAACAGACCCCGTTTCTGTACAACGGGTGCAGCCTGAATCAGAACAACTTTGTGTCCATGTACCGCTGGCATTTGCCGGACCCGATTGCATGGCAAGAAGAGGCGCGCATCACCATCCAGCAGATCGCCTGGAAGAACGGCCTGGCGGAGACCGAGGACGATTGGTCCACCGCAACGTTTTGGTACGAGCCCGTCCCAAGTGCCAAGCTGCCGCCGATGCCGGATCTGAAGGCCCGTACGGCGGATCTCTGGAAGGATTGATCCGAGCGAATTGCTGCGCAGAGCACCGCACAGCAATTCTACGTACTTGAACACCTTGTAGTAGGCACACTCCGTGTGCCGTCCGCGGTTTACGGCACACGGAGTGTGCCTACTACTTTGGAATTGAACAACCTATTCCTGCGCGGTCGCTAATGAAAGGAACAACAAATGAACAAGCGTCAATCCAGAAGAGACTTTTGCACCGGGGCGGTCACAGCGGGCGCTGCCGCCTTCATGGCGATGAATTCCACCGCCAAAGAAAATGAAACAGAGAGCACATATTCCGTTCCAGACCAGCTCCCTCGAAAACTGGCCGTGTGTTCTTCACAATGGGCGTGGTTCACCCTCTCGGGCCCAAACGAGCCTTATCACGATCTTGAAGAAGTGATGATCGGCTTGCGAGAACGCAATTACAATGCGATTCGTATCGACACCGCCTTGAATTGGTGCTTTCAGAAAGACGGCTCACCTCGCGGAGACGTAGCCGTCAGGCCGACCGTACCGGGATATAGTCACCGGTTCAAGTGCGTGAACCACCAGGGCGGCAATTCTGTGGATGTTCTGAACCGCCTGTTCCAGTTCATGAAGCTCGCAAAAGAGCATGACATCTATGTCATCCTGAGCGATTGGGAATACATGCACACCACCTGGTTCGTTGAAAGCGAAGCCTTACGCAATGAAATTATGGGCGTCCCAACGCCAGAACGGCTAATTCATCTGGCGCGTCATATGGATCGATTGGTGACGATGTTGAAGGAGCAGGACCTGGCCGGAAACATCGCCTGGATTGAACCGGCCAACGAGGCGGATATCGCGGGTCTAGCAGGCCGCGATAATCTCCGATGGCACACCGATGCCGTGGCGTTTCTGCGGGATCGTCATCCGGATATTCTCGTCAGCGCCAGTTTGGCGATGATCAACCATATCGGCACCACCGACAACTCCCAGGTCTATGACCACCACCTGTACGTTGGAAAGGCGGTGTATGGTAATTTCTATGAAACCGTCAGAAAGAACACCGACGATCCGTGGCAGAACGAGCTGCTGAAGAAGTTATTGGAACCAAATCTCACAGCCTACTCGGTTTTCGAGGAGAACTTCCCCTTTGACGATACGGGTTGGATCACGAATTTCTGGGGCCTGTACAACGTCAACATCGATCAGTTTGACCGGTGGCTGGCGGGCAATTACCAGAGGGACCGGGCCAGTCTGATGCAGAACGCGGCCGATTATTACGCCAGGCACGCTCAAGAGGCGAAACGTCGCGCACTTCCCATGGTCGTTACCGAAGGCGGGTTCTTCTACAGTCCTTTGTATTCACGTTTTGAAGAATCGGAAGCCGGGTTGGAGTATTTCGACTACCTGACAGACCTGGCCATTGAAAACGATGTGTGGGGATTCGCATTTTCCACGTACAACGGGCCGGAGATGCCCGTATGGTGGGCGAGCCAGAAATGGCTGACGGAAACCAATCAGCGATTCTTGAAGGGTGTTGTTTAAGGAGGCTAAAACGAGAATGACGATGCGAAACCACACTCAATTTGTCCGCCAGACGGCCGCAGTCTTGCTGGCTTTCGGCCTCATCACCAGCCTGCTGCCTGGTTTCCTCGCTGCGCAGGACCTGTCTACCCGGGAGAGTTTGGACAAGGACTGGGAATGGGTGCGCGAGGAGCCGCAGGAATGGCAGTGGAAGGACGGCGTGTTGCGTCTGAGGACCCAGCCCGGCGGCGTCTGGGGCCCAACGGAGCCGGCCAAGAACGTGCTCGTGTCGAAATCCGCGATCAAGGGGAAAAGTAGCGTCGAGGCGCTGATTGGCCTGGAGGATCCGGTTCGGAAATGGGAGCAGGCGGGGCTGCTGGTTTACGGAGACGACGACCACTTCGTGAAGCTGATCGTGGAGTTCATCGATGGCAAGTTCTACGTGGTCATGGCGTGGGAACTTGGGAAGCAGAGCAAGGTGGTGGCGAAAGTGGAGACCGGTCTCCAGGAGGCCTGGCTTCGCTACGAGGTGGATGGAAACAAGGTGCGCGGGTTGTGGCGCAAGCACGGCGACAGCCAGTGGACCGAGGCGGCGGTGTGCGAGTTTCCGGAGGACTTGAAAGGCCGGTTCGCGATTTTCACCCAGACGGGGCCCGAGAAAGAGATGCGGTGGGCCACGGCGAAGGGGGTGAAAGTCGAGTAGATCGGTCGGATAGTGATTGATGTCGCGTTCTTGAACCCGCTCCCCGGGCCGTCTTCTCCGCCGCTACGAAGCGGAGGAGATGAAAAAGGAGATTTCTAAATGAGTAGGACCGCTTTTAACTGAGAGGCCAAGATGAGAAACGAAGTATTACGCAGTGTCTGTGCTGGATTCCTGGTGGTGTCAGGCAACTCACGGACGCGAGCAACCGTTGACGGAAGGAGAGTCAGGGGTAGAGCCGTTACGGCGTTGATCCTCGCCTTATGTGCGCAGGTGGCATCCATCCATGCCGCGGATTGGCCGCAGTTCCGCGGGCCGAATCGCGATGGCAAGTCACCGGAGACGGGGCTGCTGAAGCAGTGGCCGACAGCAGGGCCAAGGCTAATCGGCACGATCAGCGGCGTAGGCGGCGGTTTTTCGTCCCCAGTGATCGCAGGAGAACGGATCTACATCACCGGCAAGGTCGGCGATGATCTCAAGATCTTCTGCTTCGACGGTTCGGGCAGGAAGATCTGGGAGAGGACGCACGGCCCAGCATACTATGGAGCGACTGCGGTGCATTCGCCCTATCCAGGCGCACGTGCAACCCCGACCATCGATGGCGACATGCTCTTTCTGCTCAGCGGTCTCGGACGACTGGCCGCTTACCGCACCAGCAATGGTGAGCCGGTCTGGTCGGTGGAGACCGTCGGCGACCTTGGTGGGCGTGTGCCGCCTTGGGGCTATTCAGAGTCGGTCCTGATCGAAGGCGATAGACTTTACTTTACGCCTGGCGGCGAGCAGACGGGAACGTTTGCCGCTCTGGACAAGAATAGCGGCCGCGTCTTGTGGCGGAGCAACGAGGTAACTGAGCGCGCCGAATACGGGTCGCCCATTCTCATTGAGTTCAACAGCATCCGGCAAATCGTGAACATGAGCCGTGGCGGATTGCTGGCGGTGTCGCCGGAGAATGGGGAGCTTATCTGGCGCTATAACCGGATCGCAAACATGACAACCCCGGAGGGCACCACGGCGCACTGTAATTCGCCCGTCTATGCTGACGGGTATGTGTTCGAGGCAACGGCCTACCATACGCGGGGTGGTTGCGCCGTAGCGCTCCGGCCTACGGCGACCGGAGTGGAAGCAGAACTCGCTTGGGAAAGCTCGAGGTTGAATGTTGAGCATGGCAGCTATGTTCTTGTCGATGGGTACGTCTACGCGCCTCACGGTGTCGGCTGGATCTGCTTGGAGTTGAAGACCGGCACGGAACGCTGGTCTGGTAGAGGGCCGGGCAAGGGTTCGATCGTCTACGCCGATGGCATGCTGTACTGCTTGGCCGAAAACGGCAGAATGGGACTCATCGAGGCGAATCCGACGGCATACAAGATGGTCAGCATGTTCGAGTTGCCAAAGGGAGAAGGCCCGTGCTGGACGCACCCAGTGATCGCCGACGGGAAGCTCTATCTGCGCTGGGACGACAATCTGTACGTATATGACATCAAGGAATAGGCAACTGACTACGTACTGGTTGCAAACACGTTTCCTCCAGCAGATTCAGGGAGGCCAACAGATTGAACTTATTGAGAGTGAAAGCGCAAATTCAATCCTCTGGAGAACCCAGCAATCGCGCCGGTCAATCATGAGTCTCTTTCCCGAGAATATGGAAATTTAAACCATCAGAATGATCGATTTACTTTTTGGAGGTCGAGTGTCATGTTCGAGCGTACTTCACGTCGCAGGTTCCTGCAGCGGTCGGCGGCGATGGCTGCCGCCGGTGGCTTGGTGCGTTCTGTCTTTGTCAACACGTCTGCCCGTGCGGCTGCGGCCAACGACCGCATCGGAGTGGGAGGCATCGGCATGGGATTTATGGGTTCGACGATCGCCCACGGGGCCGCCGCGCTGGGGGCGATGGTCGCCTGTGCCGATGTGAACCTGCAGCAAGCGGAGCGATTTGCCAACGACTATCAGGGTTGCCAGCCCTACCAGGACTACCGCCGCATCCTCGATCGCAACGACGTTCACGTCGTCACCATCGGCACCCCCGACCACTGGCATGCGAAGATTGCCATCGATGCCAACATCGACGTTTCCGCAGGCATGCAGCCGACCGGCTGGTGGAGCATCATCAACCGCGCCCACATGACGAATTTCTTCGAGTGCGTGCGGGAGCGGAAAGAGCCCGTCTCGGACGTCTTCTCCCACCACCGCGCGGTCTCCACCTGCCACTTGGCGAACATCGCCATGCTGCTGAAGCGGAAGCTCCGCTGGGATCCGGAGAAGGAAGACTTCGTGGGCGACGAAACCGCCAGCAACCTGGTCGCCCGGCCTCGCCGCAACCCCTACAACATCGAGGCCTGACAAGTAGCAAAGGGGGCGACCAACCACGAAGGAACAGCGACATGAAAGATGACAAGCAAGGGGCCGTCAGTCTTATGCACACGTTCTGGTTTACCGACAAGAACGTGACGGCCGAGTTGCTGGGCCTGCCCCTGGAGAAACGCTTCATGGTTTTCGCCCGGGGCCTCGACCGGATTCTTGAGACGCTGAGGGAGCGGGACCTGATCGACGTCATCGCCTTTGCCGAGATCTTCAACGAGGTGGACGGCTTTGAGTTCCGAGGCGGCTACGAGGCGACGAACCCGACCAGCGAGTACCTCAACGGCATCCGGCTGCTGCACGAACAGGCGCTGGGCTTTCTCCGCACGCGGCATCCGGACGTGCTTTTTGCCGTGGACACCATGATGGCTGATACCGTTCTGGACGTCATCCCGCGCAACGCGCAGGTCTGGAACTTCCACAGCTACTATCTGTGGCCTGTCTACGGTGTTTTCGAGCAGGGCCTGATGCGAGCCGACGTCGACCTGAACGATCCGGCGGCTTACGCTGCGGTTCGCCGGTTCCTGCGGCCGAATGTAGTGCCGTTTCAAACCGTTGTCGACAGCCGTGCAGGCCGGCCACCGCTGAAGGAGGACTGGTATCGCCGCATCTGGCTGTACCGCAACCTCGACCCGAACGCGATGCCGGAGTTGGAACGGCTGCTTCAGGAACATCTGGAAAAGAACATCGACCGGTTCAAGCAGCGGGCCACCGACGCGGTGGTGCAGGCGGTCAAGGTGCGCAACGAGCTGTTTCCAGGCATCCCGCTGGTACTGGGCGAAGGCGCCAGCTACTGCGCCGATCACCGCCTGCGCTGGGAGGAGCGATCCGACGCCTACTGGGAAGTGGTCGAACATGCGGCCCGCACTTGGCGAGAACACGGATGCTGGGGCGCCGTGGCGCGAACGAATTCCGGACCGACCGACCCGGTTTGGCAGGAGTACCCCGAGCGGCTGCAGCGTGCGAACGCCATGTTCCTGGGCGAGAAACCGTGAACTTCCTGGAACGGACGATCAAACAAGAACGAAAGAAACCACACCGATGAAACCGACCCCCTTGTTTCTAACCCTTTCCTGAGGAGAAGACCATGTACAAGTTCCGTGTTCCGTACTCGCGCGACCGGTTGCGGGTGCTGCTGAGCTTCGACATGAGCAAGCTGCCGACCGACGTCCCCAACCGCGAGGACGGCGACAATGCGATCGCCTGGATTCAGCAGGTGGGCAAGGGGCGCGTGTTCTACTGCTCGTTCGGGCACGACGGGCGGATCTTCCGCGACCCGCGGATTTTGCAGTTTTACCTCGACGGCATTCAGTACGCCCTGGGCGACCTGGAGGCCGACGCCACCCCCAGCGCCAAGCTCGACCCCCAGCCGAAGCCCACCCTGCCGCCGGAGAAGAAGTGAACCTCGCAACTGGACGGTGATCAACCGGACGTTCCTTTCGACAACAGCCGTGCCGGCGTAAGCGAAACGGCGTCCAAGCCCTCCGCGTTGCGGGTCTTGAATCGTGCCATGCGTCGCGGCGGATCGGCTCCGTTTTTCTGGTCATCTCCCAGGTGTCAGGCAAGAAACTCTTTTCAAGCTTCTTGACGGAAGACCGTCGACCGTATACGATTTCGGATTGCCAGACGCGAAGATCCCAATATGCGTATTCACCATGCTCAGAAACCATTGCGTTTGCACGGACCACAGTGACCGCCGCAGCGACGGAGCATCTTCGCGAGGAGATTGTTTGCGGGAGCATGCATCCCGGTGGGACGCTCCCTGAATCGCGAGTTGGCGAGATGCTGGGCGTCAGTCGAGCCCCGATCCGCGAAGCACGCACCAGATGGGCATCAAACTGGATTTCGATCCGGCCAAGGAGCAATTCCTCGACAGCGACCAAGCCAACCAACTGTTCACCCGCGACTGCCGCGAACCCTCCAATGTGCCCAAAGTCGCCCAAGGCCACTGACCACTGACCAGAACCAGGAGTCCCGTTATGAGTCAGTTTCGTGCTTCGATTTCCCGCCGTCGTTTTGTTCAGGGCACCGTAGCGACGATCGCTTTGCCCTTGTTCATCCCAAGGCACGTCTTGGGCGATGACAGCAACGCTTCGGCCAACCAGAAGATCCGCCTCGGCCTGATCGGTGTCGGCCATATGTTGAGCGCAATTCACCTGCCCCACTTCCTCCGCACCTCCGAGGTCCAGATTGGCGCCGTCTGCGATGTCGACACCACGCGGCGCGAGGCGGCCAAGAAGCGAGTGGACGACGCCTACAGCAACACGGCCTGCGCCGCTTACGTCGATTTCCGCGAGATCATCGCGCGCGACGACATCGATGCCGTCTTTTGTACGACGCCCGACCACTGGCACGCCAGCATCATCCTGGCGGCTGCCGCAGCGAGCAAGGACATATACTGTGAGAAACCGCTGGTCAACACACTGCGCGAGGCCAAGGTGGTGATGGACGTGGTCAGCCAGTCTGGCATCATCTTACAGACGGGCAGCCAGCAGCGGTCCGACAATAGTTTTCGCTATGCGTGCGAGCTGGTTCAAAACGGGCGGATCGGCAAGATCAAGCGAGTCGAGGTAGCCGTCGGCGGACCGCCGCGGTCGTGCAATTTGCCCGGCGAAGAGCTGGAGCCCGGATTGGACTGGGACCGCTGGCTGGGCCCGGCGCCGATGCGCGAGTACAGTTCGGTGCTCAGCCCGCGCGGAGTCCACAATCATTTCCCGTCGTGGCGCGCCTTTCGCGAATATGGCGGTGGCGGTATGACCGACTGGGGCGCCCACCACTTCGACATCGCCCAGTGGGGCTTGGGCATGGACCAGTCGGGGCCGGTCGAGATCATCGGGCCCGAGGACCCCAAGGCCACCAGCGGTGTCCGGTTTATCTACGCCAACGGCGTCGAAATGGTCCACGGCGGACGGGGTGGGGTTATCTTCATCGGCACCGAGGGGGAGATTTCCGTCGATCGCGGGCGGCTTGAGAGCAAGCCCGAAGACGTCATCAAGCAGCCCATTGGCGACGATGAGATCCATTTGTACAAGTCGCCTGGTGGCGGATGGGGCGGGCAGATCCAAGACTGGTTGAACTGTATTCGAAGCCGCAAGCAGCCGATCTGCCCGGTCGAGGTCGGTGCGCGCAGCATCGCGGTCTGTCACCTGGGCAACATCATGTACTTGCACCGCGAGGAGCTGGGCGGCAATTCGCTCAAGTGGAATCCCGCCAAGTGGGAGTTCGTCGGCAACGATGAAGCCAACCGCTGGCAAGACTACCCCTACCCGCGCCGTGAAGGCTACGAATTGCCGGGCTGACGATCTTTCGCCGCGCTAACAGGTGTCCGCATCCCCAGGCCGGCGACGCGGATAAGAATGAGAAGTGAATCCAAAACCCGCCGACGCATCGGTCGGCGCCGGTATTCCGAAGAAGGAGAGTTACCATGTCAAACCCATGTCAGTTCATTCGCCGGACGGCCGTAGTCTTGACCGCTTGCGGCCTGATCGCCAGCGTGCTGCCGGGCGTTGCCGCCGAGCCGGCGGGACCGGCATGGAGCCGGGGGCTGCCCATTTACCAAATCTCCCCGCGTTTTTATGCAAAGGACGGTTCCCTGGCGTCGATCAAAGCCGACCTGCCCAGGATCAAGGCCATGAATGTCGGCATCATCTACATGATGCCTATCCATCCCTGCACCGACGATCCGGACCTGAACGCCCAGCGCAAGTGCAATTATTTCCAGTCTGCGGACTACATGGCCGTCAACCCGGTGCTGGGGACCATGGACGACTGGAAGGGCTTTGTGCAAGCCGTGCATGACTCTGGCATGTACCTCATACTGGATTATGTGCCCCGGCACTGCAGCAAGCAGAACCCGCTCGTGAGGGAACGGCCAGAGTGGTTCAGCGGGACAAGTTGGGGACTGCCAGCGTTTGACTTTTCCCGCCAGGACGTGCGCGACTACCACTTAAGCGTCATGGAGTTTTGGGTCAAGCAGACCGGCGTGGACGGCTTCCGCATCGACGTGGCCGGCACCATCCCCCGTGATGTGTTTAATGACTACCGGCCTGTCATGGACACTTGGAAGGAGGTTTTCATGCTGGCCGAGGCCGATGGTCCGTCACACCACCCCCAGTATGATATGACCTATGACTGGCGTCTGCTGGAACTGATGGTCAAGGGGCTGGCAAACGGCAGCCGGCCTGCCAGCGATCTCGACGCCCTGATCCGCGATGACATCGCCAACTATCCCGAGGGCGCCCTGCGATTGCGCCATACCGACAACCACGATTTCAACATCGGTTTAACGCAATTTGGAAAAGTAGATGCCAGCCTGGAACGCAGGTATCACGGCGGGCATAAGGCGTTCGCCACGCTATGCGCCACCCTACCCGGCAAGTTCATGTTTTTCAATGGCAATGAAATCAACAATACCAAAGTCATCCCGCATGGCGGCACAACAGGTTGGATCGACTGGGTCGAAAATCCCGAGTACACCGCGTTTTATACCAAGCTCTGCCAGATTCATCGAGACAATCCTGCAATTTGGGGCGGCAGCTACCGGTACCTGAATACCACCCGCAACGATCACCTGTTCGTCATCGAGCGGAAGAAAGGGGACAACGTCGTGCTCGTGGTTCTTAACCTCTCGGCGTCACAGACCGTCGGTACGATCAGCGACGTCCTGCCCGAAGGCGACTTTACCGAGGCGTTTACGAATGGGACAGAACCGCTTTCCAGAAACGTTGACCTGCCGGGCTGGGGCTACCGGGTCTACGTGAAAGACACACCGCCTCGGCCCAACCGCTAAATCGTCAATGTCTGGTGCCAACACTGTGAAGAAGAATTTAGTGAGTTTGGACATCGCATGAGAATCTGGAAACCCACTTTCTACCACATCAATTACCGGACCTACCCAACCGGTACCAAGGTCGTCTCGTTCAGTAACGAACAGTTCGCACTCTGGAGACGTTTGATTTGAAAGCGGGCGAGAACAGGCTCACGGCGACGATCGTGGGCGCCAACGAGAAGGCCGAGAGGAAGTACTTGATCAGGATCGATTATCTTATTCTAAGGAGATTCCGATGAGAAGACTTGAACGCTGTACGACAGAAGAAACAACATCCAGCGAATCGAGAACTGTTGGTTCGACGCTGAGCAGACGCTCGTTCCTGGCCGGAGCCGGAGCACTCGCTGCGTTCCAGGTGGTACCGCGCCATGTTATCGGCGGGCCGGGCCAGACGCCGCCGAGTGAATTGCTTGATGTCGTGGGCGTAGGCGTCGGGGGGCAGGGGGGCGGCGTTATCGCGAATATGGACAAACTGGGTACGAACTGGGTTGCCCTTTGTGATGTCGATTCAAATCACGCTGCCCATACCTTCAAGACACACCCCAAGTCGCAGAGGTTTGAAGATTATCGGGTCATGTTCGATAAGGTCAAGAACTTTGACGCGGTCATGGTCGCGACACCCGACCACATGCATGCGCCTGTCGCGTTGATGGCCATGCGGATGGGCAAGCATGTTTATGTCGAGAAGCCAATGGCGCATTCCATCGAAGAAGCCCGCCTCATGGCAAAGGTGGCCAAAGAACAGGGCATTGTCAGCCAGATGGGCAACCAGGGGCACGGCGGTGAAGGCCTGCGCCTGACCAAGGAATGGCTTGATGCGGGTGCGATCGGAACGGTAAAAGAGATTCACTGCTGGAGTGACAGGCCGGGCAATTGGTGGAAACAGGACAAGGAGAGGCCGGCTGAAACGTTGCCGGTCCGTGAAGGCCTGAACTGGAATCTCTGGCTCGGGATGGCGCCACACCGGCCTTATCATCCGATGTACTGCCCGAGTCAATGGCGCGGCTGGTTTGATTTTGGGACCGGCGCCATGGGAGACATGGCGATTCATAACATGGACCCGGCATTCTACGCATTGGACCTGGATGCTCCGTATGCGGTCGAGGCGGAGACAAGCCAGCCGCTGAAATCGGAGTCGTTCCCGTCATGGCAGAAGATCAAGTACTTTTTCAAGGCAAAAGGAAAACGGCCTGCTGTCACGATTACATGGTATGACGGCGGAAAGCAGCCGCCGAATCCTGAGGGGTTTGAGTCTGGGAGAAAGCTGGGTGACAACGGAATCTATTTCGTCGGCGATAAGGGGGTTATGCTCTGCGGCGGATGGTGCGGTGCCCCGCGGCTTGTTCCGGAGACAGCCATGCAGCAGTTTAGTCGCCCCGAAAAGACTCTGCCGCGCTCCATAGGGCACAGGGAAGAATGGATCCAGGCGTGCAAGGACGGTAAACCGGAAATGGCCAAGGCCGGCTTCGATTATTCCGGGCCGTATACCGAGGCCTTGCTGGTCGGTAACCTGTCTACCCGTCTCCAGAAGCGGATAGAGTGGGACGCGGCAAACATGAAAGCGACCAACGCGCCCGAAGCTGAACATCTGATTAGAAAGACCTACGGCGAAGGTTTCGGTATAAGCTAGATGGAAAAAGTAGAAAAGGGAGAGCAGTACAACGAGAAAGGAATCCCAGGATGGCCGGTTTGTGCATCGGTTTCATTCGCGGGCGTTTCAAGTTTTGACGACAACTGGAAATTCGCGGAAGGCGATTTTTCCGAAGTCTGGAAGACCGGATTCGACGATGCCTCTTGGCAGACCGTGAATGCTCCTCCGCCGGAGAAGAAGTGAATCTCGCAGGTGGTCGGTTTTCAAACACACTCACCACTTACCACTCACCACTCACCACTCACCACTCACCTTCAACCAGGAGTCCCGTGATGACACAGTTTCGTGCCGCGATTTCCCGCCGTCGCTTTGTTCAGGGTGCCGCCGCGACGATCGCTTTGCCCTTGTTCGTCCCAAGGCACGTCTTGGGCGATGACGGCAACGCTTCGGCCAACCAGAAGATCCGCGTCGGCGCGATCGGCTGCGGCAAACAGATGGGCGGCTTGTTGCCCGCATCGCTTCGTAGCCCGGAGATCCAGGTCGTCGCCGTTTGCGATGTCGACACCACGCGGCGCGAAGCGGCGAAGAAACGCGTGGACGACACCTACGGCAACACGGCCTGCGCCGCCTACGTCGATTTCCGCGAGATCATGGCTCGCGAGGACATCGATGCCGTGGTTTGTGCGACCCCCGACCACTGGCACGCCGTCGTCATCCTGGCGGCTGCTGCGGCCGGCAAGGATATGTATGTCGAGAAACCGCTGACCAACACGCTGCGCGAGGCCAAGTTGGCGATGGACGCGGTGAAAAAGTCCGGCATCATCCTCCAGACGGGCAGCCAGCAGCGGTCTGAAGGCAACTTCCGCTATGCGTGCGAACTGGTGCAGAACGGGCGGTTGGGCAAGATCAAGCAGGTGATGGTCAGCGTCGGCGGACCGCCGCGACCGTGCAACTTGCCCGGTGAAGAGATGGAGCCCGGGTTGGACTGGGACCGCTGGCTGGGCCCGGCGCCGATGCGCGAGTACAGTTCGGTGCTCAGCCCGCGCGGCATTCACAACCACTTTCCGTCGTGGCGCAACTTCTGCGAATACGGCGGCGGCATGACCGACTGGGGCGCCCACCACTTCGACATCGCCCAGTGGGGCTTGGGCATGGACCAGTCGGGGCCGGTCGAGATCATCGGGCCCGAGAACCCCAGTGCCACCAGCGGCGTCCGGTTCCTCTACGCCAATGGCGTCGAAATGGTCCACGGCGGACGGTCGGGGGTGACTTTCATCGGCACCGACGGCGAACTGTTCGTCAACCGCGGGGTGTTGGAAAGCAAGCCGGACGACATCATCAAGCAGCCGATCGGCGAGAACGAGATCCAATTGTACAAGTCGCCTGGCGGCGGGCACTTCCGAGACTGGGTAAACTGCATGTTGAGCCGCGAGCAGCCGAACTGCCCGATCGAAATCGGCGCACGGACCGTGGCCGTCTGTCACCTGGGGAACATCATGTACTTGCACCGCGAGGAACTGGGCGGCAATTCGCTCAAGTGGGATCCGGCCAAGTGGGAGTTCGTCGGCCACGACGAAGCCAACCGCTGGCAAGACTACCCCTACCCGCGCCGTGAAGGCTACGAATTGCCGGGCTGACGATCTTTCGCCGCGCTAACAGGTGTCCGCATCCCCAGGCCGGCGATGCGGATTGTCGCAGAACTGGTTCCCACGCTCCCGCGTGGGAACCGAGGTTGTTTTCTTCTTACCATCACAGCGATTATGACACGATTCTTCTTCAGCGTTTGTTTGTTGCTTCTTATGGGCTCGACGGGGTGCCAGCCAGCACCACCGCCCGCACCGCCCGACGCTCCGGCGCCAAACGGCCCGGAAGTCTCCGTCGAACCGCCGGACACATCCGACCGATCCGACCCGCCCGCACCAGCGTCTGTCCTCGCCCCGAAGTATTCCGCCGAGCAGATGGCGGCGGCGAAACAACTGGCGGCGGATCTGGCCGTGGTGATCCGCGAAGACGCGGCGGGCAACGTCATCCTGCTGGATACGGCCGCGAAACGCAGTTGGGTCGATGACTATCAGATGCAAGAATTGCTGGTGTTTCCCACCCTGCAAACACTGACGGTCGAGGGGCCGAGCATCAGCGAACAACTGGCGCCGAAGATCGCGGAGGCCGGGGCGCTCACGACGCTGAACATGCGCAACACCTTGATCAATGATCAGGGCATCGCCCAGTTGAGTGGCCTTAAGTCGCTACGGGTGGTCGATTTGCGGCTCTCGCCGCTGGTGACCGACGCCGCGATGGAGACCCTGGCCGCGATGCCCGAATTGGGCGCGGTTCGGCTGAGCGGGGTGAACATCACGGACGCGGGATTGGCCAAGTTGCTGGAATTGCCCCGGTTGACCGAACTCGACTTGCGCAACTGCCGCAAGATCACCACGGAAGGAATCGCCCAGGCCGGTGCGAAGAAGACGCTCCGCATGTTGAAAATCGGCGGATCGGAGATCGACGACCAGGTGCTGGATCTGGTGGCGCAAATGGGCCAACTGACCGGCTTGTCGCTGGACGGTTGCAATATCTCCGACGCGGGGATCGCCAAACTGGACCGTTTACCTTTGGGCGACCTGACCATCTTCCAATGCGGCAACATCACGGACGAAGGACTGAATGTGCTGGCCGCCTACGATCGGATGCGTCGGCTGACGTTGCGAGGCGTAGCCGCACGCGGAGCCGCGCTCGAGAAGCTGCCTCAGCCGGACCTGCTCGTTACGTTGAACCTCGAACAATCGGGGATCACCGACGCCGAGGTGCCGCTGCTGGCGAGGTTCACGAAACTCGAGAGTCTGAACCTGAGCCAAACCCGCTTGACCGACGAAGCCATCGAAGGCCTAGCCAAGCTGACTTGGTTGAAAGACTTGACCCTGACCCAGACCAACATCACCAACGAAGGCGCCCAGCGTCTGAGAGAAGCCTTGCCCGACGTTTCCATCCGCTTCCATTGACGATTTCGGATTTCTGTTCAGGATGACGATTGTCGTTCCGTTGCGGTGGGGTTCCAACGGGCACGACAGAAGCAAGAACCCCGTGAACGATCATCGAAAGGAGCATCCGATGAGAAGATGTGTAATGCTGCTGAGCCTGGTGATACTGGGCACATCGCTGGCACTGGCCGGCGAGGACAAGGATCAGGGTTTCGAATCCATCTTTGACGGCCAGACGCTCAAGGGCTGGCACGTCAGTGCCCAGACCGGCCACAGCAGAGCCAGCCAACACCAGACGGGAGGTCGCTGGGTGGTCGAGGAGGGCGCGATCGTTGGAAGTCAAGATATTCCTGGCAACGGCGGGATACTGATCACCGACGAACTGTTCGGCGATTTCGAGGTCGTGTTGGAGATGAACAATGATTTCGGGCCGGACAGCGGTCTGTTCCTCCGCAGTACCGAAGAGGGCAAGTGCTACCAGGCGATGATTGACTACCATGGCGGCGGCAATCTGATGGGGATCTACGGCGAAGGACTGACCGGCAGACTCCATCTGCAGAATTTCCGCTTCGACGGAGCGCCGGACAGGATCAGGATCGTGAGCGAGATGAATGGCCAGAAAGTGCCATTTGCCTTTCCCATGCAGGTGGAAGAGTGGCCGACGCTCTGGAAGCACGGCCATTGGAACGAACTGCGGGCGCGGATCGTCGGTAATCCGCCTACGATCACCACCTGGATCAATGGCGTGAAGATCATGGAATGGACCGATGCCCAGAAACGCCTGGGGGACAAGGGCGGGATCGCACTGCAGGTTCACGGCGGCGGCGATCTGACCAAGCAGTTTGTCCGCTATCGCAACATCCGGGTCAAGCGGCTCGAAGAAGCCAAGCAGTAGCACACACATTTTCTCCAGCAGATTCAGGGAGGCCAACAGATTGAATTTATTGAGAATGAAATAGAGCCCGGCAATCGCGCCAGTCAACCACGAGTGCCTTTTTCCGGAAGTAGTTAAATCCAGCATCCCAATCTGCGGGCCTCCCGGAATCTGCTGGAAGCCCAAACCATGATCCACCATCGTTCTACCCGAAGTGATTGTCTGAAACTGTGACCGCCCCGTCCTCGGCTGTATCGGCTGCGGCGACGAGGCCAACGCCTTCCTCAGCCAACCACAGCGGGAAGGGTACGAGATTTCCGTCTAGAGCTTTACGAAAGCGCGATTTAACCGCGCAGGAACATCGATGTGAAAAGCGACAAGCAACGAGCCATCAGTCTTACGCGCCGCGAGGCATTACGCATCGGACTCGGAACACTCCTCGGCACGACGGTTGCGACGGGCACGCGGGCGGCGGACGACACGCGGGCGGCGGATGCGACCGGACAGGAACGCCTGGCCATTTCGTTCTGGATCTGGGCGTTGTGGGACACCGGACCCAACCGCATCGTCAGGGACTTCGAAGTGCGCGTGGCGGAAGCGGTGGAGCGCGGCTTCAACTGCTTCCGGATCGAAGGCGGTGCGGGAATCACGCATGACGCCACAGGCCGGCCGCGCGGCGAACTGGAGTTCTACCCCGTCCTGCCGGGCCATGATCTGCTTACCCGTGGGCAGCAGCACATGACCGGCGGCCGCATCGATCTGCTCAAACGCCTGGTCGAGCTGTGTACAGTCGCCAAACGGTATAACGTCAAGCTGATCCTCTCGAGCTGGTATTACCTGCACACGTTCTGGTTCACCGACAAGAACGTGACGGCCGAGTTGCTGGGACTGCCCCTGGAGAAGCGCTTCATGGTTTTCGCCCGTGGGCTGGACCGCATCCTCGATGTGTTGAAACAACGGGGGCTAGCCGACACCATCGCCACCGCAGAGATCTTCAACGAGGTGAGCCCCCGTTACCACGGCAGAACGGTCGACCACGAGGAAGCGCTGGATTTTCTGCAAACGCGCCACCCGGATATTCGGTTTTCCCTGGACACCGACAATTTCGATACCTCGAGGATCCCGCGCAACGCGCGGGTGTGGACGTACCACAGCTACTACCTGTGGCCTATCTACGGGCTTCTCGAGCAAGACCTGATCGGTGGCGACAAGGACCTGAACGATCCCGCGGCTTACGCTCCGATCCGCCGTTTCTTGCGGCGGGATCTCGTGCCGTTTCAGACGATCCTCGACAGCCGCGCGGGGCGTCCTCCCATCGCACGGGACTGGTATCGTCGCATCTGGCTGTATCGCAACCTCGATCCGAACGCGATGCCGGAATTGGAGCGTCTGCTGCAGGAGGATCTGGAGAAACGCATCGACGAGTTCAAGCAGAGAGCGACAGACGCGGTGAAGCAACTTGTGAAAATTCGCGACGAGGTTTTGCCCGGTATCCCGCTGATACTGGGCGAGGGCGGCAGCTACTGCGCGGATCACCGCCTCCGCTGGGAGGAGCGTTCTGACGCCTACTGGGAAGTGATCGAACACGCGGCCCGCGCCTACCGCGAGCACGGACTGGTGGGCGCCGTGCCACGCACGAATAGCGGACCGGAAGACCCGGTCTGGCACGAGTACCCCGAGCGGCTACAGCGTGCAAACGCCGTGTTCCTGGGCAAGAAGCCGTGACGTCAACGGAACTGGCGGTTTAACAACTGTCCTATCCATTAACCACTCAACCACGAAGGAGCATCGACATGAAAGATGACAAGCAAAAGACCATAGGCCTCAATCGCCGCGAGGCAATCAACATCGGACTCGGGACACTCCTCAGCTCGGCGGTGGCGGCGACAGGAGCGGGATTCGCGGTCGCCACCCGTTGCGCGGGGGCCGACGACAAGCCCCTCAACGAACGCCTCGTGACCGATTTCGGCGCGAAGCCCGACGACGACGGCCTTCAGACTGCCGCGATTCAGGCTGCCATCGACGCGGCGGCCGACCGAGGCGGGGGCACGATTCGCTTTCCCAAGGGACGCTTTCTCTCGGGGGCCATTCGGCTCCGGGACAATATCCGCCTGGTGCTCGACGGCGGAGCAGTCCTTCAGGGAAGCACAGACTGGCGCGATTACGGCAAGGGAGGCTGGACGGATGCCCTCATAACAGCCAGCGACGCCCGAGACATCCGTATCGAAGGTCCGGGCCTGATTGACGGCTCGGACTGCTTCAACCCAAAGGGTGAGGAACAGTTCCGCGGGCCGCATGCCATATACATGACCGGTTGCCGGAACATCACTATCGCGGACCTTGCCATATCGCGGACGGGCAACTACGCCATGCTTTGCCGCGACTGTTCAGGGGCGGAAGTTCGGGGTGTGTCCGTAAGAGGCGGACATGACGGCCTGCACGCGCAGGCCTGTAACAAGTTCAAAGTGAGCGACTGCGACTTCCGTACACCAGACGATTGTTTGGCCGGCTGCGATAACACCGACTTCGAGGTCGTCGATTGCAGGCTAAACTCGTCTTGCAACGGGTTCCGGTTCGGTTGCGTGAACCTTCTGGTGAAAAACTGCCGTTTTCGCGGTCCCGGGGAATATCCTCTTCTGGGTAATAAAGGCGTTCGACGGTTCAAGGATCGTACGAGCATGCTTTCAGCGTTCATCCATTTTGCTCCCAAGGACCGCAACCCCCGCCTGCCGAGCGACAACTGGCTCATCCGGGATTGCACCATGGAAGACGTCGACCGGGTTTATTCGTATGACATCGAGCGCGGCGTGTGGGGGACGGGCCAGCCGGCCCTGAAATTGCGTTTTGTCAACGTGAAGGCGAGCGGGCTTGCGCATCCGATTCGCGTTCTGGGGGACACCCGCAGGCAATTCGAGTTGACGATTGAGGACGCGACTTTCTCTTTCCGCGACGGCCGCCAGGACCAGCCTCACTTGGACCTGACGCGTTTCGGTTCTCTTGTTCTTCGCCAGGCCGTGCTTGAGAACAGCGGCCAGACGCCGGGGCTGGTGGCGCGCGAGGGAGACGCCGTTTGGCTCGACCGCGTGCGCTGGGTTCCGCAGCGCGAGGCTCCGTATCTGCTGGAACAAGTCGAGACCCTGCGAACCGGCCGTGCCGACGACGAATCGTAGCGTGTCCTAGGGTCAGCGTCAATGGGATCAGCTGTGTTCACCTGATGTCCACGGCCGCACGTGAAGACGGGTCCGGGGTTCTCATTGAGTCCGTCTCGGCCTCTGTGAGGTGAGCGTCGACAAACGTGGGGCGTTAACTGGCAATTTCCAATTAACATTTCAAAGAAGGAGAATTATCATGGTAAACCGACGTCAGTTTGTTCGCCAGGCAGCCGCTTTCGGCCTCATCCTTGGCATGAGAGAAATGAAGACACACATGGTTCGCAAAAAATGCCGCGTCCTTGGCTTTTGGCAGATGTGGATGGTCGCCCTGGCAATGATCGGTGCCGGGGCTTTGGCGCAGGCCGATGACGCGGATCGCATCCGGCCGTACAGGGAAAACCCGTTTTACTGGCAGTACAAGGGCCAGCCGGTCCTGTTGCTGGGCGGAAGCTGGCAGGACAACCTGTTCAACCATCCCAAGGGCCTGGAGCGGCACCTTGACGTATTGAAATCCGTCGGCGGGAATTACCTGCGCAACGTGATGAGCCATCGCAACGTGGGCAACGTGTTCGCCTACGAGCAGGTGAACGGCAAGTTCGACCTGGACCGGTGGAACGACGAGTACTGGCGGCGGTTCGAGAACTTCCTGAAGCTGACTCACGCGCGGGACATCGTCGTGCAGATCGAGATCTGGGCCACGTGGGATCATTATAACGATCACCAGTCGATCGGCGGCTGGTCGAAGCACCCGTTCAATCCGGTCAACAACGTGAACTACACGGCTGAAGAGTCCGGCCTGCCCGTTGCCGTCGACTACGGTGCGGGGGCAACGCCGACCGATCACAAGTTCTTCCACACGGCCCCGGCGCTGGAGAACAACACCCTGGTCCTGCGCTATCAACTGGCTTACGTGGACAAGCTGCTCTCCTATTCACTGAAGTATCCGCACGTCCTGTACTGCATGAACAACGAGACGGGCGAACCCGTCGCGTGGAGCGATTTCTGGGCACGCTATGTCCGAGCGCAGGCCGCCGAGGCGGGCAAGCCGGTCGAGGTGGCGGAGATGCGCCGCAACCATGACATCACCGCCCCCGACCATCGGCACATGATCGACCACCGTGACCTCTACAGCTTTCTGGACATCTCGCAGAACAACACGCAGGGAGGCCAGACCCACTGGGACCGCATGTTGCAGGTCCGCGCCTGGATCCAGGACCAGCCCCGCCCGATCAACAACAATAAGATCTATTCGGGAGGAAACGACGAGGAAGCGGTAGCCCGCATGTTCCGCATCATCTTCGCGGGCGGGGCCAGTGCCCGCTTCCATCGTCCTCACCCCCTGGAGGGCACGGACGATCACGAGAAATCGACGGTGTGGGGGCTGGGTCTGAGCCCGCGTGCCCAGGCCACGCTGCGCGCCGCACGCACGCTGACCGAGGCGATGACCGTCTTCGCCTGCGAACCGCGGAACGACTTGCTCAGCGACCGGCAGCCAAATGAAGCGTACTGCCTGGCCGAGCCGGGCAAACAGTACGCGGTCTATTTCCCTGACGGCGGTTTGGTGAAACTGGATGTCTCTACGGCCAAGGGCACACTGCAAGTCCGCTGGCTGGATATCAGCCGCAACGCATGGCAGCAACCGCAAAGCGTCACCGGAGGTGGGACGCTGGAACTGAAAACACCCGGCACGGGCCACTGGGCCGTACTCGTGCTGGCCCGTTAGTGGTCGCTACCTATCGAAAGAAGATCAAGGGATGTTCGCTGAAAACAAAGGTTTCGTCAAGGCAGTTGCGTTGGCGTTCGCTTTCGTAACGTTTGGTGTGGCTTGGGAGGTTACGGGATCAGAGGGGCCGAGAGTGGCGTTCTCCGGCCCGCCCGCCGAGGTGGAGACGTACGACTTTGCCGAGATCGTCATCCGGGTCACCGATCCGGACGTGGCCAATCCGTTCACCGATGCCTCCGTCGAGGGACACTTCGCCCAGGAAGGAAGGGAACCGGTCACGGTCGACGGCTTCTGCGATTCGAAAGACGGCAGCGTGTTCCGGATTCGATTCATCGCGGTGACGTACGACTGCACGGCCGCGAAGGAGCAGCTGAAGCTTTACGTTGGCACGACCACCGCCGATGTCCGCATGCACAAGACGGTCTCGTACGACCGGGGACCTGTGGGCAAGGGCGCCGGCGTCCTGACCGTCGGCCACTTCCACCCTGCCATGCGAAGCAATCACAGCGACCGCATGTTTCGAGGGCTGATTGACGAGGTGCGACTCTTCGGCAGCACATTCGACGGAACCGGCGCGTTGTCTCTCGACGAGATTCGAACCATTTATCGATCGACGAATTGACCTGGACAAGGGGATATGCTTCGAGCTTATTCGAAAACTGAGACAGCGTCACCGACCTGAACGTCGTCCCCTCCCCGGCACGTTCTCTGGCGAGCTACGATCCCCCGCTCGCGGAAGTCCCCGCCAGGATCTCCGAGAATGTCACGTTCCAGCAGGCCCGAGAGCTGGTTCAAGAGGTTGAGGCGGAATCCCGCTTTGGAATCCTTCAATTCAGCAGAACCTACGAGATCACTCCGGCGGTGGCCGAGGCGCTCGCGGAGTTCCGGGGAGAGACGCTGATCCTCGGAATCCAGTCACTCTCGCCCGAGGTGGCCACCGCGCTGGCCAAGAGTCAGGCCGCGAAACACTTGTCAAAGCCACCGGGTTCAATTTCCCCTGGCGTCACGGAGATCTCGCCGGAGGCTGCCGCGGCGTTGGCCAAAATTCCCGGAGTTCTGCGGATTCAATCGAGGGAATGACTGTCGGCGAGCACCTTGGCCACCGTTCCCGAAACAGGCAGGTGCGGCGGTTTGCAGACAGTTCTACAATGCCGCCCGCTGCACCCCTCCCTGGGCGGCGTTGCTGGCGAGCGTGTACCCGCACCAGTCGGTCTACCGGGGCACGTTTGCCGGCCGCTGCGCGACTATTGCGGCACGCGGCCTGCGCTGCGCTGATGACGGGGAAGCGGCACGTGGGCTCGGCGCCCTCGCACTGGCCGCGGCAGTGTTATCGGCCACGTTATCCTTCCAGCGACCAGCCCTCGCGATACTCGTCGTGCAGCAGTTGGTTTGCTGCATCGTCGTTGGTAAATTGCCCCGCGGTGCCGTCCCATTCCAGTCGCTTGCCTGTACGGATGGCGATGTTGCCCAGCAGCACGAATTCTGTCAGCAACCCTGCTACTGGGAAATGCGACCCGGCCGGTTCGCCCCCGTGGCAGGCTTCGAACCATTCGCGATAATTTCCTTGACGGCGTGGCAGCGTCGGTGGCACGTCGGCGAACTTTTTGGCGCGGTCTTCAGGATAGACGCGCGGACCGATCATGAATCCCTCGTCGCCGATATACATTTCCCCGCTGCCGCCCAGCGGGAAACCGGGCCGTGGGCTAAGCGGCTTCAAGCCCCCGTCGTACCACACCACGCGCAGCGGCGGCATGTCTTCGCGAGCCGGGAATTCGTACGTCACGATCGACGCGAGAGGCGCCGTTTCGGCCATCGCCTTGGTCGACATGGATGAAACGCTGATCGGGTGCGTCAACTTCAGTGCGCGAAAGGGCGTGTTGGCGTGGTGGCAGCCCATGTCGCCCAACGCGCCCGTTCCGAAATCCCACCAGCCGCGGAAGTTCCACGGGTGGTAGACGGCCGAGCGGGGCCGCCGCTCGATCTGCTCCAACGCCAGGTGCCCGTCCGGCCAGACCGCTTTGAACGGGCGCATCGCCGCCGGCCCGATCCAGAGATCCCAGTCCAGCGTATCGGGAACCGGATCCTGACCGCTGGGCCGCGTCATCCCCTGCGGCCACCAAGGCCGATCGCTCCATAGATGCAGCTCGCGCACCGGACCAATCGCGCCCGCCCAGATCAGTTCGCAGGTGCGGCATGCCCCTTCGCTGGTGTTGGAGGCCGAAGTATCCGTCGTGGCCACGCCGGCATCCAGCGACGTCTGGACTACCTTGCGAGACTCGACGATCGTCCGGGTGATGGGCTTCACACAGCACACGTGCTTCTTTCGTCGCAGCGCTGGCAATACGATCACTGCGTGCGAATGATCCGGCGTCCCGCAGTAGATGGCGTCGATCCGGTCGTCCATCGTGTCGTACATCTCGCGGAAGTCGCGAAACCGCTTAGCTTCGGGCCAGCGATCGAACGTCTTTTTGGCGTACACTTCGTCCACATCGCACAATGCCACGATCTCGAATCCGGCTCTTTCACAGTCCTGCAGTTGCGGGAAACCGATGCCTCCGATCCCGATACCCGCTAGGGCCAGTTTGTCATTGGGGGCGGTGTGATTGGCGCCGCCCAGCACGTGACGCGGAACGATGGTGAAAGCGGCTGCGGCGGCAGCGGCGCCGCCAAGCCATTGTCGGCGTGTCATGGGTTGTGACATGGTCATTTCTCCCAAAAGTAGTCGTGGGTTTGTTCAGGGCTTGTGGTCTGTACCGGTCGCTTAACGGTCGAGCCGCAGGATGCGGAAGTTCTGAAATCGGACCCAGCGCTCCGTGTCGGGTGGGCCGTGATAGCCTTGGATGCTCACCTGGTCCTTTCCCGCTGGAGGCAGTTGACCTTCGGCTGCTGTGAGGAATTCGCCTTCCGCGTTGGGGCGGTACTGTGCGGTCCACTGTCGCCCATCGACCTTCAAACGCAACTGGACGGTGTGAGCGTCCATGGGCGGCCGACCGGGAATGATGATCAACTGGCCGTCGACCAGTTCCTTGACGAGCTTGAAGACGGGCTTGCCGTCCGTGTACCAGGTAATGCCCGCCTGCTCGTACTGCTGTGTCAGGTGGACCATGGTGACGGTCACCTCGATGGCGTACTTGCCTTGGCCGCGGTCGGGGGCGGTTCGCACCAGCGCATTCTTCACGGTGTTGGCGTTGCCCGGCTCGAGACGGATTTCCAAGGCGCCGTCACGTAGTCGCCATGCGTCCGGGTTCTCGCGCAGCCAAGTCCAGCCGTCGGTGGGCTTGCCGTCAAAACGGTCCTCGAACAAAATGGTTTCCGGCGCCGTTTCCGCCCAGGCGATTCCAGGGCAAGAAAACCCCACAATACCATACACCAGCGAGACGAAGATCGACATGGTCGTGCGCACATTTCTCATTGATGAATCCTCTTTCGCGAGTGTGTTTGATGGCCCCACCACGGGCGGATGTCTTCCACGCCCACACCATCCACGTCTTCATTTTGATCCGCAGCTTCCGCCCAGTCCATGAGATTTTGCTCCCAAAAAAATAAGGTATTTTACCGTGTGATTGTGGCTTGCTCGTCACGTGCCTTATTCCTAACGGGGCCTCCGGCCGGAACTAGAACCGTTTAACCGCGACCCTGCGGGGAGCGTGCGGCCTACGCACTCACTGTGCCTCGACGCCCGGCGCTCCCCGCTGGGGCGCGGTTCAACGAAGCAAGATGCGCGCACGGTGCGTGCATCCTACGACGGAAGACTCTAATGGCAAGGCTTCTTTTTATGCCTGGGCCGTTCTTCGATACTCGCGCGGCGACAGGCCGACCCGCCTCTTGAACGCCGCGCTCATGTATTCGACGTGGCGGAATCCGGTCAATTGGGCAACTCGCGTCATGGGCAGGTCGGTCTCACCGAGAAGCTGCTTCACGCGGTCGATGCGCACACGCACGATTTCCTCGTGGGGCGTGAAGCCGAGGATCTTGCGGAACCGATTCTCCAGATCGCGGCGGGTCAGCGGCACTTCGCGCAACACGTCGGCTACGTTGATTCCCTCGCACGCCCGTTCGTTAATCAACCGCACTGCGGCGGCCACGTCGGGATCGTCGACAGCCACGATATCGGTCGAATGGCGAGTGGCGATGCCCAGGGGCCCAATGCGATGGGCCTGTTCGCCCAGTTGCTCGCCGGCCATCATGCGGGCCAGCAGCGCGGCCGCCTGGTAGCCGGTGCGGTGCGTGTTGGGAATGACGCTCGACAGGGGCGGTGAGGCAAGGTTGCACAGCAGTGCGTCGTTGTCCACACCGATGACGGCAACTTCCTCGGGCACAGCGATGCCCGCCTCGCGGCAAGCGTCCAACACCTGCTGGCCCTTGATGTCGTAACAGGCCATGACGCCGATCGGTTTGGGCAGTTTCCGCACCCAGGCTAACAATCGCCGATGCTCGCGCTGGTACGACGTGGGTTTGCCGGCCGTGGCTGTCGACTCGTACACGTAGCACTGCCCACCGGCCTGCTCGACCATTTGTTCGAAGTATTCGCGACGCCATTTCGACCAGTTGAACTGCGGCTCGCCGCAGTAGCCGAACTGGCGGAACCCACGTTGGAGGAGATGGTGGACGGCTGCGCGGCTGAAGGCCTCGTCATCGGTTTCCACCCAGGGGATGCCCGGCACGTGGCGCCCGGCGCTCAGGTCGACTGCCGGCAGGTGGGAGGCGGCCACGGCACGGCCGATCTGCGGGGTTTCGATGCGGGCGATGATCCCATCGCCGTGCCAGCGCCTCAGCCACCCTGGCGGTGCATCGCCGCGTCCCTTCTCGGGCAGGTAGATGGACCATGGCTCGTGCTCGCGAATGTACGCCATGATGCCCCGCAACAGTCCCCGAGCATACGCGTTGGAGGTTTCGATCAGCAGTACGACGTTTTTTCGGGAAGGGGGAGGGGCAGACACGGTATTTTCCTCCCGATGGGCGGCGTGACGAAGCAGGCTACAAGTCGTCCATCGTAGCACAAACTTTGCCCTTCCGCCACCGGACGGACTCGCCCCGGCCGGTCCCATGTCTGACCAGATACCGGAAAAAATCTCATCTTTTTTGCACACAAATCTCATAGACAACAAATTTGCCAAGTTGGAGAATGAACGGACAGAACCGGGGGCAGAACTGCTTGCCGCGTGGGTGAGCCCGGGATGCCGCAGATAGCCGGAACCTGCAAGCCGGTTACGGAGCGGAGTTGATGGACCACTTGGCACGTTTTGCAAACACCACCACGAATGGGAGGGGGAACGAACATGTTGCAGCACATCACGCGTCGTCAATGGCTTCAGGACGCTGCGGCGGGAGCCGCCTGGACCATCGTCCCTCGTCACGTACTCGGCGGGGCAAACGAGACTCCTCCGAGCGAAAGAATCGGCGTCGGCTGCGTTGGCGTGGGCGGGCGCGGGGCGTACGTCGGAAACCTCGCCTGCGCGCTGGGCAGCAAAGTGGCCGCGGCCGACGTCGACCGCCAGCGAGCCGAACGATTCGCCGGTAGCGGTCCTTGCGTTGCCTATACCGACTACCGCGAACTGCTCGAACGCGACGACGTCGACGTGGTGACCGTCGGCACGCCCGACCACTGGCACGCGAAGATCTGCATCGACGCCATGAAGGCGGGTAAGGACGTGTTCTGCGAAAAGCCGTTGACGTTGACCATCGACGAGGGCAAGAAGCTGTGCCAGGTGGTTCGCGAGACCGGTCGAATTCTCCAGGTGGGTACGCAACAGCGCAGCAGCGCCCAGTTCCTGTTGGCCGTGGCCATCGCCCAGAGCGGCCGGCTCGGCAAGCGGATCAAGGCCACCTGCGGCATCGGCGGCGGACCTGGCGGTGGCGTGTTTCCCTCCACCGACCCGCCCGGCCACCTGAACTGGGACGCCTGGCTCGGCCAATGTCCCGTGGTTCCCTATACACCGCAGCGTTGCCACGGCAGTTTCCGCTGGTGGCTCGAATACTCCGGCGGCCAGATTACCGACTGGGGCGTTCATCATTTGGACATCGCCCAGTGGGCACTCGGCTACGATCATTCCGGGCCGGTCGAGGCCGAGGGCCGCGGGCAGTTCCCCAACTTCCCCGACGACGTCGATCCGGTCGACTTCTTCGCGGGCCGCGTGAAGCTGCCCAACGGTCACAACACGGCAACCACCTTCGACGTGACGGTCACATTCGCTAATGGGTCGTCCATCGTCATCAAGCCAGGCGAAAACGGCATCGTGCTGGAAGGCGAGGACGGCCGAATCCTGGTCAACCGGGGCAGAATCACCGGCAAAGCGATCGAGGAGCTAACGGCAGCCGATCGGCAGCGACTGGGCGACGAAATCGTCAAACTGTACAAGGGCCGCCCGATCGATCCCGAATCGGTGGCCACCGGCGGCACGAACTCTGGCATCGACCAGGCGAGCGTCGAACTGATGGCCAACTTCTTTGCCAGCGTGCGCGACCGGCAACAGCCCATTTCCGACGCATTTGCCCACCATCGCAGCGTCAGTTCGTGCCACCTTTGCAACATCGCCATGCTGCTTCGGAGGAAGCTGCGATGGGATCCCGAGAAAGAAGATTTCATCGGCGACGCCCAGGCCAGCGCGCTGGTCAGCCGCCCACAACGGGAGCCGTACGCAATTTGAATCTGCTGGCCTCCACGAATCTGCTGGAAATCCCCGCGTTTTGATTTCCCTGTCTCACTCGCCGGCAAGGAATCGGATATAGTAAGCGCGAGGAACCGAGGAGTGACTGACCCGGGAAGGTGATACAGACGAAAGGACACCCCACCATGACACGACCATTTAGCACCGTTCGAGAAATAACTGTCCGATGTCCCCTCGCCCATCGTGGGAGAGGGCAGGGTGAGGGGGCAGAAGGTGCGTCAGTTATTTCTCGAACGGTGCCTCGTCGAGTAAGACCGACGGTTCATACGATGAAGATTGCTGGAATCCTGTGCTTGATGACTGCGCTGATCACGGGACTGGCCTCGGCGACCGAGTTGTTTGTGGCGCCCGGCGGCGACGACATGCAGACGGGGACACGTGACCAGCCATTCGCCACGATTCACCGCGCACAGCGTGCGGCCCGGGCCGCACGCAAGGCGCGTCCCGAAGAAGGGGTCACAGTCACGCTACGGGGCGGGCAGTACCAACTCGACCAGCCCCTCGAGTTCTCCGCCGCCGATTCGGGCGCGTCGTCCGACGCACCCGTGCGGTACCGCGCGGCGAATGGGGAACAGGTGGTGTTCAGTGGTGGCCGAACGATCACGTCCTGGCAGCCCGATCCGGATCGCCCGAGCGTGTGGAAGACGCGCGTCGCGGACCCTGATCAGGAAGAAGGGGCGGGCTGGCGTTTCGAACAATTGTGGGTCAATCAGCAACGCGCGGTGCGCGCCCGGACGCCGAACTACTGGCATTTTCATCAGCTTGCCGGCGACGTGGTCGAGCAGGAACTGGCCGACCAGCCGGGTCGGTTCCAACACACCTTTCCCGTGCGCCCGGAGCCGTTGGCGCCGCTGGCGAATCTCAGTGAAACCGAATTGCAGGACGTGCAAGTGCTGGTCTTCCACAAGTGGGACACGACCCGCGAGTGGCTGCAGACCATCTCGCCCGACGAAGGTGTTTTCACCACGTTCGGGTCCCGAATGAAACACTGGAATCGGATGACCCGTGATTGCCTCTTCTTCTTCGAGAACTTCCTGGCCGCATTGGACGCGCCGGGCGAGTGGTTTCTCGACCGGGACGGCTGGCTGTATTACTACCCCCGGGCGGGAGAAGACATGGCCACGGCCCAGGTCGTCGCGCCGCGACTGGATCGGTTCGTGGTCGTGCAAGGAAACGAGGAGGATCCCGGACAGTGGGTCGCGCATTTGCGATTCGAGGGACTGACGTTCCGCCACGCCGAGTTTCGCATTCCACCCGAGGGGCAGCGTCCACATCAGGCGGCTCTGAGCGTCGACTCGGTCGCCGTGGAACTCAACTGCGCCCGCGATGTCCGGTTCGATCGCTGCGCAGTGGAGCATATCGGAACCACCGCATTCTGGTTCCGGCGCGCGTGCCGGGACTGCCGCGTCGAGCGAACGCGCATGTTCGACCTGGGAATCACCGGGGTGCGAATCGGCGAACCGGGGCTGGTGCCGGAGCCGATTCGAACCGGGAACATTACCGTCCACAACTGCATCATCCACAGCGGCGGTCGCATCATGCCGTGCGCTGTCGGGATCTGGATCGGACATAGTGCCGACAACACGATCACCCATTGCGACGTCGCGGACTTTTTCTATACCGCCGTCTCGGTCGGCTGGCGCTGGGGTTACGACGAGAGCGGGGCGAAACGCAATACGATTGAGTGGAACCACCTGCACCACATCGGCTATCGGATCCTCAGCGACATGGGGGCCGTATACACGCTCGGACCCTCGGAAGGCACGAGTGTCAGTCACAACGTGATTCACAACGTCTATGCCACGCGATACGGCGGGTGGGGACTGTACCCCGACGAAGGAAGCACCGGCATCCGATTCGAAGACAATCTGGTCTATAACGTTCGCGACGGGGGATTTCACCAGCACTATGGGAAGGAGAATCTGGTCCGCAACAACATCTTCGCGTTCAGCGAAGAAGGTCAGGTCGCGGTCACGCGGGCCGAGCCGCATCTGTCCTTTACCTTCGAGCGGAACATCGTCTACTGGGACACCGGCCGACTGTTGGGCTACGGCGGTTGGCAGCGCGGCTCGAAGGTGACCATGCGCAACAACGTGTATTGGCGTGCAGGCGGGCAGCCGATCGATTTCATCGGCAAGACATTCGAGCAATGGCAAGCGGCCGGGCACGACGCCGGCTCGATCATCGCGGACCCGAAGTTCGTCGATCCGGAGCAGCGCGATTTTCGACTTCTTCCGGACTCACCCGCCGCGAAGATCGGCTTTGTCCCCTTCGATTTCTCGCGGGCGGGGGTCTACGGCGATCCGCACTGGATCGCCCTGGCGGCCGCAACGCAATATCCGGAACCGTATGTGGTTCCCTAATTCGCGGTTCACAAGAAAAGGAGAATTCCCACGCAGTTGTGGATGCTGGCTGCCGAAGTCGCGGCCGAGGAACTGGAGAGCCAGGAGACGGAGCGCCAACTGCAGGTCGAAGCCGCGCGTCTCGTTGCGTGCTTCGCCGGGGGCAGGCCTTGTTTTCGGTGTCCAGGCCGAGTGGTGCTTCGACTTCTTGCACGGTCTTCGCCAGCCAGTCCGTCCTCCCGCACACCGCCAGCGCGACCCTCCGCCGCTTCGGCAGGCCAGACGTATGAGCATGCCGTAGTGGCTGCGCGATTCGTGTACCTCATTTCGCTCGCACGCTGTCGCGTACGATGAGTGCGCCGTCGATAAGGACTTTCTCTGCCGGACGGTCGCGTCCTTCGGCGATGCGCGCGGCCAGCAGGTCGAAGGCTCTCCTTCCCATATCGCGTTTCGACACGGAGATGGTCGTGAGAGGCGTTTCCATCACCGCGCTCAGCGGGAGATCATCGAACCCGATCACCGAGACATCGTCGGGCACGCGGATACCCGCCTCCTTCATGGCCTTCATGGCGCCGTAGGCCATGATGTCGTTCGAGATGAACAGCGCCGGGGGGAGCTTGGCGCCGCCTGCCAAGTACTTCGCCATGTCCCGGTACGCGCCATCGAACGTCGCATCGACAGGTACGATGCTCTCGGCGTTCACCTGGAGTCCGAAGTGCCTCATCGCATCGACAAAGCCTTGTTCACGCAGACGGAAATTGGCCACTTCCACATCCCCCTTGACGAATCCGATCTCGCGGTGTCCGTGCGCGACGAGATGCGAGATGGCCGTGAACGCAGCGGCCTCATTGCTCATGTCGACGAAGTCCAGCGGCAGATGGCCGTAGTAGGTGTCGAGAATCACGACCGGGATCGCGGCTTTCCCGAATGCGCATACCTCGTCGACACCCAATTCGGTGCCAAGTACAATCGCACCATCCGCCGAGACCGTGGACAGGAACTGCACCGTCTCCTCGGCCCTGACATTGGCGAACATGTTGACCTCGACCGTCCACTTCGAGAGACGCGCCTGCTGGTCGAGGCCGGCGATATAGTCCGCGATGAAGCTGTCGTGGTCTCTGTTCACCGTGTGGCCGTGGCGCGAGATCTTGAGGAACCGGACAGTCCTACCCTTGGGGACATCGTCCCCACGCGGAAGGGCCCGTCGATAATCCAGATCCCTGGCTACCCTGAGCACCCGCTCTCGAGTTTCCCTCCCCACGCCAGGCTTGCGATTGAACACAAGCGAAACCGTCGCGATAGATACCCCTGCTTCACGAGCGACGTCTTTGATGTTTGTTGCCATTTCGCCTCCACTCGCGTGGTTTTACTGAAACTATAGCCTGTTTTAGTTAAAGAGCAACCGCCTTCGGTTGAAATTCGCCCGAAGACGCTCCTTTTTCGTGAGATTTCCTTGGGGAAATGAACCGCTGTTGCTAGAATAACGACCGTCATGGCTAGAATGCAACTGAAATCTTTCAGTAAATCATTAGAAGGAGGCCCGATCGTGGGATGAGAAAAGACACCGGCAAATGGAGCAACCATGGAACCAGCCACACCGCACTCTCGCGGCTGAGTTTTACGGGAGCGATGCAAGCGGTCGAGGAGTTTGCGGCAACGCTTCGCTTGGAATCAGGCCGCCGCGAGGAGTAATGGCAAGATCCTCTCGCGACGATCAGCGAGCTTGCGATCGGCAACCGTCCCGGCCGCTCCGAACACCGTCAGTCAAATCCCCTATCAATCACTCAGAAAAAGGAACGGCCATGAAACACACTTTCACATTCCTCACCGCTCTGCTGCTTGGTTCGCTGGCCTTTCCGGGGTTCGCTGCCGCGCAAGACCCGTCCCCCCGGGAGGCGCGCCGCGCGCGTGCAGAGGCGATTGTTCCGCTCGATGGCCCGGTGCTGGCAGGGAAGCCCGTGACATTCAAACTCAGTGGCAACCCGAGCGACGCTCATTGGGAACTGGGGGACGGAGCGACGGCTGAAGGCTCATCGGTCACCCACACGTACCAGAAGCCGGGGGTTTACCGCGTCGTCATGGGATCCAAGGCAGGCGACACATTCAACGAGCTATACTCAGCCATCGTGCGCGTTCACACGCCGGAAACCCGGCACTTGCCGCAGGTCTTTCTCGACACCGACGCTCGCAACGAAGTCGATGACCAGCATTACATCGCCTACGGCCTGTTCAGCAACGTGGACGTGCTGGGCATCAACAGCGCCCATCACGGTCCCCACCGCATCAATCACTTCGGCGCTGCACAGGAGCCGATCAACTATGGCGAGATTCTCTACATCATCGAGCTCAGCCGCATCAGCGGCCTGTTGAAGCATCGTACCGAAAACCAAATTCCCCGGGCGTTCCGCGGTGCCAAAGTGCCGTTGCAGGTTCCCGCCAGTGGCAACTGGTCGGACACGCAGCCGATCAAATGCGAAGCCAGCGAAGCGATTCTTGCGGCGGCGCGTGGCGCCTCGCCCGACAATCCGGTGTGGGTACTTCCTGTCGGACCGTGTACCAACATTGCCAGCGCGATTCTTCTTGCCCGTGAAGAAGGATTGGACCTGAAGAGCCGGATGAAAATCGTCTGGCTGGGTGGTGGACCGGAACGGGTCAACGCCAGGAGCCACAACGGAGGCAGCGACCCCTGGTCGGTCTTTGTGGCCGGTCAGAGCGATGTCGATCTCTGGATCATCCTGGAGAATCCCACCGGTGCCAGCATCACCATGGACAAGCGTGTTGAGTCCGGACTCTATCCCGACAACCGGCTGGGCGAATACCTGGAAGCGATCACGCCCGCTCACGAGAAAGCGCTCTTCGATGTGGCGACGATCTCCATGGTCATTGGCAACCATCTGGAGAAACCCTGGCTGACGTTGGTCGAGCCCTCGGCAGTGCTCGGTCCGGATCAGGAATATCGGTGGCAGAAGGTCGAGTCGCCAACAAACGTTTACATCATTCGAACAATCGACGCGGAAGCGATGAAAGTCGACTTCTTCGATACGTTGAACGGCAAGCCGACCGCTCTGCCGCCAACGCGGCAGAATTGATAACGCACTGAAAACAGCGAGAATTATTATGTCAAATCAATGTCAGTTTATTCGCCAGATGGTCGCAATCTTGATGGCTTGCGGCCTCATCGCCAGCCTGCTGCCGGCCTGCGCCGCGGCGGACACGGCGGACAATCAGTGGGGCCCGGGCTATCGCATCACAGACAGCGGTCTGCGGATCGACGGTATTCGCGCGGACAAGCCGACCAACCGGGTGATCTATGATAACGACTTCTATTTCGACGCGCTGGACTTTGGCTATCTGGCGGCCCAGTACAAGCTCGGGAGGGTTAATTTCAAAGGCTTCATCGTCACCAGAAACTCGCATCAGGAGGACGGATACGCGGGTATGGTCAGGCAATACAACCACTACCGCAACCTGGCGATCCAATCCGGGCTATGGGTTCCTGAGCACATCGGCGGTGCCAAGGAGCGATTGGTCATGCCGGAGAGTGGCAAGATCGACGACACCAAGTACGAGCTTTCGGACGGTGCACGGTTCATCATCGAGCAGGCCGACGCCTCCACGCCCGACAATCCGCTGATCGTCTTCTGCGGCGGCCAGTTAACGACGGTTGCCACGGCGTTACTTGAAAGGCCCGACATCGCCAAGCGAATGATTGTTTTCGGCGCCGGCCAGTTGATGGCCACCTACAACTCGCATGACGGGTGGTCTGCCTACGTGACCGCGATGAGGGCCCCCGTGGTCAACATGCGGGAAGGCTTTGCCAAGGTCGATGGAGGTTATGACAAGTCAAAGAAGCAGTACGACCCGCTACCGAAAAATTTTCTGATCAAAGATTTTTACCACACGAAAGTTATCAAAGAGCAAGACGCGGGAATTGTGGACGGAGGTACTGTGGTATGGCTGTTCAACCAGCACCTGGTGACCGGGGCGCAGCGGCGGAACATGAACGTGCCCGCAAGCTTTCGCGACAATGGCGTCTTGAACCGCTTCTATACAAACGTCAACGTCAACCCTTACGGGCATCTCCACTTGCCCGATGGTTCCAACAACTATGAGGGCATGATTGCGGCCATGGTCGATGTTCTCAAAGATCCGAGAGTGTGGGACCCGGATTATTCCGCCAAATCGGTTCCCAGGTAGTGCGCCGGGTCAAAACTGGGAGGATGATTATGTCAAAACGAAGTCAGCTTATTCGCCAGACGGCCTCAGCCTTGCTGGTATGCGGTCTCATCACCAGCCTGTTGCCGGGTTTGGCCATCGCGCAGAACCAGTCCACGAGTGCTGTGGCGATTGTTCCGCTCGATGGGCCGGTGCTGGCTGGCAAGCCCGTGACGTTCAAACTCAGCGGCAATCCGAGCGACCCTCACTGGACGCTGGGGGACGGGGCGACGGCTGACGGCCCGTCGGTCAGCCACACGTTCCAGAAACCGGGGGTTTACCGCATTGTCGCGGGATCCAAGGTGGGCGAAGTATTCAACGAGCTATCCTCCGCCATCGTGCGCGTTCACACGCCGGAAACCGTACACTTGCCGCAGGTCATTCTCGACACTGACGCCGCTAACGAAATCGATGACCAGCACGCCATCGCCTACGCGCTGTTCAGTGAGTTGGACGTTTTGGCTATCACCACCATTACTTGGATTGGCTGGAAGGATCAGAAGAAACAAACAGAGCCGTTTGTTGATTGGTGTGGCGAAGCGGCAAGTTATAACGAGCTGATGAAGGTCCTGGATTTGGCAAAACAGAGCGGGTTGCCGGCTTCACGGGTGCCAATGGTATTTCGCGGAGCCAAACAACCTTTCAGGTATTTGGGCCTTACCAGCGACACATGGTTTGACACCCAACCGGTCATCACGGACGCCAGTAATGCCATCCTGGCGGCTGCCCGGGGCGCATCACCGGACAATCCGGTCTGGGTGCTTCCGATTGGCCCACTTGGCAATGTTGCCAGCGCGCTACTTCAGGCCCGGCAGCAGGGATGGGCAACGGAATTCAGCCGTCGAATCCGCATCTGCTGGCTTGGCGGCGGGCCTGGTGGAGCTTCCACCCATGCCAACGGCGGCAGGGACCCTTGGGCCCCTTGGGTAACCTATAAAGCGACCGCTGAGAGTGGCACTGAATTCGTGATGTTTCTGGAAAGACCTACGGGCTTTAGCATCAATTTTGACCCAGACACGGATGTAGCTTTATATCCCAGTAATCCTTTAGGTGATTATCTTAAAACGCGAACATTAAATTATGTCAATAATCCTACCAGGGTTCCGCCCGGTACGTACAAAGGACTGTATGATCTAGGAGTGCTCTCCTATGTCATAGCCAAACATCTGGAGAAACCCTGGCTGACGAGAGTGGAACCCTCGATCTTGCACCCTCAGTCGCCGTTCAGACCCGAACGCACCACAGGACCCACCAATCTTGATGTCGTCCATGAAATCGACGTTCCGGCGATGAAGAAAAATTTCTGGGACACCTTGAACGGCAAGCCGACCGCTCTGCCGCCAAAGAAGCAGTAACCATGAAAGAGAAGGAGAATTCCATGAGCGTCATTCGATGGTTGGGGCTTGCCGGCTTGATGTGTCTGGCTCTTGTGCCGGTGGGTTGCTCCCCCGACAAGGCCACGGACGGCAACAAGCGATATGTGATCGCGACGGTCGTCAAGGTGGACGGTATCGCCTGGTTCGAGACGATGCGTCAGGGGGTCGAAGCGTTCGGCAAGGATACGGGGCATCGGGTCTTCGTGTTGGGCCCGGCCAAGGCGGACGCGGCCGAGCAAGTGCAGATCATCGAAGGACTCATTGCGCAGCAAGTCGATGCGATCTGTGTGGTGCCGTTTTCCGTCGAGGCCGTCGAGCCGGTCTTGAAGAAGGCGCGGGAGCGGGGCATCGTGGTGATCAGCCATGAGGCCTCTTCCCAACAGAACGCGGATCTGATTATCGAGCCGTTTGAGAATGCGGAATATGGCCGCCACCTGATGGACCACCTGGCCCGCTACATGGGCGAAAAAGGTGAATACGCCACCTTTGTCGGCAGCCTCACGTCGAAGTCTCACAACGAATGGGTGGACGCGGCGGTCGCTCATCAAGAAGAAAAGTACCCCGGCATGGTCAATGCTGCGGTCAAGATCGAGGACTACGATGACCAGAACCTGGCCTATCAGAAGACGAAGGAGTTGATCACGACCTATCCGAACCTGACGGGGATTCTGGGCAGCGCCATGTCAACCGTCCCGGGTGCGGCGCTCGCGGTCGAGGAGAGGGGGCTGCAGGAGAAAATTCAGGTCGTGGGCACCAGCCTCGTATCGGTTTCAGGGCCGTATCTGAAGAGCGGCGCCGCCAAGCTGATCTCGTTCTGGGACCCGGCCGATGCCGGTTACGCGATGAACAAACTGGCCGTGATGCAGTTGGAGGGCAAGACGGTGCAGGAGGGTGCCGACCTGGGCATTGACGGCTATCGCGAACTAGCCCGCTCGCCCGACAGACCGAATCTATTCTACGGTTCCGCGTGGATGGATGTCACCAAGGACAACCTCGCCCAATTCGAGGCGAAGTGATGGAATCGGCGAGCCCATTCATCGCGCTGGAAGGAATCGACAAACGGTTCGGTGGCGTTCACGCACTGCGGAACGTCTCGCTGCGTATTGAGCCCGGCGAGGTTCATTCGCTGGCCGGTGAAAACGGCTCCGGCAAATCGACACTGATTAAGATCCTCTCGGGCGCCTGCCGTCCCGATGGCGGTGCGATCGTGATCGGCGATCAGCGACTGGATTCGCTGCGCCCCGTGGATGCGATCCGGCGTGGGATTCAGGTGATCTATCAGGATTTCTCTCTCTTTCCCAACTTGACCGTGGGGGAGAACCTGGCGATCAATGACCTGCTGGAACACTCGCGGTGGCTCGTCCGTTGGCGGTCGGTCAGGAAGACGGCCCGCGACGCCGTGGCGGCCCTGGGCGTGGACATGGACCTCGACCAACCGCTCGGGGAACTGTCCGTCGCCCAAAAGCAACTCGTGGCGATCGCCAGGGCGCTGCTGCACGACGCCCGGCTGATCATCATGGACGAACCGACGACCGCGTTGACCGGGATCGAAGTCGAGGCCCTGCTGAAGATCGTGCGGCGATTGAAACAGGAGGGCGTGGCGATTCTGTTTGTCAGCCACAAGCTGCGCGAGGTGCTGGCGATCAGCGACCGCCTGACCGTGATGCGCAACGGCGAGGTCGTTGCGGAAGGCCCGGCGGCGGAGTTTGACGAAGCGGAGATTACCTATCGCATGACAGGACGCCGGTTGCACGCGAACCGTTACGTGCTGCCCAGTGATTGGCAACGGCAACCCCTGCTGAAGGCCGACCGACTGAGCGGCCGGACGGTTCGCGAGGTGAGTTTCGAGCTGTGTGCGGGAGAAATCGTGGGCTTGACGGGGCTGCTGGGTTCAGGTCAGACGGAACTGGCGCTGATGCTATTCGGGATCCGGCCTTGCGTGGGCGGCACGTTACTGATTCGCGGGGAAAGCAAAAGGATTCACAGTGTGCGGGATGCCATTGCGGCGGGGATCGCCTATTTGCCGGAGGACCGGCTGGCGGAAGGGCTTTTCTTGGAGCAGTCCGTCGAGCGAAACGTGGTCGCCGCCGACCTCGCATCCTTGCGGAACCGCGCCGGCCTGATTCCGCCGTCGCGTCTCCGCAAAGAGTCCGACGGGTGGTTGACGGAGCTGGCCATCAAGGCCCCGTCGGGTCAGATCCCCGTCAGTGCGCTCTCGGGCGGGAATCAGCAGCGGGTCGTCCTGGCGAAATGGCTGTCCACCCAGCCCGGCATTCTGATTCTGAACGGCCCGACGGTCGGCGTCGATGTCGGCTCGAAGCAGGCGATTCACGACCAGTTGCGCGAATTGGCCGCGCGCGGGATGGGCATCCTGATCATTTCCGACGATCTGCCCGAACTGGCTGGCAACTGCAACCGAATCCTGGTCATGCATCAGGGCCGACTGGTTGATGAGCTGTCCGGTGCGGATTGCGACGCAGACAGCCTCGCGAGCCGTTTGACCTCGTTTCAGTCACGGTGCGAGAGATGAGAAAGCTATTCCAAACGCACGAATTCGTTCTGTTGGTTCTGGTCGTGCTGCTCTGTGTCGCGATCGGGATCAAGAACCCGGCGTTTTGGTCCCTGGGCAATGTCTTCGACCTGCTCAAGAGCAGTGTCACGCTCGGTCTGCTGGCCCTGGGTGTGCTGGTCATCCTGATCTCGGGCGACATCGATATTTCGTTCCCGGCCATCGCGGCCTTCAGCATGTATGTCACTTGTCTGATCGCGGGGGCGACCGGCCTGGGGGACCACATCGCGGTCCTCTTTGGCATGGCCGCCGCCACGGGCGGGCTGCTGGGAGTGTTCAACGCGGTCTTCATTCACTTCTTCCGGCTACCCGCGTTGATCGTGACGCTGGGCACCGCCAGCCTGATTCGCGGTGGCCTGCTGGCATTTGTCGGCACGAGGATCATTACGGATCTGCCGGAGTCGATGGTCGCGTTCTCCAGGGCCCAACTCTTTCGCCAGCAGCTCCCCGGAGGTGAAACGATCGGGCTGGCCGTTTCCTTCTTCATGCTTGTCGGCGTCGCGCTGCTCGTGCAGTTTCTGCTCAATCACACGCTGCTGGGACGGGGTATCTACGCCCTGGGCGGGGCGCCGGAGGCGGCGCGCCGCGTGGGGTTCAATATCCGGCGGATCCGGTTCTTCATCTTCGCCTTGGTCGGATGCCTGGCCGGAGTCGTGGGGATCATCCATGCGTCGAACATGCGGAACGCCAATCCCTTCGATCTGTCCGGACTTGAACTGACCGTCATTGCCGCGGTGGTCGTCGGTGGGGCGGACATTACCGGCGGCAAGGGAACGGTCATCGGCACGCTCCTGGGAACGCTGCTCCTGGTGATCATCGGCAACAGCCTGATCCTGATGGGATTGCCCACGCAGTGGCACAAGGTCGCTGTTGGGGCCATCATCATTGTCAGCGCGGGCATGGCGGCATGGCGTCGACGCATGGGGCGAAACTCGGGGAGACGCAAATGAACGTATCCGAAAAGGGCTCTATCAGCTCTCTCGAATCCCGTGGCGGGTTGCTGGCGATCCTGCGATCACACGGCAGCGACCTGACGCTGGTGGCCCTGACGGTCGCCGTGCTCGTCACGATGAGTGTGTTGAACCCAGGCAAGTTCCTGAGCGTGGTGAATTTCCAGTCGATGGCGTTTCAGTTCCCGGAACTAGCGTTGTTGTCGTTCGCCATGCTGCTTGCCATGCTCTCCGGTGGCATCGATCTTTCCGTGGTGGCCATCGCAAATCTCTGTGGCATCCTCGCAGCGATGATCTTGACCGGAGAGCTTTCGGGCGGTGAGCCGCTGGGCGGGACAGCGACGTCGATTGTGCTGGCCGTCGTCGTCGCCGTCGCGTGCGGAGCTTGTTGCGGCAGCCTGAACGGACTGTTGATCTCACGCCTGGAGGTTTCGCCGATCCTGGCGACCCTGGGCACGATGCAGCTCTTCGCGGGAGCCGGATTGGTCCTCACCCGTGGACGGGCTGTCCACGGGTTTCCGGAATCGTTTCTCGCCCTGGGCAACGGCAGTCTGTGGGGAGTGCCGATACCGTTCCTGTTCTTCGCCGCCGCCGCCGTGTTGGTGTGGCTGCTGTCGAGTCGGACGGCGCTGGGCATCCAAATGCGTCTATTGGGAACGAATCCCACGGCCGCGCTGTTTTCCGGAATCCGGGTGAACCGGGTGCTGTTCCGCACCTACCTGATAACGGGTGTCCTTGCGGCGGTGACCGGCCTGTTGATGATCGCTCGGACGAACTCCGCCAAAGCCGATTACGGTTCTTCCTACCTGCTGCAGTCGATCTTGGTGGTCGTACTGGGCGGCGTCAATCCCGCCGGCGGATTCGGCCATGTGCGCGGTGTGTGTGTCGCTGTGCTGGCCTTGCAATTCTTAACCAGTGGTTTCAGCATGCTTCATTTCAGTAACTTTGCCAAGGAATTCATCTGGGGCGCCTTCCTGCTGCTTTTGATGATGATGAACCAGATCAGTAACCGTCGTTTGAACCGATAGCCGGCGCATCGCGAGGTGCGTTGCGTCCTAACCCTTAGCCGAAAGGAATCCACTGTGAAAAAGTTCTTGAACACCCCCGAACGATTCGTCCCCGACATGCTCGAAGGCATCCTGGCCGCGCATCCCGGGCAGATCACCCACGTTGCTGGCGATCTGCATTGCCTTGTGAAGGCTGGCGCCCGGAAGCCGAACAAAGTCGGTATTGCCACCGGAGGCGGTTCGGGCCATCTCCCGCTGTTCCTCGGCTATGTCGGCGACGGAATGCTCGACGGCTGTGCGGTCGGCGATATCTTCCAGTCGCCCAGCGCCGAACAGATGCTGGAAGTGACCCGGGCCATCCATGCCGGTGCTGGCGTGCTGTATCTGTATGGCAACTACAGCGGCGACATCATCAACTTTGACATGGCCGCCGAAATGGCCGGCATGGAGGGGATCGAAGTCCAATCGGTTGTGGGCGCGGACGACGTGGCCTCGGCCCCCAAGGACGAAGCGGGCAAACGCCGGGGCGTGGCCGGCATCTTCTATGTCTATAAGTGCGCCGGCGCAATGGCCGACGAAATGGCGCCGCTCGACGAAGTCAAACGTGTCGCCGAAAAGACGTGCGCCAACGTGCGGACCATGGGGGTCGCGCTCAGCCCCTGTATCGTTCCCCAGGTCGGCACGCCCGGGTTTGAACTGGGCGAAAACGAGATGGAAATCGGCATGGGAATCCACGGCGAACGAGGCATCCGCCGCGGCCTGTTGCAAACCGCCGACCAGGTGATCGACGAGATGCTTCCCCATCTCCTGGACGACCTTCCTTTTGAACGGGGCGATCAGGTCGCCGTGCTGGTCAACGGCCTGGGCGCCACGCCGAAAGAGGAACTCTACATTCTCTTCCGCCGCATCAGCCAGATCTTGAAAGAGCGGGGCATCACCATCTTCGATACGCGGGTGGGCGAATTTGCCACCAGCATGGAGATGGCCGGCGCTTCGCTGTCGCTGCTGCGATTAGACGATGAATTGAAACGCCTGCTCCGCAAACCGGCGCGGACGCCCTTCTTCGAGCAGGTGCAATTGTAAGGAGCAAACACCATGGATTCCCTCGATATCAACGCCATCCGGTCGGTGCTGAGCCAACTCAAGCAGATCATGGACGACCATCGTGACCGCCTGATCGCACTCGACCGCGATTTGGGCGACGGCGATCTCGGACTCACTATGACCAAAGCCTTCACCGCCGCCCACGAGACGGCTGCCACGTCCGAGGAAACGCTTCCCGGCAAGCTGCTGATGCGTGTCGGCATGGCGATGGCCAAGGCGGCCCCTTCGACAATGGGAACTCTGGTCGCCACCGGATTCATGCGCGGCGGCAAGGCGATTGGCGAGGAAGAGCGGCTTGGGGTTCCGCAACTGGCAGCTTTCTTTCGCGCGTTCACCGACGGGATCATGGAGCGGGGCAAGACGCGCCCCGGCAACAAGACGATCGTCGATGCGTTGAACCCCGCGACAGAATCCCTGGAGCAGTCCGCAGCCGAGGGCAAGCAGCTCAGCGAGTCCTTGACGGCAGCCAGCGAGGCCGCCGTGCGGGGAAACGATGCGGCGCGCATGATGAAATCACAACATGGCAAGGCGGCTGTATATCAAGACCAGACCATCGGCAAGGAAGATCCAGGGGCCAGCGTCGGCGTGCTGATCGTGCAAGGCTTTGCGCTGGCCATCGAAAACAATCCATAAGTCAACCACGAAAGAGATGAATATGAACACGATAAAGAACATGAAGAATTGCTTGGCGCTGCTGCTGGTTTTGCTCTGCGTCCTTCCAATGGTCGCGCAGCAAGCAGCCGGCGCAGAACGGATGAGACTCATTGTTGACACGGATATCGAAAACGAGATGGATGATCAGCATGCCCTCGCCTATACGCTTTTTAACAGCCACGTGTTTGAGGTGGAGGGCGTCACGACCAACAGCAAGCATCAGTGGGAAGTCGAGCCTTTTGAACGCGAAGCGAAACGGATTGTCCATTTGTGCGCGAGCACGGCTCCAGTTCACGTAGGCGCCTACATGACATACGATCGAATCAAAGGAGAGATCAACAAGCCAACGTTTGACGGACATGCTGCGGTCAATTTCATCATTGAGCGCGCACATGCAAAAGACCCAGGCGGCCGCCCTCTCTACGTGATGACTTTCGGAAAAACGACCAATCTTGCGCTGGCACTATTGAAAGATCCCACGATTTCACCCAAGATCAGAGCAGTGACTCTGATGACCAGGTTTCCTGCAAGTCTGAGCCCGAGTGATAACTGGACGGTGTCAGAATCGAACCATTTAGATGATCGCTATGCAGCGGCAGCACTTCTGGAAAACGCGGCATTGGACTTGCATATCGTGCCTTGGCCTTCCCACGTCCCCGGAGGGGTAAACACCATAAATCCCAGTATTCAAGAAATCTATGATATTATGCCCGGCCTGGGCCCCAAAGTTGCTCCCATAGTTTATCAGAATGATAAACAAAAGCGTACGTTTGAAGGTCAAGCCTTCACCTGTTTTGGCGACTATTCGGTCGCTCTCTTTCAGAATCTTGAGCATGTGCTAGTGACGCGGTATGGTGTCAGTAGTACCAAAGTGCGCTCAACGAAACGTGATTTATTGGATGTCGCTGCTCCTATGGTCCTCAAGAATCCCTCCTATGCGGTCTCTACTGTAATAGGTGCCCCTAGATGGGATGGGACGCCGGACTGGAAGGGATCGAAGAACGAGGAACCTGGAAAATGGATACTGAATCCTGACAATCCCCGCAAGGTGACCGTCTGGAATCGATTGCATCTCAAGCATTCTCTCGTGATGGCGGACTACTGGAACACCATGCGTAACCCATCCATAACTCAACCACGAAAGAGATAGACATGAACAACGGAAAGAACATGAAGAATTGCTTGCCCCGGCTGCTGGCTCTGCTCTGCGTCCTTCCACTTTCGGCAACCGCCGCTGGCGCAGAAAAGATCAAAATAATTATGGATACTGACGCCCGGGCGGAAGTCGATGATCAGCATGCCATCGCGTATATGCTTTTTAGTGGCAACCATTTTGAGGTGGAAGGAATCACGGTCAACCGTGGATCAGATGGACCCCATCGTACTGATCGTGATCAAAATATCGACGACCATTTCAAGGAAGCGGTAAATGTGGTCAAGATGTGCGGTTCCAATGTCCCGGTTTTCAAAGGTCCAAACGGAAATCACAAGCAGATAAAAGGTAATATCGGGAATTCAACTTTTGACGGATCTGATGCCGTCAATTTCATCATTGAGCGCGCGCATGCACCCTCGGACCGTCCTCTCACCATCTATGCTTGTGGAAATCTCACGAATGTTGCCCTGGCATTATTGAAAGATCCCACAATTGCACCCAAGATCGAAATATGGTGGCTGGGGACCGAATGGCCCAGGAACTATGCATGTAACAACCATGTGGGCGATCTCGATGCAGTGGATGCACTTCTCGCCAACCCGCAAAACGTGGCCTTCAATATTATCCCTTGGCCGCATCAAATATGGACAAATCACGCAGAGATATATGACAAAATGCCCGGCAAAGGTCCCAGGGTTAGTCCCGGCTTACCCGGTCGCTGGGGTGGCAGCTTCACCTGTTTTGGCGACTATTCAGTTGAACTTTTTAGAAGGGGCGTTTGGTCGGGTCAAAAACGGCGATCCCTATTGGATGCGTTTGGTTTTGCGGTTCTCGAAAACAAATCCTGGTTTACGCCCGCTACAATGGGAGCCCCTTCATTCAGAAGAACGGATCCCAGTGCCGAGGAAAAACACAAATACCCAGGAGAATGGGTGGCAAATGATAGCAATCCCCGAAGAGTGACCTTCTGGACGGATGGGCAGATGTCCCCCGTAATCGCAGATTTCTTTGATACCTTTGACAATTACGTGCTCGTGGGCTCCGCGTCGAACTAGCCAAGTCGATGTCGGATTCTTCCAGCAGATTCAGGGAGACCAGCAGATGACTTGGTGACCACAGATCGACAGGGAGATTCGATCACTACGGACAGTACCCGTAAAAAGAAAAGCAAAGAAGACGGAACCTTCGATCTGCTGGGCTCCCTGAATCTGCTGGAAATTCGAACGATGCCCCAAACAAAACACCCCAACGAAAGAGAACCAATCATGAGATCAGCAGCAGACCGTATCCATTCGAGGCAAACACGTGCATGGTTGTCGCGGACAGCGCCAGTGATGATGGGAATCCTGGTATTCGCGTTGGGGCTTGTCGTTGCGCCGACTGCCGGTGCTCAGGAAAAGCCGAACATGATCATCCAGAGCGACATTCACCCTAAACCAACACGCCTGCAAGTAAGCCCGAACGGTCGCTTCCTCCAGTACGCCGACGGAACGCCGTTCTTCTATTTGGCAGATACCGCGTGGATGCTGCCCAACAAGCTGACCGACGAGGAGGCGCGCCGTCTGTTCGCCGACCGGTCCGCCAAGGGCTTCACCGTGATCCAGTCCTTGATATTCCGGGATCTGTTCGTGCCCAATAGCCCGAACGTGCATGGGGTGAGGCCCTTCGCCAGCGAGGCCGACATGTATGCGGCGAAGCTCAATCCGAAGTGGCTGGACTGGGTAGTCCGCATCACCAAGATGGCGGCGGAACACGGCCTGGTGATGGCCTGGCTCCCGACCTGGGGCGACAAGTGGACCAAACACAATAACTCGGCTGGCCCCGTGATCTTCGACGAGGACTCAAAAGCCGAGGCCTATGGCCGCGACCTGTCCGAGGCCCTGGGGGAGTGCGACAATGTGATTTGGGTGCTGGGTGGCGACAGCCACGTGGGAACCCCGGCGCAAGCCGATATCATCCGCGCCATGGCTCGGGGCCTACGTTCCGGTGCCAGCCGCGACCGTCTGATCACCTTTCACCCGAGTGGAGGGGGAACTTCCGCAACCTTCCACAACGAGGACTGGCTGGATATCAACACCTTTCAATCGGGTGGCGGACGGCTGAATGTCCCGAATTATCGACAGGTCGAGACCTTCTACAACACGCTGCCAACCAAGCCCTGTCTGGACATCGAACCCAACTATGAATGGGCGCCGGTCGGCTGGAGCCGGCAAAACGGAATCGCACCGGAGCACCGCGCCTTCTTCGACGACTACGACGTGCGTCGCAGCTACTACCGGAGCGTGCTGGCCGGTGCCGCCGGTTTTTCCTATGGCTGCGACCCGATTCGTCAGATCTATCGGCCCGGCGACCGCAGCCATGCCTGGGACGGACAGGGCATCCAAACATGGGAGGAGGGGCTGGCGGCCTCGGGTTCGTCACAGTTGCAGCTCCTCAAGCGGCTGCTGCTGGATCGCAGCTACTTCACACGCATACCGGACAGGGGACTTCTACGAGAACTGGACCAAGGCGGGAACGATGATCCCGTCTCTCATATCGCCGTCGCCCGCTGCAGCGCCGGCGGCTACCTTCTGGTGTACGTGCCGATCCGGCAGATGCTCGCCATCGATACCTCGGTGCTGCCAGCCAAACGGCTGCGTATCTCCGTCTACGATCCTGAAGTCGGCGTGCAAAGTCGTACATGGGAGATCGAGAACAGCGGGATCTTCCGCCATATTCCGTCGCGGCGGCTCGACACGCTGCTGGCGATCGATGCCATCAATCCCTAGGGGGCTTTCATGAGATCAGCAGCCGACCGTATCAACCCGAGTGGAACCCATGCATGGCACGCGCGGACAGCGCCAGTGATGATGGGGATTCTGGTATTCGCCCTGGGGTGCGTCCTTGCGCCGCATGCCGGTGCTCAGAACAAGCCCAATATTATCATCCAGACCGACATCCACCCCACCAACGGAGAGCCTGATGACAAACAATCCCTGATCCGGTTCTTACTTGAAGCCAACGAATTCAATGTGCTGGGCCTGATCGCGACCGATCGTTGCCCCGCACAGAATCAACAATCATTGAGAAGAATTCATGAAGTGATCGATGCCTACGAAAAAGTGTACCCTAACCTCGTCAAGCACGCGAGCGGTTACCCAACCGCCGACTACTTGCGAAGCGTGGCCACTGTTGGCAATAACAGCAACATCTAAGCTCGCCCCGACAATCCGAATAGCTACCACCACAGGACTAAGATCATGAAACACCCGTCACATTCCGCATCAGTCAAATCTCCTGTCAATCAGTCAGGCAATCGCATGAGACGCGTGGAATCCACTTGTGGCAAAAACCTTTCGCGCATTTGTGTTGCCGGCGTCATGGTTTCGGCGGTGCTGGCTTCGGTGGCCGCCGGCCCGGTCTCCGCCGCCGAGGTGGTGATCCATGTCGCCCCCACGGGCAATGACGCCGCCGACGGCAGCCCGGAGAAGCCGGTGGGCAGCCTGATCGGCGCCCGCGATGCGGTGCGCCGCCTGCGCGCGGACGGCAAGGCAGGTCCGGTGCGGGTGGTGGTGGCGGATGGCACTTATCGCTTTGCCGAGCCGCTGGTACTGACACCCGAGGACGGCGGCAGCGCCGAGGCGCCGGTCCGTTACGAAGCCGCGCCGGGCGCGAAGCCGGTGTTCAGCGGCGGACGGATAATAACCGGGTTCCGGGCCGGGGAAAACGGCCTGTGGGTGGCCGATGTGCCGGGCGTGGCCGCGGGCCAGTGGTATTTCGAGCAGTTGTGGGTTGACGGCCGACGCGCCCAGCGCGCCATGGAACCCGATACCAACTGGGAGGCGATAGCCAAGCTGCCAGCATGCCCAGGCGCCAGCAAGCGTGCCAGGGACCCCAACATCGACCCGTTTTTCTTTGAGGACGTGGTCGAGACCGATCTGGGCAAGGGCCGCTTTCGGCAGACCAGCACCGTGGATCAGCAGGTGATGTCGCTACTTACTCCACTGAGCCCGGCGCAGCGCGCCGACGTGCAACTGTCCGTGTCCCACTCCTGGAGTAACACACGCCGCTTCATCAGCGCCATCGACGCGGACAGCCGCACCATCCGTACCGAGGGCGGCCAGGCCCTTTACCCTTGGAACCTTTGGAAGGATTTAGCCTGGAGTTCCAAAGGCTACTTCCACCTGGAAAATTTCCTGTCCGCGCTGGACGAGCCTGGTGAATGGTTCCTGGCCCGGGATGGAAAGCTCTACTACAAGCCGCGCCCAGGAGAAGATCCCGCCTCCATGGAGTTCGTAGCGCCCGTGATCAGCCAGTTCCTGCAGATCCAGGGCGACCCCGCAGGCGGCCGCTTCGTGGAGCATCTCCACTTCAAGGGCCTGACCTTCCACCACGCTCAGTGGCACACACCGGCCGGGGGCTACGGTCCGGGCCAGGCCGCCGCGCGTCTCAATGAGGCCGCCGTGATGCTCGAGGGCGCCCGGAATGTCCTGTTCCAGGACTGCGAAATCGCGCACGTGGGCACCCACGGCCTGTGGTTCCGGCGGGGCTGCAGCCATTGCCGGGTGGAACGTTGCCTGTTCCGCGACCTGGGCGCGGGCGGGGTGCGCATCGGCGAAATCTCGATTCCAAAAAACACCGCCGAGCAGACCCATCATATCACGTTGGACAATAACATCATCCAAAGCGGCGGCCGCATCATTCCCGAAGGCGTGGGCGTGTGGATCGGCCAGAGCTACGACAACACCGTCACCCACAACGACATCGGCGACTTCTACTATTCCGCCGTGTCGGTGGGTTGGACCTGGGGCTTCGGCAATAGCTTGGCGAAGCGCAATGCCATCAGCTACAACCGCTTGCACCACCTAGGCCAGGGGCGCATGAGCGACCTAGGCGGGGTTTATTCCCTGGGCATTTCCGACGGCACGGTCGTCAGCCACAACGTCATCCACGACGTTACCTGTTGGGGCTATGGCGGTAGTGGCCTGTACACCGACGAGGGCAGTTCCAACATGCTTTTTGAGAACAACCTGGTCTATAACGTCACGGATGGGGGCTTCCATCAGCATTTCGGCCGGTACAACATGGTGCGCAATAACATCCTGGCCTTCAGTCAGCAGGATCAGGTGCGGGGCACAGCGCAGAAGAAGGCCGGGGACCACCTCTCCTTCACGTTCGAACGCAACATCGTCTACTTCGACCAGGGCGAACTCTTTGGCAGACCTTGGCAGTGGGGAGCCGATATTCAGGCGGACCTGAAAAACAACATCTACTGGCGCACGGACGGGAAGGACTTGGGCTTCGCGGGCAACTCCTGGGACCAGTGGCGGGCCATGGGCCGGGATAAAGAAGGCTCGATCATCGCCGATCCGAAGTTTGTGGACCCGGAGAAACGCGATTTCCGCTTCGCTTCCGACGAGGTCATCAAGCAGATCGGCTTCCAGCCCTTTGACTACAGCCAGGCCGGGGTCTGCGGCGCTGCGGACTGGATCGCCCTGGCGAAGGCAACACGCACTTCAATGAAGGAGAATTAGCATGTCGAACCGATATCAGTACAACCTGCGAGAGGATATCGAAGAGCAACGCGACCTGCTGGGCGAGCAGAAGCAGATCGCCGACGAGCTATCGAGCTTGTTCGACGGCTGGCGGGCCAAGATGGCCGAGAGCCACCGGCGCGCGTGGTGAGCCCGGCCATTGACCAAGACGAGGGCCTTCTCGCGAACCCTGTCGCGAACGGT
>Ga0351923_1011_pt1 | contig 34698 bp, 38 predicted proteins | sample BONcelT113001C11_FD_206859 | JGI IMG/M metagenome (GOLD analysis project Ga0351923, IMG submission 206859) | Enriched cells from coal bed in the Powder River Basin, Montana, United States - BONCAT cells T11 rep2 HSBNCT.T11.300.1.C11 ...
CAAAGCCGTTTCTGCCGACTTCCGAGAAGTGATGTCGCGTGTTACTCCGATAAAGCCCGTGGGCAACCCTTTATCGTCGCGTACGATGGAGAAGTTTGTTTCAACCCAAACCATAGAGCCATCAACTCGATCCAACTCCAGCTCAATTGTCATGGATCGGTTTTTATCAACTGAGGGATCCATCTCCTTGCGAAGTGCTTCCGACAGGATCGCCTTAATTGCTGTTATTGCTTTTTCTGGAAACTCATCATACAATATTCGACCAAGAAACAACTCAGCGGGTGTGCCAAACAGCTTTTCGACAGAGGGGCTTACATAAACAGTTCGGAAATCCAAATCCGTTTGCCAAACCACGTCCGATATATTCTCAGCGATATTTCTGTATTTTCTTTCGCTTTTTTCCAGCGCGAGTTCCGCCGCTTTCTGGCTCGTTATATCTTGTAGAATGCAGTGCGTTTGCTTGAAGTCGCCGGTGTTCCCAAATCCGATTCTACCTTCAAAGGCGATAAATATTGGCGTGCCGTTCCTATGCAACACCTCGAATTCAGTATGAATGCGTCCTTGGGCTTTGAAAACTGGAAACCGCTTCCGGAACGCCTCGCGGTTCTCGGGTGACAGAAAATCGCCGAACCATTTTCCGATGACTTCGTCCCTTGAATATCCCAGCAAATCGCACCATTGTTGATTGATCTCCAGAAAGTTTCCGTTCTCGTCTAAGGATTGATATCCAAGCGGCGCTTTATCAAATAGGAGTTTGAATCGTTCCTCGGATTGCTTGAGCTGATTTTGAGTATACTTCAGTTGCTGTTGATGTACTAGCAGCAGGCTTAGCATGACAGATGCAATAGGGTATATCAGAAGGACGGGGAACGTGATTGCTTGGATGACTTTAAAGTTTTGAGGGTACGGGATTAGTAGCATACTCAGGAGCATCACAATGTGAACGCTGAAGCTCATGATATAGATACTCAACCAGCGACATTTGGACGCTTTGGGATATAACCAGCGTCTCCACGCCAAACCAATAAACGCGCTGGATGTGATGACTGCAAGGCCTGACCATGTGCCGGCACCGCCAATAATGATACGCGCTATGATTGCAGCACAAGCCACAATGATGGTAGGTATCGGCCCGAATGTCAGCGCCGTAACGCTAATGAGAATGGACCGCGTATCGAATATGATCCCGGACTGCAGTGTGAAGGGGACAGACATGATGACGATGCAGATTATAGCGATAGAACCCCCGCTTATGTATGGTTGCAGGCGGCGTAAGCGAAGCGGGATCAGATAGGTAAGCTCATATACTATGGAAAGGCTTAACAGTAGCGCTGCATTGTTAATCATTTCAAACAATACTTCCTGTTCCATAGAACACACCTCTCAGTAATGCGTGAAATGTTACAACTCCTCATATACGCCACATAGAGTAGCCGATTCTGTGTGCCACAGGACTGCGTTTCTGGATGGTAACAGATAACCCACCTATACCATGGCCTACAGGCTTCATGATATAGGGCGAAAGCGACTAGCTAAAGGTATATACTCGTTGTACTCTCGTTCTACTTGTATTCACTTCGCCAAATTTCCTGCTTCTCCTGCGTACCCTCACAACCTCAAGTGTGCAAACACCGTCCTTAAAGCAAAACAATCATCGGCACCCCCATAACCAGATGATGGCAAGGTAGTTACACACCTTCGTAGTACTCTGTCAATGTATAAGCCACTTTTGGGGCGACAAGGTACAAACGAGGTGCTCGCTGAGATAATCGCCGGAAACCGATTCATGTTCCAATATGCTATATGAAAACGTGGCATGAAGTTTGTGAAAGGCGTATCTCAATACTGAGCCTTGATCATTAAAACAAGTAGCACAAATCATACTATCGCATTTTTGAACTCGCGTATTTCTTGTGTTGCCCGTGTTGCTCTCTATACGCCTTCTGTTCAATGAACTACGCTTAAGCTGATGTAACGACCGAATGTCGTTTGCGCAAGCCCGCTGGCTCCGTTACATCACCTGTGCGCGTCATTGACGCGGCACCGATCTCCTGTTACAATATAAACACAAAACGAACGTTTGCCGCATGCCCATGTAACTGAATAAAGCCACAACTTGGAGGGAGAATCGGAATGATAAGGAAACTTCTAGCCATTGCTCTGGCGATCCTCCTGCTGGTACCCAGTTTAGCCGCTGCCTGCACCACAATTATTATAGGGCGACAGGTGAGCGCAGACGGTTCCTTCATCTTTGGCCGTACGGACGATACGCACACCATCGGGAAAGAACAGATCGTCAGTGTTCCCGCGCAAAAGACGGATACACCGCATGTTTTCGTGGATGCATATAATGGTTTCATCATGGAGTTACCCAAGGAAAGCTGCCAGTACGTGATGACCCCACGCAGCGAGAGCGCACACACGGGTATCTGGGCGGAAAGTGCCCTCAATGAATATGAGGTGGCCATCTCCGCTACCGAAACAATCATTATCAGCGATACTGCCCTGGCGGCCGACCCGTATATTTCAAACGGCATTGCCGAATCCAACATCCCTACGCTAGTCATTCCCTATGTGAAAACCGCGCGGGAGGGCATCAAGCGCTTGGGTGAACTGGTGGATCAATATGGTAGCGCGGAGGGTAATGGCGTGCTGATTGCCGACCCCACCGAAGCCTGGTATATGGAAATCTACACCGGCCATCAATGGTTGGCTATCAAATTGCCACAGGATAAGGTAGCCGTGATCCCTAACGCGGCGGTGCTGGGCTACGCAGATGTAGCGGACACTGATAACGTTCTGGCCTCTGCCAGCCTGTGGCAACTGCCCAAGGAAAACAACTTTTTGGCGCTAAGCGAGGGCAAGCCGCACGCCGCCCTTACGTACGGAACGGATCGGTTTACCGAGCATATGCTGCCGGGCAATCAGTATCGCTTCTGGGGTGGGCGCGCCTTCCTAGCGCCCTCCCAGACCGGCGATATCGACCTGACCGCCTATTATGAGGCATTCTTCACGCCTGATAAGAAAGTGACGCTGGCTGATTGCATGGAACTGATGCGCTACCGCTACGAGGGTACAGCCAATGCCACTGAAACCAATCCCAAGAACCGCCCCATCGGCGTGAATTACACTGAGGCCGCGCACTTATTCTGGCAGCGGCCGCACATGCCAACCGTGATGTGGGTGGCGCTAGCCAACCCCGAGTTCAGTGTGTTTTTGCCTTTGTATGGCAACTTGACCCAAACCCCACCGCCCTACACGTTTGATTCACTGATCTATAACGACCAGGCGGCCTACTACCGCTTCCGCGGCCTAACCAACCTGTGCATTGAGGATCGAGTCCATTATGGAGCGGATGTGCGCAAGTACTGGAAAGCCATGGAAACCATGCTGATCGCAGATATTCAGCGGATGGATCAAGCCTACTTAGCCTCCGGCAAGGACGGTGATGTGGCCGCCAGCCTGTTTGCGAACATCGCCCAGCGAGCTTTTGATGCGGCGGGCATGCTACGCGATCAGGTGATGGAGAAGCGCATCCAGCACATGGCCTATACACAGGACGATTTCTTAAGCCGCTTCCGGGATTGGTAGACGTGGCGGTTTACGGCGCAACAGATGCCGGTCCATGCACATCGCAACGCCAAGAAAACAGAATGCCAATCCTACAAAGCAAGGCCCTCCCCAAGCTTCAGCGTGCAAGGGGAGGGCCTCTTAGCACAAGGCAGAGGCCATATTCAAAAGGGCAGCACCCTCTTCACAACCTCAAGTGTGCAAACACCGTCGTGAAGTACAGATACACAATCGGCACCCCCACAACCAGCGCCGCAACCGTTATGGCTGTCTTTGTCCTGCCCTCATTCTTACAGGCGATTCTGAACAGCCGGTACACCAGCATACCAACAACGCCGCCGACGGTATTCAGGATCACATCATCGATATCAGTGGCACCCAACCCGAAAGCATACTGAACCACCTCGATCACCACAGTTGATATAAGGATGATCAGCATTCCAGCCCAGAAGGTCTTGCGTTTCCGGATTGCCTGCATAAACAGCCCGAAGGGGATAAATACGACTATGTTCCCCAGGATGTTGCTCACGGCGAAGGAAGCCCGCAAGTGGTTACTTCCGCTCGCATATTCCCAGATCGTTTTGAAAGGCACTAGGTTTAGGCTCCGGGACACGTCGCGTGTAGCATCAAACATAACGTTGTACCGGAAGAATAGGTCGATCATCATAAAGACATAAAGGGCGAGCATGATGTAGAAGAGGACGTTCAGGGTTTTCTTAACCATCGAAACACCTTGACTTTCTTGATACTTCCTCGACATAACGCTGCCCTGCAAGAATATTTTGCGATCATGCCGAATTGATTACTGTATCATCACTCAGCATGAAACGTATAACCAACTGCATATCTTGCACCGCTGGCTTATCGCTGCCGCTGTGTCATCAGATGCCACATGCCCTCGTTAGCATTCGCGATCCTCTCCAGCAGTTCCAGCCCATATCCAATCGAGTAAAATAGCCCAAACGGTATAAGGCTTCCGATGAACCCAACCGCATAGACATATACAACATTTATGCTAAGGGGCAAGTTAGTGGCGACAATTATTGTGCTTACAATTCCTACAATCAAGAAAAATATGGCCAACGCTTTCATCAGTGAGGACATTTTTTCACCTCGCTTTATATGCTTCAGGATGCTTTTCCTAGCGATGAACATGCCTTCGACTGAAATACTTCAACCTCGCACATCAGCATTCCAACAAATAACTGGCTGGTTTGGCACACAGCGCATTGAAAAGAGTCATGCCAGTAGCAATTTCCATCGCCGCTTCAATTATCAGTTCTCGCATATCAATTTAGGAAACCCATGCATTTCAATGCCGATTTTATCGGCCTGCCTGTATTTATTGCAGGCAGGCCGATTGTCACACCTCACTTGAAGCCAAGTTTGGGTCCGCCAGAGAATGGCGAAAAAACCACTGTCCCATCTGACACGATGATATACTGGCCATCCTTCAGGTCGTAAGTTACTTCCGTTTTATCTTTCCCCTCTTCATATCTCTTGTATGAAGTGCTGTACAGAGATTCACTTTCGTAGAGATTCCCAGAAAAGTCGATGTCTACCCCGCTCACATCAAGTACGTCACCCCACTTAATGAAGGCATAGATGCCATCCACAGCCTTGATTGTCCATTTACCTACCGGTATATCGACGCCGACAGTATAAACTCCGGATGGCACAGTAACCTCCTGCCATTCCTCAGCAGCCCAAAGAGCGAGGTCGATTTTCTCCTTCAATGACACCAGCTCGTCGTAGCTCATACCGGTTAGATCGACATCGGCGCTCGCAAGTGCAGGAAGAAGCAACACCAGTGCAACAAGAACCGCCATCAGCCTTTTCATGAGGATACCACCTTTCACATATAGTTACACGAAGTAACTTGGTAATCCATCCCGACGCAGAAATTCAGCTATCCTTGATTTCATCTGCTTGATTTATCGAAGAAAACGAACCTTGACTTCTGGTAGTATATTACCATAATACTGATAAATAATCCAGCTTTGAGTTCAGTATAGAATTGAATATCATTAAGCGCTGATGCCACCCCGCACATCAGTTCTCTAAAAAACAACCACCCGATTCCCTCTCGCACAGTTCATCACTTCATCACGCAGCAGACGCAGCCTTCTTCCTCACCACCAAGGCATCCTTTAACCGTGTAATACTGTAACGCCTCCAGGATGAACGTCGCCGGTAAATCCAGCGCCTCCGACAGATCCCACACGGTACGGTTGCCGCTGGTCATCGCCTTCTTGAGCTTCTGGGCAGGTATCACCCGCTGGTAAGCTGCGCCTCTCCCTGCGTTCTCTTTCTTCACCGCAACCACATCATTTTGATCCAGGGCATTACCCACACAGGTATGGTAATGCCCTATTTCTTCTGCCATGACGGCTGTCTGATGCCGTTGCGACCTGTGCCTGTTGATCAGTATCACATGCAGGTTGAGCTTTGGCCAACCAAGGTACAGCCCGCCTACACTGCTTTCTTCGCTTAAAATCGTATCGTCAACAAGGATCCCCTGTGCCTGCGCTTCGTCGATCAATTTTTCAAGCTTAGTCAAAATACACCTCGATAAAGTGTGCTTATCTTTTCAGTGTCTATCCTTGAGATACTTCTCCATCACCTTGCGGGCGATAGCTTCGATTTCCGCTTGCAGTTCGGGGGTCATGGGACCGTCGGTATGGGCGGCGATGGTTTCGGGAAAGGGAAGACTATCTGCAATAACCGCATCTCGACCAAGCAAGTAATCAGTAGACACGTGCAAGATATCTGCCAGTTTCACTAGAAGCTCGAGCGAAGGCGTTCGTTCCCCAGCTTCCCAAAACGTAACGGTACGCACCGAGACCCCTAGCTCGTCCGCGAGTGATTGCTGTGTATATCCTGCCGTCTTTCGCGCGTCTTGGATTCTTGATCCTTTCATGATTATCACATCGCTTTCACCCATATTATAGAACTTGGTGTTCTCTTGGTACACGTACCACATGTTCTAAATTCCTATTGACAAAAGGAACTCATTGTTCTATAATCCGAACATGAAGAACATGTTGTTCTAGCCGGGAGGTGACTAAATGGGTAATACGCTGCGGGATGTTCGAATGGAAGGTAACTTGACCCAAAAGGAACTGGCGCGAAACGTTGGGGTCACTCAGCGCGCTATATCGTATTACGAAAGTGGAATTCGTAAACCAAGTCCTGATGTGGCAAATCGAATCGCCGCTCTCTTGAGCCTCTCCATCGAAGAAGTCTGGAACATGTTCTATAAGGCGTCATAGCAATGCGATAAGGGTGGTCACATGAATTGTCCGGATTGTGGTAGCAAGTGCGTGTCCATCCTGCACAGCGGCTTTGTCTGCCTTGAGTGTGGGTTCAGCCGCCCCAGGATCCCCATGGAGGCAATCCTGACCCTGAAGCTACTGTTCGAGGCAGCAGACGAAGCCGAAGCCATCAACCGGCAGCACGAGAACCACCCAACCGATGAAAGCGAGGAGCAGCCATGACCGAACCCCTGTTGACCCCCAAGGATGTTGCTGTAATCCTGCGCGTGAGCGTAGGCACAGCCCGCAGCGAAATGCGCAAGATGGACTACATCGAGATCGGCGGCGCTCAACACCCAAGGCTGCGCGTATCGCGCGCCGCACTAGATGATTACCTGCGCGTCAAACCCCCGCTGAGCAGCTTCCGCGAGCCAAGGCGCAAGGTACCCAAGCCCGCCCAGTCCGCCAAGACCGGTAAAACCCCCGGCCGCCTGATCGAATACCGGCGCTCATAACCACCCCCAAACCCTTGCACGGCAACACTTACATTGTACTGGAACGGAGGGTACCTCATTTGGCAGAATTCACAAACCAAGACCTGAAAAGCGCCAGGATGGCCGCTGGTATCACCCAATGGCAGATGGCGCAACGCGTTCACATGAGTGAAAGCAGCGTGGTGCGCATCGAAAGTGGCGAGAAGCAACCCAGCCCTGATGAAGTGGATTCCATCGCTGACGCTTTGGGCGACCCGAGCATTTGGCACCAGTGGATGATCAGCCACTTTGACAGCTACCGCCGCCGTTACCTGCACACCAAGCCCCTCGACCTGCCGGTGTCGCTGATGCGTACCAAACAGGAACTCACGGATGTACTTGCGTTGCAGGAGCGCATTGAACGCGATTCAATCGACGGGCACATCGATGATGGCGCATTGAAGGCCAAGTACATCACCGAGATCAAAGAGGCGATGGGCGCTATGGCTGATTGCCTGCAAAAGCTGATCTAGGCGCTTATCCCCTACAGGGATAGCGCCCTGTAATGGGCCGCGGGGGCTCCGGAACCCCTGCGACGGTCTCAAGCCCGTAAGCGGGCAAACGCGTGCGGCATGCCGCCCTCGCCCGCAACCCAGAGAGATAGACGCTACGCAATGAGGAGAATGCCAATGCTACGGTGGTACTTCGAGCACAAGCGCGAACAGCGCCAACTGCGCCGGCGCATGGCCGCCCTGCTGGCACGCACGGGCAAGGTGCGTAAGGGTTCGTACTACAACCCCACGCCTGCGCCAAGGCTGCGGACCATCTTCCCCCCATTCTTCAGGTAAGGAGGAACCACTTCATGGAAATGACCATTGAACGAATGGAAATCAAGGCCTTCAAAGGTATCCGCGAGCTGACGCTCGACCTGCGCGGGCAGAGCGCCATCATCGCCGGCCGCAACGGCACCGGCAAGACCAGCATCTATGACGCTTTCCTGTGGCTGTTGTTCGGCAAGGACAGCCGGGATGCCCGTGCGGATGTGAAGCCGCTTGACAAGGAGGGCAACCGTATCAGCGGGCTGGATTGCGAGGTGACAGCCTTGCTGGCCATCGCCGCCGGGCGCGGCACGCCTGCCCGCACCGTGGAACTGCGCAAACAGTGGCACGAGGTTTGGAGCAAGCCCTTGGGCGGCGCACAGCCCGTCTATGCGCGGGATGAAACCCTCTGCTGGATCAACGGCGCACCCAAGAAGATCGACAAGGAATACCAGCCCTTCGTGCTCTCGCTGGTCGGCGAGGACGAAACCGTGTTCAAGCTGATCTCCAGCCATGAGGCGTTCATGCGCCTCGGCTGGGCAGACCGGCGCAAGATGCTCATCAAGATCACCGGCGGCGATGCGGACACCGAACTGCTGGCCTTGCCGGAGTTCGCAAGCATCCCCGATACCCTCGGCGGCAGCGATCCGGAGGACGCGAAGAAGCGCCTGCTGGAGCAGCGCAAGCGGCACAACGACCAGCTGAAACTGACCCCCGCCCGTATCGACGAGCTGGAGCGCACCCTGCAACCCGTGACCGAAACGGAAGTGGCCGAGGCTCGCAAACAGGCGGTGGCCGCCGAGCAAGAAATCGCTGTGATCGACGCTGAACTCAGTGGCAACGCCGAAGCCGCCGCGCAGATGAACCAGTTGCTTGCCCACAAGGGCCGGTTGGAATCGGAGCTTATCACCATCAAGGGCAAGCTGCAGATGGACCAACAGAACCGGGCAAACCGACTCCGGCTGGATGACAGTGATTTGACCAACGCCAAGGCACGCAGGGAAGCCGCCATGCAGGAAAACCGCGAAGCCGCCGCCCGCAATGAGCAGGCCATTGCGCAGCATGGCGCCACCCGTGCATCGCTGCTGGATGAATACCACGCGCTGGAAGCCTCCCAATACAACCCGCCTGAGAACATGGACACGACTTGCCCCACCTGCGGCCAGGCATTGCCGGAGGCGCAGGCTGAAGCGGTACGCGAAGCCCACCGCATTGCATGGCAGCGCCAGAAAGCCGCGGACATGCAGGCCATCGTGCGCAAGGGCAAGGAAGCCAAGGAGGCCATCGACACCCTCACGCAGGACAGCGAGGCGCGCAAGGCCCAGAACGTCAAACTAGCCTGTGAAATCGCCGATATGGATACGGCCATTGCATCGGTTCGCGTCCGGCTCCAAGGGCTTGACGGCACGCAGGTCGATCCCGAAACCGATCCGGCATACGCTGCCATAGCCGTTGAGCTGGATACGGTGAACAAGGCAATAGCGGCCATCGGAACCGACCAGCGGGCGCAGACCTTGCGCGAACAGCGGAGGACGCTGGTTTCCGGCATGGATGCGCACAGGGCCATCCTCGCCCGGGCAGCGGAAGGCGAGCGCGTGCGGGAGCGCATCGCAGCCCTCCATCAGGAAAAGACGGATATCGGCATCAAGCTCATGGAGGTGGAAACCCAGCTCGCATTGCTTGGCCGCTTCGTGAGCGCGCGCTGCACGGCGATGGAAGAGGCCATCAACCGCCAGTTTACCACCATTCGCTGGAAGCTGTTCGACATCGACAAGAGCGGCAACATCCGCGATTGCTGCGACGCAACCGTCAACGGCGTGCCCTACGGCGGCGGCCTGAACAATGCGGCCGAGATTAACGCGGGCATTGAGATCATCCGCGTATTGAGCCGTGCCTATGGCGTGACCGTACCCTGCTTTGTGGATAACGCTGAGGCGGTCAACCACGTGATGCAGACCGACGGGCAGATGATCCAACTGCGGGTGACCGAGGACGAAACCCTCACGCTCATCCGGCTCGAGGACGAGCCGATCCCCATGGCGGTATAAGGAGGAGCATCATGACAGACAAGAACGCCCTGGCTGAACGCAAGCAGACCCCCAGCGAACGCTTCGCGCTGGCGGTGGAGCGCCAGTTCTCTGGCGAGGTGGGCAATCTGCATTTCAGCCCGTACGAGAAGACCCTCGCCCAGCACCTGTTCATCAAGGTGGACGCGGCCATAGCCGAAGCCGAAGCAAAGCGCAAAGAGGGCTTCGCCCCCATCGTGTGGGAGAACGTGAACATGCGCAAGCTGGCAATTGACGCGGTCAACCGCGTGCAACTAGGCATCGATGCGCTGATCCCCGGCAGCGTCTACCCCATCGCCTACTTCAACGGCAAAACCAAGAAGTACGACATCGACCTGCGCGTGGGGTACCGCGGCGAGCTGTTCTACAAGGTTAGCGCCTCGGTCAAGCCCATCCGCAACGTGCGCATCGAGCTGGTATACACCACGGACGAGTTCACCGTCTACAAGGCAGGCGTCACCAGCAGGCTTGAAGGCTACGATTTCAAGATCACGCACCCTTTCGCACGGGGCGAGCTGATGGGCGGCTTTGGCTACATCGAGTATGAGGATGAAAAGGATAACGTGCTGGTCGTGCTCAGCAAGGCCGAGATCGAGAAGTTTCGCGGCACCGCCAAGAACAGCGCCTTCTGGGCGGACTGGTACGAGCAGATGGCCTACAAGACCATCGTGCACCGCACCATGGGCAAGATCATCATCGACCCCGCCAAGATCAACGTGACGGCCATGGCGCAGGTGGAAGCCGACGGGAACCGCCCTATGCTGCCCGACGAACCCGCACCTGCCTCTCCGGACGACCCGCCCCTTGCGCTGCCGGTCGAGGATGCGACAGTCGACGATGCGCCGGATGCTGCACAGACCGGCGAAGAGGAGCCCTTCTGATGCAGCTTCAGGTGATCGCCACAGGCAGCGCCGGCAACTGCTACGCTCTGCATGACGGGGAGAACATCCTGCTGCTGGACGCGGGCATCGAAGCCATGAAGATCCTCGCGGGCATTTCGTTTCGCGTGCAGCGCGTGGCCGGTTGCCTGGTCACCCACGTGCATCAGGATCACGCCATGGGTGTGAAGCGACTGGCCGAGGTAGGCATACGCTGCTATGGACGGAAAGGGGCCAAGGAAGCGATGCCTGCCTTGACCGAGGTAACCGACGAACCCATCCGCCTCGGCCCCTTCCGCGCCCTCTCCTTCCCCGTGGAGCACATCAGCAATGACTTCATCCCCATCGACACGTGCGGCTGGCTGATTACCAACAGCCGCACGGGCGAAAGGCTGGTGTACATCACCGACACCTGCGCCGTGCGCAGACGGTTGCCTGAGCTTGATTACTGGCTGATCGAGTGCAACTACATGGACGAACTGCTGGATGATACCACGCCGGAGATTGTGCGCGAACGACTGGGCAAAAGCCACATGAGCCTGCGCAAGTTGTGTCAGGTGCTGGCCGTGAATGACCTCACCCCCTGCAAGCAGATCGTGCTGTGTCACGCCAGCCGCCAGCGCCTTGACCCCACCGTGGCCGTGCAAACCGTCTTTGATCAGACCGGCAAGAGCACGGTGGTCGCCCGGGCGGGCATGATGATCTCGTTGGAGCGAGAACCGTTTTGAAAGGAGCGCGTGACTTGAAAGCAACAGACGCAGTTGTAAATATGATCCACATCAAGGAACAGTTGGAGCATCAGGCGATTCCGATTCTACAACTGCTTCGGGAGCAATGCCATCCGCACTGTTGCGTGGTTATCACACAGGATTCCGTGCGGTTGGTTGATGATGTTTTAGCTATACCCATACCTGAGAATCCCGAGCGATAGTCATTTGGGCTGTTTGCGGTTAACCCGTGCATAGGGATGTATCTTGTCAAAGGTGGACAGAGCGCGGCCCAGAGAAGGCGCCCTGAGAAATTCCCAATAATCATCCAGCGTCACATTGAAGTACTGATAGATCGCTCCATCCGGAAACTCCAGCTCCATGACACCATTCGACCAGCCTATGCTCACGATGCGGCTGGATGCCGCCAGAAAGCGCCGCATAAACCCACTCCCTCTGATGCAAACCATTTTACCATCCACGACGATACATATCAACAAATTGACGAGGAGGTACCCCATGGCTTCCCGAGAGATCACCAGCCTTGACCAGCTCATGGACGGCGCAGTCAAGGAACGGTTCCACAAGGAGTTGGAAAAAGTCTGGAATAACATCTTCGACTTTCGCACCAGCGCGAGAAAGGCACGCACCATTGCGCTCATCTTCAAGTTCATCCCCAGCGAGAGGCGCGACGCGGCCAGCATGGTGGCGGATGTGCAGGTTAAACTGGCGCCGCCGGAAGCCCTGCAGCAGACGGTGCTCATGCACCTGTGTGATGACGGCACCGTGCAGGTGACCGAGCATACCGACCAGCTTCCCGGCCAAATCGGGGTGGATGGCGAGGAAGCCCCGCTGCCCAACATCGTCCAGTTCAAGCGCCTCGATGACCAGGCCAACGCCTGAAGCAAGTACAAGGAGGATTGACCCATGGAAAACAACCCCAACCTCAAGGACGCGATGAGCTATCTGGTGGATACCGGCCTTGCCCTGCGGGAAGCCCGCAGCGCGCCCTTCATGCTCGACGTGGAGGGCCGCACGTACCTGTTCCACAACGGCACTCACGAGGAAATCGAGAAGAAGGACGATGAAGCGCCCGACTGCATGGCCGTCTACACTCTGAGCGGCCTCGTGGACTGGATCCGCGCCGATCCGGACCATCTCTTTGCGGACAAGGCAAACCCCTGCACCGTGAAGGTGGACAGCCCCACCCGCGTAATCGTGCTTTCCCCGCTGACCTCGGTGCTGCGCGTGCGCTCGTTGCTGTCCAACTGCCGCTACGAAGCGCCCTCCGTGGTCTACGGTGCCTACATGGATGCCGAGGATTTCGGCATCATGCTGCAAACCAACTTCACCGAAGATGACAACCGCAACACCGTGCTCAAGATCGCTCGCAACCTGACCGAGGAACAGAGTGCGCAGACCGCTGACGATGGCGTTAGCCAGCGCGTGACCCTCAAAACCGGTGTCAAGGAGATCGACAGCGCGGTGTTTCGCAACCCTGCGTTCCTTTGCCCGCTGCGCACTTTCCCGGAGATCACCCAGCCCAGCAGCCCGTTTGTGATCCGCTTCAAGGAAGGCCATCTGGCCGCCATCTTCGAATCGGACGGTGGCGCGTGGCGCAACGAGGCTGTGAAGCGCATCGGCACATGGCTCAAGGAACGGCTGGCCGATACCAACGTGGTTGTGATCGCGTAAACCTCACCCTTCGGCGGGGCCGGTGCATCCGGCATTGGCCCCGCCGCATATCCACCCGCACGCCATCATCAGGAAAGGAGCGCACAGCATGTCGGAAGCCGTCGCAGGGAAGATCGTGGATATTGACGATACCGGCCTCACGGTGCATGTACCCTATGCCGACTGGGGGCGCTACTGCCTGCGCAAGTACGAGGATGTGCAGGTGCTTCTGACCGACGGGCGCCAGATCAGCGTCAAGCAGAGCAACGCCATCCACGCGATGATCCACGACATCGCGGCGTTTGACCGCGGCTATGCCTGGAAGCCCGATGTTCACAGCAAGACGCTGGCCGAAATGGAGTTGCTGTGGCTTTGCGACCTGACCGAGGATGAAGAATTCAGGTATGCGCTCAAAATGCGCTGGTGCGAGCTGACCGAACGGCCTTTCTTCTCGCTCTCCACCCGCGAGCCCAACTGTATTGACTGCACGGGCGCGCGTGATTTCCTCGGCTGGCTGATCGACCTGTGCGTAAAGCACGCCATCCCCTGCAGCGGTGGCCTGATTGACCGTGCGGAGGACATCAGCCGGTATCTGTACCAGTGCATTGCGCACAAACGTTGCGCCATTTGCGGCAAGCCCGCCGACCTGCACCACGTGGACCATGTCGGCATGGGTTCTAACCGTGATGAGATTTGCCACCTCGGCCTGCGCGCGGAAAGCCTGTGCCGGACGCACCACGACGAGGCGCATTCGCTTGGCCAACTAACCTTCGATGTGCGCTACCACCTCTTTGGCATCACCCTGGACGAGACCCTATGCCTGATCCATAACCTACAGCACTAGGAGGCACCACCGTGGATTACGAGAAGGAGGAGCAGGCGTTCTACAGCCGATTGGAGGCCGACCCTTTAAGCGCTGCCGCGATCGCTCTCTGGCACGCATTGCGTGTCATCAGCAAAGTCGTGGGTCGCACCGAAGGGCTCTCAATATCGCAAGGGACGCTGTGCGCCAAAGCGGGGCTCACTCCGAAAAATCTGGAACGCGGCCGCAACCAGTTGACCGCCAAGTGCCTCATCGAATGGAAGGCACGCGGGAAGGACAAGGCGACCGTATACACTTTCAAAAGCGTCATGCGACAAATCGAGGCCCAAAATGTCGCGTATCCTGTCGTGGAAAGTGTCGTGAAACCTGTCGCGGAAACCGTCGCGGAAAGCGTCGTGGAAATGGGGGCCTTATATAACCCAATACTAAGTAACGTATACGGGGATATAAGGCGACAAATTGAGCCTCAAAATGTCGCGTGTTCTGTCGCGGAAAGTGTCGCGTATCCTGTCGCATATGTTCGCAAGCCATTCCTGACCGACGAGGAAGCCTTCGGGCTGCAAGATGCTTTGGACGCGGTTGAACGGTTGGCGCGGGATATCGGCATGAACCATAGCGACCTTGGCACCATCAACCGGCTGGTGGCCGATTATTCCGCCGACTGGTGCATGCAGGCGCTGGGCCGCGCTCGGCTCAACGCCAAGGGCATCCCATCCTGGAAGTACGTCGAAACCATCCTGAAACGCTGGCGGGCCGCTGGCGGTATCGACGCAGAGGCAAAGCCTGCGCAGGACACCGGCGAGGATTCACGCGAGGTAAACGAGGCCCGCATACGGGCACAGGAGCGCAGCGAGCGCATATTGCGAGGTGAATACGATTGATCGCCATGTACAACCATGATTCCGAGCGGTACCTGATCGGCGCGCTGCTTCAGGATGCGGACCTGCAACGCGAGCTTTCGACCCTGCCGGACGACCTGATGCACGACCCGCAGCATGAAACCATCTTTGCCACCATGAAGGCGATGCAGCGCGAAAAGCAGCCCATTGAGATCCTCAGTGTGAACAACCGCCTGACGGCGCTTGGCAAACAGATACAGGGCGGCGGCTACCTGCTGGAGTGCTGGCGATACTGCCCGACCACCGCGAACATCGGCCACTATACCGCCGAGTTGAAACGTCTGTGCGCGATGCGCAGCGCGTACCGCTTAGCCAACACCTTCTGCCACAAGCTCACGGACGGCGAGGATTTGGCGGCCTGTGTGGACGACCTGCGCACGAAGCTGCGGGAGGCAAACCAGCCCAAGGGACGGTTGATGCGCATGAATGACGTGGCTTTGGCGGCGTTTGATTACGTCGACAAAAAACACAAAGGCCAGATCGTGGGCCTGCAAACCGGCTTCCCCGATTATGACCGGTTCACGGGCGGCCTGTTCGCCGGTGAACTCACGATTCTGGGCGCGCGACCCGCCGTGGGCAAGTCCGCCCTCGGGATGGAGATCGGGCTGAACGTGGCGCGGCGCGGGAAGCGGGTGCTGGTATGCAGCCGCGAGATGAACGAGCTTCAGTACGGCATCCGGCTTGCGTCCAACCTGTCGGGTCTGAACGGCATGACGCTGAAGAACGGCAGCTTGGGCGATAACCAATGGGAACCGCTGCATGTGGCCATGAACGACATGGCGGCGTTGCCCATATCCTTCACGTTTGACACTTTTGCCATCGAGGATTTGCACAGTTTGGTGCAGCACGAGGTGGACACCAACGGCCTTGACTTGCTGGTGGTGGACTACCTGCAGCTCATGGGCACCCTGCAAAAGAGCGAGAAGCGTTACCTCGAGGTGGGCGCGGTCAGCCGGGGTCTGAAAACCATGGCGATGGAGTTCCGGATCCCCATCATCGCGCTGGCGCAGGTGGGCAGGCCCAAGGATGGCAAGGGCGGCAGCCGCGCGGCGGTGTGTCCTGTGATGAGCGAGCTGCGCGAGAGCGGCAATATCGAGCAGGACGCGGACACCATCGCGTTTTTGCACCATCCAGAGGCCGAGAGCGACCCCGATATCATCGAGCGCGACAAGGCGACCCGCGCGCTGCTGGAAAGTCATGACAAGCAGTATGTGGTGCTCAAGTTCGACAAGCAGCGTATGGGGCCGAAGGGCAGCTTCGGCATGTGCTTTGACCCTGCGCGCATGCGGTTCACCTGTCTGGAAAGGAGGGTGGTATGAATATCTGTCCACGGTGCGGCAAGGCGCTGGAGGTGACCCACACGGTGATGGGGCGGGAGCGCACCCATCCCTGCGCCTGCCGGTGCATGATCGAGGAATTTGAGCGCACCCAGCGGTGCGCGGAAAGGAACAGTCATGAGGTTCACAGTGTTCGGGAAACCGGAGGGCAAGGCGAGGCCACGGGTGGTCAAGGGGCACGCTTACACGCCTGAAAAGACGGCGGCCTATGAAGCCATGGTGCGCAGCGCATACCGGCAGGGCAACCCCGCCGCGTGCCCGCTGGAAGGCGCTGTGCGGGTGGAAATCGCCGCATTCTACGCGGTGCCCAAGTCCGCTTCGAAGCGCTTGCAGGCAAAAATGCGCAACAACGAAATGCTGCCGGTGATCCGCCCCGATTGGGACAACATCGGCAAGCTGGTCTGCGATGCATTGAATGGCATCGCCTGGAAGGACGATGCGCAGATCGTGGAAGCCAGTGTGGTGAAGCGATACGGACTCACACCCATGGTGAGTGTGAAGATCGAGGAGGTGGCGCAGGATGCTCAAACTGCTTAAGTTCATCGGCTCAGGCCTCATGATCCTGCTGCTTCTGCTTGGGCTGATGCTTGGGATGCCCTGCAAGGCGGAAACTGTTCGGCTGTACGTGATGGTCAAGGTTGATTCCACGCTGACGGTGCGAGCGGAACCCAAGACTGACGGCGAAGTGCTGGGCACGCTGGAGCGTGGTAATGGCGTGACGGTGTTGGCCACCGATGGCGAGTGGCGACAGATTGAGCGTGAAAGCCTGACCGGCTGGGTGCACAGCGATTATCTGAGCGAAGTATACCCGCCCTTCCCCTATGGCGGCGCCTACACGGTGACCGCAGAACCTTCCCTGAACGTGCGTGATAACCCAAAGGGAGCGGTGGTGGCACGCCTCAAGGCTGGCACAACAGTCTACGTGTTTGAACGCTACACCGACGAGGATGGGGCCGCCTGGTCGAAGCTGGACGAAGGTTGGGTGATGAGCCAGTACATTGCGGAGGTGGAGGACGATGGCTGACCAAACGCTTCCCCTGCGGCAGAACGAGGCCACACAACTACAATTCCTGCTTGGGTTGATCGGCGAATGCACGCGCGCAAAAACCGTACTCAGCAAGCGGCTAGAAGCCACCGGCGACAGCGGGCGTTACGGTGAACTGACCGACGAACTGGGCAGCATCGCCGACAGGTTGCTTGCCACCGTGGAAACGGGCAAACTGCTGACCCTACGCCAGAACATGCGTCATCAGGAACTGCGCATCGTGACCAGGGCGCCCGCCGACACGAGTCGCTACGACTGGACGCTGGTACCTGCCGAAGCCTTGCGCGACCTGTTCGCCACCGCCGCCAAGTGGGAGTGCGGCACCTGCGACGGAAGCACCGGCGACATGGCAAAGTGCGCTTATCGCAAGACACTCAAACGGCTGATGATGTTCGACCTGACGGACGAAGGCGGCGAATGCTTTGCCCGGCGGTTGGATTGGGACGGGTAAGCATGCCCATACATCACAACACCCCAAATGGCGTCGCCTATCTCACAATCACCCGCGATGAACTGGCGTCCTGCACCAACAACCGCTACCCCATCTGTGACGAATGCCTCATGGGCCTTTCGCCCGGGGAGGACGTCACGCTGGTACCGGTGCTCAACATGGCCTACTGCCAGCGTTGCGCAAAGGCGGTGCTCGCTACCATCGGCCAGCTCAGTGGCTATGACAAGATCATCGAGAAACGCTGCTTGCAAGCCTACCTGAACACCTTCGAACAAATGAAAAAGCCCGCGGATGCGACCCGCGAGCCCAAGTGACAGCCGGATTTGCCATCACCTGAATTTTAGCATGAAAAGGGTGACGGCGCAAGTGCAACCGCATGAGGTTGATAAACTGCTCGGTGAGTACCGGACCAACAAAGCCCGACTGGCGGAGCTGGAGCTTCGCAACATCGAACGTCGCGCACGCCTTGCCAGCGCGCAGGAGAAGGCGCTGGAGGGCGACGCCATCCGTGCCCAACAGTACACGGGCATGCCCCACGGAAACGCCGTGGGGCGGCCTGTGGAAGATCTGGCGCTGCATTACGTGGATGGCTACGTGCCGCAGATTATCCGTGATGAAAGGTCGGATATCGAGGCAGAGCAGCGCGAGATCGACTGCCTACGCATGCGGGTCAAGCGTGTGGATGTATGGCTGTGGTGCCTGGACATCCGGGCGCGCTATGTGATCAGTGCCCAGATGATTGAAGGGCATACGTGGCAACGACTCGAGGATGGATCCTCGGCGGTGTTTGGCTACCATATGACCGCGGGCGGGCTGCGCAAGATCAAGCGACGGGCGATGGAAACCATCTACGCGGTTGCGGCATAACACATGAAGGAGGATTCCCCTTTGAATATCGCTGCATTACCCGGCAATCCCGAGTCTGCCAAAACGTTCTACCCCACCCCCAAGGTGCTGATCGACGAACTGCTGACCGGCATTGACTGGCCACTGGTCGAGGCGGTGCTGGAGCCTAGCGCGGGCAAAGGCGACATCGCACTGGCCATCATTGAGAAGCTGAAGATCCACAGCCGCCGCTACGAATATGGTACCGGCATCGAAAACTTCGACGTGGACTGTGTGGAGATCGACCCCGACCTTCGGCACATCCTGTCCGGACGAAAACTGCGTGTGGTGCATGATGATTTCCTCACCCTGCGCACCTTCAAGCGGTACAGTGTCATCCTGATGAACCCGCCATTTGACCGTGGCGCGGAGCACTTGCTCAAAGCGCTGGAGATGCAGAAACGCGGAGGCTACATCGCCTGCATCCTAAACGCCGAAACCCTCAACAACCCTTTCAGCCTTGCCCGCAAGCAGCTGAAGGGGTTGCTTGAACAATACGGCGCGCAGATCACCTACAAGGACGATGCTTTCACGGGCGCAGAGCGCCGTACGGGCGTGCGCATCGCCATTGTGAAGGTTACCGTGCCTTTCGAACAGGAGCCGGAGAGCGTGATTCTGGAAGGGTTGCGTGCTGACCAGGCGAGGCGCCGGCGCGATGAACCCGCCCAGCGGAATGAACTGATCAAGGATGACTATATTGAGGCCATTGTGGATCGGTTCGGTTTCGAAGTGGAGGCGGGCTGCAGGCTGATTCGAGAGTATCGGGCCTTGCAGCCCTACCTGATGGATGGGGTTGCCAAGGAGGACCATCCCTCGCCCTTGCTCTCGATCATCATGGGTAGCATTTACAGCCACCGGCAGGATGCCGCCACCGAGAACGCCTTCGTGCGTGGCATGCGCAAGAAGTACTGGACGGCGCTGTTCACCAACCGGCAGTTTATCAGAAGCATGACCAGCAACCTTCAGGAAGAACTGCTGGCCAGCGTGGAGAAGCTGCGCAATTATGACTTCTCCGTGTATAACATCCTGACCATCCGGCTGAACATGCAAAAGAAGCTGGTGGACGGGATCCATCAGACGATCATGAAGCTGTTTGACGATTGGACGCATAAGCACCATTGGGATGAGCAATCCAAGAACCGCCACTACTTTGACGGTTGGCGCACCAATGATGCCTTTGCGGTCAATAAACGGGTAATCATTCCCTTCCACACCGATGCCTTTGACAGTTGGGTAGGGCGGTTTCACCCGACCCACTACAGGACGGAAAGCATGCTGTGCGATATCGAGAAGGTATTTGATTACCTGAGCGGGAACAAGCCGGATCACGACGGGCTGCACCGCAGGCTGGACGAAGCGGAGAAGGAATTACAGAGCCGTGGAATTGCGCTTCGGTACTTCAAGGTGACGTTCTTCAAGAAGGGCACTTGCCACATCGAGTTCACGGATATGGACGTGCTGCACAAGTTTAACCTCTACGCGGCGCGAGACAAAAAGTGGCTGCCGCCGTGTTACGGGCGCAAGAGGTATCAGGAGATGGACATGGAGGAACGCAAGGCGGTGGATGCATTTGAGGGCGAGGAAAGCTACGGGCGGGTAATGCAAAAGAGAGCGTACTTCTTGGCCGAGCCGGTGGAGCAAGGCTTGCTGTTGCTAGGCGGCGGGGAGAGAAGTGCATGCCTATATAAGCCATCTGAGAGAAGATAAAGGCTCTCTACTTGCTAAGCTACAGCCAGACGACGGCTGTGGCTTTTCTCTTGTTGATGTTTCAGCGTGAGTAAGGAGAAGCTCGATTGTGCAATAATCACCACACGCATTGATTTGTCGAAGAGCTTATCTTTTAGGGTGCCTTCTGCCTGACAACTCAGAGACTTCGCTACTGTGTCTCTTTACGCTCTGTTGTTTTTTCTGTATAATGCGTGAAGGCAAATCCGCATGGTATGCTCAAGAATACGGAGGCACCCCTGAAAATGGCAATCAAGAAAAATGAACTGTACAGCTCGCTTTGGGCAAGCTGTGACAAACTGCGTGGCGGTATGGATGCATCTCAGTATAAGGACTATATCCTGACTTTGTTATTCGTCAAATATGTTACTGATAAGTTTAAAAATGAGAAGTTCCCAGATATTCAGGTGCCTGAAAAGGGAAGCTTCGATGATATGGTTGCACTTAAGGGCAGTAAGAACATCGGTGAGGATATGGACAAGATCATAGCCGTGCTGGCCGAAGCCAATAATCTGCGTGGCGTGATAGATAATGCCCATTTCAACGACGAGGCCAAACTGGGTAAGGGCGATGAAATGGTACAAAAATTAACCGGTCTGATCGCTATTTTTCAGCGGCCGGAGTTTGATTTTCGCAACAACAAAGCCAGTGGTGATGATATCCTAGGAGATGCCTACGAATACCTAATGCGTAACTTTGCAACGCAAAGCGGAAAAAGTAAAGGGCAATACTACACGCCCGCTGAGGTTTCACGAATTCTGGCTAAGGTAATCGGTATTGGTGGTATCAAACCTCGTGATGAGGATTATTCTGTATATGACCCGGCATGTGGATCAGGTTCATTGTTAATACGAACCGCTGATGAAGCCCCCTTTGATATCGCACCCTATGGGCAAGAAAAGGATGTCACCACCGCAGGCCTCGCGAAAATGAACATGGTTCTACACAATAAGGCAGCTGGCGAGGTAAAAACTGGTAATACATTTTCTGATCCTCAGTATTTCAAGCTGGGTAGCCATGACGAAGAGCTTCGCAGGTTCGACTTTATTGTGGTCAATCCGCCTTTTTCGCTGAAAAACTGGACGGATGGCCTCAAGGAATATGGGCGCTTTGACGGATATGGAGACCGCCCGCCAGAGAGAAACGGCGATTTTGCATGGCTCTTGCATGTTCTGAAATCACTCAAACCCACCGGTAAGGCAGCCATTATATTACCGCACGGAGTCCTTTTTCGCGGCAATTCTGAAGCGACCATTCGCAAAGCGATTATTGACAAAGGTCTAATTAAGGGGATCATCGGGCTGCCTGCCAACCTTTTTTTTGGTACGGGCATTCCCGCGTGTATCATTGTGATCGATAAAGAAGGCGCCGCCCAACGACAAGGTATTTTCATGATCGACGCTAGTCACGATTTCATAAAAGATGGCAACAAGAACCGTCTTCGGGAACGCGATATCTACAAAATTGTAACCACTTTCAACCAGATGATCACAGATGATCCCAAGTATGCCCGTTTTGTGCCCAACGAGGAAATCAAACAAAAGAACGATTACAACCTGAACATCCCCCGCTATATTGATAGCAACACCCCTGAGGATCTTCAGGATATTGATGCTCATCTGCATGGTGGTATCCCCACTCGTGATGTGGACAGCCTTGCGAGGTATTGGGCGTTGTTTCCAAACCTGAAAACCAAGCTGTTTTCATACTTGCGAGAAGGTTACTGCCGCCTGAACATCCCCGTAGATGATGTGCGTACCACAATATATAACGATACAGAATTCTCGCATTACGCGGATCGCATTGATGCTGCTTTTAGCACTTGGTGCGAAAGGGTAAACGAAGGTTTACGTAGTATCGATAGTACTTTGGACGCGAAGAAGTATATCGTCATGTTGGCCGAAATACTGTTGGATGTGTTTGCTGGCATTGAACTGGTGGATAAGTACGATGTTTATCAGGTGTTGCTGGGCTACTGGCAGGATGTAATGGCAGATGATGTGTTTGTGTTGCAAACAGATGGGTACGCTGCTGGCTGTGAAATCGAGTACCAAATTGAGGCCACCGAAACCAAGAAGGGCGAAATTAGGGAAAAGGTCAAAGGCTGGGATGGGTTGCTGATCCCCAAACGCATCATTGAAAACGAGTACTTTATTAAAGAACGCAAAGCGCTAGATGAAGCGCAGACTGTGGCGGACGAAACGCAAAGCCGCTTGGAGGAACTGACCGAGGAATATACGGCTGAGGATGGACTGTTGGCGGACTGCACCGAGGAAGGCAAGGTAAACGCCGCGTCTGTAAGCGCCAAGTTAAGAATGCTACGCAAGGATGACCCCAAAGGCGAAGATACCGCCACACTTGCGGAATACTTGCATTTGGTTGCTTCCGCTAAGGAGCAGGCCAGGCTGGTTAAAGACTTGTTTGCGGGGCTAGATAACGGCGTAAAAGAGAAATACCCTTTGCTTACCGAGGCCGAAATCAAAGAATTACTAGTGAACCGTAAGTGGTTTTATTCTATCTTTGACGGCATTAAAGGGTTATATACCAACACTTCCCACCAGATGGCCAACCGCATTGCTGAACTTGCTGAGCGTTATGCCGTAACGTTACCTGAACTGGAAAAAAAAGTGGAGGAGTATGAAAGTAAGGTCAAATCCCATTTGGAAAGGATGGGGTTTTCATGGTGAGGGAAGGTTACAAGCTGACAGGTGTGGGAATGATACCGATAGAATGGGATGAAAAGAGTTATGGCTCTGTCGGTGAGTACTTCAAGGGCGCCGGTATTTCAATGCAAGATACAATATCAGATGGTTACCCTTGTATAATGTATGGCGACATTTATGTCAAATTCAACACTGTGTTCGAGCGTTGTGATTATCGGATATCAAAATACACGGCTACTCGTAGTGTTTTAGCAAAACATGGAGATCTGTTTTTTACAGCATCAGGAGAAACCGCTGAAGAAATTGGGAAATGCGTGTCCTATCAGGGCAATTCGGATATTTACATCGGTGGAGACATTATCGCGCTCCGTCCATTTAGTGATTTTAACAGCAAATTTTTAGCTTATGTTCAAAATTCTAGAGCGTTAATTATCCAAAAAACATCATATGCTCAAGGGCATAGCGTAGTTCACATTAATACTAAAAGTATTAAGAAACTAGCATTTGCTTGTCCTCCCCTTCCCGAACAGCGCCGCATTGCCGAAGCCCTTTCCGACACGGATGCACTGATAGCCTCGCTGGAAAAGCTAATTACCAAGAAGAAAGCCATCAAACAAGGCGTAATGCAAGAACTGTTGACGGGCAGGAAACGGCTGGCGGGGTTCTGTAAGAGATGGACTGACGTAAGTTTGGAAGACATTCTAGACTACGAACAGCCAACAGAGTATATAGTTCAGTCAACAGAATATACAACTAGTGGAGTCCCAGTCCTTACTGCTGGGAAATCATATGTATTGGGTTATTCGGTTGAGTCAAATGGTGTTTGTGACAATGTCCCGATTATCCTCTTTGACGATTTTCTAACTATCAGCAGATTTATTAACTTTAAATTTAAAGTGAAGTCCTCTGCCTTGAAATTACTTAGAACCAGACACGCCGACATAAATTTGCGATTAGTTTTTGAGATGATGCAAATGATTGATTTTCATGTAGTTGATCACCAACGCCACTGGATTTCTCAATATTGCAAATTACGTATAACATTGCCAAACAAAGAAGAACAGGAAGCTATATCCGAGGTTTTCTCCGTTATGGAAAGCGAAATTATCGCACTAGAGCAAAAACTCGCCAAGTACCATCAAATCAAACAAGGTATGGTGCAGCAGTTACTTACAGGAAGGATACGGCTTTTATGAAACAGAGAGTTGATAAAGTGTTTTTTGAGGTTCGTAATGCTTGGTTAAACTATTGGATATACTTATTTCTGCTACTCTTCTTTTGCCTGATAACAATTATTGGCAAAAATCTAACGAATAACAATGATCAACTTACAGTAATAATAGGCCTTGGCACTGGTGGTGTTGCTTCTGTGATCGTTGCAGGCTTATTAGCCATGCATGACAATCGTAAAACGAAACGAAGGAAAGAAATACTTGAGCGTATATTGATTGATGAGTTTGTACACTCTTTGGTTGCTTATATCGAACACTTCTGTTTTTCTTGTTGCGGGTTCAACCCTCCTTTACGAAGCGTGAAGAAAACTTTTCTTGAGTGGAATGGATTTTATGTAGATATGGCGAAGAAATATACAGCGGAAGATGAAAATTTTCACCTCTCACCAATCGACCGTGAACAACTAAAGGAATGTATTGATATGGTTAAAAAGGCGTTTTCCGAAGTAGAGTCAGAAAAAATCGACCACTATGAGAAAGGCATTATTACTAGTGACCAGTTAGAATTAATGAATAGCATTTCTTATAGTATCTTTCTCTTTAGTTTGTTTTACAAAGAAGAGAATACTCCGGATTCCGAGTTTGTAAATAATGTAAGCATCAACAACCATCGATTGAATCAACTGTTACTGAATGATAGCCGTTATGAATTTCTAGCAAAGCAGCCCTTCTCTTTCGATATGCGCCTTAGCAGATACATCTCTGAGCTTCCGAAGATATGATAGGAGGTGTCCCCATGTCCCGTATCGGCGACAGTGAACGCAAGACGCAAAATCGCGTGATCCGCTTCTTCCAAGATACGCTGCACTATGCCTACCTTGGCAACCTGCACAATCAGGAAAACAGGAACATCATGTCAGATCGGCTGCTTGCGTATTTGCTGCGTCGTGGGTATTCGGATGCGATTGCGCGCCGTGCCATCTCTATGCTGTCGGCAGCGGCTGCCAACCTCCAACATGGCTTGTACGATGCCAATCGGGAAACCTACACCCTTCTTAAGTATGGCGCCAAGGTGAGGGAAACCCTCGGCGAATCAGAAAAGACGGTGTATTTTATCGACTTTGACGATGCTTCGGCTAACGATTTTTCTGTGGCGGAAGAAGTAACCATCATTGGCAGCAACGTTAAGCGCCCCGATATGGTGGTTTACGTGAATGGCATTGCGTTGGCGGTCATTGAGCTCAAAAAGAGTAGCGTATCCGTAAGCGAAGGCATTCGCCAAAATCTAGCCAACCAAAAGGCTCATTTCATTGAAGGCTTCTTTACCACCATGCAGCTGTGCGCGGCAGGAAACGATAGCGAAGGTATGCGTTACGGCACCTTGTTGACTCCTGAGAAGTACTTTCTGCAATGGAAACAGGAGAGCTTTCGCGAGTTCCCCGATGAACGCAACCTTTCGGATGTGCAAATTGAGGAAGCGTGTACATCTATCTCCGAGCAGCTGGATCGCGAGCTGTATTGCCTGTTTCATAAGGTGCGTTTTCTCGATCTGATTCACAATTTTCTGGTTTATGACAAGGGTATTAAAAAGGTCTGCCGCTATAACCAGTACTATGCCATCAAACGCGCACAGGTACGTCTGATGGAAGGCCACCGTGGGGGCATTGTGTGGCATACGCAGGGCAGCGGTAAAAGCCTCACCATGGTGTGGCTGTCTAAGTGGATTCTAGCCAACAATCCCAACGCCCGCGTGCTCATCATTACGGATCGTGTGGAGCTGGATGAGCAGATCGAAAAGACGTTCAAAGGGGTCGGCGAGAGTATTAAGCGCACACACAGCGGGAATGAGTTGTTCAATAAGCTCAACAGCTTTGAAAACCGACTCATTTCCTCACTGGTGCATAAGTTCGGCAAGCATACGGGCGAGGTGAGTGATCAGGATTATGATCAGTACATTGCCGAGCTTCGCGCTTCACTACCCAAGGGCTTTTCCGTTAAGGGCGATATGGTTGTCTTTGTGGATGAATGCCATCGCACCCAGTCCGGCAAGCTGCATCAGGCTATGAAAGCTATTTTACCGGGCAGTCTTTTCGTAGGCTTCACTGGTACACCGCTGTTAAAAAGGGACAAAAAGACCAGTTTGGAAGTGTTTGGCGGCTACATTCATACCTATAAATTCAAAGAGGCTGTACGTGATGGTGTGGTGCTTGATCTGCGTTATGAAGCGAGAGATATCCCGCAGGATATCACCTCGCAAGAACGAATTGACACTTGGTTTGATATTAAAACCGTCGGGTTGGCTCCACGCGCCAAGGCAAAACTTAAAACCCGTTGGGGCAACATGCAGACGGTATTCTCCTCCCGTTCGCGTCTGGAAAAGATCGCAAATGATATCATCTTCGATTTTGCCATAAAACCTCGCCTTATGGATGGCAATGGAAACGCGATGCTCGTAGCAGGATCGGTGTATTCGGCCTGCAAGTTTTATGAGATTTTTCAGAGTAAAGGTTTTAGAAAATGTGCAATCATCACGTCGTATACGCCACAGGTGAAGGATATACGCACCGAGACTGTGGCCGATGATGAAGAAACCGATACCTTTGTGAAATATGAAATCTACCAGCGAATGCTTGCCGGTCAGGCAGTAGAGGATTTTGAAGCAGAGGCTAAGCGTAGGTTTATCGACGAACCAGCCAATATGAAGCTGCTAATCGTGGTGGACAAACTGCTCACAGGTTTCGATGCAGCCCCATGCACCTACCTTTACATCGATAAGACCATGCATGATCACGGCCTGTTTCAAGCAATTTGCCGCGTGAACCGTTTGGATGGCGAGACCAAGGATTTTGGCTATATCGTGGATTATAAACAGCTCTTTGGAGATTTAGCGGAAGCAATGCAAAAGTACACAGCCGGTGCTTTTGAGGATTATGACGCGGAAGATGTGGAGGGCTTGCTCAAGGATCGTATAACCGAAGCCAGAAAGTTCTTTGAGCAAGTACTTGCGGATTTGGATGAACTGTGCGAAGGCGTGGAACCACCACAGGAGAGCCTTCAATACATCCATTACTTCTGTGGTGAAAATGGGATTGACAATCACATAGACGAAGCATTTGCCCGTAGCCGTGAAAAAATGTACAAATTGGTTTCTAGGCTTGTTCGCGCCTATGCAGAATGGAAACCAGATATGTCTGGAGCAGGCTATACGGATGTGCAGATTGAGAAATTCGACCAGCGAGTTGCATTCTTTGTTGCACTCCGTGATGCGATTGGCAAGGCTAGTGGTGATTTTATCGACATGAAGCTCTTTGAACCCGGTATGCGGTACCTGATCGATAATTACATCGCCGCTGATGATGCTCAACGTATCGCAAATCTCGATAATTTTACCCTGCTGGATTTTATTCTCTCACAAGAAGCCAACTTGGAGGATGGTCAAAATAGCTGTACACAGGAGAGCGCAGCGGAAGCCATTGAAAATAACATCCGCAAAAAAGTGGTGGAACGTCTCACAATCAACCCCAGATACTATTCCAGCATGTCGGCAGTTCTGGAAGAGTTAATTTTGCAACGCAAACGCGGTGTGATCACGTATAAACAACTGCTGGAAAAGTATATGCAGCTTGCCCGCAATGTGGAGAAGCCACAGGAGAATACAAGGTACCCCAGCAGTATTCGAGCCAGTGGCGCATTGCGAGCTTTCTTCGATAATTGTGGCTACGATGAAATACTCGCTAATAAACTGGACAAAGCCGTACGTACTGCTAAAATGGATGGCTTTCGCAACAATCCCACGAAAGAGAACAAGATCAAGCGCGCGCTATTTGCTGTTTTGAATAATGATGCCGAAGTTGATCGAGTATTTGCCATTGTTTTAGAACAAGAGGAATACTGATGAGTATCCTAGTAGCATCCATAACTGTTGATGTTGTGAAGAAAAACATCAAGAATCTGCATCTTGTGGTTTTACCACCTGATGGCAGGGTGCGTGTTTCCGCGCCTTCTGCCATGAGTGACGAAAGTATCGCTATGTTTGTGCGCACTCGGTTGGGGTGGATTCGTAAACAGCAGGAAAAGTTTACGCGCCAACCTCGCCAATCAGAGCGTGAATATGTTTCAGGCGAAACACTCTATGTATGGGGCCGGCAGTATTATCTTCAAACCGCTTACAACGGTAATAACTCACTTTTACTTTCAGGCGATAAGGCAATTCTAACCGTGCGCAAGGGAAGCACGCCTGAACAGCGTGAATCTTATACTCGTGAATGGTATCGCGGTCTGCTGAAAGAGGAAATCGCCAAGTTGCTCCCGAAATTAGAAGAAAAAACGGGGCTCAAGGCAAGCAGCTGGCAAACGAAATACATGTCAACCCGCTGGGGTACCTGCAACACTGAAACGGGTAAGATATGGTTGAATCTTCAGCTGGCCAAGAAAACACCGGAGTGCCTTGAATACGTCATTATCCACGAACTTGTCCACCTCGTTGAAAAAAGTCATAATTCGCTGTTTATATCACTTATGGATAAGCATTTACCGATGTGGAGAGAAGTCAAGGCTACCCTTAATGGTCAAACGCTAGATTATATGGAATAGCAGGATACGTCGTGAAACGTCGACTCATGAACAGTGTGTCATGCTTGGGGGGGAGAGAATGAACTTCTTCATTGGTCTCACGGATTATGATTGGTACTGTGAGCTGCGAGATCGCAATTTTGACGAAGTAAATTTCTGGCGCCCGGGCGCAACACGGTTTGCTGCACTCCAACAGAATGATATGTTTCTTTTTCAGCTCAAGAAGCCTTATTATGCTGTCGTAGGTGGTGGCTTCTTCGTAAGCTATTCTTCGGTTCCAATAGATCTGGCGTGGCAAGCATTTGGTGAAAGGAATGGAACGAGATCACGAGAGGAGTTTATTTACAGAATCATAAAGTACAGGGAACGAAATCATATCGAGAGTACTTTGCCGTCCGTGGGCTGCATTATCTTAACGCAACCTTTCTTCTTCAGGGAGAATGAGTGGATTAGACCGGCTGAAGACTGGCCATACAGTGTTGTTGTTGGCAAAGGATATAGTACTGAAACCGACCATGAAGCTTATCGCATTTATCAGCAGGTTCAGGAACGATTACAACAACAGGATCTTCTGAACGACCAACTCACAGTCGAAAGACGATACTCGGAACGTATAGCAAAGCAACGTTTAGGCCAAGGTGCATTCCGAATAGTCGTGACTGATCTATATCAACGTCGATGTGCAATCACTGGCGAAAAGACATTGCCTGTACTGCAAGCTGCACATATTAAGCCATATGCACTGAATGGTGAAAATGATGCCACAAACGGAATTCTACTGCGTTCAGATGTGCATACTCTCTTTGATGCAGGTTATATAACAATAACTGAGAATCACATTGTTGAGGTAAGTAAAAGACTCAATCAAGATTTTGGCAATGGAAAGGACTACTACCGATTACACGGTCAAAGCTTAGTCGTTGCACCAACAGATAGATTGAAATCACCATCAACTGAGAACCTGCGTTGGCACAACGAGAAGATATATCTTGGCTAGTATCGCTCAACTCATAAGGAGGAAACACCATGAACTGTCCACGTTGCGGGAAACCTATCGGCGGATATGTACAGGCAGGCTCTAAAGAAGCCACTCGTGTATCCAACGGCTGCTGTCCTCACTGTGGTTGTTCTATGCCTGCTGGATACCAAGTCGGCTTTGCCAAGTCGTCATCTACCTATAAACCTGCTAAGAAGTATAATTATGACGATGTTGTTCGAAGCGGCAAAAACCACCCCGGCAAGTCCTTTGTGTGCTGCTTCGCAGCGCTTGTTGGCTGCCTATTCATGATACTGGACGGGAGTGTAGCATTAGGGATCATACTTGGAGTGGTAGGCGCCCTTACAGGGTTGTGCTACTATTCGCTCTATTATATGAGTATTATGACGCTTGATGGCAAGACCACGATGGCACCTCATGGGAATGGGGTTGCCATTGCCTTAATCAGCCTCTTCCCTGTGATTTCCGTGCTCGTTTCCATTGGGGCGGGAACGCTTGGCATCCGTTGGGGTTGGTACTTGGGGCTATACGGGCTGAACACGCTACTGGCAATCGGCATCTTCAATCCAGAGGAAGAGCCACAGAAGCAAGCAGAAGCAGATTCGATGATAAAGGCCCTGCCAGCCATCATTCAAAAGATTAAGAGGGGCGAAATCCGGTGTGCTCATTGCGGCGGTGATATCGCTCAGCAATTCCACATGTCCATGGATCCACAAAAATTCGCTGTGCTATGTGATAAGTGTGTCCCATACAAGGAACTCGGCAATGTTACCGAGATAAACGATATCAAGTTTTACGCATTGAATATGGATATAGCTGAGTACTTGGATCACTGAATGATCCATATGATTCGCTCGACCATCTCGCAGACCACTTGTATTGTATCAGAAAAGTGACGCTTTTATGATGTTTTCATACGGAACCTGACATGCTATACTTATCCTGTCAGATGAAGGCGATCCCCACACCCGGGGTTCGCCTTCTTAATATTCTGAAAAGCGCCTGCCGCTCCAGGCGCTTCTTTTCATGCCATCACATAAAAATGGAGGATAAACCGATGACAGGAACCCTCGTGCTTATCGCCTACACTTTGCTCATGCTTGGCGCCACCTTATGGCTTACGCGGCGCTCCACCACCAGCGAAGACTTCTGCGTGTCCAACCGTAAGCTCGGCCTGTTCCAGAGCAGCATGAGCATCGCATCCACATGGATCTGGGCGCCGGCACTGTTCGTATCGGCAGAGAAAGCCTACGGGCAGGGCCTTGTCGGCCTGTTCTGGTTCACGGTACCCAATATTCTTTGCCTTATCTTCTTTGCTGGCTATGCGGTCAAAATCCGTGACCGCTTCCCCACAGGCCTCACCCTCTCCGGCTACATGCACACGGTGTACAGCCCGCGCGTGAAGGGCGTATACCTGACCCAACTCACCGGTATCGCGGTGTTCTCCAGCGCAGTGCAACTGCTGGCCGGCGCGACGGTTCTGCACCTCATCACCGGCATGCCGTTCTGGCTGCTCACGGTGATCCTCGCGGCCATCGGTTACAGTTATTCCCGCTACTCTGGCATCCGCGCCAGCGTGGTGACCGATGTGCTCCAGATGGGCATCATCCTGCTGGTGTGCGCCATCTGTGTGCCGTGGAGCGTACTGCATCAGGGTGGCATCAACGCCATCGTAAGCGGTCTTGGCGGTGTGTCCGGCAAGTTCACGGATCTGTTCTCCGCCGACGGCATGCTCGTGTTCTGGACGTTCGGCCTGCCTACCGCCATCGGGCTCACCTCCGGGCCGTTTGGCGACCAGAGCTTCTGGCAGCGCGCGTTCAGCATCGACAAGCGCGAGATTCGCAAAGCCTTCGTGATCGGCGCACTCATTTTCGGCATTGTACCCCTCGCCATGGGCACGCTGGGTTTCGTGGCCGCCAGTTCCGGCATCACCTTTACAAGCACCAGTGTGCTCAGCTTCGAGCTGGTCGCGGCCATCCTGCCCGCATGGGTCATCATCCCGTTCCTGTTCATGATCCTATCCGGCCTGCTCTCCACCATCGACAGCAACCTGTGCGCCGTCGCCTCGCTGGCCACCGACGTCAAGCAGGATGTGACCGTGCGTGACCAGAAGCGGGCCATGCTGCTGATGCTGGTGGCGGCCATCGGTATTGCGAACATCCCGGGGTTGACTATCACCACCCTGTTCATGATCTATGGCACCCTGCGCGCCACCACGCTGCTGCCCACGATCTTCACCCTGAATAGCCGGAAGCTTTCCGAGGCGGGCGTATTCTACGGCGTGATTGCGGGCCTCACGGTGGGCCTGCCCCTGTTCGTGCTGGGGACCCTTAGCGGCAATACACTGGTCAAGGTCATCGGCAGCCTGACCGCCGCCGGTCTGCCCGGCATCGTGGCACTGCTTTGGCCAAAGCGGGAGGTGACGGTATGAGCATCACTTGGCAGGACGAACACCTCCCCATCGCGGCACTTAAGCACCCAGAGCGTAACGTTCGGATTCACGGCGACAAACAGGTGGCTGAACTTCGACGGTCGCTGAAGCTCTCCGGTCAGCGCCGCCCGCTGATCATCGACGAAGGAAACACCGTATTGGTGGGCAACGGTCTGCTCATGGCAATGCGCGCCGAGGGGTATGACACCGTCTGGTGCACCCGCGGTCTCAACATGAGCGAAGCCCAGAAGAAGAAGATCATGATTGCGGACAACCGCACCTTCGAGCTGGGCTATGTGAACCATGATGTGCTGGAACAGTTCTTCAACGAGCTGCAGGGTGACCTGGACATCCCCGGTTATGACGAGAGCGTGCTCGCCGCCATCGTCGCGGACACCACCGAGGCGGACCGTATCCTGGATTCCTTCGGTATCGTCGGCGAAGCGGAGAAAGCACGCATGGAACGGCGCGAGCAGGAGCCCACCCGTGGGATGCAAATTCAGGATGCAAATTTAAGTGTCACGGATGCAAAAGATGCATCCTTCACCCCCACAAACACCCCCGCTGATGCATCCTCTTCCCCCACGGTCCGACGCGTGCGCGTCACCTGCCCAGCCTGCGGCGAAACCATCGAGGTGGATGTATGAGCAAGGTACTGCGCACCTACGCCTCCTTCGATGTGGTGGAGGCCGCAAGGCGGCGTATCCGCAATGTGTTCAGCAATGGCTGCAAGGTATACCTGAGCTTCTCCGGTGGCAAGGACAGTCTATGCCTTGCGCATCTGGTGATGCAGGAGATCACAACCGGCGCCGTCGACCCCGCACGCCTCACCGTGGTGTATGTGGATGAAGAAGGGATGTACCCCGACATCATCGAGATTGTCCACCACTGGCGTAAGCGCTTCATGGCCGTGGGTGCGGGCTTTGAATGGCTGTGCCTGGAGTTCAAGCACTTCTCCTGCCTCAACGCCCTCACCTCGGATGAGAGCTTCATCCTCTGGGACCGCGCCAAGGCAGATCGATGGATCCGCACGCCCCCGTCCTTTGCCATCCAGCGGGATCCCCGCCTGAAGGTTGGGCAGGAAACCTACCAGCAGTTCCTCGCCCGCACCCACAGCGACGGCATCAACATCGACGGGGTACGCATGGCGGAGAGCTACCAGCGGGTCAAGTACATGAGCCGGAGCATGACCCACCGCCTCACCCCCGAGGGGCAGGGCGGTATCTCCACCGGCAACCGTATCAGCCCCCTGTATGACTGGAAAGATAGCGACGTGTGGCAGTACCTGCTAGAGCACAACGTACAGATCCCCATGAGCTATCTGTACATGTGGCAGATCGGCGTGGCCAAGAACCGCCTACGCATCTCGCAGTTCTTCTCGGTGGATACCATCGGCAACCTGTACGGCATGAGTCAGTTCTACCCGGACCTGTTGGAAAGGGTGATCGGCCGCGAGGAAAACGCCTACCTTGCCCTTTTGTACTACGATACCGAGATGTTCCGCCGCAACACGCTAAACCGTCGCGAGCTGGAAAAGGACGATGCGCCCAAGGACTACCGCGCGCTACTCAGCGACGCGTTCCGCAACATCGCCCGCGATTACCCCACCGAGCACGCCCGCAAGATTGCCATGGACTACCGCGGCGCCTATCTCAACTTCGGCAGCCGTATGAACGCCAACCACCTGAAACGGTTCTATGAAGCCTTCAAGGCAGGCGACCCCAAGGGACGCAGCCTTCGAGGGCTCATTGCCGTGGTCAAGGCCAACGATCTCAAGGAGGCACAGGAAGCATGAACAATGACCTGCTCTATCCGCTTCGCCAGGTACGCTTCGTGCCCCGCGAAACACTCAAGCCCAACGACTACAACCCCAACAAGGTCACTCGCCAGAACCTTGACCTGCTGACGCAGTCCATCCTCACCAACGGATGGACGATGCCCATCGTGGTGCGTCCGGACATGACGATCATCGACGGTTTCCACCGGTGGACGGTCAGCGGGGAAGAACCGCTTCATACGCGCCTTGGCGGCATGGTGCCCGTGGTGGTGGTTGAGCATGAGAGCCAGACCGAGGACATGTACGGCACCATCACCCACAACCGTGCGCGCGGCACGCACATGCTGGAACCTATGAAGGCAATTGTAAAGCGCCTGCTGGATGCGGGCACACCGGTGCCTGAGATCGGCAGGCAACTGGGCATGAAGCCGGAGGAAGTATACCGTCTGAGCGACTTCACCCGGGAGGATTTTCTGCGCAT
>Ga0351923_1016_pt1 | contig 31101 bp, 20 predicted proteins | sample BONcelT113001C11_FD_206859 | JGI IMG/M metagenome (GOLD analysis project Ga0351923, IMG submission 206859) | Enriched cells from coal bed in the Powder River Basin, Montana, United States - BONCAT cells T11 rep2 HSBNCT.T11.300.1.C11 ...
TCATCACATTTACGTTACTGGTGCTTTGGTCACCGATGTTTTGCATTTCGACTGAAAAGTTCACCGAGTCTCCATAAATCAAAGCCTGTACACTGCCGCCCCCCCCGATTGATTCAATATTATGGCTGTAATAGGCCACATAAGACTGATTGGGTGCCGGTCCGGCCATCAAAGGGCTCACATAGCTCAAGGCAACCCCGCTACGGTTATCCGTCCAGCAGGGATAGATTCTCATGTTTCTGGCGGCCAGGCCAAGATAATCGCCAAAGTAACCCCCTGCAAGGCCAGGAATGGGGGCCGGGGTAAAGGCAACATCCGAAACCCGGAAATCATCCCAGGTTTGTCCGCCATCAACTGAATGCGCGATAAAGACCTCACATTGCTGAGGTTCCGTATTCCGGTCGTCATAAAAAATAACGCTCAGGTTACCCGTTACGGGGTCACAGGCAACCCAGGGGAAGTAATGCTGTTTCCCAAGGCCCGGTGGGTCCTGGTTCACTTTCACCGGATTGGTCCATGAAAAACCCTGATCCGAAGATTTTATCATATACACATTAATTTCGTTTCCTGAATTAACCCCCGGTTCGCCCTTATTGGCCCATACCACATAGATGGTTCCTCCAAAAGGCCCGCTGCTGTTATCGACGGTCATCGACGGAAAGGAATTTACCCGCATATTCTTATTTGTCAGCGAATTTCTAATTCCACGGATGTTCGAAACAATCCGGGTGGCGGGTTCCCAGGTTTGCCCCCCGTTAAACGAACGCGCGAAACCCAATGCATTTTCATCCTCCGGCCAGGTATCATAAACCGCCCAAACTGCATATACTTCGCCGGCCGGGCCAGTCTGGATATTGACCCCCTGATTATGACTGCCGGCATTTACCGCCTCGCTGATGGTTACGGGGTTGCTCCACGAAAACGCAGATGTGGTGCTTCTGGAAACCTGGATTTCTCCATCGTAGGCTCCGCCATTCGAGAAGCGGGTCCAGCCGGTATAAACATTGCCGCTATATGTGCTTAGCAAGCTATTATCGACCCATAGATGATTCTTATCAAGCATGTTGGGAAAGCCTCCCGGGGGTGAAGCCACCAGAATTCTAACCCAGTCTGCACCGCCATTGTCGCTATAAGAAACGGACTGCCCAAACATTTCGTTGATAAACCCGACATACATCCTGCCATTTAAATCGATTGCTGCGGCAGGGTCACCACTGTTGTCGCCGCCTGCGCCATAAATTTCGCCTTCCCAGTTTTGTCCTGCGTCGTCGCTGGTATAATTATCTGCGCCAAACAGCACATTAACCGGAAAATCGCTGCTGTTATTACTGTTAAATAGCCTTTCGTTATTGTTTGGGTCAATAAATACCGAATTTTCGCTTTGCGTGGTTCCTCCTTCCACGATGACCACATCCGGCGAATCCAGAATGCCAAGATTTCGGCTTTCGATCCGAAAACCTTTATAAACGGCAGGCTCGGTGGGTTTATCCGGCGCTACATTCACATAACCCATACGCGCAATATACCGCCAGTATGCCATATTATCTGCCCTGTTATCATAATGCTGCGATGGATTCCTCAGAAGATTCAATTCATCAGGCAGTGATAATCCGGGCCGTTGTGCCATCAGGGATTGGCCTAACAGGATAAATCCCGCGATCAATCGGATAAGGTGTTTTTCGTTTACCATATAGTTTCCTTTTGGATTCATCGTCGGGCCAGGGGCATGGATAGCCAGTCCCTTCGAAGATATCAACAACAACACCCCAAAAGTAACCCAAAAGCAGTTAAAAGCCGGACCCGCAATGCAAGTCCGGCTCATTTGAATTCAAAATCAGCTGCTTTTATCTTGTGAACAGCAATTTAACATGCCGTGTTTCAAGGATGGTTGTCAGCTTAACAATATACAACCCTTCTGGCACTTTAACCCCCTGGTTGTCGGAACCATCCCATATTAACTGATTAAGCCCGGCTGGAAGATAACCGCCAGGTAAACTGCATACCAACATTCCCTGACTGTTAAAAACCTCGGCTTTCACATAATCCGTTGAAGCCATATAAAACCGGATATAAACCTCTGTCCTGAATGGATTGGGGTACCCTTTGATGCCGGATATCATCTCTGCCTCCCCACGCCCAACCCCGGATATGACTTCAAAATGCACCATGATTGAATCTATCGGGCGATCCGGGTCATTGGATTGGACATAAACAATTCCCTCATACTGGCCCACGGGTAATATAGATGCATCAAGGGTGATGTCAACGACTGCCTGATTGCCAGGGGTAAGCAAACCCTGGCCTGTACCAGCCGACAACCAGCTGCTGCTGTTGTTATCGGTGGTAATTACATAAACGAGGTCGGCATAACCGGTATTGGTAACAGTAAATTGTGATTGCGCAACATTACCTGGGTTCGCTGTCGTATCAATCACATGTGATGAAAGCAGCATATGGGGGTGAACCCCTGCTCCGACAGGGAACTGATGGGGGTCGGCGGAGCCAATCAAAGGATGGAAGGCGGAGCGCCCCGACAAATCAACAGCCTGAATATAATACCTTACGGTGCTCCCCTGTGCCTGACGGGGTATTTCAGCCCTGAAATCGTTGCCCGATACCAATGAAAGCGGGCTGTAATTGTATGGGCCATTATTAATGCTGTAAAACACTTTCAACGAATCAAATATCAATTCATAACCGCTAAGGGCTTTGATATATACATCAATAATGTAATCCTCGTCGCTTGGCTGGGTCGCCGTTATGGGCAAATGCCTGATATAGAGCATGCCTTTGTCCGCTACTTCGTGTGTCCTGCAATGAAGGGCATCCGTCGATTCCCAGGGTGTGGAGGGATTCTGATAAACACCAACGATGTCGTATCCTGGCATGGCATTCTGATAAACCTGAATGGCCGCATTATCATGTGTGGCATTGCCTGTAATCGGAAGAAACACTTTGTTTTTCAGGATAAAAGAGTTGGAATAGGGCTGGTCGTTAGGTGTGTTCACCCTAAACACCTGATATGGCGTACCATAGCTGCTGATGGCGGTTTGCCAGTAGGCCGCTGCGCTTTCAAGCTGCGAATATTGGGGATGTGTTGACGGTACAGCCCTCACTAAAATCTTATCAACATCCAGAAATTTTGCCCAGCAATCAATATGATCAATATAGGTGCCGTTGGGGTCAGGTCTAACATGATAGTTGTCGATTCCGAGGTAATCTTTCATACGTTGGTGGATCTCCGTTTGTGATACGGATGGATTTTCTGTATAAACCAATGTAGTAGAAGCAGCCCCGTACATGCCATCGCACATATAATTACCCCCGGTGTGTACCACGTTCATACCAAAAAGCGGAACGCTCATATGTTGGGCCATTTTTACTGGAATATCGTCATCGGCAGGCCGTGGGCGGTTGTAAGGAAAATCTACAATCCCAACCTCGTTGGCACCACTAATAATAAACCAGGGGCCGTAATCACGGGTCCAGTAAGAATTGCTTGGTGCTATCATATAATCACAGTTGGCTATATTTACGCCATTGCTGACATACTGATTTTGAACAGTATTTTGCTGGGTCGAATTTGCAACAATGGTGGTAACTTTTCCGACAAACGACATTTCCTTAATCAATGTCATCGGAATACCAAATGGATAACGGATTAATACCCCTTCGTTATAATTAAACTCTGCAATATTGACAACCGGACCCGGAGGCGGAGGGGTTGGTGTAAAACCCCGGCCTATTTCATGTCGTCTTAAAAATTCTTCCGGGGTCATCCAATGGGTAAGGCCCGGACTTGCCGGATTGAGTGGTTCCTGCGCCCGGCTAACTTGTGTAAGCATTAGGCTGATAAACAGGAATAAAAAAAACTGCAGGGTTTGTTTTTTGGTCATAATATGATGATTGGTTTGATTCGCTTTGGATAAAGTTTCTGGGGGATTGCTATTTGAACGAACAAAAATAATTGTTCCTCAGAGATTATTAACAATTTTGTGTCAGGCTGGCTTATGAAACGAGCTGATACAATTGTCATCCCCTTTATCTTTTTAGCAATAAACGAACGTTTTAGGGGTTTTTATACCAAACATAAACGAAATATTATGATTTCTGATTGGTTTCAGGAAACGAACGTCGCCCTGACCGTTAGTGATAAGAACGGGCAAATCATTTACATGAACCAAAAGGCCTGCGCTGTATTCTCGAAGTTCGGCGAATGTCTCGTTGGTTCCAATCTTAAAAATTGCCACAACGAAACCTCTGTGCAAAAAATGGCGCACTTGCTCGAAAGCGGCCAATCCAACATCTACACGATTGAAAAAAATGGCCGGAAAAAAATTATTATTCAGTTGCCCTGGTCCTCGAATCAGGCCGTTGAAGGGTTGCTGGAGCTTTCGATCGAGTTGCCGGAAGAGATGCCCCACCACAACCGCGATGCAGCACCAATCAGTCCATAATCCGGCTTTGCTTATTTTTGCAAATGAACGACTCTTTTAATTAACCTTAACTGAAATCCTTATTGCCATTATATTAATTGCCCAACATGCGTAATCGATTAACCTCCCTTCTTCTGCTTTTACATTTGTTCGCTTTTTCACAAATTGAAATCGTACCAGATTCGGTGTATGTATATGATTCTGCAGCGCTTTATACCCCACACAAAAGGGTTTTCAACCCCGAGGTGGATTTGGTGAAAGACTCCCCGATTGTAAGGGCGCTCGACAGTCTTGCTGGTATCCGGTTCTTCAAGGACTATTATTTTTCGTCCAATCCTTCGATGGTAAACACTTACGATTATCCTGCTGATTTTATCCCAACATTCTCAGAAGAGGAATACCGGCAGCGCCTTGATGCCATGAGGGCTGAATCGCCAATGGATTTTACCTACAACCGGCATGTTAGGGATTACATAAACCTTTATGCCGCAAGGAAACGTAAACTGACACAACGGCTGTTGGGTCTTTCGTACCTGTATTTTCCGATGTTTGAAGAAATGCTGGATAAATACAATCTTCCGTTAGAACTGAAATACCTGGCTGTCATCGAATCCGCGCTCAACCCTGTGGCTGGCTCAAGGGCCGGCGCCAAAGGCCTTTGGCAGTTTATGTACGGCACAGGTAAGGTGTACGGGCTAAAAGCCACTTCATTTATTGATTACCGTTTCGATCCTTATCTTTCGACCGACGCTGCCTGCCGTCACCTTAAAGACCTTTACGATTTGTATGAAGACTGGTGGCTTGTACTCGCAGCCTATAATGCCGGTGCAGGAAATGTAAACAAAGCCATCCGCAGAGCTGGTGGTAATAAAAATTATTGGATTATATGGCCATTCCTGCCAGCTGAAACGCGTGGCTATGTTCCGGCGTTTATTGCCGCTGCCTATGTTTTGGAACATGCCGGCCATCACAATTTATATCCTTTACACCCCGGTATCCTGTATAATGGAATTGACACAGTTGCCATCCGGCAAGCTGTTTCGTTCGACCAAATCGCGGAGGTTCTCAGCCTGCCGGTTGAAGATTTGAAATTTCTCAACCCTGCCTACAAATTAGGCATTATCCCAGCAGACCAAAACAAAACATATTATTTACGCCTGCCCCGCGAGTACATCGGAGATTTTATCAACAACGAATACCAGATTTATAATTACACCTCGAAAACAGCTTCTGAACGACAAAAGCTAATCGAACAGGTCAGCAGAGCGCAGGAACAAGTCATTCATATCGTCAAGTCCGGAGAATCCCTGGGTACCATTGCACGGAAATACAAATGCACGGCAAACGATATAAAAAGATGGAATAACCTGAAATCTGTCAATCTCAGACAAAAACAACGATTGATTATCTACCCCGGATTCACATCCGTCGAAAGTCCGGCTCAGTCAGCCTCTTCGCAACCTGCCACCCGAAATGAATCTGCCACGCCGGCCAGTACAATATACCACACGGTCAAAAGCGGGGAAACCCTCGGAAAAATAGGCCAGAAGTACGGTGTTTCCGTAAAGGACCTCATGGCCTGGAATAATTTGCAAAATACCAATATCCGTATCAAGCAGAAGCTCATTGTGGCCAGCCCGTCAAAAGAGCCGACTTCGTCAGCCAAAAACGGAAACAGCGAGACAAAATACTACACAGTAAAAGAAGGAGATACCCTTTGGGATATTGCCGCCTTGTTTGAAGGTGTAACCGTAGATGATATTAAAAATGTAAATAAACTGACTTCCAATAAAATAAGAGTCGGTCAAAAACTCAAAATTCAACAATCCAATTAATCCCTTTAACTATGGCCAAGAAATTTTTGTTGTTGGCTTTGTTGGCATCTGTCTTTACCGCCTGCGAAGACAGGCCAACCATTAAACGCTCTTCCGGGGGGATATGCGAAGTCCTAGTCGCCACAGATAATGAACAGGTTTGGAAAGGCAGCATCGGCGACACTATCCGGCAATATTTTGCCCAATATCTTACAGGCCTGCCCATGCCCGAAGAATCCTTCTATGCCCTTCATACCCTGTCGGGAACCCTTTTCAGGGACGATTTCCACAAACCCCGCCACAATATTCTAATTGTCAACATCGATACCTCTGTCAAAACACCTTATATCGACAGTAAGAAAAACCACTGGGCAAGTCCTCAGCAAATTGTGCGTTTTGTTTGCCCAACGGATACATCATTTTTCAGATTGTTTCGTCAGTACTACAAATCCCTTTTTACCCTTTTCAGAGATACGGAAAAAACAAGGGTGGTCAACATGTTTTCTTCCAATCCTTCAAAAAGCATCATTGCAAAACTTAAAAGCAATTATGGCATCGACATGCTGATCCCGGGCGGTTTCAATATTGCTGCCGAAACGCCCGATTTCATATGGTTACGGCAATCGATTCATCGTCGCAAACAGGATACTGAAACCGGATTTATGATTTATATCCAGCCCTATACAGATACAGCTGCTTTTGCGCCAGATCATATCATTCGTACCAGGGACTCTGTTGCAAAAAAGTACATTCCTGGTCCAAGTGATGGCTCGTATATGGCTACTTCAACAGAGTTCATTCCGCCTGAATTCAACCGAACCAGACGCTTTTCTACCGGATTTGCCGTCGAAACCAGAGGCCTTTGGAAAGTCGTCAACGATTTCATGGGCGGTCCGTTTATCAGCTATACTTTCGTGGATACACATCGCAACAGACTCATTACAGCCGAAGGGTATCTGTACAACCCCAACGCAGAACAAAGAAAATTTGTGCTTCAGATTGAGGCTCTGTTAAATACGATAAAAATCGTGGATGAATCCTCCCAATAGCATTTTTGCGGCATTCGATGTTTATTAACACAAACGCTGTAATTAAACCAACTAACCTTTCGCCATGAACCGATTTTACATTGTCCTTTTATTCTTCTGTATACAAATCCTCCAGGCTCACGCACAGCAAAAGTCCTTTACGCCTGAAGATGCATCTTTCAATAATCCTTCTCTTCATGCCCGCGGGCTTTCGAACCTGGGGTGGATACCGGGAACAGACTTTTTCTGCTATCAGCAAAATAATGCCCTGATCAGACAGCATGCCATAAGCGGCAATACCGATACGCTGATTCGCTATTCAGACTGGAACCTGACGTTGGTCAGGCATAACCTGAAAGCCGGTAAAAGCCTGCCCGCATTTCGTTGGATAAACGAATCCGAAGTTCGCTTTATCCAGAATTCGCGGATGTTCCTGTACAATCCGGCGGCTGATAAGCTGTCGGAGATCAATAAGTATCCTGAAGATGCTAAAAATACTGATGTTGCCGGCCTGACCAACCATGTGGCTTACACCCTGGGCAACAATCTTTTCATAGCCGATCAGGGAGAGCAAATTGCTGTTTCGGATGAACCGGATCCTGCCATACTTTATGGCTCTGAAAGGGTACACCGAAATGAATTTGGTATTTCAAAAGGAACGTTTTGGAGCCCGGATGGAAAATCGCTTGCTTTTTACCGTATGGACGAACGGCAGGTAACCGACTATCCCCTTGTAGATATTACAACCCGTCCTGCATCCATAAAAAACACGAAATATCCCATGGCCGGAATGACTATTCATCAGGTACAAATTGGAGTATTCCATACCGAAACCGGCAAAACCACTTACCTTCAGACTGACCTTGACGAAGAACATTACCTGACCAATGTTACCTGGTCGCCTGACAGTAAAATAATCTATATTGCTATTCTGAACAGGGACCAAAATCACCTTTGGCTCAATTGTTACGATGCCCATACCGGGCTATTCAAGAGCACCCTGTTCGAAGAAACCAATCCCCGTTACGTAGAACCTGAAAATGGTCCCTGGTTTGTTCCAGAATTACCAAACCAATTTATCTGGCAGAGTGAGCGGGATGGCTACAACCATCTATACCTATACAATACCAATGGAAAGCTGATTCGTCAAATTACCAAAGGAGCCTGGACTGTCATTCAGATTACTGGTTACAACCCGGCCACAAAGGAACTCATATTTACAGCTACCAAAGACAGCCCATTGGAAATCAATATTTATACAACAGATATTCAGACCGGATCAATCCGCCGCATTAACAAGGAATACGGAGTTCATACAGCCACTGCCGATCCTGATGGCCGGTTCGTTCTTGATTCATACTCCAATCCTGTAACTCCGAGAAATATTAATATCTATTCGCTGAATGGGAAAAACAGCCGTTTGGTTCATGAAAGCCCCAACCCTTTATCGGAATATAAACTGGGTGACACCAAAATTGTCGAACTAAAATCTGAAGACAATATCCAGCTATACGGTCGCATGATTACACCTCCCAATTTCGACCCCAAAAAAAAATATCCGGTAATCATATATGTTTATGGTGGCCCGCACAGCCAGTTAATCAATCAATCATGGCTGAACGGAGCCAGCATTTACATGAATTATCTGGCACAGAAAGACTACATCGTGTTTACTCTCGACAACCGTGGGACTACCAACAGAGGATTTGAATTTGAAAGCATTATCCATCGAAATCTTGGTCATTACGAAGTAGCAGATCAGATGCAAGGTGTTAAATATATAAAGTCCCTCCCTTTTGTTGATTCTGCCAGAATAGGCATTGATGGATGGAGTTACGGTGGTTTTATGTCGATAAACATGTTGCTCGAAAATCCCGGGGGGTTTAAAGCTGCTGTGGCAGGAGGCCCTGTTTGCGACTGGAAATATTACGAAGCGATGTATGGTGAACGCTATATGGATACGCCAGCGCAAAATCCGGAAGGCTACAAACAATCAAGCCTGATCGAAAAAGCCGGCTCCCTGAACGACAAACTTCTTATCATCCACTGCACCACCGATCCGGTCGTCGTATGGCAACACAGCATCGACTTTGTGCAAAAGTGTATTGAACATGGTAAACTGATCGAATATTTTTTATACCCTGGTCATGAGCATAATGTAAGGGGAAAGGACCGTTCCCATCTGGTCAGTAAAATTGAAGATTTTTTCCGCCGTAATCTTTAACAAAAAAGCGCAACCTGACCGGCAGGGGCGCTTCACTGAGCCACTCATGGGACTCGAACCCACGACCCGCGCATTACGAATGCGCTGCTCTACCGACTGAGCTAAAGTGGCATTGGCACTGCAAAATTAGTAAAACCATGAATATGCCCCAAATTAAACCAACCCGGCCTGCCGGCTGATTACGAGCATACGCTCAATCGGTTTCAAAGCACGCTTGGCAAGTTCTTCTTCCACAATTATTTCAGGCTCCCCGGTGAGCATGCATTGGTACAATTTCTCGAGGGTATTCATTTTCATGTATCTGCAATCATTGCAAGAACAGGTTTCGTCGGATGGTGCGACCAGAAATGTTTTTTCCGGGCATTGCTTCTTCATCTGATGTACAATTCCCGTTTCGGATGCGATAATAAACATTCTGGCACTGCTTTCCTTCACAAACCGGATCATGCCATTGGTAGAACCGATATAATCCGCAACTTCCAGAACAGCCCGGTTGCATTCGGGATGAGCCACCAGGATGGCTTCCGGATACTTAATCTTCATTTTTAGAAGTATACCCGCCGTAAGCAAATCATGAACATGACAAACACCATTCCATAAAACCATTGACCGGCCGGTCAATCCATTTATATAAGCACCCAGATTTTTATCGGGTGCAAATACTATTTTTTTATCCTCCGGCAATGAGTTTATAATCTGTACAGCATTGCCCGACGTACAGATAATATCCGACATGGCCTTTATTCTTGCACTGCTGTTGATATAGGTTACAACCATATGATCCGGATAATTCTCCAAAAAACTGCCAAAAAGATCATCCGGGCATGATTCTGCCAAAGAACATCCGGCTGCAGCGTCCGGAAGAAGAACTTTCTTTGCCGGATTGAGTATTTTTGCCGTTTCAGCCATGAAATGAACACCGCAAAACACAATCACATCCGATTGCACTTCTTTTGCTCTTTGCGATAATGCAAGACTGTCGCCAATATAATCGGCGATGTCCTGTATTTCGGGAATCTGATAATAATGCGCGAGTATGGTGGCATTAAGATCCGACTTCAATTGAATGATTTTATTTATGAGTTTTGTTTTTTCCATTAATAAAATATATAATAGTTATTAATATAAATATAATAGGGTGTTGAAATGGCTCATAAGTTTATGAGAGAAAAATTGACTTTTTAGAAATACACAGTTTATCAACAAGTTTTTATTCTATTGTTTAGTATAATTAGCTGTAATTCTCCGAAATAAGTAATTTTATTAACAGATGTTGGTAAGTATGTAGTTGAAAAATTTGAGTACAAAATTAGCTGGAAGCTGTTAATAATGCAGGAAATAAGTTCTGATAAGTTGCACTTTTATCAACAGCATGCTATGAATACCCTGAGAGTAAGACGAATTGTTTAAGAGATATTAAAAGATAATAAACTTACCAACAGAAGACCTGTTAATAAGATTTTTATTGATTATCAATTGCTTATAAATATACTTTACATGTTTCATTTTTGATATTGTTCATTTTAAGGATGCTTGGTGGCAGACAAAGGGGCTTTGCTTTACCTTTGTTCTCATAAATTATTAACAAAATGTCGGGAACGCAGATATTGGCAATCGGTAGCGACCATGCCGGATATAATTTGAAGCAGACCCTGATTCAGGAACTGCAGCCTTTGGGTTATGAAATGCTTGATTTTGGTTGTCATTCAATTCAAAGCGTTGATTATCCGGATATCATTCATCCTCTTGCAAGGGCGATAAATGAGGGAAAGATCGACAGGGGAATTGTAATATGCGGCTCGGGTATAGGGGTGAGTATTGTAGCCAATAAATATCCCAATGTAAGAGCGGCTTTATGCCATGATGAAGAGGCTTCCCGATTGTCGAGGCTCCACAACGATGCCAATGTCATTGCCCTCGGAGCTCGTTTCATGACAGAAGACAAAGCACTTACGCTTGTCAGGGTTTTTTTGAAAACAGCATTTGAGGGGGGCAGGCATTCAATTCGTGTAAACAAAATATCCCCGGTCCGGGAATAACTCTCACTGCTATGGAAGCCAGCCAAATACAATTCAACAACGAAAGTGCAAAAATTGCCTTTAATACGGAACATCGCAAAAGGATTCTGTATAATATCGGAAAGTATGACCATGCAGCAAAAGAAGGCCGGACTTTCTTTTCGAATCTGGACCTTGCACGAAGCCGGGCAGGTTTTTATAAATATAAATCAATCAACGAATTAGAGAAGTATCTGATTGAATTTGAATCTCGCTTTACATCCCGGGGCGGTAAGGTTTATTGGGCTGTTGATGCGCAGGATGCGGTCCGTTTTATTCTTAAACTGTTGAAAAAGTATTCTGTTAAGCAGGTGGTAAAATCAAAATCGATGACTTCGGAAGAAATCGAACTTAACAGGGAATTGGAATCTCATAACATTACGCCTGTCGAAACAGATCTTGGTGAGTTCATCGTTCAGCTGGCCGGTCAGAAGCCTTATCACATTGTTACGCCCGCCATGCATATGTCGGCAGCAGATGTTGCTCAACTGTTTGAAGAGAAGTTTGGTCTTGGCCAAGAGCGTACACCCCATGAAATTACGGCATTTGTAAGACAGCATTTAAGGGAAAAATTCATGGCAGCCGGAGCGGGAATAACCGGGGCAAATTTTTTGATTGCAGATACGGGTTCAGTGGCGATTACTGAAAATGAAGGCAATGGACTGCTTAGCACCGCTATGCCGGATTTGCATATTGTAATTGCCGGTATCGAAAAAATTGTGCCTTCGATTGATCAGTTAGACCTTTTTTGGCCTTTACTGGCAACTCATGGCACCGGACAATATCTTACAGCCTATAATTCTCTGCTGTCAGGCCCGGGGGGAGAAAACGAAACGGACGGGCCTGAAGAGATGTATGTGATTTTATTGGATAATGGGCGAACTCAGTTACTGGCCAAAGAAAAACAACGTCGTGCGCTGAGTTGTATCCGCTGCGGAGCCTGCCTCAATGCCTGTCCGGTTTACCGGAATATTGGCGGGCATACGTATGGCACCACTTACACCGGCCCTATCGGTGCGGTGATCGCACCTCATATGAAAAACCTGCGCGACTTGAACCATCTCAGTTTCGCCTCATCATTATGTGGAAAATGTACGGAGGTGTGTCCTGTAAAAATTCCGCTTCATGAGCTTTTACTATTCAATCGCAAAGATGCTGTTGAAAAAGGGATGGTACAATCGGGCTGGAAGTATGCCATGTTTATCAGTAAACAGGCCTTTCTGAACCGGTGGATGATGGATAAGGGAAGAAAAGGCCTTAAACGCTATCTGCTACAGAAATTTTTAAAAAAGCAATGGGGCCCGCGGCGCAGATTACCCGAATTAGCCAATCAGAGTTTCCGAAAACAATGGATGGACAATCATGGAAATGTTGGTCAATAGGAAGTGAGCCGCTTGTCTGAGCAAAAACAGCCTTTGGGTGTTATATCTTTGAATGTTTCGAATTTTTCTGATAAGATAACCCTTAACCGGGATTGACTTCAGGGATAATCGGAAGCGACGTTTCGTTTTTGTAATGAATGAGAACATTAAAGACAAAGCCCCGCGACAAAATAAATAAATGAAAAATGTTATAAATATACTTTGGCTGTCTATTTTTATCGTTAATACAGTAGTTGCACAAAAGCAAAAACACAGATTACTGAGGCAAACCGATACTGCCATACTGTACCAGATATCAGTGGGGTTTAGGATCAGTTCCCTGCAATTGCGCGAAAGGGGTGAAAAAATCTATAAACAGCCCCATCGATATATTGGGGCCGATGGCACAGTAAACGAATTGCAGGGGATAGGAGAAGATGGCGAACTGTGGATTTACGGCACATCAAATCTGAATGCGGCCAAAACAGTCTCGACGGATAAAGTATGGCCGGGAGGAGCGGATGGCCTGAGCCTGACCGGCGAAGACCTCACCATAGCCATATGGGATGGGGGAAAGGTTCTCAATACGCATCAGGAATTTACAGGACGTGCGGTACAGAAGGATGGCGCAACGGCATTCAGCACCCATGCCACCCATGTTTCGGGTACAATGATCGCGGCCGGCATCGACCCATTGGCCAAAGGCATGGCTTTCGGATCGTTTCTGGATGCATACGACTGGAATATAGATGTTGCCGAAATGGCACAGGCCGCAGCCGATGGCCTGATATTGTCGAATCATAGCTATAAACATCTTGCCGGATGGGATGGGGTCAAATGGTACGGCGATACCACCATTAACCGTTTTGAGGACTATAAATTTGGCTTTTATGATGCCGTGGCACGTCAATTCGACCTGATTTGCAATGCAGCTCCATACTATTTGCCGGTGATTGCAGCCAGTAACGACAGAAACCAAACATCTGCCACCGGAAAAGGCTACGTTTGGAATGGAAGTTCCTGGGTATACAGCAGCACGGTACGCCCGCCAGACGGCCCCTGGGATTGTATCCCGACATTTTGTGGGGCAAAAAATGCCCTGACGATTGGTAATGTGCAGGACCTCCCAACCGGATATACAAGCCCTGCAGGGGTGGTATTGGTGGGATCAAGCAGCTGTGGACCTACCGACGATGGACGCATTAAACCGGATTTAGTGGCCAATGGACAATCCGTTTATTCAACCGTGTCGACGGGCAACACAAATTACGGGAGTTTATCCGGTACTTCGATGTCGAGCCCCAACACCACAGGTTCCCTGGCATTGTTGCAGCAATTGGGTTTTGATACCCTCGGGTTCTACCTCAAATCTTCAACCCTAAAAGCCATTGTTATTGCAACTGCCGACGAAGCCGGAACTGCAGCCGGCCCGGATTTTATGTTCGGATGGGGCCTGCTGAATACGAGTAAAGCGGCAAGCCTGCTGTGCCGTAACGAGCAAACCGCATTCATTAAAGAGCTCAATATCACCGAAGGACAGGTCTTTTCACTGCCGGTTTATTCTGATGGGCTATCGCCCCTGTCAGTTACAATCGCCTGGAATGACCCGGCCGGGGTTTCGCCCCCAAAATCATTGAACCCTGGCGACCTGATGCTGAGAAATGATTTAGATGTAAGGGTAATAAGCAGTAGTGATACAACCTACCCATATGTGTTAAACCCTGCAAATCCGGCAGGAACCGCCTCTACAGGAGATAATTTTAGGGATAATGTTGAAAAAGTATTTATGAATGCACCCCCAGCCGGGGTCTATACCATTGTGGTTTACCATAAAAACGATTTGTATGGGGGCTTTCAGGATTTCGGGTTGGTTGTGGATGGGATACAAAACCTGGCACCTGGCCATTTTCTTGTGCAGGCGGTATCGGGGCAACAGATAAACCTCGGTTGGCAGTTAATTGATGATAAACCTGTTGTGCTGGCGTATGCCACGAATGGGGTCTTCGGACAACCCACCAACGGACAATCCTATCAGACAGGAGATACAATTTCAGGCGGGGGCATTGTTTTATATACCGGAATTGCAGATAGTTATCAACATACCGGTCTGGAACCGGCAACGATTTACCATTATCGCATCTGGTCGGCATTAAACGGGAATCCGGATTATTCCGAACCAAACACAGGACAGGCACTGACGTTTTGTGAACCGGCCGAATTACCACTTGCCGGATATTTCGACGAAGCTGTTGCCCCGGTGTGCTGGCGAGCCATGCGTGAGGGAAATCCCCAGGGATGGATGTTGAGTGCAACCAGCCATGCGGGAGGAAATGCTTATGAATGGTACCATAGCTGGGAGGATTTGTATAACAATTATACTTATGGAGCCCCAACTGCGACATCGAGACTGGTTCTGCCGATGGTGAATACAATCGGGAAAAATCAGATAACCCTGAGGTTCCGGCACAAATTTGCCGATTCGTATGGGTACGGACTAGGAACGGTTACGGCCAAAATACAGAGCAGTACCGACGGAACAAACTGGACCGATGAAGGCTGGAGCTATACAAGCCGTAATGGCGATCTTGGTCCGGAATATCGTGCCGTTACCATTCAGAATAACCTTAATGCGCCCGAAACCTATGTGGCTTTTACCCTTTCAGGTGATTTTTATGATTTCTGGTATTGGGCCATCGACGAAATCGAATTATATGAAGGCCCTTCCGGGCTTTGGACCGGGGATGTATCTGATGATTGGGATGATACGGCCAACTGGTCTGATGTCACTTTACCCGACAGTATTACCCCGGTTATAATTCCGGTAGCAAGCCCGAATTTCCCGGTTATAAGAAATGAAGTTACAAGCCCGGTATTCATTTCATCCCTTGTCATAGACACGGGGGCTACATTGATGGTTGATACGTTTGCGGCATTGACCGTAAACGGGGTTGTTAAAAATTATTCCGGCGCGGGAGGCCTGCTTTTAAAAAGTGGCTCATCATTTATTAATTCTACCGCAGGGGTTCAGGCAACAGTACAACAACTAATAGGTGGTGGTGAGGATTATCACCATATATCATCTCCCGTGCTGAAACCAACGGCTATCAGTGTATTGCCCCCATGGGCCTTTCTGCGTCGGTTCGATGAAACACAGGCAAGTATACAATGGCAGAATCTTACCGGCAGTGATACACTTTACCCGATGATCGGCTACACCACCTATTTACCCGAAGGAGATGTGCTGGCTGCGTTTGTCGGCGAATTGAATGCAGGTACGATACAGGTGTCGGGTCTGACCCATTCGGCGAATTCCACCACACAGTATGACGGATTTAATCTGATTGGGAATCCTTATCCTTCGGTTGTTGACTGGGAATCGGAAGGGATTGTGCTTGACAATACGGATGTCACGACTTACTTCTGGGACAATTCCCTTAATGGCGGTGCGGGTGGCTATGCCACCTATACAAAAGGAGTTGGGGGAACCAATGGCGCAACCCGTTACATTGCCCCGACACAGGGATTTTTTGTTAAAGTCAGCAATCCGCTTCAGTCGGGTTCGGTTACAATCGGCCAGTCCGCCCGTACACATCAGCCTGCCTCGTTTTATAAACATCCAGAAAAGAACACATTAAAGATAAAAATAGCAGGCGTAAGTTTTGAAGAGGAGCTGCTGGTGGCTATCCGTGAATCTGGGCCACAGGCTACAGCGATGAAGCCAATCCGGGCAGGTACCCCTGCCATGTATTTCGTCAGAGAAGACGGGCAGCCCTTTTCGGTGTACTGCATGAAACCGGACCAGAAATCCATCAGCCTGGCGGTTTGTATTCAGGCAATCGAACAAGATTCCCTGAAGATTACCGTTAATGGAATGGATGCGTTCGAACCCCGAAAGATTTTTCTTGAAGATTTATCTGCCGGCCGACGGGTAAACCTTCGCGAAGAGCCGGAATATATATTTAATGTGGACCCGGCAGAAAAAGTCAGGCGATTTGTTTTATGGCTGGGCCCGGTGAATTAGATGGAATCGGGATCGTAACGCCAAATTTTGAATGATAAACAAGCGGTTATATATCAGTTTATTGATTTTCTGGGTCATGGCTGCGGCCAATACCCAGCCGCTTCCCCTTAGCTATTTTGCACGCGAAAAGGTATATGGCAGCTACGATGAAGCTTTTGAAGACTCGTGGAATGTGGTGATATTGGATCTGGCTCATCAGAGCCTGACATTCAATGCCGAGAGGGTAAGCCGACTCGAAAATTTACGTGTGCTCAACCTGGCCGGTAACCCGGGTCTTGATATGGAAGAGGCGTTTACAAAAAAATACTTCGGAGGCTTGTCTGATATCCAGATACTTGATTTGCAGGAAAATAACCTGAAGAGCGTACCCACCGGGATCAACAGATTTGGAAACCTGACCATTTTGTATGCCGGGAAAAATCAATTAAGTGAAATACCGCCATTTTTTTGCAGCTTAAAATACTTGGAAGTAATTTCGTTTCATCACAACCGGCTGCGCGAAATTCCGGAATGCCTGAGTAAGCTCGATAGCCTGCATACATTAGACCTTAGCGGGAATACACAAATGGAGACGGAGGTTTTATTCAGCCGGCTGAACTCCCTGCCCAATCTGAAAAGGCTCTACCTGAGCAGCTGTGGATTTACGATGCTTCCACTTGAGATAAACAATTTACAGGCCATTGAATTACTGAATCTTTCGAAAAACAAGCTTAACAAACCGCCACAGTATTTATTCCACCTCAGCAGTTTGCGGGAATTGAATCTTTCGGGTAATGGGATAGCGGAATTACCGGATGACTTGGTCCATCTGACCCGATTAGAGGTTCTGGTGCTGACCGACAATAATCTTCAAAACCTTCCCCCAGCAATTGGCGCATTGGAAAAGTTGATATATCTCGATTTATCAGGTAACCGCCTGCAATATCTTCCTGATTCCCTCTTTAGGCTCAAAGGCCTGAAAGAGCTTAACCTGTCGAAAAATCAACTTGAAAAAATACCGGCGGCAATAACCGACCTGTCGGAATTGCAGGTATTGGACCTTTCGGGGAATAAGCTTAAGGCATTACCATATGAACTTGAATATTGCCGTGCACTCAGGATACTGAATTTAAGCGGAAATCCCATTGCACCCGACCAGAAAAAACTATTAAAAGAGAAATACCCACAGATTAAAATCAATTTTTAATCAAATGATTATCAATGAGTAAAAGAATTGCCGAATTGTTGGTAAATTCGCAGTATGCAGAATACATGAATTTTTAAAAACATGAAAAAGGCAATAATATTTTTTACTATGCTGTCATTGAACGCGTTTTCGCAGGTTGACCAGATTTACCAAACCCCGCCGCCTGAAATATTGTCGTTGGTCGATATTAACCCACAACCCCTTGTGCGGATTGACTATGCGAACAGATATATGGTATTGTTGGAACGAAGTGCATTTAAAACCCTGGATGAGCTCGCAGCCGACGAAATCAGGCTGGCCGGTTTACGCATCAATCCAGAAACGAATTCACAGGGAAGAAAAAATTTCTTTTACGGTATCCGGGTCAAAAACCTTGAAACCGGGGCAGAGCTCCCGATAGAGGGACTCCCAGACATTATAAGGCTTGCCGATTTTTCATTTTCACCGGATGGGAATAAAATTGTATTTACACATACCCATGATGGGAATGTTCAGCTTTGGCTGGTCGACCTGTCTGCCGGGAAAGCAAAAAAGTTGTTTGGCCAAAGGCTCAATGGCAGCCTGGGGATGCCATATCTGTGGTGCCCCGCCTCAGATGCCCTGCTGGTAACCGTGGTGCCCGAAGGCCGCGGGACGGCTCCCAACCGGAAACCTCTTCCGAAGGGCCCGGTTGTGCAGGAATCGACGGGGAAAAAGGTCCCGGTAAGAACCTGGCAGGATATGCTGAAGAATCCTTACGATGAGTATTTGTTTGAATATTATTCCACGTCAACCGTTTTACGAATTGACGTTGAAGGGAACCGATTTCCGTTTTTGGCACCGGCCATTTATTCGGGATTGGAATACAGTCCCGACGGGCAATATATTTTGGTTGAGACCATTCAAAAACCATTTTCCTACAGGGTTCCTTACTACCGGTTCGCCCAAATGACGGCCATTCATAGCCATACGGGAGAGTTTTTGTATGAATTTTATAATCGGCCGGCCATCGAAGATGTCTCACCATCTTTTGATGCCTGCGAAGCAGGCCGCCGGCAAATTAGCTGGAGGAACGACCAGCCTCATACCCTGTATTGGGTAGAGGCGGCTGACGGGGGTGATCCTAACCGCGAAGCAGAAATCAGAGATATTGTATACCAGCAGCAGGTAGGGATTGATTCGCCGGTGAAACAACTCGTAACAACTCAATTGAGGTTTTCCGGAATTACCTGGGGAAATGATGAATTGGCCATTGTGCATGAGTATTGGTATAAATCCAGGAGAATTCTGACGAGTCTTTTCAATCCGAACCGGCCGGAGGCGCCCAAAGACCTTATTTTTGACCGTTCTTCGGAAGATTTGTATGCAGATCCGGGAGATTTCCTGACCAGGCGGAATGAGTTCAATTGTCAGATTTTATGGCACGACACCAGGGACGGAAAGCTATATCTCGAAGGTGAGGGCTTTTCATCCGAAGGAAACAGGCCTTTTCTGGATGCTTTTGATATCAAAAACAAAAAGACAAATAGAATTTGGCAGGCAGAGGGCAAAGCCGACTATGAGGCAATTATACGGGTAATAGATCCCGGAAAAGCAAGAATGATTACTTCGATTGAAAGTAAGTTTTCTAATCCGAATTTACGCCTGAGAGCGGGAAAAAAAGTCAGCCCGCTGACGGATTTTCAAAATCCTTATGCTGATTTTGGAGAAAAGGTTTTGTCGAGAAAAGTTTTTTATAAACGCAGCGATGGGGTGGATCTTTCAGCCACCTTATACACTCCGGCCGGTTTTAAGGAAGGCGGAAACGAAAAGTTACCATTGCTGATGTGGGCATATCCACGCGAATACAAAGATGCCGGACAGGCCGGGCAGGTGAAGGACTCGCCACACCGTTTCGTCAGATTGCACTACGGATCGCCTGTATTTTGGGCATTGCGGGGTTTCGCGGTTCTCGACGAAACCAGTTTTCCAATCGTCGGAGAAAAGGAACAGCAGCCAAATGATACTTTTATGGAGCAGTTGGTTGACAATGCCAGGGCGGCAATTGAGTATCTGGCCTCAACGGGCATTGCTGATTCGCGACGGGTGGCTGTCGGGGGGCATTCCTATGGGGCTTTTATGGTAGCAAATCTGCTGGCACATAGTGATTTGTTTGCAGCAGGGATTGCCCGGAGCGGAGCTTACAACCGGACACTGACGCCCTTTGGTTTCCAATCGGAGGAGCGCACTTTTTGGGAAGCACCGGAGGTTTATCTGAAAATGTCGCCTTTTGTACACGCCGACCAAATCAAAGCCCCGGTTTTACTTATACATGGTGACGCTGATAATAATTCCGGGACGTTTACCATGCAAACCGAAAGATTGTTTGCGGCCCTCAACGGATTGGGGAAAAATGCCCGAATGGTATTATTACCTTACGAAAGTCATGGATATTCAGCCCGTGAGAATGTACTTCATATGCTCTGGGAGACAGATGAATGGCTGCGAAAGTATGTAAAGGAAGCTGTAAACGGCAATATAGATTAATGTAAACAGGATTACCTTCAGCCCTTGTAATAGACGGCTTTATTCTGATGCTTGGTTAAGTACGTGGAACCAATGTCGGATAAGGGATTCCATTTCTGGAACCATTGGGATATTCCGTCTGGCCATCACGATTTTTGCCGTTTCGATGGCCTTGTCAATCTGATAGGTAGCCAGCCCGTCGGCACCGCCCCATGAAAAATCGGGTATGAATTTTGGTGGAAAGCCGCTACCGTAAATGTTGCTCATTATCCCGCCAACCGTACCGGTATTGAGCATCGTATTAATCCCAGTTTTGGCATGGTCGCCAAGGATGAGACCCATGAACTGCATACCGGTATCTGTTTCGATACCATTGGCATAGGATTTTACATTTCCATAGTTGTTTTTAAGATCGGAGTTATTGGTATCCGCACCCAGGTTAACCCACTGCCCCAGGTAGGCATGTCCGAGGAAACCGTCATGCTGTTTGTTGCTGAACGAGTGAAAAATGCTTCCTTCTATCTCTCCGCCAATTTTGCAAACCGGGCCCGCAGAGGTGCCGCCATAGATCTTTGAGCCGGCTTTAACCAGACAGTTTGCTCCGATATATACCGGGCCCTGTATGAAGGTATTGGGGAAAACGGTTACGCCTTCGTCAATAAAAACCGGACCGTTTTCGGCAGAAATGACAACCCCAGGAAATATCCGGGCACCACGTGCAATGTATATTTTATTGCTTTCCAGCAGATAGGCACCTTCTTCAAGGAGACCATCGCAGAACCCCGCACCCGGGCTGATTCGGAAATCTGCTTCAATCTGGCTTCCGTTTATTGAAATAAGTTCCCAGGGGTAATGTACCATGAGGGGGCCCGGGCTTTCATAATGAAGTTGTTTAAACCCGCGGCAGCCCTCAAATGAAGGCAGCCCCTCCGAATCATACCGCAACAGCCCAACTGAGCCGGGTTTTATCCTGACGGCGGCGATCTCGTTTTTGATATATACTATTGTATTATCCTGTAAATCAGAAATAAAATTAAAAAAGGAATGATTGGACAGCAAGCGGCCGTTAACCAGCAGATAATCATCCGGCACCGGATTGTTGACCGGGATGTCAGGATATTGGGCGGCTATAAGAGGTTGGATGATATCCCTGACAAAGAACGACGTACTGAGGTGGGGAAATCGTATTTGTGTCTTTTCCCGGAGAAGAAAAATTCCGGACCTCAGGTCGAATACCGGGCGCAATCTGACCAGAGGCTGAAAATTATGGCAGAAACTGTCTTCGAAGAAACCAATTCGCATGTGATGGATGATTACGGATTTATGGCAAAAGTACAATCTTGGGGTTTAAATTTGTTATACAAAAGCCAAAGATTGGGTAATCGTTGTTTGAACGGATCATCGAAAAGCCGGGAATCATGATTCGTGGAAGGGCAGTGGCCGGGCAAATCCTTTTTCCTAATTTTGCCTTTCATAGCCCATATAATTCAATCACCACAATATATTGTCATGAACGAAAACACAAACCTGCACCCCAATCCCCTGGTGCAATACCTGAACAAACCCAGCCGTGATTTTACGAAGGCAGATATTATCCGTTATATTGAGGATAACAACATCAGTATGGTGAACTTCCGCTATGTTGGAGGCGATGGCCGGTTAAAAACCCTCAATTTTGTAATTAACGGTATACAGCATCTGGATACAATTTTATCAGCCGGCGAACGCGTCGATGGCAGCAGCCTGTTTCGTCATATTGAAGCCGGGGCTAGTGATTTATATGTCATTCCACGTTACCGTACAGCATTTTTAAACCCTTTTTCAGAGACACCAACGCTTGATATTCTCTGTTCCTATTATACAAAGGAAGGAACCCCCCTCGAAAGTGCGCCTGAATACATTCTCGAAAAATCGCATCGGGTCTTGAAGGAAAGAACCGGCTATTCGTTTGAGGCCATGGGCGAATTGGAATATTATCTTATCCGCCCCAGGTCAGAATTATTTCATCCCGACGACCAGCGGGGATATCATGAATCAACGCCTTTCTGCAAAGGGGCAGCCCTCAGGCGGCTTGCCATGTTGTATATTGCCCAGGCAGGCGGCTACATTAAGTACGGGCATTCAGAAGTTGGCAATTTTACAGTCGGCGACTGGGAATATGAGCAGAACGAAATCGAGTTTATGCCTGTTGCCCTTGAAGATGCAGCCGACCAGCTTGTGGTGGCTAAATGGATATTGCGAAATCTGGCACACCGTCATAACATGAACCTGACATTTGCCCCCAAGATAACAGTAGGGAAAGCCGGCAGTGGTATGCATGTGCACACCCGTCTGATGAAAAACGGCAGGAATATGATGATAGAGGACGGCCGGTTGAGTGATGCCGCCAAAAAAGCCATTGCCGGGTATCTCGATCTGGCACCTTCTCTAACAGCATTTGGAAATTTAAACCCTACGTCTTATTTCAGGTTGGTTCCCCATCAGGAAGCCCCCACAAATATATGCTGGGGCGACCGCAACCGTTCGGTTTTGGTAAGAGTTCCGCTGGGATGGCTCGGAAAAGCAAATATGGCTAAAGATGTTAATCCGTTGGAACCGGATACCGAATATGATTTTTCCCAAAAGCAAACCGTCGAGTTCAGGGCGCCGGATGGCTCGGCGGATGTATATATGTTGCTGGCCGGCCTCGTAGTGGCCGCGCGTCATGGCCTCGAAATGGAAGGGGCTTTGGCGCTTGCCGCAAAATCGTATGTGGATGTTAATATATTCCACGAAGAACATAAAGAAAAGGTAAAATCCCTGAAACAATTGCCCCTGTCGTGTTGGGATTCGGCCATACAGCTCGAAGCACAGGCCGAAATTTATAAGCAGTATGGGGTGTTTCCGCAAAGCGTGATAGATGGCTTTACACGCCGGCTTAAATCGTTTAATGACCAAAGCCTGAGGCAGGAAATCGGAGACAACAAGGAAGCGATACTTGGGCTGGTTGATCAGTATTTTCATTGCGGATAGACGCAAAGCGAACGGGTAGCGCGAATCACTGAGAATGCACTTTCTGGGGTTTTCCGGCAGTTAGAAAAATTTTTATCGGGCTGAAGTATATACCCGTCATTTGTTTTTGCCCGCGCAGATTATTACCTTTATCAACCAAATTAAAAAACACATCAGATGAAACACGAATTACCCCCGCTTCCCTGGGCTATAGACGCCCTGCAGCCATTTATTTCAAAGCAGACAATTGAATTCCACTACGGAAAGCACCACCAGGCGTATGTTAACAACCTGAACAACCTGATCCCCGGAACAGAGTTTGAAGCCCTGGACCTGGAAGAGATTGTTTTGAAATCGAAAGGCGGTATTTTCAACAATGCAGCGCAGGTATGGAACCATACCTTTTACTGGCATTGTCTGAAGCCGAATGGCGGCGGAGAACCCAAAGGCAAATTGGCTGATGCGATTGTTGGGGATTTCGCTTCTTTTCAGGCGTTTAAGGAAAAATTCAGTCTTGCCGCAGCTACCTTGTTTGGGTCGGGTTGGGCCTGGCTTGTAAATAACAAAGAAGGCCATCTTGAGATTATACAGGAAGGTAATGCAGGCGTCCCAATCACTAGCGGAAAAACGCCCCTTCTTACCTGCGATGTATGGGAACATGCGTATTATCTCGACAAGCAAAATCGTCGCCCGGATTATATTTCGGATTTCTGGAAGTTGGTTGACTGGGATGCTGTGGCAGCCCGGTTTTGAAAATCGCGCCAGGGCTATGCGTCAGTTAATCAACCCCGGGAGGTCAAATCCGGGATACTTATGTTATGGTTGTAGCACCCACAATGCACGGGGCCTGAAGATGGAGTTCTGGGAAGACAATGAGGATATTGTGGCCTTTTGGATTCCCGGGGCGGATTTTCAGAGCTACGAAAATATTCTGCACGGAGGGGTACAAATGGCCCTTCTCGACGAGACGGCCTGTTGGGTTATGATGGTAAAAGCCGGAACCTATGGATACACCAAACGGATGGAATTTGAATTCTGCAGGCACGTATTTATAAACCGTGGTCAGATTCAGATTCGTGGCTGCCTCGTCCGGATAGAGGAGGGGGTGGCATACATGGATCTGACGCTTTCGGATAGTGAGGGGGAAGTGCGTACACGCGCGAAAGCAGAGTATTTTATTGTCCCGGCAAACATTGCGGCAAAACGGATGAATTATCCCGGTCAGGCGTGTTTTTATAAGGAATAACGCAGACAGGAAGCGAAATGGTTACTCTACGGTAACAGATTTTGCCAGGTTACGCGGCTGGTCAACATTTGCACCCCTGAGGACGGCAATGTAATAGGCCATGAGCTGAAGTGGAATTGTGGCAAGAATCGGAACCAGCATTTCTTCTGTTTCGGGAATTTCGATATAAAAATCCGACAGGTTCTTAACCGTTGTGTCACCTTCGGTAATGATGGAAATAATCCGGCCATGCCGCGCTTTTACCTCCTGGACGTTTGAAACAACTTTATCATAAGTACCCCGGTTGGTGGCAATCACCACAACGGGCATTTCCTGGTCGATGAGCGCGATAGGGCCATGTTTCATTTCTGCAGCCGGGTAGCCCTCGGCATGAATATAGGAAATTTCTTTAAGCTTAAGGGCACCCTCCAGGGCAACCGGGAAATTATAGCCCCGCCCGAGGTATAAAAAGTTTTTCGAATAAGTAAAAATGCGGGAGAAATCTTTAATGCTTTCTGCTTTATGCAGGATTCTGACAACTTTTTCGGGAATGGACTGCAGTTCTTTAAGGATTTCTTTTGCCCTCTGCGGCAGAATGGTCCCCTTTTTTTGCGCAAGCGCTACGGCAATCAGGGTCAGTACGGTTACCTGGGCAGTGAATGCCTTGGTTGATGCAACGCCGATTTCCGGGCCGGCATGGGTAAATGATCCGGCGTCGGTAAAACGGGCAATGGTGCTGCCAACCACATTGCAAATACCATAAATGAAAGCACCCTGTTTGCGGGCCAATTCTATGGCTGCATAGGTGTCTGCGGTTTCGCCTGACTGGCTGATGGCAATGACAATGTCGTCGGGGTAGATGATAGGGTTACGGTATCTGAATTCAGACGCATATTCTACTTCCACCGGAATACGAGCCAGCTCTTCGAGCATGTATTCGCCAACAAGGCCGGCATGCCAGGAGGTTCCGGCAGCTGTAATAATGATGCGTCGGGCCTGCAGAAATTTGTCTAAATGGTCGATAATACCGGCCATCGTGATGGTGGTATTGTCTTCCTGAATGCGGCCACGCATGCAGTCGCGAATGGTAATGGGCTGTTCGAAAATTTCCTTTAGCATGAAGTGATCGTAACCACTTTTTTCTAACTGGCTGATGTCGAGTTCTAATTTTTGTATGACCGGGTTTTTTTCAACATCTTTAATGGTCTTGATTTTGAGTTTCTGTCCTCTTTGCAGGATGGCAATTTCCTCATCGTCCAAATACACGACGTCTTTGGTGTACTCTACAATTGGGGATGCATCCGAAGCCAGAAAGAATTCCTGCTCTCCAATGCCAACCACCAGCGGACTGCCTTTACGTGCAGCAATTAGCGTATTGGGGTCGTCTTTCGACATAACGACGATGGCATAGGCCCCGACAACCTGATTGAGCGCAGCCTGAACTGCTTCGATGACGCTGAGGTCAGAGGAGTTTTTCATGTAATGGATCAGCTGTATCAGTACTTCTGTATCCGTTGCACTATGAAAAGAGTATCCGTTGTGGATGAGGCCTTCGCGCAGTACATTGTAGTTCTCGATGATTCCATTGTGAATCAGGGCCAGATCTTCGTTTTGTGAATAATGCGGGTGAGCATTAACATCGCTGGGTTCCCCGTGGGTGGCCCAGCGGGTATGTGCCATACCGATTGTGCCGTGAAGGTCTTTATCAATAATAAACTTTTCGAGGTCGGCTACTTTTCCTTTGGTTTTGAATACCCGGAGGTTGTCGTTCAAAATAGCAATGCCGGCACTGTCGTACCCCCTGTATTCAAGCCGTTTCAGACCTTTAATCAGAATCGGACTTGCAGACCGGGGGCCAATATAACCAACTATTCCACACATATTGTTAAGATTGTTTTGTTGTCAGTATTCAATGATTAGGGCAACTTCGTATAAATGACCCGAAGTCTTAAACGCTGGTTGTACCGGTTGGGTTCAAATGGTTGGGTGCCGTTAAAAATCAGGCGGTAGCCTCTTACCGACGGACTTGAGGCGATAAGGGTCAGATGTCGGTCTGTATGACGGTTGCCATCGGTGATATCCTGTATATACCGCGTTATCCTGAAGAAATACTCCCCGGTGCTTTTATTGTAAGTCCCCCCGAAATAGTCGTCGCCCTGATATTGTTCGGTCAGGAAGTAAATGTCATTGCTTTTGTCTTCTTCATAGAGAATGAGCTTATCCGGCGGACTGTATTTTCCGTTCTTATCGGCATTACTGATTATCAGGCGGGCTTCATTAATGGCTGCCTTTGTGGTGTTATTCAGGAACGACAGCTCGGGTATCCGCAAATATGTCTTTACGCCGCCCATGGCCTGTAGATACAGGTATTGCTGGCCAAGCAGGGTGTCCTTGTTAATGACCTGTTGTCTGAATACGGGGTCAGCATGGGTATACCCATGATGATTAAAATTGTTAAACCGGGCACAGGCCCCGTTGATAACCAGGCTGAACGATTGGGAAGAACTGTCGCTGTTGCTGTAATAAATCACAAGCTCTGACAGGGTAGCTTCAAGATTAATGTACATGAGCGTGCCTTTTCCGCTGCTAGAAGGCAATTCAGCGGTAAGGTACAGTCCTTTCAGATGTTTTAGAAACTCAGTATTGTTGCTGAGAGCGGCAGTAGGAGCCGTAATGATTTTTTGTATGAATGAAGGGGCACTTTGGTCGAGGCGGAAACGCAAGTGTGGCGCGTACTTAACCGTATCAACCATCACACTGTCGTAAGGTTTTGCAACAAAGGATTTCGTGGCGAGGGGAAAAGCATCAAAGGCCAGGACTTGGTTTGAGTAATAGGTGGAATCGTAGTTAATGCTATCCAGGAGTTCATGAATCCGGATGGTTTGTACCGAAGTAGAGTCGCCATAAGCTCCTTTAAGAGCAATAGTCAGTACAGCGGAGTCAACCACAACATTTGACCCGAAACTGTGACCGGTGAAGGGCAGGCGCAGTTGAGTGTAAATACTGGCGGTTGTGATACCAAAATAGGGATCCCAGTAGCTGCCCAGAATGTTTTGTGAGGTTTCGTCGGTTCGTACCGAATCCTCTAACGTCGACCAGGCTTCGAGCACAATGGTTGTGTCGAGACCGAAGGGCAGACGGTCGCTGGGGGGGATCACATCCGTACCGATGCGGTCGGGTTCTTTTGTACATGCTGCAACAACAGCAGTCAGAATGATTGCCAGGATAAACCTGTAAATGATGGTTTTCAAAGTCAGGTTGGTTTGGGGCCGTTGATACAGGCCGCGGTGAAAAGAATTGCAAAAGTAATCAGGAGACCGTTGTGCCAAGGATTTTGTCAAAAAAATCATTGTGGGCATCGATGTAATTTTCTTCTGACTGTAACGGCAGTACAGGGATTTTTATTTCATCAAGGTAGGCGAGTATTTCGGGGTTCACTTTTTCGCTGGCAATGACTGCACCGTCGGCAAAATCAAGAGCCCCCCTGATTAATCCGTCATAACTGCCTTTTTTATAGTTTTTTAGGTCTTTTTCAGTAATACCCGGAAGCTTGATTTTAGACCCGATATTTTTGGCAAATTTTGCATCAAAGTCGTCATCGTAGAGGGAGACAACAATTTTTGAGTCAGAAAAAACAGGATTGTCTTTAAAAGCGCGTTTCACATACAAGGGAATAATGCTGGCCATCCATCCATGGCAGTTGATGATATCCGGGTTCCAGCCAAGTTTCTTGACGGTTTCGAGCACACCCCTCGAAAAAAAGATGGCTCTTTCATCATTGTCTTTATAAAATTTCCCGGCTTTATCGCAAAATTGAAATTTGCGGAGGAAATAGTCTTCGTTGTCGATAAAGTAAACCTGCATGCGGGCTTGTTGAATTGAAGCCACCTTGATAATCAGGGGGCGGTCGGTGTCGTCGATAATGATGTTCATTCCCGAGAGACGAATCACTTCATGCAATTGGTTCCGGCGTTCATTAATATGGCCGTATTTTGGCATAAAAGTGCGGATTTCTTTTCCTTTTTCCTGAATTCCCTGGGGCAGGTACCTTGTAATGTGTCCCATCGGGGTATCTTTCAGATAGGGGACAATTTCCTGGGAAATGAAGAGTACCCGGGCTTTATTCATTATTCTGTGGTTTTAATGGTACGCATGTATCTGCAAAGTTAGTGAAATTTTTAATTCGCCCAAAATAATGTTGATTATTAGACGAATAACATAACCAATAAATGCCAACAAAGTCTGATCAGGCCCGAAACACATCATGCAGGACATGATGGCTTTTTATTTGGCCAAATCCCGGAAGGTGATAATTATAATAGGCCAGCAGGGCATCTATCATTTGGGTTTTGAGAATTTTTGTTTCAACCGGGGTGTATTCGCCTTTGGCATATAGCTTTAGATGGTTTGATAAAACTTCTGATTGATCCTGATCGAGGTAGTTTAGGTGGGGTGGAGGATACTGCTGGAATCTTCCGGTTTCAAAATCAAAATAACAGTATTCGGCTGAATAATTGTTCAAAGGCAGAAACCCCAGGTACCCGCTCAATCGGATTAAAAACCAAATCGGGAACATCCCGGGGTGGTCCATCAGGCTATCAAGCAGAATAACCGTTGACTCGATAAATGAATACAAGGCCGGGTTGGATTCCTCTTCCCTGATGGCACGATAAAGCACTTCGGTTAAGAATATGGCAATGCCGGTTTTTAAATGGTCGGCCGATAAATCGAAAACCGGATGGTAAAACCTGGCCTCACGAATATATTGGAGACTTTGGCGGGGTTTTTCTTCATAAACGATATCGAGCAGCCCCAATGGCTGAAGATGTGAGGGGCGCAGCACCGATGATTTTTTATGCAGGCCCTTCACCATAAATGATTTCATGCCGCCCTGCCGGGTGTATATTTTTATAACCAGGCTGTGGTCATCGTAACGCAGGTGGTGGAGCATGATTCCTTTGCTGTGAACAATCAATCGGTCCTGAATTTAAGGGGTTCAATCCGGTAAAATTAGGAAAAACCACATCACCCTTTGAATCTGTCGGGTGCTTGCAAAAAAATAGCCGAAGAACAGACAGGGCGGGGTTACAATTACTCGTAGACCAGCGGGGTTGTTTCTCCCCTCAGAACCATTAGCCCATTGATTGCCAGCGCCTCCATTTCGTCTTCACCGGGATAGACAATGATATTACCCAGATGCTCAACCATTTCTTTGATATAGTTGACGAAATAAGCATTGTGTGCGATTCCGCCGGTAAGAATAATGCCATCTACCTGACCTTTCAGGACCGCAGCCATGGCACCGATTTCCTTGCCTACCTGGTAAGCCATGGCATTCTGGATGAGTGTGGCTTTCTTATCCCCTTCGCGGGCAGCAAGTTCCACATCGTAAGCACTGTTGGTGTTCAGGTATGCAACATATCCGCCTTTGCCGGTAATCATTTTCTTGATTTCTTCCAGTGAATGATTTCCTTCGAAGCAAAGCTTGGCCAACTGGCCCACAGGGAGGGTGCCGCTTCGTTCGGGCGAAAACGGGCCTTCTCCGTCAAGCGCATTGTTTACGTCTATCACTTTTCCTTTCTGATGGGCTCCAACAGAAATGCCACCCCCGAGATGGGCTACAATCAGGTTAAGTTCGTCGTATTTTTTATTCAGGGATTTTGCATACGACCTGGCTACGGCTTTCTGGTTCAGGGCATGAAAAATGGAAGCCCTTTCAAACAGCGGGTGGCCGGCAACCCTCGCAACTTCATTTAGTTCATCTACCACAACCGGGTCTGCGATAAAGGCACGCGCCCCCTCTAGTGTTCTGCTGATGTCGGCGGCAATTAACCCCCCCAGGTTGCTGGCGTGCTCGCCCATAATACCAATTTTCAGGTCGGCCTCCATTTTTTCGTTCACCTCATAAACACCTGATGGAATGGGTTTAATCAAACCACCCCGACCCACAATAACACGGATACTGCTGATATCGATTCCGGCGGTTTCGAGTTCTTTCAGAATAATATTCTTTCGGAATGCAAACTGATCTGTAATTTTTGCAAAATCAACCAGTTCTTCGCTGGAGTGTCTCAGGGTTTTCAGAAAGATGTTTTTGGTGCCTTCGTAAACGGCAATTTTTGTGGATGTTGAGCCGGGGTTGATGGCTAAAATGCGCTCTTGCTTCATGTTTTCTGGTTTATGGGAGTTGTTAGGCAGCAGGGTTTGAAAATCAGATGCGGGTCAGTTTTCGGAGGCCATCAGGCATGCAAGGGCCAGACAATAGAACTTGGAG
>Ga0351923_1019_pt1 | contig 29186 bp, 17 predicted proteins | sample BONcelT113001C11_FD_206859 | JGI IMG/M metagenome (GOLD analysis project Ga0351923, IMG submission 206859) | Enriched cells from coal bed in the Powder River Basin, Montana, United States - BONCAT cells T11 rep2 HSBNCT.T11.300.1.C11 ...
CCCTGCCTTGTGATGTAACCCTTACTATAGCCACTCCGCTGTTCATGGTGCGGACTACTGACGGGCTGTTCATCATGCCTTCGCTGCTGAAAATGCGGCTGCCAAGCACATCAAACATCTCTATTTGTGCCTGTTGTCCGTTCAGTTCAGGGATACTGATATACACCTTACGGTCGCGGCTCCAGATGTGGTAGTCGCTTTTGGCCTCAGGCATATCTATTCCGGTAACGCCGAAGAAATGCAGGTTGAACCTGTCGGGGTCGTTGCTCTGGTTATGCACGAAACTGTAGGTTTGCTGTTCCTGCAGGTTAATCATCTCTCCGGTAGTTTTGTCTTCGAGGAAGATGGTTGCTCCTTCTTCAAAGCTATTGAGTTCGGAGAAGCTGAAGACTACCTCACCTTCATACCCACTTTCAAATCCTAATGGCAATACAAAGGATTCCATTGAGAATGGAACTGTGTTGATGCTGAGTTCGCGCATATCCGAAGCAAGTGTGAATAATTGAGGTGCAGCTTCGTTGCCACGCAGTTTGTCCACATCAAGGTTAGCTTCATAGCTCAGGCTGGCATCAGCATGGAACCTCACAATGGCCTCATCGCTGAATCCGTTGGCTTCGGCCCTTACCCTGAGCATCTGGTTGTTGATGGGGGTGTTGAAGAAGGCTTGAGCGTTGTGCAGACGGACACTATTGTTCATGCTGAGCACAGGGCTGGCAGCTGACGACTTCACAAAGAAAGCCTGTCCGGGGGCAATGTAGCGGCTTCCGCCGTTGGTGCCTGCCTGGGTTCCGTAAGCGGCGTAGTTCTGTGCAACAGGGTTCCATATCCATATGGCATCCAGCAGGTTGGTTTTTGTCCATCCTGTGGCAGCGTCCCAGTCAATGGCCGAAGGGTAGGGGTTGGGAACCAGGCTGTATTCATCAATGGCATCGGTGGTTGTTGAGGAAACAAATGCTCCGTTGTTCAGCTGACCAACGAAATTGTAGGTGGTTTCTGTGTTCGGGTAGAAGATCATATAACCCTGGTTGTTGTTCAGGGTGACGTTATCTTGAGTAATCTGGTTCCAGGTTTGCGTGGCCTGGTTGAAGCTGAACAGGTAAGAACCTGAAAACTGGCTGGATTGCACACTGTTGTTCAGCGGGATGGAAACATGGTGGTAGTAGCGCGACAATAAATCGGTGCTTCCGGTGATGTAGCGCTGCATGGTGGCCGGTACATTATCGGTGTTGTGGATGAGGGAGCCGGTGCCGGTGGCATCGCTTTCGATAACCAAACCTGCTGAGCCTGCGCTGTTGGTGAGGGTGCCGGTGATCGTTAGCTTTCCGGTCGTTTCAATAGTAAGGGATTGAGCACCGGCAATCTCTAAGTTTAACAAAGTGGCTGTGGTAGATAGTGTAGTGAAATTACCGAAACTGAATGACCAGGAGGGCCAAGTTTGAGGACCAGTGTTGGTAGTTACCCAATTCGCAGGGTTATTAATCGCAGACTTAAGGAAATTAATTGTACCGCTCGTAGGGCCATTGTAATATCCATTCTCTTGTGTTACAGCATTTGCATTCACATTGTTGGTTAGCCCGGTTGGAATAGCTGATGTATTGGAAGTAGTTGCGTCAGCCTGCCAAACTGCCCAATCCATATTAATGGCTGTAATGAAAACTGGTGAACTTGCAGTTCCTTGATAGGCAATTACCTGGTCTCCATCGCTACTTAATCCGGTTAAACCCGCTGACATAGTTCCACCACCCGTAACAGTTGTTCCTTCGATCTGGATTACAGAGCCAGCCGTGATGCCTCCCAACGGTGCTGTCCATGTGCCGGTGTTCTCGCCTGTTCTCCACGTATTATCTGCTTTCCATCCGTTATCAGTAAAAGTAATTTGCGTGTTTTCGTTGATGCCTACAAAAGTTACAAAGGCAAATCGGTCTGGGTTATCTGTGGCATAGGCGACAAATGAAATGTCACCAGGCTGAAGTACTGTTGTGTTATCAACTTCTGTTGTTGCCGTAGCTTCAGGCACACTGCCATCGGTTTTATAGTTAATGGTCACACCGCTTCCGTTGTAGGGGAATATTTTAAAGAAGTATTGGGTGCTACCGTTCAAACCGGTAAACTGGTACGACCCAACACCACCGGCTACGTTTCTGACCAATGTGCCATTGGCCTCAGGGGTTCCATCCACAGGATTTGCGATATCACCATAACCTATACTGCTTCCTTTGATCAGGTAGCCAGCAGCAGCAGGAACAGCGTCGGTCCAGCTCACTGTAATGGCTGAGGCCGAGTTTGCGGTGGCACCAAAACCGGTGGGATGGTTGGTGGGTTCCGTAATAGGATCAGTGACGCTGCCGCTACAAGTAACTGTTCTGTCGTCAGCCCCTGTGGAGCTGGCGGTGATTACCTCACTATTGTATGCACCTGAACTTAGACCGGCTTTCAGCCTGACATAAACAGGGGTTGAACTGACTGTTCCACCGGTTGGGGTGAGTGTAATGGGATTGGTTGGTGTAAATGAACCACCAGTACCTGTCGAAATCTCATAATTTGTAGGGGGAACAATCGAAATATCGGCTGTCAGATTGCTTCCGGAAATACTGAAGTTTTGTTCAGCCGATGGACCTGATCCATGAACATAGGTGAAACCTGTGAGGCTAGTGGGAGTTACCGCTATAGATGGACTTGGTGAACTGGCCTGTGGTGCAAAGTCAAGTCCTTTGATAATTGTTCCTGATGCAGTGGTGTATAATATAATATTGCTTGTTATGTTAATGGTTGCATTATAACCGGCAGCATCGGTAAGTTTTCTGACACTGTTTGCAGTTGCAGCCCCCTGACCAGTTGAAACATACAAGTTTGCTCCGGTTCCTGAATCTTCAGCTGCAAGGCCAAATCCTCCAAATGTTGTTGTGTACGTGCCATTAGCGACCCACGAAGCTTCAACCAGCGAATACTTTGCAATGGTTCCGGCTGTATTGCTTGATGCGCGCACTATGTATAAAACATCATAGGTTGAGCCGTTTTCTCCAGATGAGATCAGGTAGAAATCCTGATGGGAAGCGCTATTACTTAAACCTGGAAGACCGGTGAGTGTGCCGCCTGTTAGGGCACTTGATATGGATACCTCAGTAACACCCTCAGTACCAGAATTGCGGCCAACATAGACAACGCCTCCAAAAGATTTCATGCCCCTTAAATTGCCGGTAGGAGAAGGACTTGTTGCACCATTTGTGAATTGTCCTCCCTGGTCGGCAATATAGAAATTGGTATTATCCAATGTAGTGGCACAACGTGTTTGGTTTCCGGATGCTCCAGTATATGTTGTTGCAATGGTAACAGTTCCGGCATTATTGATTGTTACGGCAGCCCTGGGGTTTAACGTATTGGCGTTATTGACTGTATTTGTATTGTTGTGACCGGTAAAAATAAATAAAGACCTGTCATTGGAATTGGCAGCATATAAGGTGCTTGTGGCTGAACCTGATACACGTATGGCATTGTCACCTGTTCCAGGGATGCTGATAGTCTGTATGGCTGACTGGCTTTCATCAGTTTTGTTAATCTCAACAACACTTACCGTAGTGTTGTTGGCACTTGCGGCGGCAACAAGTACAGCAAGGTTGCTGTTATTAAATTGCCCCATTGTATTTGTCTGTATTCCCATAAGGAACAGCAAAAGGGGAATGATGATGTGTAAACGAAATTTGTTCATTGGGTTACATTTTATTAATTATCAGTTTATTTAGATTATATTAATTTTTGCTGCACATTACTATTAGTTTTCCCTTCATTAGCTGCCTCAAGTAGCAGAAACAATAGGTTTAATTATGACTTTTAATTCATCGCACAAAAAAAATACTTTTTTACCAGTTATATGTTATGTTATTGCTAATAAAACTTCATCAATGCATATTCTTTAGATTTGTTACGAAAACCGCCCCTGTGCTAGGTGCGGTTTTCGTAACAGAACTTTAATAGCAATATATAAGTTTACCGCACCACAAGTTTCGTGCGGACAACTTTACTGCTGTCTTTCAGTTGTCCTTCGATCACGTACATTCCAGGGGCAAACGACTGAGTATTAACGGTCAGTTGCTGGTTGTCCATCACAGTGCTGTAGATTAATGAACCATAACTGTTCAAGATTCTGATGGTTGTGCCGCTTGCTGCGGTGAGTGTGAATGAAGACCCGGCAGGGTTAGGCGCAACGGTCAACACATGTGTAAAGTTTGTTTCGCCCAGGCCGATGAGTGTGATGTTCACAAATCCGACTTTGGTTTCTGTATCCTCTCCGAAGATATTGGAAACGGTGAGGGAGACATCAAACTCGCCATTTGAGAAATAGGTAATTACCGGGTTTTGTGCTGCTGAGGAAGCAGGGTTTCCATTCTCGAATGTCCAGGCCCATGTAGCCGGATTGTTTTCGCTCAGGTCGCTGAAGGTATAAACAGCGCTGAAATCAACAATCTCGAAGGTGGCGTCAAAGTCAGCTTCGGGTGCGAGGCCAACATGAATGTAATCGGTCATATCTTTTGTGTCGCTGCCTTCGCTGTTTGATACAGTGAGGGTTACGTCGTAGGTGCCCGGCTCGCTATAAACGATTGCCGGAGGATTCTGGCCATTGAATGTGGCTGGTGTTCCCCCTTCAAATGTCCATGTCCAGGTTTCGATCACTCCTTGTGAAAGGTCGGTAAACTGGACTTCTCCACCCGGATTGATGATCAGAGGCTCGCCTGAAAAGTTGGCAATGGGTGCATCACTAACAAGTATATATCCGGCTTTTACAATTGTTTCTTCACCGAATGCATTGGTCAACGTAAGGATTACATCCCATTCGCCTTCGTTGTAGTAGGCTACTGTGGGGTTTGCGCTGGTTGAGGTTCCCGGGTCGCCGCCCAGAAATTCCCAGAAATAAGTATCAGGGGCATAGGGTGTGTCGGCTGTGAACGTGACACTTCCGCCGGGTACAATTTGTGTTGCACTGGCCGAAAAATCAGGCTGAGCGGTCAGCAGCATTGCAGTGGCACCACCAAGCGGGTTCACGGTGTTCATCCCATAAGGCCACAGGCCATCAGCAGAAGAGATTGTTTCGCTGGTATTTACTGATCCCGAGGCCCTGTCGCGAACCTCAACCCTGCGGATTCCGCTGGGGAGCTGGTTGGGGACCAGGCTGCCAAAGCTTCTGTCCAACGCATCAACATGGGTCTGGTAGAACGGTGCATAATTGGTTCCGCCACTGGTTCCGTCATTTTCGATGAAGGTTCCTGAAAGCGGGCGCCCGCTGCCGGCAGTATTGTCATACATGAAGGCAAAATCTTTGGGGTTGCCAAAGGCTTTCCCAACGACTCCTGTGCCAAGGGTCGAAACATTGTCTTCGCCAAGCGCGATCACATCAATCGGGCTGGTTGTTGTTACCCTGTTCTGAACCGTATTGCCTCCTGCTCCGTTGTTGAGCCTGATGCGCATATAAACTTCATTTCCTGCGGTGAATTTGGCATTTCCGGTGGGTTCGGTGACAAACCAGCCTGTATAGCTTCCTGAACCATTGGTGGTAAATAAACCATGTGTTCCTTCAACGGCAAAGTCAGGGTTGGTAGTGCGGATGAAATCGCCGGTTGTTGTGGCAATGATCATGTTTCCGGCTCCGTTGGTGGTTGGGCTGTCGTCACTTAGGACCACCTGATTGATGTATTTATAGGTAGCATTAGGTATCAGTCCGGATATGGTTACCCTGAATGCGTAGGGAATACGGTGGCTGGCAGGTTCATTGGCCATGATGTATTGAGGAAGGATAACTTCGGCAAGTGTGGCTTCACCGAGCACAGTTATGATTGTGCTGCTTGCCTGAGGAAGGCTTCCTGAGTTGGCATTGAGGGCATAACTTCCCTGCGTGTCGAAGGTAATGTCGTTGAAAACGGCAACACCTGCGACAGCATTTTTGACAAGGGTGCCTCCCACTGTTCCGGGTCCGCTGGCTTTGCTCAGTGTGATGCTGCCTGTGAAGTTTTCGTCTATGGTGAAATCAGGACGAAGTGCATGAACTTCAAAGGTGGCAATGGGAGCATTGATCTGGCCATAGGCAGGAAATTGGTCAAACACAAGCTGTGTGGCAACTGCAAGCACAGTAAACGGTGCGCTGGTGCCGGGAGTGAGGGTCATACCGCTTGTTGCCGAGGCAGTAATTGAGACTCCTGATTGAGCAACATTGTACAACACATTGTTGAAGGTAATGGTGTGCTGGCCTGTGTTGATTGTGCCAACCAGCGTTCCGCTGAGCGTTCCGGTGCCTGTGGCTTTGGTCAGCGTAACCTGAGTGTTTTGTGTAACTGCTGCAGGCAGGTTGTCAGCATCCTGCGCCTGAACGACCACTTCAAAAGGAGTATTCACCGAGGGGGGATTGCCGCCGTTGACAGACGTAACAACCAGTTTAACCGGAGTTGCTCCGGTGATTTCTGTTCCGCTGATGGTTACATTATCAAAGCGCCAGGTCCCTGCTACAGCGTAATTGCCTGTGCCAACACCATCCTCTGGTGGATACTTGGCATCGGTATTGGCACGCATATAGGCTTCATTGGCGCCATATGATAAGGTAGCATTCTGGTTGAAGGCTAAAGGTGAGAAAATCGAGACAATACGAACGCCAAAATTGGGGTTGTCGTTGGCTGCCGGGATTGAGCTGAGGTCGAAGCTGAAAGGATAAAATGTGTCATGCGGAGAAAGCCCCCCGTCATTATCATCCAAAACGTTCCAAGTGGTTCCATTGGTTGTGTATTGCAGTTGCGACCACCTTGATGCTGTGCCTGAAGCCCTGTGGTCCCAGCTTACAATAATGTTGCTGTAACCGGAGGTGCTGGCCAGAAATTGGGTTCCTGCAGTGCCTGAGTTTGTGGATTGGACAGGATAGGTAGTGGTATTCCATCCGCGTCCGCCGCCGTTGCCGGTAGCAAATGTGGCAGTTGTCCCACCGAGAAGCGAGGCTGTTCCAGAACCTGTTGATGGTGTAATAACATCACCCTCGAAGGTCCACTGTGTGATGACGACCTGTGCATGTATGGCTGAGGAAAGCCAGAAGAAACATGCCAGAAGGAAAACTGAAAAGTAAATTTTTTTGATCATTACTGTTTTATTAGTTGGTTTTATGGGATATAAATTTTTCTGGTACCAGAATTACCCGAGTCATTGGTGATGCGGACAAAATACACGCCTTGAAGTCCGGTCAGCGAAACACTGCTGACATTATCAGAAATTTGCTCCTGAAGTACAACCTGACCAAGTATGTTTAACACATCCAATTGTGCGTTAACGGATTTCAATCCATTGACTATCAATTGGTTGTTTCTTACAAAAGCAGTCCAGTTTTGTCCTGCATGTTCACGGATGCCAACAGGTTCCATAGCCATGACTTCTACATCATCGAACCTCCATGTTCCAGCAGGGCCATAGGGGCTGCCAGCCTCAACGCGTGACCTGTGGTAGGCTTCATTGGCATTGAAACTATTGCCGAGTCCGTCTTCAAAGGCAACCGGAGAAAAAACCGACACAACCCTGAAACCAAAATTCTGGTTATTGTCTGCATCCGGAATGGTGGAAAGGTCGAAGGTGAATGGATAAAAAGTGTCGTGGGGTGAAAGGCCACCTGCGTTGTTGGCAAGCAGGTTCCAGTTGGTTCCACCGTTGGTGGTGTAGTGTATTTCGGCCCAGCGGCTTCCTGTCCCTGAAGAGCGTTGCTGGAAGGCAATGCTGATTTTCTGGAAGCCTTGTGTGCTGACCATAAACTCCACTCCGGCAGTGCCCGAGCCAGCGCTCTGGTCAGGATAAGTGCTGGTGTTCCATGCCCTTCCGTCAACGCCATTTGCCCATGTGAAGGAAGTGCCTCCGATGTTTGTTGCTGTTCCTTCGCCAATAGCCGGAACGAGGTCTTCATTGTCGAAGGTCCATTTGGTGAGGGTTGTCTGTGCTTGTGAAAAATTAAAAGCAACGATTGCCAAAACAATAACTAAAACCCTAAATGTTAAGTAGATGTGTTTCATGATGTTATTTCTATTAATTGTGATTAATAAATTATGAATGATATTTATTGTGATTTTTCAGGCAATTGAAAGTCAATCCCCAAAAATACAAACAATCTTGGTATTTTCGTTCCGGTATTTATCTCTTTTATTAATTCTTATCAACGATTTTATGGAGTTTCTCCGTATAAAACGGAACTCAAGGCATCAGAATCACCTCAAGAGTCTGATCGTCTGACTGTGTTTGTTTCCTCTGTAATAAGCGTTTATTATCAAAATTCCGGTGTTAAAACCATACAGAGGGATTGAATTAACAGTTTCATAATGCCCAATCCTTACTCCGGATAAGGAGAATAACTGAATAAGTTCAAAATTTACATATTGGTCATCAAGTTTCAGGTACAGCACATCATCTCTGATTTCTGTACTGAAACCAATACGATGTTCATTTTTTGGCCATATCCCTGTTAAACCAGTAAGATCAGCTTCATAAAGAAAACCGGCCTGACTGTTACTTCCTTCAGAAGTAATATAGTAGGTATTGTCCGTAACGTGGTCAATTGCTTCCACTTGTCCTGGTTGAGCACTGAACCTGTACACAGTGCTTTGTCCGCTAAAGAAATTGGTTCCTGAGAAGTTTCTGAACACAATAATTTTATTGGAAGTCAGCAATGCTAATACTGAGTTTGCAACATTCAGGGTGGCAGCTGTTACCCGTGCTTCACTGGTTGAAGAGCCCAGGAAAACAGAGTCTGAAAGTCTTGCAATCTGGTTCCCGGGTTGAGCAGGCAGACGATATAATTTCGAGTATCCGTTAAAGGGGTTGCTCCTGTTTTTCGTAAAAAGGAACAAGGTGTCGTTTGCCCAGACAATTGCCTCAATATCAAAATTTTTGTTGGCGTTTGGCGGAGGAAAAGCTGTTTGGTCCTCAAAAGTAAAATTGATGCTTTGGGCTTCAATTACTCCACCTGTTTCATGAACAGGGTTGATCACGTGAATGGCAAGGTTTTTCCGGTCATTGTCATTGTTGCCTGCATCGTTGACATAAATATTTCCTTCGGTATCCATAGCAAGATCTTCCCAGTCAATATTATCAATATTGTTTATTTTCAGGGTCTTTACAATTTCTCCCAATGTATCTATGGCAAACAGTTCATTTGTGTTTCCTGAGTCGTTGTGTGTCCAGATTTTATTCGGGTTTTCAATGGCGATACCGGAGCTTTCTTTAAGTTGCAATGGAAGCCTGACAATTGTTCTCAGGTCAATTGAGTATTCTGTTACACCTTTCTGGGCTGCAAGATTAAAGACATTGAGCGTCAGAAGGAATGTTAATACGAAAGTCCAAAATTCTTTTTGCATCATTTCATTGCTTAATTGGCAATTCTTTTACAAATGTTCAATTTCTTTAATCCCTTCACGGTTAAAAATAATGCGGTAACGTTTATAATCGCATTGTTCTTCGTTCCTGAACTGCATCAGTATGTTGACAAAGTAGATTTTTTCAGCCTGTACAACTTCAATTTCGTCATGGTTTTCACTGTAATACAATGGAACTTGTGGGTTATCCATTTTGAGTGTAAAAGACTGCAAATTAAACCGGACAATGTCATTTAACCCTCTGGTTTTGTACTGGCTGGTTTTGTCAAGATTCTCTCTTCGCAGGCTCACAAGTTTTCTGTAAAGCAGTATTTTTTCGTCATTGTTGCGGTTATTTGCTTCCAATATGGCTGACCGGTTCCTGAGTTTGCGGATTTCGGGCGGGACTTTGTCTTCTTCAACAAAGTCCATCGCTTCCTTAGACCAACCTATATAATTGTCGTTAAGGGTTATACGGGTTTTCTGGTCAAAATAGTTTTTTCCCAGTTTGTGGGCGAAATAATACCTTCCCAGCTCTTTGATTCTGTCTTTTAGCATATAACTTACCACCAACGCAACAAAAAATGGCATGGTGAAATTGCCGTATTTCAATTGAATGGAGAATGCAATTGCTGTTGCAAACACCATAGATACGCCGGCAGCCAGGCTGTAATAAACCTGTTGTTTCAGTATCCCGTCTTTCTTTTTGTGTGCTGTTACAAACAATACGTTTTCGACATATTTTTTCAACAGGGCAAGTTTGTGTACAAGTTCTCTGTTTTTATCAGATGCGCCTTTCTTTGCTGATAGATAGCCCTTTATTTTTCTGTATTCTGCCTCAGCTGCAATAATCTCCCGGAACATATTTTGCAGTTTGCCTGTCTTTTTTTGATTTACGCAGGATTCTATTACTCTAAAGGCGTGCTGCTCAATGATGTTGCTCATAAATTCATCTCCGAATAAAAAATAATTCAGGATGTCGGTATGAATAGTAGCAACCAGAAGTTTTCGGTGCAGCCCTCTGTACTTTTTAACAATTTGTTCAAGATTGGTCTTATACTCATTTGCAATAAACTTGTATTCCTCCTTGTTTATGTTTGCAATGAGGTGCTCGCTTTCTTCACGCAAAGCGCTTTTCAATATTGACTGGAACATCTTGATGTGGTGTTCGAAATCTGAAATACGCGAGCGTGTGGGTTGAGAAACCATTCTTTGAATGGCTTCTTCGAGTTTTTCCATTGGCGAGCCTGAGCCCGAATGGATGTCTTTAAGCAGGTACACCGGAGTAATTAGCCTGATGTTTGATTTCAGGTCACGATAGAAATCCTTTTTGTCATAAGTGTAGGAATTAATATCAAGGCTATTTGGCACAAAAAACCAGGTGTTGACCGCGAAGGTGCTTACTTTTCTTTTGTTTCTTGCGTGAAAGCCAAGCTTGATTTCAACCGTCAGGTTATTATGGATTTTTACGATTTCTTCGATCATTATTGATTATAAGGTGTTATACCACGGTTCATCAGAAAAAGACCCCGTTTGGCGTGATACCGAGCAGTCTGAACCAAGTATCGCCTGCAAGGATAATCAGCAGCCACGAAATGATCATCATGCTGATTCCGAATTTAAAGGTGTCGGAATATGAATACATATCTGTTTCATAGAGCAGTGCAGCAGGTTTGCTGTTGAATGGCAGCACATATACATGCTCAATCATAAAAGCAACAGGAAGTGCAAGGCTGATGACCTCAAAACCAAAGCGGTTGGCAACACCAATGGCCACCGGGACAAAGATCATGGTGCGCATGGTTTTGCTTTGAAACAGCAATGCACTGAACGTCATTACCGCAGTCAGCAGCACATACAGCAGCCAGAATGGGGTGTTGTCGCTTATGCCGAGGTGATCAAAGAATGCATTCACACCTTGCGAAGGCAGGTCAGTGGCAGCAAAACCTGAGCCGAGGGTATAAGCTCCCGCCGAAAACAGCATCAGGTGCCAGGGTATGTCCACATCGTTCCATCTTACAATACCGATTTTCGGCAGCAGGGCAACAATTGCACCAACAAATGCAACCGAAGTTGCGCTTATTCCATGCAGCCTGTCAGTTGCCCAAAAACCCAAAATGACAGTGAAAATTGCTATTGCCTTGATTTCCTGAATATTCAGACGGCCCATGCTGTGCAATTCGTCCTTAAGTCTGTCCATACCTCCTTCGATGTGCGGATAACGCTCATCTTTGGCCAATGGAAAAAAGACCTTCATGGCCAGAATATACCCGATCAGCATCAATCCGGTCATCACAGGGAACATGGCAGCCATCCAGTCGGCGAAATAAACGCTGCCACCAATAGCGCCACCGATCAGGGCAGCGCCAAGCAGGTTGGCACCCGAACCTGTTACGAATGCTCCGGCTCCCAGGTTGATATTCAGCAGGTTTTGCAACACGATACTTCTGCCGAAATTCGTTTTGCCCGTACCGCTTCCTGCTCCGTAAATTGCGGCAATTACCATGAAAATGGGCAGTAAGATAGCGGCTTTGGCTGTGGTGGCAGAGATGAATGCCGATAGCAGGATGTTGATGAAGATGAAGCTGATAAAGACTGAACCGGCATTTTTACCAAACCTGAGAATAAACCACAGTGCAAACCGCTTTGCAACACCTGTAGCAACAAGCATACTGGCCAGCACAAACGACATGATGTTTAGCCACATCACCGGATGCCCCAGCTGGGCATAAGCCTCCTTTTCGGGTAGCACACCTGTAAGAACCAGACTGATGATCAGTATTAATGAAGTCAGGTAATTAGGAATAGCCTCAGTGATCCACAACACAATGGCTGCCAAAAAAATGGCAAGCATAAAATGGTTGTTGCGCACAAAGGCATCGTAGCCAACTTTTTGAAACACCCTGAGTGCTGATTCGGATAAGGATGCAGCATCAACCTGACTCAGGAAGGGTATGTTGACAACGAAGCCCGGAAGCAGGAAGGCTGCGATGGCGATGGGTATTCCGACCACAGCCAGTCGTTTCTCAAACAGTGATTTGCTCCTTTTGGGGAGTTTCTCAACACGGTATTGCTGCATGTCGAGCGGATCAGCGCTTTGTACGGGTTTGTTTGTGTTGTCAGTGTTCATCCTTGCAGGTCTGGATCAGGTGTTCTGTAGGTTTACCAGTTTTTAAACGGATTTTTCATGAGCATGGAGTTGAAATAGCGGCTGTCGCCTGTTACTTCCTGTCCGAGCCATGAAGGCTTTTCAAAGGATTCGTCTTCGCTTGAGAGTTCAATCTCTGCTACGACAAGGCCTTCGTTGTCGCCATAAAACTCGTCCACTTCAAAGGTGTGCTTACCCTGAGCAACCAGAAACCTGGTCTTGTCAATTACTCCGGGTTCACAAATAGCCATCAGCTCATTTGCTTCCGTAACAGTTATTTCCTTCTCCCATTCATAGCGGCTTGCACCGCTTGCCGAACCTATACCTTTTACAGTGATAAAGCCCTTGTCGCCTTTCACACGCACCCTGACGGTACGTTCGGGTACAGAGGACAGATAGCCTTGTGTGATTCTGGTGTGTTTGGCAGCAACTGATTTATAATCACCGGTTACCAAAAATTTACGTTCAATTTCCTGTGCCATGTTTATAAAGTTTCGTTAGCTAATGGTTTGTTTATCATTCCAGTGACGCGTTTGATCGCTTGCAGGTAGTTGATGTTTTCGATGCCTGAGGCACCAATATCGCTGATTGTTTTCAGAATATCAGCGATTTCTGTGGATTCGGAATTAATGGTCACCACACGTGCACCATTGACCAGGACCACTCCATATTCGCAGATTGTATTGTTTACCATATAGCCGAATCTTTGCTTGCTTACCCTCACTGCCAGCAACTCGGGATGGATATTGATCAGGTGCAGGAATTCTTCGAATGAATACACCTCTTTGTCTAAAGCCGGCATTTCGACCTGAAAAGCGGGAAAAACCTCTTCGGCAAGTAAGGAAACCGGCATTGGGAATTCACCTTTCATCAGCGGATTCCATTGTTCGAGGCCGTCAATGGTTTGCACATAGGTTTTGATATCCATTTTCCCATCCCTGATCTTTGTGTTGTTTACATCGTTCGTTGCCGAAATGATGTATATTTCCTCTGAAAAGCGTTCCCATACTTTTTCGGGTATGGGCACCGAAAAGCGGGCCATGCGCTTCCAGATCGTATCGAAGTTTTGTCCGAAACTTCTGAATTCAAACCGTGGTTTCGATTCCTGGCCTATTTCAATTTTTTCTGATGCCATTAGATAAATGTTTTACGTGTACAAGTATAAGTAGTTTTATTAACGATCGGGCCAATGGTGTTATTTAGAGCCATTGCTTGATCCCCTGGTAATCACTTCGAGCAGTTGCCAGTTTGCCGAACCATCGGGTTTCCTTCCATAGGATTGTGTTTCAGCCATAGCCGGGAACACAACCTGGTCAATGATTGTGCTGTTAGCGTCTTCAAGCCATACCTCCTCACCGTTGCTGGATAATCCAAATCCTGATGCATCGGCATCATCAACCACAATTACCAGAAAACCTTTTGCAGGGATAATGCTTCCGGCAGGGAAGGCTTTTTTGGGTTTGGTTCCGCCGTTGCCGCCGCTGTCATAAATAAGCCATCCACTGATGTCTTTTTCGTTGTTTCCATCGTTGTAGATTTCGATCCAATCAGGATTTTCAGTTGTTCCTCTGGAATAGAGCTCGTTCATGACAATTCTGCCTTCTTCAGGTATCACATTTGAGTTCGGGGCACCTTTTGTAACGGTTGGCAGCACCAGCCAGTTTGCCGTTCCATCAGGGTACCTTCCGTAAGATTCTGTTTCGGCCAATGCAGGAAAAACTACCTGATCGGCAAGAGTTCCGCCTGGTTTTTCGAGCCAAACCTCTTCACCGTTGCTGGATAAACCGAAGCCAGAAGCATCAGCATCATCAACTACAATAACCAGAAAGCCTTTGGCAGGGATGATGCTTCCGGCAGGGAAGGCTTTTTTTGGTTTTGTTCCGCCGTTGCCGCCGCTGTCATAGATAAGCCAGCCCTCAATATTGACTTCGCTGTTGCTGTCATTATACACCTCAATCCAGTCGGGATCTTCCGCTGTTCCCCGTGAGAAAATCTCATTAATCAGCACGGTAGGATCTGGTGTCACTGAGCTGTTGGCTTGCCCTTTGGTGATTGTATTCAGCAGTTCCCAGTTCTGTGCTCCATCAGGAATACGTCCGTAAGACTGGCTTACATTCATTGCAGGGAATTGAACATTGTCAATGATACTACCTGTTGCGTTTTCAAACCAGACTTCTTCTCCTCCGCTCGACAGCCCAAATCCGCTATCACCTCCGATATCGGTAACTACAACGTAGAAACCTTTTGCAGGGATGGTAGTTCCTTCGGGGATTTTAAGCTTGGGTTTGGCCCCTGATTGTCCGCCATTGTCATAAATAGCAAAATTCCCGATGTTGACTGTACTATCAGATGCGTTATAAATTTCAATCCAGTCAGGTTCTTCAACCGTTCCACGGCTGTATATCTCGTTCATCACGATTAATGGCGCCCCGATGGTGAATGATGCAGTTGTTTGGGGTGCACCGGCAGGATGGTATGCCTTTTGCCCACTGATGTTTTCTGCCATAATGTAGTAGTTCACAGTCACATTTGATGCCTGACCTGGTATCTGCACAGTGTAGATACCTTCTGATCCCGTCATGGCAACTTCAATAAAATTGCCACCTGAAGCACTATAATAAATCGATACTTTTTTTATCGCGTTAATGTCTGCTACCTTTACACTGATTTCTACTGACTGGTTTTCGGAAGGTATCTGAGGGGACATTGTCAGATTGCTGATCACGGGTGGTCCCTGAAAGATTTCGTCTTTAACACATCCGGTAATCAAGAGGCTCAATAAAATGAGCGCACCTATTATTTCTTTTGCTTTCATTGTGAATTATTTATTTCATTAAACCTTAAAAATCTACTTCAAACCGAATCGCAACCATATGGTAATTTTCGCCAGCCTTACCCATTTCGTCTGCAACGAGTTTTGGGTCACGGGTTAGCTTCCCGTCAGCATCATAACCAACATAGAGTTTGTTCTTTCCGCTTGCATACCTGTCATGGTTAAGATAGGAGTAATTAAGCATAATTTTTACGTTGTTGTTTGCGTAAAAATTGAGGCCTAGGGTATAGCCTTCACCTGCTCCGCCCATAATTTTATCGAAGTCGCTGTTAAGGCAAAGGTAATCATAGCGGAATGCTAACTCAACATCTCCCCATTTTTTACCACGGGCAACCTGCGTAAACTCACCCTCATTAGTGTTGTAATTATATTTTCCGCCAAATACAAGATAGCTTCCAAAAACATAAAAACCGTCAAAATGCTCAGTTGGCAAATCATTTTTACGATAAATGCTGCTCATCAGGTATTCACCCTGAACCCGTATATTCTTGTGGTATGCAGCTCCTTCAAATCCTGTAATAGTAGTGTGGTCAACGTTCCCGATAAGGTCAGTATCAATATATTTTTTCCGGTTGATGGAACTTAGCGAACGGGTACTGTAACGCACTGTTCCCGGTACTTCAGCATCGGTTTTTGGTGTGCGGTAAGAGGCTGAAACACCGAAATGAAGCCCACTATTAACATTGTTATAAAAAGGCATTGTAACCAGACGTCCGGTCCACGAAACGCCTTCGTCAGTTCCATAGTCTTTGTTGTTATCTTTTGAAAAAACCCTTTCTTCAAATCCGTCAACTGCTTGAAAATAAACTCCTCCCAAAGCAAGAAGCCATTTTTTGGAATACCTGGCAGAAAGGCCGATGTGTCGCGATGGAGCAAAAGTGTTAACTGCCATGGGTCTTTCCATAAACGTAAGATAACGCGATGTAGTAGTTGACTCCATAGAAACACTTTCTTTGTAGTTTCCAACCTTCAGCTCCAACCCATTATTAAAGGTATAAGACAAATAGGCATCTTTCAGTTCTAACTCAGAATTTGCGATGTCCATATCTATTTCTGCATACCAGTTTTTTCCGAATTCGACTTTAGTTGCAAATCTGGCTCTTCTGATGGAGACACCATTGCCGATTGGATTCAGTGGCTTACCAAAAAACATCGCCCCATCGGCTTGAACCCTGATATCGAACCAAACCCGGTAATCATCCCTGTAACTCTCAAGCACCAGAATTCCATTGCGCTCTTCGGCAAACAATGGATTACGGTTAACTTTTACCCCATACTGATTAAACCTGATGTTGCTTTTAAGCTCAATATCCATGCTTGTTTTTCCGTTGAGGTAAACTTCAATTTCGTCATGATCTTCGTGGCTGAAAATCAGAATATCAGTTGAATTTGGAAAAACTTCAATTGAGTAAAACCCCATTTCGTTTGTTTGGGTAGTTGTTAGTGCTCCCTTAAGTCGCACCGTAACATAATTGATTGCGGTGCCATCCTCGGATGACTTCACAGTGCCGCTTACGTTTCGCGACTGTGCTAAAACTCCTTGGGCGGTAAGCCCAAAGAATAAAACCGTTAGAAAAATGATTTTTTTCATAGACTAATTTATATTTGGTTAATGAATTCTATCAGACTTGAATCTTTTTCAAGCCCCAGTTTCTTTTTAAGCCTGTATCTTGATACCTCAACGCTCTTTGGCGAGATACCCATCAAAGTTGCTATTTCTTTATTCGAAAGATCTAGTCGGATAAGTGTAGCAAGTTTTTTGTCGTGTTCACTTAGGTCAGGATATTTAGACTCCAGCTTGATCTTGAAGTCTTTATGTGTTTTTTCAACTTCAGCATAAAAAGTTGATTTCTCCGAAGCAAAAGTCAGTTTTTGATGGATAATATTTTGAATATTCTGAATACTTTCCTGATAATCAGACAGTTTGTCTTTTGTGAGGCTTTCATCAAGGAGTTTGTTGATTTCATCCAGAAACAAGCGCTGTTCGGTGAGGTTATTGGCCATATCAATAAACTCTTTTCGTTTGGATTCGTGTTTCATATTCAACAGTTCATAAGCTGATTGCATGCTGCTTATTTCCATAGAATTAAGGTTTCGTTGCGTTTGATAGAGCTGATTTTGCTGGTGCAGGAGTTCGTTTTCAGCCGTAAGTCTCAATTGCTGTTGTCTGGCAAGCAACCAGATAAATACAATGATGATGATGGCAGAAGCCAGAATTATGCCCGGCAGAATCAGGTTGATCGCCTTACTTGTGCGTTCAGGGGTATCAACAGCTATCTGCTGGCCGGCAATATTGTTTAATGGGTTTGAAATTTCCAGATGAAACACATTTTGCACAAAAAATAAGGCAAAGAAGCAAAACACAGCGGCGATAACAGGGGTAGCAATCCATCCCAATCCAATCCCTCCGAGTGATTTACTGTTAATTTCCCTTGACCCTTTGACGAGTCCTATGCCCAAAACCGATCCTACAACAACCTGAGTACTTGACACCGGCACCAGCGGAAAAGGGGGGAGACCGATGTGCATTAATAAATCCGAAAGACTGGAGGATGAAAACAGGAACAGCACAACTGCTTGTGCCAGAACAACGATTATGGCAGCTTCCGGCGACATGGAAAGAATTCCGTTTCCAACAGTTTTCATCACTTTTTCGCTGTACGTATAGATGCCAAGGGCAATTGCCAGACCGCCCATTAAAAACAGCAGCTGAGTGCCGTCCAGAACGAAAATACCAAAGTCGAGAGAAATGTCCGGGGCAGCATGGACAAAAACCCCCATAACATTTGCTATATTGTTTGCTCCCAGACTGTAAGCGCCAAATGCCCCGGCTACAACAAGTCCTATTCGTATATAGGTGTCTAACCTGATAACATGAACCTGAATTTTAGAGAGCGTTCGCTTAAACAACAAATACAATAAGGCCGAAAAAAGCATGCCCAGTAGCGGGCCACTTACCCAGGTGCTGACAATTTTTGTAAGTACACCTAAGTCAGGCTGCCTTCCTGTAAACAGATTCCAACCTATTATTGCTCCTACAATGGCCTGACTTGTTGATACAGGCAATCCTCTTTTTGTCATTATCAGGACAGTAAAAGCAGCACTTAAGGAAATGGTGAACCCGCCGGCAAGGGCATCAACCATCCCGAGGGAATTGAGCGTTTCGGCCCCGCCTTTGCCCTGAAATACTGCCCCGATAACAACAAAAATGCTGGCAATAAGTGCTGCAACCCTGAACTTGATCATCCTGCTTCCAACTGCGGTACCAAACACATTGGCTGCGTCATTTGATCCCAATGACCAGCCCAGAAAAAGTCCGCTTGAAAGGAAAAGCAGGAATAACATATTAAATTGTACGTTTTATAGCCATAATTGAAAGCAGGTCAGCTGCCTTTTCTGCGGCATCGGACAGATGTTCGATGTGAAGAGTGAAATACCGCAGATGGAACTTCTCACTAAGTTTTAAGTTATGCATATCATGAAAAACCTTGCGTTTGATTGCGTCGGCAAGTTTGTCGGCTTCCTTTTCGTACAGATATACGCGGTGAATCTTTTCCTTTATCGAGGCAGGGTCGCGAAAATATGCCCTGGATGCAGGCATCACTGACTCACAGGCCCGAAAAGCCAAATCGGTCAACTTCAGCAAATCCTGATGCAACTCACCAGGAATCAATGGTATCTCAACATCAAACTGGTACAGGTTCTTCTTGGCAAGATCAATGATATTATCAAGCTCCTCAAGCAGCTTCATAATGTCGCCCCGCAACTGTGGCATTAGTGATTGAGTGTACAATATATTCTCAACCTTACGCCTGAGGATGTCTGCCTCAACCTCAAGCATCGAAAGGGTTTTCAGATTGTCCTGAAAACTACTCTGGTTACCCGAAATATAATTGCTTACGCCTTCTTTGAAGAGCAGAATCCCCTGATCAATTTTATCCAAAAAACTATCAATCAATTCAATGGATTTATCAGCCTGACGAAATGTAAACATACCTGAATTTATTAATGAATCAAAAGTATCAAAAATGTTCAATAGCTGACCCGACAGGTAGGGATGAGGCTTTTGCTGATGAAGGTCGGTGTAGTGGATGAATGTTTAGTAAAAATCAGTCATACAGATATATAGTCATGTTGCTGTAATGAAATAATTCTCTTACATTTGAAATTCATCCATTTGTGTAGTGTTAATGTAGGTTAAAAAATGTGGCTGATGCGGGGAAATAAGGGTGTCTTTCGAATAAAATTGAATCCAGAAGGCATGCTATTCAAGCAAAAACCCCATCGGGTGCTGCACCCTTTTGCGCCAGGAGGTTTCGTTGTGGACATCGCCCGGAAAACTACGGGTGATCCAGTTTGCACCGTGTTTATAACCGAGGTACTTCATCACCTCGTCCATATAGTTCTGGTGGATGGGGTAGTTGCGGTCGGTACCTTCGGTGCCCAGGTCAAAATACACTTTATGAAGGGCTGAGGGAGGCAGGTTTTCCTGCAGGTACTGGATGAATGGCTTTGAGAATCCCGGATCGTTGCTTTCGAGGCTCAGCGGCCAGTGGGTGCTCATGCAGCCGGCTCCGCCAAAAACATAGGGGTATTGTGCCAGAGCATAAATGCTGATGATGCCGCCCATACCCGACCCGAGGATAAAGGTGTTGCGGCGGTCGGTCAGGGTTGGGAAACGCTTGTCTATCAATGGTTTCAGCTCTTCAGTGATGAAACGAAGGTAGCGGTCGCCTGCAGGCAGGTCGGTAAGGGTGGCCTGCAGCTGCATTTTCAGTGTTTCGGGCAGGTTTTCGAAGGCTTCGGGGGGCATAAACTCACGTGTTCGCTGGCTTGTGCTCCAGATGCCTACAATGATGGCCTGTTTGGCCTGTCCGCGGTCAATGAGGGTTTGCAAGGCTTCGTCGGCAGCCCATATCTGACTGGTGACAGAAAGTGCCGGGTCGAACAGATTCTGCCCGTCGTGCATGTACAACACGGCGTATTTTTGGTTGGGATCGAACTTTTCGGGCAGCCATACATCAACCCTGCGTGCTGTAACATAAACCGACTGAATCCTTTCGATGGTGACCAGACTGCCCCTTGTGGGAAATGGAGGGCGGCAGGAAGCCATCAAAAACATCAGCAACAATGGCACTGTAATTTTTATGCTGAAGTTAGACTGTCTCAACATTAAAGGGTTAGGTTCTTTCCTACAAAGATATGTTTTCTATAGTACTGGCTATTAAAGAGCATTTTTATAACCTGATAATTTTGCGAACAAAGTGTTGATTTTCTGACGAGATAAACAAAAGGTAATAAACCCCTGAGGGAATTTCGCTCAGATTGAAACCGGCTTTTTGATTTATGGTCCTGGTTTCGGCCAGCTTTGTGCCATCAATTGAATGCATACTGATAACCAATTCACATGCTGCATGGATATGCACATAATTTGTCGCAGGGTTAGGAAAAACCTGGATATCTGACAGGCTGGATTCGCCAATTGTGGGAACCCAAAGGACAGTAAAGGAGTTCCATAGAATGACCTCTCCGACTTTTAAATGGTAAAGTCCTGTGGCCTCAGCAGCATGCATTACAAAATCAGCTTCAAGCTGATTGTCGCTGATAACCCTGATCTCTTCAGGATGAATCTGGATATGACTGTTTGAGGCGTTTATCAGGATAACAGAGGGTGGCGTGGTATTCCAGTCCATTTGTTCGCCGCTGACGATAATGGTTACATTGCTGCCCTGGTAGGCTTGTTCGGGATAAAAACTGATTTGGTGATCAGGCAGCAGGATTCCATGAAGGCTAATGTTGTCGAAGCGATTATTTCCTTCATCAAGATAGGAATTGTCGCCTGTGAATAATATTTTAAATCTCAGTGAAGGATTGTCAGATGCTTCAGGAATACTGCTTAAATCGTAGGTTTTTAATGACCAGACAGGTAATTGATATACTGTATATGGACCATCAAGGTTATTCCAGTTGCTACCTCCGTCGGATGACCATTGAACCGACTGATTTGTTGCTCCATTGCTTGTTCTTACGGTTGCATAGGTAAAACAAACATCTTTAAATCCTTTGGAAGATGCTTCTGTAATCAGTTCACGGTTGTGTGATGGATTTCTTACCCTCAGCACCGCTCCCTGGTCTGGTTGCTGCCCCATCAATAAATTCAGGTTCGAAACAGGATCAGAAGAAGTGTGTGTTCGCCGGTCCAAATATCCGTTGCCATTGCCTGAATAATGAAGTTTGCCCGGGTCAACTCCGCTGTTTGAGTAGTCAGAGGAAACCTCTGTTAAGGTTCCTCCGCCAAGGTTGTTAAAGTGCCAATAGTGAATTATTTCAGGCTCAGGTTCGTGGGATTCAACGAAAACGGCTTTGATGTTCACATCATGAGTTGGGGAGATGCTTAACTGAGATGAGGTGGAACTAAAATCACCCGTCCAATGGCTAAAAACATAGCCAGGAGCTGCAACAGCTTCACATTGAACCGGGATTCCGCTGAAATATATGCCCTGCCAGGGATAAGTGTCTGCCGGCACACCTTCGGTTTCCTTATCGAGAACAATGCTGTTGATGGTTACTTTACCATGTTGTTCATCAGATACATCAATAGTAATCTTAATATTATGGCTGATATTGAAGAATTCGCTGATGTGCTGGCGCTGGATATCAGGCCTGAGCTGCGAAAAAGTAATCATTACATTAGTGTTTTCTATCCATTGCTGCATTGACTCGGGAGATTTCCAGCGATTAAGGTGCATGGGCATTACTTCTTCAAAGGAGTTTTTAAACCCGTTAATGACACCTGTTGTGTAGGAAGGCAGGAAAATAGTGTTCAATAAGTCAGCAAATCGGTTGATGAAGCCAATTTTAAATTCGGGGTTGTGCAGAAAAGACCTGAGCAGAAGCGTTGACCAGGGTGGGTTAGGCCAGCCCGGTCCGTCAGTCTGAGTTGCAAATGCGAGTGTATTGTGCATGAATGCCTGATCGCCTCCATCCATTCCAAACCCGAAATCGGTATCAAACATCATCCACCGCCATCGTCCATCGTGTCCGTAAGGAGCACCTGGTTGGTAGGAGGGTGTCCGTAAACGCCAGTAAGTGATGTTGTTGCCTGGCCAGTCAGTGTTACGGATGAATATCTGGGAGATGAAATAATCCATGAAATTCTCCATATCCACCATGGTTAGTACAGTCTGATAGTTGGCCGATACCGACAGGTCGTTTTCTGCAATGAATTTAAGTAAGGAATAATAATGAAGAGCATCGCCTTCGAGCACATCATCTTTCAGATCAAGTATATCAATGTTTTCAGGGTCAACGCCATAGTTGCGCTGCAGATAATATTTATCATAACGCTCCCTGAGGTGGTGAATGCCCCAGTATTCGCCATTTATCAGCAACTGCACAGCCTGACTCTGCTGTGTGTCAAAACTTAAGGACCTGAGGATTTTTTGTGTTGCTGCATCGCGGAAAAGAGTGAGCGGCCAGTCCTGCCCCGAATTCCTCAGGAGCAATCTTTTGAACCTGCCATGAGGCAAATCACTGAAGACCGGGAATTCCAAATCATCAGGTCCATACTTGCCTTTGGCATATAACCTGAGGGATTTGGCAGGATAATACCTTGATGAAGACCCATGCAGCCTGAACCTGACAGTCTGATTCAGAACAGAAAACTGATTTTGTGGGACAAAGTATTCCAGATGTGTGGTTTGTTCCCACTCGTCACCTCTTCTGAAATAGTTGGCGGGTTTTTCCCAGTCATATATTATTGTTTCAGGGTTTTCTAATCGCCATTCATCAAAGGAATTACCTGCAACATATACACCCTTAAAATAGTCGAAGAGCTTGTCTTCATTCATTGTCAGTGAAAGCACAGGGAATTGGTAAGCGGTGGCAGCATGTTCACTGGTAAGGTAGGTATTGGTTATTGTTTCGCTTGGTATTGCTCCCGGTTTGGTGGCTCTTGCCCGCACGACGAATTCCTTTCTTGTCGGAGTGGTCGGGAAATAGTTTGGTGCAAAGTCAACCGTTGAAGAGATCTGACTGAGTTTGTCGGATTGATGGGATACATTACTAACTGGAATAGGGGCGGAGTATGGTTGGCAGAAATAGGTATTTTCGAGAAGTTCGCCAAAAGCTTGTCCGGGCTCCTGAGGATATTGCCTTTTATACGGATAGGTTTTTCCGGAGATGTTTGTTGGGCAGGGCATTGATCCATCCAGGCTGTAGAGTATGGTAACTTCCGGGTCAGCATGTGAAAGTAAGAGCTCAAAGGGAGTATTGTAATAACCGCCCTGTTGTGAAAACACCGGAGGCTCAAGTATTTCAGAAAAAGACTCGGCAGAATTAGGCGTACTAGGTGTGGGATTTGAAAACAACACCCACTGGGTTGGATCTGCTTGTGAACGGCCCAGTGAAATGTCTGTGAGCAAAGGCCGTGCGGGCGACTGATCAATAGTGGTTCCATCCGGTCTTGTGAGGAAAATGGATTCACCATCCTTACTTATGGAAAAATTGGTGTGCAGATTTCCGGCAAAAGTGAGGTACAGGCTCAGCACCTGTTCATCATCGGCGGCATAAGGCAATAAAATGGGTTTGGTAATCAAGCCGTCAAAAGCGCCGGCGTATCCACTACCTATCCCGAGGTCTTTTTCTGAAGCGGCCGGGTAATATTTCAATAAGTTGGCAGCAACTAAACTGCCATCCTGATACCACTTAACTGTGTTTTCTCCAACACTTCTCACCAATACAATATGTGTCCAGCGATCCAACTGAAGCGGGTTAATGGTGTGCATTCCATCAAAATCTGTCCCGTTTCCGTAATAATAAATCATGTTGCCAAAAGGCATGATAGTGATAGCGCCTTCCGAATTATAACCTTTGTCCCATACATTCATCCCCCCTGAAAATGATGTTGGGTAAATCCACATGGATATGGTCATGTCTCCGGTGGTTTGCAGTCCCGGAGCATTAGGCACAAGCATGCGATCATTTTCTGAACGGTTGAATTTCAATACGCCTCCAAAAACATTCCAGTTTTCCCTTTCAGGGCCATACACTATTCCGTGGTGACCATTTCCCGACAAATCATAAACTGTATTTCCGGAAACCTCATCAAAAGACCAATAGGATGCGACAGGGGCAAACTCTTCAAACCAATCAGGTTTGTACTGCCTCACATACTTTTTTCTGTCTTTCCCTGAGGCAAACACGATCAGGTATTCATTGGGATTCAGACTTATATCGGGGAATACCCATTTGAATGGCTGTGATGACTGGTCTGACAGACCATAGCCGTGCAGGGAAATTTCAGTTGTACCTGTGTTTAGAATCTCAATCCAGTCTTCGAATTCACCGTCTTCATCAGCCAGAATGCCTGCATTGGACGACATAATCTCGTTAATAACCAGTCCCTGACCTGGGGATGACAGCGGCAACATAAAAGGAATTGCCAAAAGCAACAGGCAATAGATGAGTTGTTTGCTTTCCTTATATATAAACGGTTTTTTTATGTTCCAGGCGTAAAAGTTCACTCCCCAAATATACAAAATTCAAAGCCTGAACAGCAAGTTTTGAACAGTTTATTTGACTGTCGCAATAAGATTTGAAGAAATTAACTCTAAAAGAAGGCCGTTGATAACCAATAAAAATAACTGATTACCACTTCATCGGTACCTCCATCAGCAGCAGCGCAGAGCCGGGCATAACGGATTCAATTTCGAGTTCGTTGGTTCCGCTGATGCCCATGCCATCCCGCGCCTGAAGTTTGTGCGAAAGTACCGAAAACCCACCCGAAAGCACAAAGAGGTACACGCCGTTTTCTTCTTTGCGAAGCTGATAATTGAATTTCTGTTTATCGTCAAAGTTACCCATGCTGAACCAGGCATCCTGATAGATCCAGGTGCCTTCATCTTCAGTATCCGGCGAAACTATCTGCATGAGTTTGTTGTGCATATTTTCGGTATTCAGACTGATCTGTCCGTAGCGTGGGGTCAGGTTACGCTGACGGGGATAGACCCAGATTTGCAGGAAATGCACTTCGCGGTCGGTATTTTTGTTGTATTCGCTGTGGGTGATACCTGTTCCCGCGCTCATCACCTGCACATCACCCTGGCTGATCACGGCCACGTTTCCCATGCTGTCGCGGTGCTCGAGGTCGCCGCTCAGCGGGATTGAAATGATTTCCATATTGTCATGTGGGTGTTTGCCGAAACCCATGCCTGCCTGGACGATGTCGTCGTTGAGTACGCGCAGGGCGCCAAAGTGCATGCGTTCGGGGTTGTGGTATCCGGCAAAACTGAAGGTGTGGCGGCTCAGCAGCCATCCATGATCGGCTTTTCCGCGGCTTTCGGAAGGGTGGAAGGTGGTGGTGGGCATAGTCATTGATTTGTCATCCCTAACACAGAAAACATAAGTTTGTTCTATATAGTCCGCAAAACATTGCAAACACGTTATTTCCCGATACAAAACTTCCCAAAAATATTCCCCAGGATTTCGTCTGAACTGATCTCGCCTGTGATGCTTCCAAGATGATACAGGGCGTTGCGTATGTCAATGGTAGCCAGGTCGGTAGGCAGGCCGCTGCGGAAACCGGCTTCCACAGAGTTGAGCGCCTGCAAGGCTTGCTGCAGGGCCTGAAGGTGCCTTGTGTTGCTTACAATTGTATTGGATTGTGCATCAAGGTCTTTGACTGCATCCAGCAGGCTTTCGGCCAGGAGGTGGATGTTTTCCCTGCGCTTGGCCGAGACAAAAATAGTGCGCATCTCGACCATCTCACTGAAATGTGGCGGGATCTCGTTAAGCTGGTCAATTTTATTGCCCACAAGTATGAAGTGCTTGGTGTGGTCGCCGATGAACGACCTGAATTCGCCCAGCATTTCTTCAGCCGACTGGCCCGAACAATTGGAAAGGTCGCATACATAAAGAATTACGGATGCCTGACGGATTTTTTCGTAAGTGCGTTCAATTCCCATGTTTTCGATCACATCATCAGAATCCCTGAGGCCTGCCGTGTCAATAAACCTGAAGGTATAACCCCCGATGACGATGGTATCTTCGATGGTGTCACGTGTGGTGCCCGGGATCTCGCTCACGATGGCCTTTTCCTCGTTCAGCAGGGCATTAAGCAAAGTTGATTTACCTACATTGGGTTTGCCGATGATGGCAACGGGGATTCCGTTTTTCATCACGTTTCCGGCTTTGAAACTTTCGATCAGACGGTTGATTTCGTCCCTGAGGTCGGTAAGTAAGGTGAAAAACTTCTCACGATCGGCAAATTCAACATCTTCTTCACTAAAGTCCAATTCCAGTTCGATGAGCGAGGCGAAATCAATGAGCTGCTGCCGGAGTTGGCTTATCCGTGCCGAGAAACCTCCGCGCATCTGGTTTATGGCCAGGCTGTGTGCTGTTTTCGACTGAGATGCGATCAGGTCAGCTACGGCTTCGGCCTGTGCCAGATCAAATTTTCCATTGAGGTAGGCTCTCATGGTAAACTCTCCGGGTTCGGCAAGCCGGGCGCCACATGCAAGCAACAACTCAATGATTTGCTGCTGGATGTACACCGAACCATGGCAGCTGATTTCGGCAGCATCTTCGCCTGTGTAGGAGTGAGGCGCATGAAACAGACTTACCAATACTTCATCAAGGATGCCCTGTTCGTTGGTTATAGTCCCGAAATATTGGCGGGAATACATGGGTTTTTCCAGATTGAGATTTTTTTGTGCCGGGCTGAATATTTGCCTGATGATGGCATGGCTTAAGATTCCCGAAAGCCTGATCAGTGCGATGGCAGCTGTGCCGGGAGCTGTGGCCAGGGCGCAAATAGTATCGTCGTGATGTGGTTTGGTTTTCATTGACTGTGAAAGTTTTTCTGTTGTACGTTCAGGGGCCGCCGAAGGTTGCATCACGGCCATTGGTGCGGAAAAAGCTATCAGCCGTTTTTGCGGCTTCTTTTCATGAAATACGCGGTCTTCTCGAGCTTGGTAATGATGTCGAACTGCTCCACATGAACCCATGCAGGCACCTGAAGCTGTACCGGGGAAAAATTCAGTATGCCCGTAACGCCCGAATGCACCATAATGGTTGTCAGTTCACGGGCAAACTCTGCGGGGACGGCAACCACGCACAGCTCAATTCCCTTCTCTTCAATTACTTGCTTTAACTGACTGATATTGTAAACATGAATGCCATCAATTACCTCCGCTGTAGGTTTTCCGAACACAAAAGTGGCGGCGATCTGCATGGCAGGGTTGTGTTGCCCGAAATGTGCCGCCACTGACCTTCCCAGTTCGCCCATCCCAACGAAGGCGATGGGTGTAACCCGTTCATAATTAAGGGCCAGATTTATTTTTGAAAGCAGTTCATTGATGTCGTAGCCTTTGTGAAAATCACCGCTTACACCTATAAGCATAAGGTCGCGGCGTACATTGGCTGCATTGGTCTTGACGATTCGGGCAAGGTTATGTGAGAATATAAAGGCATGTTCCAGAAACTGGTAGTTAAGCAGGATTCGGCGGTATTGGCTTAACCGTTCAACTGTTTTCTCCGGAAGTCTTCCTGGCATTTTATTTTGTGCTGATTTGTCGCACCAGCCCTAATTTGACCACTGCATGACGGTGCATGATTTCGGGCATGAGCGGATTTTCGAATACATTGGCAAATCCAAGGCGCATCGAGACGTCAGCTTCGATCTTTACAGATTTTCCTACTTGCCGCCACAACCCAACCCCAATGCTCAGCCCGGCATCATAGGTGTTGATAACATCATCAACTAATCCGGTATAATGACTGCGGTAAAAACCCGGTGTGAAATCAATCAGCGTGAAAGGCTTTGTGCCATGCGGATCAAGGTAAAAAGCCTCATAGCCCTCATGAGCTGCCGAAATGAGCACTGAATAATATCCGCCGGCCCTGAAAGCGATGCCCATGTATTTCAGTTCCTGACTATACTCAAAAACAACAGGAAGGGTGAGGTAATGCGTAAAGAAACGGATGTTGTAGTCGTAATAACAATCCCAACAGACATAGCGGGAGGTGTCTGTTTCCCTTAAGCCCTGTGAATAGAGCGATGAGCCAAAACTCCTGTAATCAGCCATCAGTTCGGCCCTTACCGAAAAAGACTCGCCAATCCGGTAGGTTAGGCTTGCTCCTGCCTGATAGCCCGTTTTGTTGGAATACTGGAACAGTGGTGTACTGCCCTGAATCTGGTTGAACAATGGCCCTCCGGCAATGCCCACCGACCAGCGGCCGGGTTCTTTTGGTGCCTGCGCGGCAACGAAATCCGGAACCAGCAAAAAAACGACCAACAGACGGAATAACTGTTTCATCGTTTAAACAAATTGATACATCCAGAACAAACCCACAACCACCGACAGGCTCGCGCCGGCAAACTGTATGGATTTGAAAATAATGGGTTTGAATTTTTCGTCTGATTGCCACGCAACAAAGCCCAGTGCAAATGAGAATACGATCATTGCGGTGATGGTCCCCAGTCCATAGCCTGTAAGGTACATGCCTGAATCGAAGGCCGTTGGAAAAGCCAGTGTTGGAAGCATCCCCATGAGGTGTGACACTCCTGCAAGGCCATGAACCACACCGATCATGATGGCTGTGAAAAACGACTGTCTCACGGCTTTTGGATGTATGTGGCGGTGTACATTGGTCTGCGGGTGATCGTGTTCGTGAACATGAGTATATGACCCATGTTCATCATGGTGGCTGTGGGGATGCGCATGGCTATGCTGCGAAGGCTTACGGAATATTTTCCAGAATGCCCAGGCACCGATACTTATCAGGACAATTCCAACTAATGCTTCACCATAAGTGGAGATGGCTTCTATTGGCAGCAGGTTACGGA
>Ga0351923_1020_pt1 | contig 28955 bp, 30 predicted proteins | sample BONcelT113001C11_FD_206859 | JGI IMG/M metagenome (GOLD analysis project Ga0351923, IMG submission 206859) | Enriched cells from coal bed in the Powder River Basin, Montana, United States - BONCAT cells T11 rep2 HSBNCT.T11.300.1.C11 ...
AGGCAGCCCAAAAGAATAAATACCTCAACAATTGCGAAAATGTACAATTTATCCATGGCGACATAATACTTCATGTCGAAAACTTAAGAAAGACGCCTTTTCACGTAATCGTGTCCAACCCCCCTTACACAAAAGAATGCACGGGAAGAAAAAGTCCAAAATACTCAAGGTTTATAGCAAGGTATGAATCGTATATTGATCTCTCAAAACTGCTTTCAGCTTCATCAGTTCTACTGAACAAAAAGGGGCGCTTTTATATTATTTATCCTTCAAAAAGACTTGGCGAACTCATATACACTGCCAAAGCAAATAAGCTTGAACCGAAAAGACTGAGATTGATTTATCCGAAAAGGGAGATGGGCGCCAACCTTTTTCTTGCTGAATTTATAAAAGAGGGCGGCATGGAAGTAACTATTGAAAAACCTCTTTATATATACGATAATGAGCAATATACGAAAGAAATTGAAAGTTATTACTATCTGAAGGGGTAGCGATGGAACAGATTTTAAAGCTGATAGAAGGTGATCTGAAGAAACTCGAAGTATCTATAGACCAATTAGTCTCAACAAAAGTCGGTTTCATTAAAGAGATTGTAAATTATATAGTAAAATCCGGCGGAAAAAGAATCAGGCCGATACTTGTCATGCTCAGTTCAAAACTCTGTGAATATACCGGCGAAAAACATATAACCTACTCTGCAATCATCGAGTTCATACATACATCAACACTTTTACATGACGACGTGGTAGACAATGCACAAACAAGAAGGGGCGCCTCAACAGCAAATACTATATGGGGGAATGAGGCAAGTGTCCTTGTCGGTGATTTTCTCTATACAAAGTCTTTTGAACTCATGGCAGAAGGAGACAACTTTGAAATAATAAAAACTATGGCGCATACAACGAAACAGCTGTCTGAAGGTGAAATATTGGAACTTTTGAAGACATCAGATATTAATACCACCGAAGAAGACTATTTTGAAATCATCAGGAACAAGACAGCGGTTCTTTTTTCAGTAGCATGCGAGATAGGTGCGATACTGGGAAATGTTAATGAAGAGAAAAGACTTTCTTTAAAAGAATATGGACACAATCTCGGCATGGCATTTCAATTAACAGATGATATGCTTGACTATAATTCATACGATGAGGTTCTCGGAAAAAAGGTAGGGACAGACCTTAAAGAAGGAAAAATTACACTTCCCCTTATCAGCGCTGTAAATCTTTCAACAGAAAAAGAAAAAGCCCTCGTCAGGAAAGTGGTTGAAAAACAGAGTATTACATTGAGAGATTTCGAGAGGGTGAGCGCTATTATAAAAAAATATGACGGAATAAGGTATACATCTGATAAGGCAATGGATTACACAAGTGCAGCCAAAGACTGTTTAAGTGTCTTCAATCCTTCACCTTTCAAAGATGCGCTTCTTCGGCTTCCCGAGTATATGCAGCAAAGAAAAACCTGAAAATTTCTCATCCGTGAACCCCGGATTAGATATTATCGTTTTAAAAATAAATTGGCGCACATAAAACTCAACGGAGTTACTTCATAGCAAATCGCCCACGCAGGGGGCGTGTGTTGCTGAAATCTATTCTATATCTTTATGGTAAGCCTGGAGCGACTTGATGCCTGCTCCCTCTTTATTCTCTATGTATGCCCTGATACCCTCCGCCACTGCCTTTGCCGCCGCTGTTGTTGTGATATAAGGTATTTTGTATTTTATGGCTGTCTTTCTTATATAAGAATCATCATACATACTGTTCTTCCCGATGGGCGTATTGATAATCAGCTGTATCTCCTTATTGTGCAGCGCATCAAGAATATTGGGCCTTCCCTCATGAACTTTCTTTATCTGTGTTGATGCTATATCATTCATTGCAAGGAATTTATGTGTGCCCTCCGTGGCAAGCAAGTTGAAACCGGCCTCTTTCAGATATTGTGCCACACCTAAAATATCGTCCCTGTCTTTCGGAGATATTGTTATAAGCACAGTACCCTTTTCGGGCAATTTCTGTCCGGCAGCCTCCTGAGACTTGAAAAAGGCAAGACCGAAAGAGTCAGCCATACCGAGGACTTCACCTGTGGATCTCATTTCCGGCCCCAGGGTAGGGTCAACTTCAGGAAACATATTGAAGGGAAACACTGCCTCTTTTACGCCTACGTGCCGATATTTCTTATGTTTCAGGTTCATATCTTTCAGTTTTTTACCGAGCATTATCTGTGTGGCAATACGTGCCATCTGAACCCCCGTCACCTTCGATACAAGGGGCACAGTCCTGCTCGCCCTGGGATTTGCTTCGAGTATATAGACTATGTCGTTAGCGATTGCATACTGGATGTTCATAAGTCCTACGACATTCAACTCTATGGCAATCCTTTTCGTATATTCATTTATTGTATTGATATGTTTCTCAGACAAAGTTCTGGGAGGGATTGCACAGGCGCTGTCACCCGAATGGATGCCTGCAAGCTCAATATGTTCCATAATGGAGGGTACAAAGGCGTCTTCTCCATCAGCAATTGCATCAGCCTCCGCTTCAATTGCATTTTCAAGAAACTTATCTATAAGAATAGGTCTTCCTGAAGACATGTCAACAGCCGCATTCACATAGGAGGTCAGGGTTGCATCGTCATAGACGATTTCCATTCCTCGTCCGCCGAGCACGTAAGATGGCCTCACCATAAGAGGATAGCCTATGTCTGCTGCTACCTTGAGGGCTTCCTCAAGCGTTATTGCAGTCCCGCTCTCAGGCTGCGGTATCTCAAGCTTGTGCATCACCTGTTTGAAACGTTTTCTGTCTTCCGCAAGGTCTATACTTTCAGGGGATGTACCCAGTATTTTTACGCCTGCATCTTCCAGTTCCCTTGCAATATTAAGCGGCGTCTGTCCGCCGAACTGGACTATTACGCCGATCGGCTTCTCCTTACTGTATATGCTCAGGACATCCTCAACAGTAAGCGGTTCAAAATAGAGTTTATCGGAAGTGTCATAATCCGTAGATACCGTCTCCGGATTACAATTGACCATTATTGATTCATAATCTTCGTCACGTAAAGTAAATGCAGCGTGCACACATGTGTAATCAAATTCTATACCCTGGCCGATCCTGTTCGGACCGCCGCCGAGGATCATTACTTTGGGCCTGTCACTTATTTTGACTTCATTAGGGGCATTATATGTAGAGTAATAGTATGCGGCGTCGGCACCGCTTACCGGAACCGCGCACCAGGCTTCAGCTTTACCCAGAGCTATTCTTTTGTTCCTCACATCTTCTTCTTTAAGGTCAAGAATTTTGGCAAGGTATTTATCTGAAAAACCGTCCTCCTTGACTTTCATAAGGAGTCTGTCGGGAACCGCCTTGCCTTTATATTGAAGGATTTCTTCTTCAAGCTCAACCAACTCCTTCATCTGCCCGATAAACCAGTGTTTTATCTTCGTCTTCTCAAACAGTTCATCTATTGTTGCACCCTTCCGCAAAGCTTCATACATTATAAATTGTCTTTCCGATGACGGTTCATTCAGGAGCCTCAGAAGGTCGTCAAGGGGCAGGTCATTAAAATTGCTCGCGAAACCCAGGCCGTAACGTTTAATCTCAAGGGAGCGGATAGCTTTCTGGAATGCTTCTTTATAATTCTTGCCGATACTCATTGTTTCGCCAACCGCTTTCATCTGCGTACCCAGTTTGTCTTCTGCTTCTCTGAACTTTTCAAAGGCCCACCGGGCAAATTTTATAACAACATACTCACCTGAAGGCGTATACTTATCAAGAGTCCCGTTTCTATAATAGGGTATATCCTTTAATGTATATCCGCCTGCAAGCTTGGCAGAAACAAAGGCTATAGGAAAGCCGGTGGCTTTGGAAGCAAGTGCGGATGAACGGGATGTCCTCGGGTTGATCTCGATAACCACAATCCTCCCGTCATTAGGGTTGTGTGCAAACTGGATATTTGTCCCGCCGATAACCTGAATGGCTTCGACAATCCGGTAGGAATATTCCTGGAGCTTTTGTTGCACATCTTCTGAAATGGTTAACATAGGGGCTGAACAGAAAGAATCGCCGGTATGAACGCCCATGGGATCTATATTTTCAATAAAACAAACGGTAATCATCTTGTTTTCGGCATCTCTTACAACTTCAAGCTCCAGTTCCTCCCAGCCTATTACCGCCTCTTCTATGAGTATCTGACCGATGAGGCTTGCTGAAATACCCCTGCTTGCAATAATCTTGAGTTCTTCCTTGTTATATGCGATACCGCCGCCCGTACCGCCCATGGTATAGGCCGGCCGTATAACAACGGGATAACCGAGCCTGTCTGCAATCTCCAGCGCCTCCTCAACCGAGTAGGCAAGAGCAGACTCGGGCATGGGTATATTGAGTTTGTTCATAGTCTTTTTGAATTCGTTCCTGTCTTCCCCTCTCTCAATCGCATCTACCTGTACGCCTATGATTTGCACTTCATGTTTCTGGAGTATGCCCTTTCTCGATAGCTCTGCGGCAAGATTCAGACCTGTCTGACCCCCAAGGTTAGGCAGCAGTCCATCGGGTTTTTCCTTTTCAATAATTTTTTCAAGTACCTCGACCGTTAACGGCTCGATGTATGTAGCATCAGCCATGCCGGGGTCAGTCATAATGGTCGCAGGGTTCGAATTAACAAGTACAATTTTGTAGCCCGCAGCCCTCAGCGCTTTACATGCCTGTGTACCTGAATAATCAAATTCGCAGGCCTGACCTATGATAATAGGACCGGAACCGATAATCAAAACCTTGTTTATACCTTCTATTTTTGATGTTTTCATATTTTAGGCATTCCTTTCTCTTTGGAATTTGTTAAGCATCCTACCAGAGCCGCAATAAGGAGTCAAGAAGTTTAGATTCACAACAATATCAATCAGTTTTTCTACTGTTTCAAGACCTGCCTCTGATTGGCTTTTCTTAAGTTTGTCTTAACTTTGATTACCTGATGGAGGACAATAAAAACAGCGCAACATATTAATAAGAATCTGTTTATAAAGACTATTGAAATATAATTCATCGGAAATTTACGGAATTTTTTTAAACATATTGAAAATTCCTTTTATAGTATGCTATAAATAAAAATTATTCATCAGCACTTTGGATACAATTTTTGATGACAGACATATGAATACTATTAATCTCAGCAATGACGTCGACTTAGATTTTATCAAACAGGTTGTTAAAGAAAGCGGGGAAAACCCTTCGCTTTGCTATCAATGCGGCAACTGTACTGCAGGATGTCCTTATTCACATTATTTTGATTACCCTGTGAGCCAGGTTATGAGGCTTCTTCAGGCAGGGCAGAAAGACACAATCCTCAACTCGAAAGCCATATGGCTCTGTGCTACCTGTGAAACCTGTACAACAAGGTGCCCTTGCGACATAGATGTTGCCGGGATTATGGATACCCTTCGAATCATTGCACGCCGCGAGAACAGGGTATCTGAGAAAGATATAAAATTATTTTACGACACATTCCTTAACTCCATGAAACAATTCGGCAGGATATATGAAGTGGGAATTCTCCTTTTGTATAACCTTAAATCAGGCCACTTGCTGGCTGATGCAGAACTGGGACCGAAGGTTATGGGGCATGGAAAGATCAATTTTTTACCCACCAAGATTAAGGGCGCCGATAAGGTAGCTCAAATTTTCAACAGATTCCAGAAAAAGGCAAAGAAGCATGGTTGAAACAACATATGGTTATTATGCCGGATGTTCGCTTGAAGGCACGGCAAGAGAATACGATCAATCCCTGAAAGCAGTGCTGAAAACACTTGAGGTGGATTTCAGAGAACCTGATGACTGGAGCTGCTGCGGCTCAACACCTGCACATACTGTAGACCATGTTTTTGCCGCTGCCCTTGCTGCCAGAAACCTTGCAATTGTTGAGAAGACAGGTTTAAAGACGCTTATTACTCCTTGTCCGTCCTGTATGACAGCATTTAAAAAGGCCCAGCACGGGATGGCAAAAAGTGATTCATTCAGGCAGGAGGTCAATGAGCTTCTTGATGAGCCCTATGAATGCGGCGTAACAGCTAAATCAGCGTTACAGGTGATTTATGAAGATGTCGGGATTGATGCAGTAGCCGCAAAAGTTACCCACACAATTCCTGATCTGAAAGTTGCACCATATTACGGATGTATCCTCAACAGACCTCCGGAAATTGCCCAATTCGACGACCCGGAGAACCCTGTGTCAATGGATAAAATTCTTGCTGCAGCCGGGGTTGAGGTATGTGATTTTGCATTTAAAGTCGAATGCTGCGGTGCAGCTTTCGGAGTACCGAAAAGGGACATGGTAAACAGACTCACCTATAAAGTACTTACAATGGCAATAGATGCAGGCGCCAACTGTATTGCAGTCGCATGTCCTCTATGCCAGCAGAACCTTGACTTACGCCAGGAACAGGTAAACAGTCTGACAGGTTCCTCCTTTAATATACCTGTTCTCTATTTTTCCCAGATTATGGGGCTCGCATATGGCTACAGCCCTGAAGCGCTTGCCATGGATAAGGTGATTGTAAGTGCAGATCGTTTTGTACGTACACGTATCACTGTTCAGCAGGCTCGTGAGGCAAAGGAACTGCAGGAACAGCAGGCAAAAGCGAAAGGAAAAAGCCCGAAGGCAGCAGAAAACAAAGAAGAGACTAAATCAGAGGAGATAGAATAGATGCGGGTTGGCGTATTTATCTGCCACTGTGGAAACAACATTGCCGGTACAATTGATGTGGCTAGGGTAGCTGAAGAAACACGGAAAATTCCGGGTGTTGCCTATGCTACCACCTATATGTACACCTGCTCTGAACCGGGCCAGAATGAAATAAAAGAAGCTATAACAAGGGAAGGTCTCGACAGGGTTGTCGTTGCGGCATGTTCCCCGAGGATGCATGAGCTGACCTTCAGACGCACCGTAGAAAAAGCCGGGCTGAACCGCTACTTTTTTGAGATGGCAAATATCAGGGAACACATCTCGTGGATCGGCGAAAACAAAGATCTGAATACCTTAAAAGCTACAGAGGCTGTAAGAATGGCAGTTGCAAAGGTCATGCAGGACAAACCGCTTTATTCGACATCCTTTAAAGTAAATAAGAGAGTGCTTGTCATCGGCGGCGGAGTTGCAGGTATGCAGGCAGCCCTTGATTGTGCCGACGGCGGTCTGGAAGTGCTGCTTGTTGAAAAGAGCCCGAGCGTAGGCGGCATGATGGCCCGCCTTGACAAGACATTTCCTACAATAGATTGCTCTATATGCATATTGGGTCCGAAGATGGTGGATGTGGCCCAGCATGACAAGATAACGCTCCATGCCTATTCCGAGATCGAAGAGATTAAGGGATATGTCGGAAATTATCAGATAAAGATCAGGAAGAAAGCCACATATGTTGACTGGTCAAAATGCACGGGTTGTGGTGCCTGTATGGAAAAATGCCCTTCCAAGAACTCATATGATGCATTTAATTTCGGGGTTGCGCCGACGCGGGCAATAAATATTCCCTTTCCCCAGGCCATACCGAAAAAGGCAAAAATAGACCCTAATTACTGCCGCCAGTTTGTAAAAGGAAAATGCGGTGTATGTGCAAAGATTTGCCCGACAAATGCCATCGATTATGAAATGAAGGATGAGATAATAACAGAAGATATAGGCGCGATTATTGTTGCTACCGGATACAGCCTTATTGATATGGACAAGCTGCCGGAATACGGCGGCGGCCGTTACCCTGATGTAATATCGGGGGCTCAATACGAGAGATTGCTTAATGCATCGGGTCCCACATCCGGCCATATCGTGAGACCTTCCGACCATATGGAACCTAAAACGATAGCCTTCATCTCCTGTGCAGGCTCGCGTGATAAGTCCATCGGCATACCTTATTGCTCAAACTTCTGCTGCATGTATATTGCAAAGCAGGCAATACTTACCAAGGACCATATCCCCGATTCCCAATCATATGTATTCTACATGGACATCCGTTCCCCCGGGAAAGGTTATGATGAGTTTACCAGACGGGCGCAGGAAGAGTACGGGGCAAAATATATACGTGGACGTGTATCAAGGATTTACCCGAAGGGGAACAAAATGGTTGTGAGGGGCTCAGATACACTGCTCGGGGCTCAGGTGGAGGTTGAAGCCGATCTTGTAGTCCTCGGCACAGCTGTGGTTTCTACACCTGATGCAGCGCATATGGCGGAAAAACTCCATATATCTTACGACACCTTCGGATTTTATGTAGAAAGCCATCCCAAATTAAGACCTGTTGAGACAAACACATCAGGTGTATTTCTTGCAGGGGCATGCCAGGGGCCAAAAGACATACCGGCCTCCGTCGGCCAGGGAAGTGCTGCTGCCAGTAAGGTGCAGGCCCTTTTCTCAAAGGACATGCTTGAATCCGATCCTGCAGTTGCGAGAGTCAATATGAATACCTGCGTCGGATGCCTTAAATGCCTGAAAACATGTCCCTTTGGCGCTATCAAAGAAAAAGAGCTTCGCGACGGAAGGGTTGTTGCTGATGTTATCGAAACTGTATGCGCCGGCTGCGGTGTCTGCACTTCCACCTGTCCGTGCGGCGCAATACAATTGCAGCATTTTACCGATAATCAACTCTTAGCGGAGGTTAATGCCATATGCCGGAAATAGCCACTCAAGAGCTTAGAGTTGTCGGCTTCTTATGCAACTGGTGCTCCTACGGCGGTGCTGATACCGCCGGGGTGAGCCGTTTTAAGCAGCCTACAGACCTTAGAATTATCAGGGTGCCCTGTTCTGGAAGGGTTGACCCGCTTTTTGTAGTAAAGGCACTTCTTAACGGGGCAGACGGGGTACTCGTCTCAGGTTGTCATCCAAGGGACTGTCATTATTCGGATGGGAATTTTTATGCCAGAAGAAGACTTGAGATGCTTAAGAGGCTGCTTCCGTTTCTGGGTATTGATGAAAGGAGATTTTACTATACCTGGGTCTCTGCTTCAGAAGGGGCAAGGTGGCAGCAGACAGTAACTGAGTTTACGAATAGAATTCATGAGTTGGGTCCTCTCCACATTAAAAAGGAGGCAACCCCGTAATGTATAAAGTCAAAGCAGATAAGCTTAAAGAAGTCGTTACAAATGTATTGAACGATGTTGATCTGGTGATCGGCTATAAACAGGGCTTTGATGCAGTACATGCAACCCCTCACTTTATTACTTCAGCGGATCAGATTGACGGGCTTGTCTGGAATCCTCTTTGCGTCCATAATCTGACAACATACCTGCCTGCACTTAAAATGAAAAAGATTGGTGTTATCGTTAAGGGCTGCGACAGCCGTACAATAGTCCAGTTTATCCAGGAAGGACTTGTAACACGGGAGAACCTCGTTATTATCGGCATACCCTGCACCGGCGTAATAAGCGTAAACAAGGTATTAAAGGAGACAAGCAGGGAGTTGCTTGAAGAGATCGTCTTCGATGACAGCGGAAACGTTACAGCTGTAACCGGAAAAGGCCGAAAGACATTGCCCTTAGCCGAATTATCGCCTGACAAATGCAGAACGTGCCAATATCCGACACCTCTTGTATATGACCATCTTGTAGGAGATCCCGTTAAATCGGATAAGGTGCCTGAGGGCGTTTATGCGGACATAAAAGAGTTCGAAGGTAAAACGCTTGAAGAACGTATGAAATACTGGGAACAGGAGTTCGACCGTTGTATCAGATGCTATGCATGCCGGAACGCATGTCCCATGTGTATCTGTCAGGACAACTGTATTGCGGAAAGCCGTGATCCTCACTGGATGACACAGAAAATGACTCTAACTGAAAAATTCATGTTCCATATGATCCATGCCCTGCATCTTGCAGGAAGATGTGTTGAATGCGGTGAATGTGAACGCGTCTGCCCCATGGGCATACCGGTAAACAAGCTGAAAAAGAAAATTAACCAGGAAATGAAAGAGCTCTTCGATTATGAACCGGGCGTCAGCCTTGACGACAAGCCGCCCATGTTCATGTTTAATGTCGACGAGTTAAAGATAAAGGAGCATAAAATTTAATGGCGGAAACGGGTTTTCTTCCAAAGGATAAGATTAATGGTTTCTTAGAAGCACTCGGCAAGGACAGCCTTGTATATATGCCTGTTCTTGAAGGTGACACAATAATTTTCAGGCCCTTCAGTCCTGAAAAAAACCTCTGCCTTGACAGGCCTGCCAACAGTCCGCCGAAATCGGTTATATTCCCGCAGAGTGATGTCCTCTTTTCGTATCGATATGAAAAAGAAACCGATGACCCTAAAAAAGTATCGGTTAAGATTGAATCACATACGGATTACCCCAAGGCGGTAATTTTCGGTTGCCGTCCCTGCGATGTAATGGGGTTCACTGTGTATGACCGGGTATATATAGAAGCAAACGGCCCTGATACATACTACAAGGAACGCCGTGACAAAACAGCGATAATAACCCTCAGTTGCCCTGTCCCTTCTGCCGGATGTTTCTGCACTGCCCTGGGCGGCGGCCCTGCAAACAGGGAAGGGTCCGACGTGTTAATGACCGGCCTCGAAAAGGGATTTTTCTTTGAACCTGTAAGCGAAAAAGGCAAGGCGATGCTTTCTGCACCGGGAATGGAAGACGGCGCCAGGTATATGCAGGAAGCGCAAAACAAACAGCAGGATGCATATAACGCGGTAAAAAAGCCCTTCCCCTCCGTCAGTCATACTGAACTATCGCGAAAACGTTTTGACCTTAATGAGTTCTGGCAGCAGGCGGTAAGCAAATGTGTAAGCTGCGGCGCCTGTACATTCCTTTGCCCGACATGTTACTGTTTTAATTTCACGGATGAACAGACGCTGGAAAGCGGCGAAAGAATACGCAGCTGGGATGCATGTATGTTCTATCATTTTACCCTGGAGACAAGCGGGCATAATCCGAGACCGACAAGATTCGAAAGGTATAGAAACAGAGTAGGACATAAATTTCTTTTTTATCCTGAAAAATATAATGGAGTAATTGCCTGTTCAGGCTGCGGAAGGTGCATCAGGTATTGTCCTGTTTCTGTAGATATCAGTGAAATTGTTTCCCAACTTAGAAGTCCGGAGTGAAAGACATGGAACAAAGCTTTAACCCATACCTGCCTGAACTGGCGACTGTTATAAAAATTACAGAAGAGACGCCTAATATAAAATCATACCGTGTGGTCTTTGATGACCCCGAAAAGATGAAAACATTTTCCTTTGAACCCGGTCAGGTGGGACAATTATACGTTTTTGGCGTAGGCGAGGCAACCTTTGTAATCAATTCACCACCTACAAGAATGGAATATCTGCAGTTCAGCGTTATGAAGGCAGGGGAAGTAACAAGTGCAATTCATGATCTGCATGAAGGCGATCAGGTTGGCGTCAGAGCCCCTCTCGGCAACTGCTTTCCATACAATGAGATGAAAGGCAAAAATATACTCTTTATCGGCGGCGGCATAGGCCTTGCACCGCTCCGGACATTGATACTCTATATGCTTGATAATCGAAAAGATTATAATGATATTACCATAATCTATGGGGCAAGGACTCCCGTTGATCTTTGTTATAAGGATGAACTGAGCGAATGGGAATCAAGTCCGGATGTGAATTTAATTCTTACGGTGGACAACGAATATCCCGGCTGGGACAAGAGGACAGGTTTTGTCCCCACCGTGCTTAATGAAGTTGCCCCGTCACCGGATAATACTATCGCAATTACATGCGGACCGCCTATAATGATCAAGTTTGTACTCCAGAACCTCGCTAAATTGAATTTTAAGGATGAAGATATTATTACAACACTGGAAGCAAGAATGAAATGCGGCATCGGCATTTGCGGACGGTGTAATATCGGTTCAAAATATATCTGCAAAGACGGTCCTGTATTTTCTCTTACCCAGATAAAAGAGTCCGGCGCAGATATCTGATAACAAACCCCTTTAACTCCGGAAGGACTCCCCTCCCTACTTTGTCAGAATAAAATAAAGACCAAGAAAAACAAGCAGCATCCCTGCTATATAACGCACTGTCAGCCCCTCACGGAAAAGAACAAAGCCAACAATACTGGCAACAACAAGCCCGCCAAGTCTAACCAGGGGCGAAGCAAGAGAAATCGGTGCTCCGGCATTAAAGGTGGCATAGAGACCAATAGTGACGGCACTGAAGGATACACCAACACCCAGTGCGTAGAAAAAACCTAAAAGGTCTGTGTTTAAAGGAATATTTTGAAGGCGTTGCGAAAAAACCCATACTAAACCGGTGGCAAAGGTACATCCGCCATAAACAAGCAGGCCGAGGCTGCTTGAGATACGGCCGGCCGCCAGCTTGATGAAACAGTCTGCGGCTGCGAGGAAAACTGCAGTGACCGAAGCATATATGATCCATAACTGAACTCTCATAATTCACCCGTCCTTTTTTTTCCACGATTCTACAACATATTCTTATATTTTGGCAATAAGGATAGCCTGGTAAAAGACTTTTTGGAGATAAATTTCAGGATATTTGAAACTTTGGAATGTCTCAGGATACCCGGGGTATACAGGAATGATCTTCATCAATATCTCCTATTTCTCCCTGTATGTATTCTTCAGCCGGCTCTTGCCGATAGTAAATCATAAGATTGTGTGATATATTATTTCCGCCCTCAGAATCAGGAGGAATATATTAAATTATGCCGCTTCTTTTTAAATCGTTAAATCACGGAGATGTAGCTTTCGGTTTTTTTAATATTGAAACAGATATGATATTGCTGAATAATTACTTTTTCTTTGCCTGTGATATCTCCGATCATATTATAGAACTGGCCTCGAACACATCCGATGAATCCTGTACGATGGACTGGAATGTCTATATACTTGAGGAAAATCGGATCGGCAATCTGATGGGGGCAATAACCGGTGTGGATCTATGCGGATTCATAGGTGAGGTTTATGGACATTTTCCTTTTCCTTACAAACCGGAGGAGTTTAAACAGCATACGGAAGGCTATGCAAACAGGGAACTCGTTGAAGACATTGTAAAGCGCTACGCTTCAATGACAAAGATAAATGTTGTCACAGACTTAATTGACAAGACCGTAAAAATAGGTGACTACATTTTTGATAAGCACGGATTCCAGGAGCTTTTGACATATCTGTGGGTTGGCGGTTATCCCCGGTGGATGGACGGAATACAGCCTGACTATATTATAAGGATGAAGGAATGCGTTGAAAATTCTACTCACCCTTTACTCGGTTTCAAACTGTAAAAAGGGGGAGGCCGGGATAGCTCCCTCACTATCCCGGCCTCATTCGTAATTCGAGATTCTTTAATCCTGGTTCAAGTCTATCCCGGATTTGCCGGGAGAGAGGACATTGTTGGGATTAAAGAGGCGTTTGAGGTCTTAGTATACGTCCCGGAAGGGCTCCGGTTTCTTCATAAGAATACCCCATTGATATGCTCGTGCGGTAGGGCAGGCATACCGCCTCGCGATAGCGGTCATACATTTCACTGAGACAAAGGTCAGCACGTTTGCGTTCCCCAACATCATTTCGGTCGAATATAAGACAGATGATATGACGGCAATCACGACCGGTTCGCGGTCTTCTCCAGTACGTAAACAAAGAGTCTGTATCCGAGCAGTACGGCTAAAACCGCGGCATAAATAAGCGGACGTATCATATCTATTTTTACAAGCCACAGATAATGGACTACGCTACATACGGCAGCGGCATAGACTGTGCTTTGTATTGTTTTCCACCTCTTTTGTCCCAGCCTACGAACCATCCCGGCAGTCGACGTTACGGCCGCCGGGATGAGAAGTAAAAGGCTCGCGAACCCCACAGCAATACGTTTATATTTTACCACGTCAGCCGCTATAAATTCCCATGAAAGACCCTGATCGAGGATAATATAAGTGAAAAAATGGATGATCGCGTAAAAAAAACAGAAAAGGCCCGCTGTTCTGCGCAGTCCTGCAGGCCATGACCATCCGGTAATCCGGCATAGAGGGGTTATCGTGAGTGTTAGCATCATAAAATTGAGGGCCCAGTCGCCTGTAGTATGAATGACCTTCTCGACAGGGTTTGCGCCGAGACCGGAGGTGAATACAAGGAACATCAACCACAGAAACGGTATAAGAAAGATTCCATAAAAAAGCAATTTCAATCGGACGGATAATTGCACAGGAAGTTTCACCTCAGAAGTACTTTGCAAGATCCATGTCTTTATACAAATGGGCCACCTCTTTCCCATATCCGTTAAACATGAGGGTTTTGCGTTTTTTGAATTCACCGATCCTGGTTTCCCTGGCCTGACTCCATCTGGGATGGTCGACCTCCGGGTTTACATTGGCGTAAAAACCATATTCCACGGGGTTTGCCTTCATCCAGGAACTGACGGGCATCTGCTCAACAAACCTTATGCGGACAATAGATTTTATGTACTTAAAACCATACTTCCAGGGAACCACGAGCCGCAGCGGCGCGCCATTCTGGTTCGGGAGGATTTCCCCGTACATACCTGCAGCCAGCAACGTTAAAGGGTTGAGGGCCTCGTCGAGCCTGAGGCCCTCAACATATGGCCATTCGAGGATATCCCGATTTTGTCCCGGCATCTGATTCCGGTCCTTGAGCGTAGTAAATTCGACAAACTTCGCCTTCGATGCAGGTTCACACCTTTTAACAAAATCGCTGAATGGAAAACCAACCCATGGAATAACCATGGACCAGCCCTCAACACAACGGAATCTGTATATGCGCTCCTCAAGGGGAAACAACTTGATAAGTCCGTCAATGCTGTAAGCCTTGGGCTTATTAATATAGCCCTCTGCTGAAATAGTCCATGGGCGGGTACGGAATCTTTTGCTCCGCTCAGTTACGTCATCTTTGTCAGTAGAAAATTCGTAGAAGTTATTGTAATTGGTGGCTTTGGAGGCGCTGGTTACCTTTTCGCCTTCGGCAAACTCCCCTCGTTTGTTGATTATCAGCTTCCGGCCCGTATCTGCCCCTCTGATAAAACCTCCGGGCACGGCAACAGCTGTAACAATGGCTGCTGCAGCTTTTATAAATTGCCGGCGGTTAAGGTAGAGATTCCTGTCAGTAATTTCTGATGATGGTATGCCTGTTGTTTTTTTTATTATCATAAGCTCCCTCCCGCCCTTTCTTTGCCTTCTCCGGGCAATCAGGGTTGTTCAGTATTCCTCAACAATACTGACTTTAATCCTTTTCGCTTGAATACGCCATGCATGTTTAAAGGAAAGGTCAAGTCACGCAACATCGTATTTATTATTCTTTAACAGATTCATAAAATATGTCAAGAGGATGGGCAGAATCACCCGGAGAGAATCCGATGTAATAAAATAAGTTCGAATAACATTTTGATACTGTGGAGCATCCGTTGGAAATCTCGCACCGGAAAAAGCTATCCGGGACACCAGTAAATAATTTAGTTGCATTTATATAAACTTTGGATGTAAAACATTTTATTTGCAGAAGACAGACAAATGAAAGAAAAAGGGCAACCTTTCCCGCAAGGCACAAGGGAATATGATTGTCCTAAAGCAGAGTTTCCAGGAATCTATTGATTCAACCAGGAGCCATGATTATGGGCAAGACTATGGAGGAACTATACAGAGAACGGGAACAGCGGGTTTTGGATGCTATAGCCCTGAAAAAACCTGACAGAGTACCGATTCTTGCACACTTCAGTTTTTTTCCGGCCAAATACTCGGAGATGACGCTGGAAGAGGTCATGTATGATCCGGAAAAACTGTGGAAGGCGCAATGGAAAACCCTGACGGAATTCGAGCCGGATATGGACAATAATCCCTTTGCCCTTCGTTCTATTGGGCCTCTTCTTGAAATACTCGATTTCAAACAGCTAAAATGGCCGGGGCACGGCGTTGCAGCGGACGTGAGCTACCAGTTTATCGACGGTGAGTATATGATGGCCGACGAGTATGATGCCTTCCTCGCCGATCCCACCGATTTCACGTTAAGAACATATTGGCCCCGTATATTCGGAGCCCTTAAAGCATTTGAAAAACTTCCTCCCCTCAGGGATATCGTTACATATGCCATGGGTACACCTTTTGGTTTCGGAGCATTCGGTTCTCCGGAAATGATTGAGGCTCTGGAAACGCTCAAAAAAGCAGGTGAGAAATCTATACAGGTCGCATACTACTCCAGACTCTTCACCGAGAAAGCGCGGGAAGCGGGCTTTCCCATGCAATACGGCGGCTTCACCCAGGCACCCTTTGACACCCTGAGCGACTACTTCCGGGGCACAAAAGGCTCTATGTTTGACATGTACAGGAGGCCTGATAAGGTCATCAAGGCATGTGAAAAGCTGCTTCCTGTCATGCTTGAGCTGGCTGTGAACGCGTCCCGGATATCCGGAAATCCCAGGATATTTATACCAATCCACAAAGGATTGGATGGTTTTATGTCTCAGGAACAGTTTAAAAGGTTTTTCTGGCCGACCCTCCGGGACCTTTTGATGGCGCTCATCAACGAAGGCCTGACCCCCTGTGTCCTGTGGGAAGGGGACTGCACTTCGCGGCTGGACATTATTAAGGATGTACCCCCTGCAAGGGCATTATACGCCTTCGAGGCAACCGACATCTTCAAGGCAAAGGATGCGCTTGACACTCAGGTTTGCATCCGCGGGAATGTACCGCCGTCTCTGCTTGCTACCGGTACGCCGGAAGATATAAGGGCATACTGCAAGAAGTTGATCGATATTGTCGGGAAGGACGGGGGATATATTATGGACTCGGCTGCGGGGTTCGACGACGCAAAGCCTGAGAATGTAAAAGCCATGTTCGAATTCACAAAGGAATACGGTCTTTATTGACGGGTTTCTGATCCAGATGACACGTTGAATGTTGTTGTTTTAAAAATCTGGTTACAAAGGAGGTATGACATGAAGAAAGGCATTATGGTTTTACTCATGGTGGTTGCTTCAGCCCTTGTTCTTGGCTCTCCGGTCAGGGGAGCAGATGTTATAAAGCTCAAGGCTGCCAACTATCTTCCGGTTACTCACAAGATGTCCATTCTTACCGCAAAGTTTTGTGACGAAATCAAAAAGCGCACGGACGGCAGGGTCCAAATCACGTACTATCCCGGCGGTACCCTTCTTTCACCGGTAAAAATGTTCAACGGCATAGTAACGGGCATTACAGATATGGGGGTTTCTCATATTTCATACACACGCGGACGTTTTCCCGTAACTGAGGTCTTTGCTCAACCGCTTGGATTCCCAAGCGGGTATGTGGCATCCAAGGTAAGCCAGGATTTTTACTCAAAATTCAAGCCCGCTGAATGGGATTCTGTCCAAGTCCTCTACATTAATACTTCGGGACCGTTAATCGTCCAGACCATCAGCAAACCCGTAAGGACCCTTGGAGATATGAAGGGCCTTAAACTACGGGCGACAGGTGAAACTGCCGACGTCGTAAAGGCGTTAGGCGCTCTTCCGATGCCCCTCGAGATGCCCGATGTTTATGAATCTCTCAGAAGGGCTGTGATCGACGGAATCATGGTGGACCTTTCCACGCTAAAATACTGGAAGTTCGCAGATGTCGTCAAAAACGTCACCGCATCGTGGCGGCTCGGTACCGGTTACACCTTTTATTTTGTGATGAACAAAGCCAAGTGGAACTCCTTGCCTCCAGACATTCAAAAAATCTTTATGGAGGTCGCTGCAGAAACGCAGGATGCCCAGGCGCGCCTATGGAATGAAATGGACATTGAGGGACTTGATGCCTTTAAGAAGGAGAACGGCCAGTTGATTTCTTTGTCCGAAGCAGAAGCAGAAAAATGGATAAAGGCTGTGGAGCCTATGATGGGCAGTTACAAAAAAGAGATGGTATCCAAAGGGTTCAAAGCTGATGATGTTGACGGATGGTTCAGCTTTATCAAAGAGCGGATCGCGTATTGGAAGGCAGAGGAAAAACGGAGAGGAGTGAAAGCACCATTTTAGAAAGGATTTTACCAGCGTCCCCCGGGTCTTGTCATTGAGACCCGGGGGACGCTGGATCAAAGTGAACTTCTGGAGATAGAGACATCCTTCAATAATTCAATAATTTTTAAAGAAACAATATTTGCAGGTATCCAGACTTAAGCTATTTTTAATGCATTACGAGACAGCAAGGATAAGGCTTTCCGGGGAGTTTACCGTTTTGGGTTCAGTGCGAATTCAAAACAGAAAAATCGCCCGATTGTATGACCAATATTGCCGCCGATAAATTTTCCTTGCATTTTTATGCAGTTTGTAAGAAAAGAAGAAGAAAAAGATGTCCCATAAGTTACCTCTCAAATTAAATGGAGAACGCACTAAATTTTAAATGGAAAATATATGAGTAAACTTCCGGGGTACAGACAATGTTTTTTCTGCAGCAAAGAAGAACCGACAGGTGTAAAGCTTACATTGAGATACCAGGAAAATACGGTAATTTGCGACTTTACGCTTGAGAGAAGATTCCAGGGGTTTAATGGGATTGCGCACGGAGGCATCGTAGCCGGGATTCTTGATGAACTTATGTGGTGGACTATCGCTATAGAAACAAGGAAGGCGTCTATGACCAGAAAAATAGAGGTTGAACTCCTGCAGCCTGTCATATGCGGTAAACATTATACGGCAAAGGGGAAACTGCTGAAGCACGGACACAATACCTTCTGGGTTTCATGCACAATAGAAGATGATGAGGGGAAGGCAGCGGCCAAGGGAACGGCTGTTTTTAAACTCGCAAAGGACATCGAATTGCACCATATGATAGATGATCTCGATTTTACGCACGTTGCACAGGAAATAAGAGATATTTTTACTGATATATCCACTCACATATGACGCATATTTTAAAAAAGAATTAAATTTCGTCCGCGGAAAAACCTGATTTTAAGAATATTCGGCAGGCAGGCAGCATTAATATGAATTTATTAAAAAAGTGCTCTTTAAGGCTGCATTGTATTACCTGTCTATTTGTCATGTTATTTCTTCAAATAACTCACTATGCTGTCATAGCATCCGGAAATAACGAACTTGTGCCTATAACAGAGCATTTTTCATTGGGCATAAAGACAATGTATTTCTTCAACAGCCATACTTCATATGAATTCGGCAACCCCTTTCCTCCATATCAGGAACCTCTCAGCCGGCTTGAGTTCCCGCTGGACACCTGGTGGGGCGGAATAGAAATGAGGCTGAACTATCCCAGATTCTCCATGGGCGGTGAAGTTCTCACAAATACACTTGGGGATGTGCAGGGGCGTATGGCAGACTCGGATTGGGATGACAACGCTGCGCCGTCTCTGAAAACTATCTACAGCGAATCCAACAACCGTATGGAACCAAGTTACATGGTCAGGGCCGATATTGACCTGGAAGTATCGGACTGGCTTGGGTTGCCCCAATGGTTCAGCCTGCGACCTGTTGCGGGATTCCGCTACCAGAATTTTCACATGATTACCCAGGACGGTACACAGTATACACCCTTTGACGGGAACCCTCCTGCTGCTCTGCCGGGAAACGGGATTCGTTTTAAACAAACATACTGGCAATATTTTACCGGACTGCGTTCAAATATAGATATAGGGCAATTCATGAATATATCATCCCTTAAGCTCCTCCTGCAACTCGACTGGGCTTACGTGGAAGGCAGCAACGAAGACCATCATCTGCTCAGAGCAGGCAGGCGGTTTACTTACGAAAATACGTATGGCTATGCCTGGCACGCCTCTGCCGGTTTAAAAAAGGGCTTGACAAAAAACCTTATCCTGGGTCTTGAGTTGGATTATCTCCGGATATCGACAACGGGTTCTCACCGTTTGGTTAATGATCCCTTCGGCATTGATTTCGGCTTTTCAAATGGTGTCAATGTCTGGTCGGATCAATCGAACGTTTCACTGTCGCTGGAGTATAGATTTTAGATGTGTTGCGTATACAGGCCGGAAATCCTTAACACTTTCACTATTTTATTTGCTTATGACCGGGGCGATTTTTAATGGGCGGGGAAAAGACGGGATAGCCTTGCCCGGGATTTTCATTTAAGCGGGATAAACCAATGGGAAGAAAAAGGGCGGCATAGCAAAAATAATCTCTTTTTGGCGGGGGAATATATTTACTTTTTAAAGAACGTTTACTGAGTTTTCCATGGAGCAACAAGTAGCATATTGCAAAGATTTTACCCGGTTTCTCCATAGTTCTTGACTGTTTACGGGTAAATGAAGATCCCTTTTGCCGATCACAGAATGCGCCCTGCAAAAGGGATCTTCCTGATGCAGTAATGGCATAAGGCAAAAGTAAAGGGCGTTGCAGTAGTGAAGACAATGATAAATTTAAGCAGGGGGTGAAGCGGCACATCCTTCATAAAATAGGTAAAAGCAACCACAACGGGCGCATGAAAGACGTAGACTGCAAAAGCGTCTTTAGATAATGCTTTAAAAAGCCTTCCCTGATGATTGTCATACTTGCGGCCAAGATATATGCAGCATATAATAGACCCTGCGCAGACAATATTTTCCCAGACTGCGCCGAAAAGTCCCTGCCAGGTCGGTCCTCCTCTGTATAGCACGGTGTGTTTATACAGAATACCGTCATAGGAGATAAACCCTATAAAAATAAGGAATGCAAAGGCCAATACTTTTATCCAGAACCTGTAGACATCATCATTTATACCTGCCAGCCAGTTCCGGCGACAGGTTACGATACCGAGTATAAACATAGCGATATAAGGCGGATAGTTGCCGGGCCTCAGATGAAAAATCTTATATGTAGCAGGGAAGTATATCCGGGTCAGAAAGGTGATAAGCCCTATAATGAGCGTAAAAGACATGATCGTGGCATTTGAAGGAAAAAAGCTGCTTTCCCGGCGGCCCGGCACAGGGGCCTTTGCAAATAAACGCAATAGAGTGTAGAAGAAAGAAAAGATGAGAAGAACCTCTGCAAACCAGAGTGCTGCAGGAGCAACATTCTTGAAGCGATAAATGTTTTCCAGGAAAGAGTATTCTGTAGAAAGGGTATCAAATTGAACGAGATATGTGATAGTTGGGCCAATCATGCAGGAATATACAACAAGAGGTATACCGAGCTTAATCAGCCGGTCTTTCATAAAGTAAAGTGGTCCTTTGCGATCATACGCAGCAGGCGTAAAAAAAGCTGCGATAAAAAAGAAAAACTGGATAACAAATGCTCTGCCGGAAAAAGTTATGATGGTTAAGAATATCTGAGACAGGGTGTCACCGGCATATTCCGAATAGTACCACCCGCCAGGGACACCGTAAATGACCGCCACATGGTGAAGCACTACAGAAAATGTCATGTATATTCTTAAATTATCTATGAAATAAAGCCTGTCCGCTTCTGTTTTGATTACCTGCACCCCTTCACTGAATAAAACATTCATGGACCCGACAGCATACCTTCGCTCATAGCCATCCCTGCCGGGACATCATTTTATATGGTGATTTCCTGTATTTTTCAATACTTTTTTTCAGATGATCAATACTTCCGGATTGCTTTAGACTATGAAGTGCAGGAAGACGGCCGCGCGCATCAGGGGCTACGGAGCAAACCGCAGTACACCGAAATCCCACGGAGCATGGAAATTCCGGGCGCTCAAGGGGGCCCAGGAGGCCCAGTGTGGATGAGAGGTCTTGTTGCCGCACTTGTACAGATTGCCCCGCCATTTCTGACCCTCCACCTTTCCTATACCCCCCGTATAGCTCTGCAGAAGGGCGAAGGGAATGCTGAACTCCAGCAACCATGTGACTTCATTCTCCATCTCGGGCTCAATAATGGACGGAAGACTGCCATAGACCGCCACCTGCCTACCCTCCTCCAGTGAAAGCAGCGCAGCTTCCGCCACTTGACCGTCAATCCTTGCAGGGTCCGTCACGTAGGAAGCAAGCAAGGCGCCGCCGCAGTTGAACTCAAAATTGAAGTAGCCTTTGTCGGGCCTCGGCTGTACAAACAGCTCGACGCAGCTATCCTCGTAAACTGAGGCCTGATAACCGGTATGGACACATCGTACATACCGGTCCCGGACAAGGAAAAGTCCGTAGAAGTGACTGTCGTCATAGAGCATCTTGCACCTTACAAATGGCCGGTGAGATGTACCTTCCGGTCTGAAGCAGCCGATATTGAGAAAAAGGGTTTCGCCCCACGCCGGTCCATTCCAGAGTCCATGCAGCTCAGGTGGTCGGGCAGTTTTGCGAATGGTATAACAGTGGTCGCTCATATGAATGGAATATACCAGATTTGATATTATGCCACAAGACACTTTGAAAACACAACAAACGGCAAAAATAGCTTGATTGACCCGCGGGCACATACCCCTAAGCCTGCTTCGAGATGATTTCCGTGCTTTTGCCTTGTTTTAATACCCTGTCGTGGCTTGCCGCAGGACAGTTTATTTCAAGACAACGGTCTTTCTGTTCAAGACAACTGCCGAGTTAAAAGGACATGGAGGGACAGTACGTTGCTGATGCAGGACACACAATGGAAAAAGTATTTGCAGTAATTCGGGGAAGTAAATGAATAAAACATTCACAGTTTTGTCGGTCATAAAGGCGCATCGGGCAAAAAGCATTTCTGCCCATCATCAGGGAGATATTGAAAAAATGAAGGATGCCCCCATCGGGCCTCAAGTGGAAAGAAGAAGGGGCGACAGCAAAGGGCGATTGATCAGCTAATGGAAATTTCTTTTAGGCGGGGGAAAGATAGTAAAACAGCAATGAATCTTCCACTATAAGGATTCAATATTCAAGGGCTGGCCTTGCTGCTGTTTCCTGAAGGGTTTTCCTTGGGCGCACGTCCGCATTTCACTTTGCGGCTGGATACAAGGAATCAGGTCCCGGCACGGGTGCCGTTTACTAATTCTTTTATTTCGCAGCCTTCAGCGCGGCCCAACCACCCTCAAATTTCTTGGCTTCAACATGGTAGCCCAGCGACTCAAGTAACCGGGACAAGTCTTCACTGGTCTGTCCATCTTTTACCTCTGCACTCAGGTAAGGGTCTTTGAGTATTTCCACAATCTTTTTTGTGTAAGCGGTGAGAAACTGGCTGTTGCTGATTGCTTTTGCTTTCAATTCTATAGATTCCATGATTTTATTTTAAACTATTTTGTCTCTGGATGCAAGCAAATTTGATGTTACCCCAGACTACTTCAGCCTTTGCAGAGATTCCCTCCCCTCATACGGCCATGGGCTTGGGAATGATATAGTTAACCCTGACGCGAACGGGGTGACATGTGGTCGTTGAAAGCGCGATGTAGCATTCGCGGCATTCACTCAACCTATGATGCGACATAAATTTCTTGACAACTCTGTAAAATAACAGGCAACACTTCAATTTACCGAAGACAAACAAATGGAAATGATTGGCGGCAACAAAGGAAATAGATCAGCTAAATAATATTTCTTTTGGCCTGGGAAAGATATCCAATAATTGAAGGATGTCCCTTACCCTTCTTTCTGATTTGCTTCCATTCTTGACAGCACATCTTCAAGAGTTCCCCTGAAAGGGCCTTCGCTTTCCATCTTAATTGATACGAGGGCTGCAGCAAATCGCAGTGCATCTTCAACCGGGTGATCAATCCTCCTGGCAAGATAGGCCCCCATTGTCGTGTCGCCCCGGCCGGTTCTTCCTATAACACTTCTGTTTGTGAACCGTTCAAAATAGCTTTCACCATTTTTGTACGCCAATGCACCATCCGAAGAAGTTATGAGGCTTTCGGAACAGCCCCATCCATCAATAATGGCAGCGGCCCTTTTCAGATCATCAGTTCCGGTCAATATTTTCGCTTCGTTTTTGTCCAGTTTTACGACTTCCATAAGATGCAGTATCTTCTCTTTCTCTCTCAATTCCTTGGGATAAAAAGCCCTCGTCTGGCTGTCTATCTCCCACAAGAAACCTTGCATATCAACTGACAAACGGAATCCTTTTTCTTTCAGTCCCTCCATAAATTCGATAGTAAATTCCTGATCACTTAAACCGCTCAAATGAATTAAGCATGGCTCTAAAGAGGGCATTTCATCAAGCCGGAAATATCCTGCGTTTTTCTTCAGAAAGAGCTGTCTTTCGTCAACATTTGGATTAGGATAAACGGCCTTCATGGTGGTTGTCTCATTTGAATACTGGACATAAACGTCAATACCCATTTCTCTAAAAGGTTCGACAAAATGCTCATCATCCCTGGACATTCTCGTTATCACGGCAACCTTTTCAGTACAGGATAGCGCAGCTGCAGCACCAAAAAATGATGCACCCCCTGTTCCTGATCTGGAAACCTCTTCAAAAGGCGCTATTTTGCCTTTGATTATGTGACCCACAAAGACAATATCATATCTGTTCATCTCAATCCTTTCTGAAACAGCAGTTCACACAATTTCTGCATTTATTATAATGTAAATAACGTGGTTCTGATACTTCTCATAGTCTCCGTCATTAGAGATTAATTTTCAATCTTTTTATTAATTACGTTTCCCGGGACTTTTCTATATTACCCGCACAATATCAATCTATTTCCCAACACTGCCTGGGCAATATAATTATTTCACCCTTTATGGGTATGGAATTTTTGTTGACTTTGAGGTCAGCTCAAGAATAATTGCCCGCTGATAATTTTGTATGAATGGCAACGCCATTCCTCCTGCTACTTTCAGCTTGAGCCTTTATTATTTAGCAGCTGTATCCACGGCGGCAGCGGCCGGGCCTGCTTCCAGGCCACACTCCCGGATTCGCAACTGGGACATTTCAGCTCTTTCTTTTTTTCTTCATCTATCAGGAAGGCGCGGCCGCAGTCCTTGCATTCGTATTCTTTACCAGGCATCTTCTCTCACCTCCATGGTCATGCTTTTAATTAAGTATAAGTATAGTATTTCTGCAGCTTTTTTTCTATATCGTCAGTATATAACCGTACAAGGAAATGGGAAGTGGGTGCCCTGTTAAAATCCCGCAAAGAGCTCGATTGCAATGTTCTCACCGTTCTTACATGGGATTACGAATGCAAAGAAGATTATTCAGGGGTGGGGATCGCCTTTGTGCCGCTCTGGAAATGGTTCTTGAGTTCCACTGAATATAAACGTATAACTTCTATATCCAAATTGTTTGACGTTTTTCTGTTATTTCTGGTTGAGGAGATTTTTGATTAATAACGACGCGGCAAGGGTGGGCGCACCAGCCCGTCAAATTGCCGCCGATAAATTTACCTTGCATTTTTATGAAGTTTGGAGGCAAAATGTTTCAATTTATTGAAGGTAAACAAATTGCAGTGAATCGCCCCGAGGTAAATTACAGGATATTAAAACCCGAGGGGAAAGAAAAAGAGGCGGTATGAGGGGATTAATCACTTAATGAAAATTTCTCCTATGAAAAACACCGGCAGCCCCCTTGTGTTTCCCTGCGCATACCTGCTTAAAATATTGGGGGAAAACACAAACGAGTTTTATGCTGCTGTAACTTCCATCATGGAGAAACATATTGCCGAAGGTGAAACTGTACTCTACAATACCAGGACCAGTTCCGGCGGCAAATACCTTTCAATAACAGCAACCTTCACAATTCACAGTCAGGAGCAGTTAACTGCAATCTATCAGGAACTGTCCAAGCACAAATCTGTCTTAATGATAATGTAATATAGTGATAAGAGGTGGTCATATGGACTTGAGAACTTTTCAAACAATGGAAGCACCGGAATTAAGAAGCTATATTGAGTTCTTGCTATGGCATTACAGGGTCGTCGATGGATCCTGGTTTCTCAAAGTAGAGGAAGAATTTGATCAGCCTACCGCTGCACGTCTTACCGAAAGTATATGGAGACACATACCAAAAATGGCAGCAAAAGATCTGGTAAAACGTTTTGATATTAAGGAAAAAGGGCTGAAAGGTTTTGCCAAAGCCCTTAAGTTTTTCCCCTGGACAATTATAGTGGGATATGAGATTGAGGAAAAGGAAAACGAGGTGATTATAACCGTAGCCCACTGTCCTGCACAGGAAGCCCGTTTAAAAAAAGGTATTGGAGAAAATACATGTAAAGAGATGCATAAAGGTGAGTTCACGGCCTTTGCCAATGAGATCGACCCCGACATCAAAGTCGAGTGCATCTTTGCACCTCCCGACCCTCATCCAAGTGATACTTTTTGCAAGTGGAGATTTACCGTCTAAGGACACTGCCGGCCTGTATAAAAACACAACCGCCGATAAAATTTACCTTGCACTTTTAAGAAGTTTGGAAGAGAATGGAGACGTGTGGTATCACGAAATGGTAAGGGGAAGTTATAGAAATATTGAAATATGTTCCCATCTACACTAAACCATAAATTCTTATAATGGGAGGAAATATTATGACAAAATCGAAACATCTTATTTGCGGGATTCATATTACCCATCGGCTGGAGCATTCTTTACAGGTGCAGCAGGTATTAACTGAATTCGGCAAAAACATCAAGACACGATTAGGGTTACATGAAATAAATGATGCAAGTGACGAACCTAATGGAATAGTTTTGATTGAATTTGTCGGGAGCGAAGACAAATTCGATGAGTTTGCACAGAAATTAAACGAAATTGTCGGTGTCGAGGTAAAAAAAATGGTATTTAACCATACCTGATAAAGATGAGCTGGAGGCCCTTAAGGCCGTTTTGGTTCACTAATTTTCCAACCCCAGCAGCCGGGCTGCATTGGAAAAACAGATTTTTTCCTTGTCACTTTCTGTCAGATAAGGCAATTGAAGCAGAAACTGAAGTTCTTCACCCTGATCTGCCCATGGACTGTCAGATGCGAACAGCAAGCGTTCTGCCGGGTGTTCCTTGAGGAGGCGCTCCCGTAATGTGGCTGGCATATTGCGCAGCACAAAGGATGTGTCTAAATAGAGGTTCTGCCCCAGTAAATGTACCGCTGTTTCCTCATAAGCCTCTTCCCCTCCCAGATGGGCTGCAATCATGCAGAGTTCCGGAACAGCCTTGTGAACCGCGGCTATACGCTTAGGTGTTGCATGGACCGGATAGGGGAGTCCCCGATCCTTCCCGGCATGAAAGAGAATGAACATGCCTTCTACTGCTATTGCTTCATACAAAGGATACATCCGGGGATCATCAACAAAAAAATCCTGATAATCAGGATGAAGTTTAAAGCCCCGAAACCCTTCCTGTCTCAGTATTTTCATCTGCCCGGAGTTCAGGGGATCGGCGGGGTGCATGGCGGCCAGAGTTTCAATGCCCGGCTGCCTGATAGCCGTCAACCATTGTTGAATGGATACAACCTGTTCCGGCCTTGTCGCTACAGCCGCCACAACGGAAAGATCAATTCCGGCAGCTGCCATGGACCTTTTCAACCCTTCCAGGGTACCGTCCGTATAAGCGTCAATGCCGGCCCGCTCACGAACCGCCGAGACTGTTTTAAAGGCTATATTATCAGGATAAATGTGTGTATGGAAATCGATCTTCACAGTGTGATTGCCTCTCAGGTTCATATCTCGAAGTTTGCTTCGAAAAGTAAATATGTTCAATATTCCTTATCGATACCTCGAAGCTCTGCTTCGGGGTAGTTCATTTCTATACGTCATTTCATGCTTCTTTTCAAGATATAATCATAATCCATGCAATTGAATCCGTTATTTTCCCCGGGATTGTTTCTTAACTCTCATCCGCTATATTGCACTTGCATTTTTATGAACTTTACGGGAAAATTGCAATGAACCACCCCGAGGTAGATTACGGGATATAAAAAACGGGAGCGTATAATGAGAAAAAGTTTATGCGGTTTTCTTCTATTGTTGGGCCTTCTGTGCATGTGCATATATGTCGGCATTAACACAGGGGCGCAGGCAGCAGGAGAGGCATTCGCGACTAATGTTTTTAATGAGCAAGGATTCGGTTACACAATACAATACCCGGACGGTTGGGTCTACGAGGTACCAGACGGAGCAACCGTTGTTTTTAGTGGACCGCGCGGAACAAAGGCATATTTTTCCACCGTGAGCATTCAGAATCTTTTTTCAACGAAAAAGGAGAAAGGGAAATACAGGGACATTGGCGTTGTAGTAGACAATCTGATCGGACAGTTGAAGACTGCCAAGAACGTTACGATATCGATCGTTAAGCCGTTCTCTTACTCAAAAGGCACAATGAAACTTGATGGAAGGCAGTTCACTGCCGAATACACCCTGGGAAACGATAGATTCAAACAGCTGTCTATCGTCATTCCAAGGCCAAAGGAAGACATATTCCATACATGGTTTTACACTTCTGCCTTATCACAATATAACGAATTTGAAAGCATTGCGCTGGCCATGTTAGACTCCTGGACTATCATCGAATCGAAGAACGGGGGACAATCAGCTAATTGAATTTTCTTTTTGGCAGGGGAAAGATATTGAATTATTGAAGGCTGTCCCCAATGCTCTCATTAGTGGTTTTATACAATTCATAAATATCAATAAGGGGGAATTTAAAATGAAAAGCGCATGTATTTTTGTTATGACAGTTTGTTTTTGTCTCCTTTGTACATTCAGCCTGAAGGCAGAGCAGGCAGTAAAAGTGGAATATTTGAAGACAGCAGGACCTATGGCTCTGCCTTTCTCCGATGCGGCACGTGTAGGAAATATCCTTTTCCTCTCCGGGGAGATAGGCGTTGATCACAAAACCATGAAGGTTGTGCCCGGCGGCATTAAAGAAGAGACAAGGCAGACCATGGAGAATATAAAGACTACCCTTGAAAAATATGGTTCCTCTATGGACAACGTTTTTAAATGCACGGTCATGATAGCCGATATGAAGGAATGGTCGTTAATGAATGAGGTCTATGTAACATACTTCAAAAAGGACCGGCTACCTGCCAGAAGCGCTATCGGGGCAAACGGCCTCGCTCTTGGTGCAAAGGTGGAGATTGAATGTCTCGCTACGACAGATAAGTAAGGATAAGGAGACATAAATCTTGAAAATACCCTCTGTATATCACTGTTTTTTTGAAGAGTGATATAGAGTTG
>Ga0351923_1026_pt1 | contig 28156 bp, 24 predicted proteins | sample BONcelT113001C11_FD_206859 | JGI IMG/M metagenome (GOLD analysis project Ga0351923, IMG submission 206859) | Enriched cells from coal bed in the Powder River Basin, Montana, United States - BONCAT cells T11 rep2 HSBNCT.T11.300.1.C11 ...
GGCAGTTTCTTAGCAATAACATGCTCCCACGCTCTCCACAAAGGTTCACGATATTCAGGAGTGATCAATGCATTAAAGGATACTTCCTTATTGTTAATAAGGCTTTCAGGAGCATATCCAGTCAACTTTACGCAACCGTCAGAAACAAATTGCATTGTCCAATCTCGGTCACAATTGCATCTGTATGCCATACCCGGAAGATTTGAGATAAGAACAGATTTGCTGCGTTCACTTTCTATTAATGCATCGTACGTTTTCTTTTTCGAAGTAATGTCCTCTATTAAGCAAATATGCATGGAGTTATTATCGGAAAAGGCTTGCAGAGGGGAAACTATCATGTTGGTCCACACGCTAGATCCATCCGGTCTTAAAAAACGCTTTTCCATAGAATAGCCACTAATTTTTCCGGTTTTGAATTGTTCAAACTTTTCGAGATCAGCCTGTAAATCTTCTGGATGGGTGACCTCCGGCCATGTTGTATTTACCAAATCACCGCTTTTTCTCCCGAGAATGCGTTCGAACATTGGGTTGATTTTTATTGCTCCAAATTCTGATTGAGTTGCAAAGTTCTTGTCATTCATAAGAGCAATTCCAACTGGGAAATGATCGAACACACTGTGGTACAAAGCTTCGTTAAAAGCTATTTTTTTGCTTAGCTTCTTAAGCGAAGATTTCTGTGCCCAAGAATGATACCATGCAAAAACGAGTATAATTAAACATAGAACAACAATCGCATCGGGAATCATCTGTTTCCAAATGCTCGCATACCATTCTGAAGCGGAATAGTCGATCCCGAAAACAGCTAAGCTTTTGTCATTTATCGGATCTTTCATTGGCACAAGAACACTGATCCAGGTTCCCCATCGGTCAGTTGTCGGCTTGGTGAGCACTGTCTTGCCTGAACTGAAGGTATTCTGTAGAACATCATCCGCTTCATAGTAAATTTGCCCAGGGGGTGAGTAATCGGCAGAATCCGATGGTTCTGAATCCATTAGCAATACAATATTGCCATCCTTCTCGCGCATCAAGTAAGCAAAACGAATAGGATTTGTTGCTTCAACTAACTGTACCAGGCTTTGTTTCATCATTTTATAATCGGATTTTTCAAGATCTTCTGCACTTCCGGATAATTTTGCTATATGTTCGGGGTGGAAAACGGCTTCCAAGGATTGTGCCAACATGATAGCTTCAGATTCAGCAGCATCTTGATGCCTGTTCCAAGCATATACAAGATATAAACCACTAAGCATAACGATAATCGTAGAAAAAATGATTACTCGAATCACAATAGGTTTCCTTTTCATTATATTAACCGTTGCAACATTTTCTTTGATTTGCTCTAATTTTCTTTTTGTCCAAACTATCATATTTACGCCTCCTTGTTCTTATTGTTTGATTGCCTTTTGATATCTCTGCTGATTCGAGGACGTCTTTTCAATTGGTTTAATAATGCCATTCGTTTTCTGAACATAATTCAAAAAAAATATGCCAAGTAGCAGCCGCGTTCTTCGTGGAATTCTGTTCCAAAAATAGCCCTTATATAAATCCTTAACAAGAAACACTTCACCACCATTAAGATGTTCAGTTTCTTTAATAGCTTCGTCCAATAATCTATTTACATCAAACATGATTTCTGCTCCTTATTGTTAACTATAATAAACAACGTTGTTATTATGAATGTATTCTCATTTTAATACATTGTCAATTAAACTGAGGATTATGTCCACGCCCCCATTCATCAGACTCCGACTCTGAGGGTCGAAGGTTCGAATCCTTTCGGGCACGCCAAACCCCCCCTAATTAGGCGACTTTTTAGGGGGTTCCATTTTAGCTCATTTTTCAAAACGTGTAACAATGCGACAAATTCGAGAGAAGCATTTTTCAAGATAGATAGAATATGACCTGCGAGAAGGTGAACTCGCAGGTCGATTCTGGTTTTTGACGCATTTTTGACGCATGAGGCATTAATTTTTATATCACACGATCAGCTGATTCTTCGCGTATATAGTTTATAGTTCAGTTGTTCAAGTCCCGTCATCTGCTCAAAAACGACAAAACGCGCCACTTGGTGGGGGTTTTGTTGTATAATAATTATATGTAATAGTTATCAACAAGACTATTCTACTATTTAACCTTCAACATAAAGTCTCAACCAAGCGGTCAATATCTCTGGGGTAACCATTCCGTAGCGCCTGAAATCTTCTTTTTCGTACTCAAACGTTTGCAAGGCAACCGGTTCTATTCCTAATAAAACAGCCTGCGTCACAATGTTCCCCGTTGATGCTTCCCGCAATGTCACGGTACATTCTTTGCGCACTCTTTTGCCCGTGACTCCATTACTGTAGTCGACCGACTCAATCTCAACATCTTGAATCTTATCCCAACACAGCACCAGTTGAATTGATTCAGGCGCTCCGAGTGCGCGCCACTCCTCAGGCATCAACGCGTTCCAGTTAACGAAACTTATATTAATAACCCCCAAACTGTTAAAACGCTCGAATCGCAGGGTTGCCAGATCGTTAGAATGCATCCGCCAGATTCATTTTATAACAAATTAAGCCATTCCGATTAGCTACTAACATCATTGACGCTAATTTATAACACACGTGGAATTTAGGTAAATGTAAACAATAAAAAAAATAGAAGGAGGAAAAGCTGTGTCAAAAGGTGTAGAAATAATCGATGTAGGTGGGGTGAACTGTTATTTGCTCGAAGCAGATGATGGCTTTGTGCTTATAGATACCGGATTTTTCACAAAACGTATGTTTCTTGATGAAGTGTTGAAAAAAGCGCTCAATAAGCCAGGAGAAGTACCTAAAAAGCTAAAGCTTGTTATTTTAACTCATGGCGATTCAGATCATGCTGGAAATTGTAAGTTCCTTAGAGAAAATTACGGTGCGAAAATCGCAATGCACTTTGAGGATTTTAAGATGGTTGAAAATGGTGATATGTCGTGGAATCGGAAGTCAAAACCTGATAAAATCTCTTTTACTTTCAGATTAGTCACTCTTGCTTTCGGTAAGAATAGTGTTTTTGACACGTTTAAGCCTGACATTTACTTGCAGGATGGACAAAATCTCGCTGAGTTTGGTTTATCTGCAAAGGTAATTCATCTTCCGGGGCACTCAAAGGGATCTATTGGTGTACTGACAAACGAAGGCAATTTATTTTGCGGTGACTTAATTTACAATTTCGCAGGTTTCAGTTATATCGATAATCTTGAAGACTTTGACGAAAGCATAAATAAACTGAAAAAGTTGGATATCAATACTCTTTACCCTGGTCATGGAAAGCCATTTTCTATAAGTTATTTTAGTAAAAAAATTAATAAGAAATAAGTCGAAAATTATTGACAACAAACAAAAACTGTTACGATAATTCTATTAGTATACGAATTATGTAACAGAGGTTTTATGGATTTTGAAGAATTGAACCCTTGGATCTTTCAAAAGATTTCAAGGGTTTGTTTTATACCGATATCGGATATTAATTTGTCATTAATATTCATACCCTGCAAATCCATAAAAAAATACAATTTTTAGTTATTTCTCTATCATTACTTGCAATAAGCATTGAAAAAACATTTTCCGCTGCTATCGTATAGGATCTGTCCATATAGTGACAAGCGAAGCACCCCTTCGCCAGCGCTCTACTTTGTCTCTGACGTCCTCCAGAGACATAAACAGTTCATGTTCAGGCATTTGTCTAGGAGATACAAAAAAATGGAATCCTAAACAAATTTTGTAGCAGATCAAACCGTTGCTGCCGCTGACATTCAGGGGCTCGAGCCCCTCCATCCCCAGTGGCTAAACCCTCACGAAGTGATACAATCGCGCGAAACGTCGGGGTGGGTGCAATATGGGCACAAACTTACATAGATACGTGCATTATTAAACACTTGTGTGCTTTTCCAAATCCTCCTGCTCCAGATACAGTCATCAATTCTCGGACCGGTGGGCTTTGCGTAATTTCTGATGATTTTCACACGATCTATTATACCATTATTCGCTTCAAACCACCTATTTGCAGGCACCTGCAGGTTGTTGAGCGAGATCTATATAATAGTTTGTAATTGTTTTGCAATATCCTCTGTAATGCCAGGATCAATCAAGCCGTCTTCCACCATTCGCCTCATAATTTTTATTGATTCATCATGTGTCAAAGCTTGTCGATATGGTCGTATTTCACCAAGAGCCTGGTATATATCAAGGCATGCCAATAGGCGGGAATTAAAATCAAGTTTCTCAGCATCTAAACCTCTGGGATATCCCGTACCATTAAGCTTCTCATGATGATTATACGCCCACTCTGATATTTCGGCAAAACCTTGTACTTTCTCAAGGTTTTGTTTTGCTGTTACTGGATGTTTTTTAATTATGCTAAATTCCTCATCAGTTAAAGTTCCTGGCTTATCTAATATAGTATTACTGATTCCAAGTTTGCCAAGATCATGCAAGTCAGAAGCGATCATCAATTTCCAGAACTCATCTCCCTTGATACTATAATATCCTGCCATCCGACTCATTAATTTTGTCAATTCTGATGAATGCAACATTGTGAATTTCGATTTGGCATCAATAATATGAGAGAATATTTTGGTTATATCATGAATTTCTTTATATCCCATCTCCCTTTTATGTGATGGAATTGTAAGATTAAGTACTTCATCTATCTTTTCATCAGAAAGATCCGTCCAAAATTCATTCTTGTATATAATCTGTAAAGCAATCTCGGCTAAATCGGGTGAAAAATCTTTTCCTGCATGCTCTCTGATAAACACTGCTATCCTATCGTGATGACCATCATTCTTATAAACATTTCCAAGATCAAATTTAAGGTCTAAAGTGTCTGCGAAATTTATTAGTTGGGACATCTGTGGTATTTCACGGCCCTTGAGACCAAAAAAACCAGAGCCATCAAATTTTTCGTGATGATAAAGAATAACATTTTGAGGTGATGTTAAAAATGGAAAGCTACTTATATTATACTCGCCTATTCTGCAATGTTCTTTACTGCTTTCTATTATATTCTGTTTGGCTTTCGCATCTCCCAGTAAATTGTCATGCAGAATTTTCAGGCTGGCACCATTATCATGAAGGATTGAAAGTGCAGCCAGGTCGTATTGCATTTCTATTGAATAATTCAAAGCACATGCGAGTCGGTTTGAAACGTAAGCCAATCTTTTAGAATGGTTTGTTGGTACTCCAAAAATATCTGTTTCTATTACATCCAGCACATTGGAAATAGCTTCTAAAAATTCTTTAATATCAAAATCCATTTTGTCCCCTCTCCAACTTTAATCAATATATTAACAAGTCCCGACAGACTTTGTAATAAATGAATATTTCTTCGGTAGAAGAGATATGTTCCTTCATCGTTGAAAATAAGCATTTAGTAGTAATAGAATTTTTTCACTGATTTGCACACAAGATTTTGTCAGATATGCAAAATTTCGGCTTCTATTTTATTGTGAAAAGATTTTGTAGTTTTAAACATTAAATGATCATCAGGAGTTAGGGTTCTGGACTTAAAACAGTTGATTTACAGATTCATTGGTTGATGGGGAGCGACAGCACAAACTCGCTTCCTTTGTCAACGGTGCTACTGACGCGGATTTCCCCGCCGTGTGCTTTGGCAATCGCCAGCGCGATGGCAAGGCCGATGCCGCTGCCGCCAGTCTCGCGCGTGCGGGAGGGGTCTGCGCGGTAGAAGCGTTCAAAAATGAACGGCAGGTGTTCCGGCGCGATGCCGCAACCTGTGTCCCGAATGCGGAAGATGGCGCGATCCGCCTCACAGTGTGTTTCGAGCGAGATCGTGCCGCCCGCGGGCGTGAACTTCAGTGCGTTGTGCAGAAGGTTGATGATGATCTGGCCGATCTTGTCCCGGTCAGCGGACACGACCGCCGGTTCCCCGGAGCAGGTCAGCGATGCACCCTTAAGCCGCGCGGCGTTTTCAAAATTACGAACGGTCTGCGCGCAGAGCTCCCGTAGGTCAAACACCTCGGTGTCGAGCACGAGGGATTCGGATTCATATCTGGAAAGTGAGCTGAGGCCGTCAACGAGCTTGTTGAGGCGCAGGATCTCTTCCCGCAGGCTTGAAAGATGTGCTTCATCCGCCATCCAAACGCCGTCTAGCATCGCCTCAACCGTGCTTTGGAGCGTCGTCAGCGGTGTGCGCAACTCGTGCGCCACGTCTGCGGTCAGCCGCTTGCGCAGCGTTTCCTGCGATTCCAACGAGGCGGCGAGGCTGTTGACCGAAAGCGAGAGCGCGACGAGCTCCGTCGTGTTCTCCGCGTGGGTCAGGCGGTCGCTATAGTTGCCCTCTGCGATCCTGCCTGTAGCGGCGATGACGTCCGTGATGGGCTTAGAGAGCCTGCGCGCAAGATACGCGCCGAGCAGTACACAGGCGCCGAGGGAGACAGCGCCCGCAATCAACAGAATGCGGTTGAGAGAACTTAGAAACTGCAGATCGGCTTCGTTGAAATAGTATGGGCCATAGTAGCCGACGGTGACGGTGCCGACCTTTTGTCCGTTGACGACGGCGGGGAAGCTCTGCTCCTCATACCCGCCCTGAAAATTTGCCTGATAGGACTGCATGTTTTGCGCCATGTTCTCTAAGATGCGGATGCACATGCCGTTGTTATGCACCTGCGCGTCCCAGACCACGAGACCGCTCTCGTCCGTCACGCGCAGAATGATGCCGTCGATGAGCAGCGCCATGCCGGTTTCATCAATGCTGGAGACATCCCATTGCTCGCCGTCTCGCACATACAGGTCGGTCACCTGATCCACGGATTTATCGATGGATTGATTCAGGCGGTTGACCGCATATGCTTCAAATTGCTTTCCAAGCGAGACATTAGCGAACAAACCGACAAACGCGAGGGACAACAACGCGATCATCAGAAAGGTTAATGTCAATTTTAAACGTAACGATATCGGTTTCATTTGGTTCCTCCGCCAAAACGGTAACCCATGCCATGCACAGTGATGAGATAGCGCGGCTGTTTGGCATCCGGCTCGATTTTCTGCCGGAGATTCTTCATATGCGTGTCGATCACGCGGTCGTATCCTTCAAAATCATCCTTGAGCGCGAGCTGGATCAGCTCGTCCCGCGTGAAGGTGCGTCCCGGATGGGTTGCAAGCGCTACAAGCAGGCTGTATTCGCTCGGCGTGAGCGTCACCGCTGCGCCTTCGCGAAAGACTGTGCGCGCGGTGGTGTCAATCGCGAGCCAATCGCCGTCAAACCGCAGCTCGTCGTGTTGCGCGGTTCCCGCACGGCGCAAAAGCGCATGCACGCGCGCAACGACCTGCCGCGGGCTGAAGGGCTTGGTCACATAATCGTCCGCGCCGATGGCGAGCCCGCCGAGAATCGACGCTTCTTCGGCTTTTGCCGTGAGCATGATGACGGGTGTGTTGCCGCGCGCGCGGATTTTGCGGCAGACTTCCTCGCCGGAGATTTTCGGGAGCATCAGATCCAGCAGCACGAGCACAGGGGATAGCGACGCATGAAGGCGCAACGCCTCCTCGCCGTCCGTCGCCGTGGAAACGGAAAACCCTTCGCGTTCGAGATACGATTTCAGCACATCTGCGATTTTTTCCTCGTCCTCTACGACGAGTATCGTTTCTTTTGCTGCCATACTGCTCCTGATAAATACGAGTTTGGGCGATGCCTTTTTCTCAGCATACGCCCAAACCTCGTGTTTGGCAATTATGATTCGAGGGAGTAGGGCTTGAGCAGAACGTCAAAGTCCTTGCCCGCGTCGTCTTTCATGGTCTTGAAGATCCAGCCTTCGATGTTCTGCACATCGACGCCGAGGTCCGCAAGCGGTTTCGCTGCTATCACGAACACGATGTCCTTATCGTTGGTGGTGTCGTCCTTCGCCCATTCGAACTTGCCGGCGGGCAGCGCGATACCATAGTGATCGAGGTCTGCGTGATAGGTCAGTACACTGCGATCTGCCTTTGCGCTCTCAAACAGAGAGGTGGTGATGGTCTTCATTTCACCCGAGCCCGCGCCAAAGTCGGCGACGAGGAAGAGCGAGGTGTCATCGGTGCGGTAGCCCGCGCCGAGGGTTGCGGGGTCAAGGCCTGCGTCCACGAAAGGCTGGAGCGGGGTCTGGATGACGACGTCTTCCGCACCGGTCATGTCGAACTCATGGCTGACCTTCAGTGTGGTTTCTCCGTCCACGGAGAGATAGAAGTAGTGGTCGGTCTCGGTGTTGTCCGTCACGAGAGTCGGGAATTTCTCCACGATCTTATCCAGCGACGAGGGGCTGTACTTAAGGATGACGTCGGCTGTTGCGCAGCCGGTGAGTACGATGGCGACAAGCGCAAGCGCAAGCGCGATGGAGAGTATTTTCTTCATAGGAAGTATGTCCTTTCTATTTCTTGTCTTTTAGGTGGAACCGCTTCAGCCGCAGCGCATTGGTCACGACCGAGACGGAGCTGAGTGCCATTGCGGCTCCCGCAAAAACGGGAGTGAGCAACGGACCGCCGAAGGCGAAGAATACGCCTGCTGCAAACGGGATGCCGATGACGTTGTAAGCAAACGCCCAGAAGAGGTTCTGCCGGATGTTGCGGATGGTGGCGCGAGAGAGCGCGACAGCCGCGCTGACGGCAGAGAGGTCTCCGCGCATGAGCACCACGTCAGCGGACTCGACCGCGACGTCGGTGCCGGTGCCGATCGCCATACCGACATCCGCCTGCACGAGCGCGGGGGCGTCGTTGATGCCGTCGCCGACCATCGCGACGCGCTTGCCCTGCGACTGGAGCTTCTGCACCTCGATAGACTTACCGTCCGGCAGTACATCGGAGAGCACATGGTCGATACCGACGGTCTCTGCGACGGCTTTCGCGGTCGCGGAGTTGTCACCCGTGAGCATATAGACCTCAAGCCCCAGCGATTTGAGCTGCTGGACAGCCGCCCGGCTGGTGGGTTTCACCGCGTCAGCAGCCGCCATCAGGGAATAGAGAGCGCTGTCGATGGCGATGTACATCAGCGTCTTGCCTGCGCCGGAGAGCCTCAGCGTATCTGCGGTCGAGCCGGAGATATCCACGTTGTGCTCGACGAGCAATTTTGCGCTGCCTGCGAGCACGCGGCGGCCGCCAACGACGGCTTCGATGCCGCGTCCCGGAATCGCGCGGAACTGTTCCGGCTCCAGCAGAGAGAGATTTCGTGCCTGCGCCGCGTTGACAATCGCCCGTGCGATGGGGTGCTCCGATCCGCGTTCGGCGGATGCGGTTAGCGCGAGTACGCTTGTTTCCTCTTCCGCTGTGTAGCGGACGATGTCGGTGAGTTCCGGTTTGCCCTGCGTGATGGTGCCGGTTTTGTCGAGCACGACTGCGTTGATGCTGTGCGTGGTCTCGAGCGCTTCGCCGCCTTTGATCAGTACGCCGAGCTCCGCGCCTTTGCCGGTGCCGACCATGATGGCGGTCGGGGTCGCAAGACCCAGCGCACAGGGGCAGGCGATGACGAGCACGGTGACGAAGATGTTGAGCACGAAGTTGAAGTCTTTTCCGACCAGCGCCCAGATGACCGCGGCAAGCACCGCGACGCCCAATACGGCGGGAACAAAGTAGCCGGAGATGATGTCCGCAAGCTTCGCGATCGGAGCCTTACGGCCCTGCGCTTCTTCGACCAGATGAATGATCTTGGAGAGCGCGGTGTCTTCACCCACACGGGTGACGGTGAAATGCAGCAGGCCTTCGCCGTTGATGCTGCCGCCGGTGACAGGGGATCCGGGCTGTTTTTCCACGGGCAGCGATTCGCCCGTGAGCATGCTCTCGTCTACGCTGGATGCGCCATCGAGTACGGTTCCATCGACAGGTATCGCAGCGCCGGGACGCACGAGCACGACATCGCCCACCGAGACTTCGTCGAGTGCAACTGTCATCTCAATACCGTCTTTGACGATGACCGCTGTCTGCGGACGAAGATTCATGAGTTTCTTGATCGCTTCGGAGGTCTTGCTCTTGCTGACGGCTTCGAGGAATTTTCCGAGCATCACGAGCGAGATGACCACCGCGGCCGACTCAAAATAGAGATGCTGCGCAAATCCGAAATCGCCAAGATAGATCAAAACGGTTGCATAGACACCGTAGAGAAACGCGCTGCCGGTGCCGATTGCCACCAGCGTGTCCATGTTCGGCGAGCCTTTGAAGAGCGTTTTAAAGCCCACGCGGAAAAACCGCCCGCCCGCGATGAGCACGGGGATGGTCAAAATCAACTGCACGAGCGCGAACACGAGCGGGAAGGTGTGCGGGTTCATGAACGCGGGCAGCGGCACGCCGATCTTGGGGAACATATGCGCCATTGCGATATACAGGATCGGCGCGGCGAACACGATTGCCGTAATCAGCCGAAAGCGCATCAGGTTTAGTGCTTTCTCGCGCTTCTCCTGCTCTGCGTCGCGGGTATCCTCTGTTGCGAGATCGAGCGGGGTATAGCCCGCTTTTGTGATCGCCTCGCGCACCTGCGCAAGCTTCACCTTGGTAGGATCATACGAAAACGCGGCGCGGTTTGTCGCGAGGTTGACGGAGGCTTCGCTCACGCCGTCGAGTTTTTTCAGCGCGCGCTCGACCGCAGAAGAGCAGCTTGCGCACGTCATACCTTCGATGCCGAGCTCAGCGCGCTTGAGCGCCTGCGGCTCCACAAGTCCGTAACCCGCGCGTTCCACGGCGGCTTGCAGCTTGCCAAAATCGACGTTGTTCTCGTCAAAGGACACGCGCAGGGTTTCGGTCGCGAGGTTGACCTCTGCTTGGCTCACGCCTTCCATCTTGGATACCGTGCGCTGTACGGCAGCCGAGCAGGCCGAGCACGTCATGCCTGTGACTTTAAAAGATTGTTCTTTCATGAGGTTTCCTCCTTAACCGCAGCAGTATTCGAGCGTCGTAGCGTCGAGATTCGGTGCGGTTGAATCGATTGAGGGAGTTGCGGTTGCGGCGGGTACCGCCGCGGCTTCGGGCTGTGCGAACAGGTCATCCACTACGAGGATTCGTCCGTCCAACATGCCCATCCAGCAGGTGTAAGGAATCAGACCAGACTCCTCTGGAGTAAATTTTATCACATTGTCGCCGGGTGTCAGTGCCTTTTTCACATCGAACGCGGGGAACACCACGGTTTGATTACAGCCGGTGATCGAACTTTCGTCCGCGGTGATGGTCAATTCCACCGGAATACCCTTCTGCACGATGATGAATGGATAGACGGAAGGATTCAGATTCGCCTGAATCTTCTGCACGTCGCCATCCAGCGTTGCGGGCAGATAGCCTTTGTCCAGCGCCTGCTGGAGCAGGGAATCCGAGCCCGCCTCTTTTTCCTGCACGGCGGCGGTTGCGGCGGGAGCCGCATCCAGCGTGGCAGAGGAACCAAGGCCAAGCAGCGAGAAGGCGTTGGTCGCCATCACGACGGCGAAGAACACGACGAGAACTGCGCTGACCCGCTGAATCACAAAGGCAAACTTGCCTTTGAGCACGGAGAAGAGCGCGCCTGCGCCGAGCATCAGCGGAACCGTGCCGAGCGAGAAGAGGAACATCGACAGCGCGCCGGTTAAGATAGATCCGGTTGCAAGAGCGTAGAGCTGCATCGCCTGCAGCGGACCGCAGGGCATGAACCCGTTGAGCAGCCCGATCACAAGAGGACCTTTGCCGGCGCCCTTTTTGCCGATTTTCGCGGCGAGGAAGCGCGGCATACGCGGCGTGAGCCGGGACGGCAGCCAACCGAGCATGCTCAGCCCCATCAGCAGCATGCCGACTGCGGCAAGCGCAAGCAGGACTGCTTTGAGCGTCTCGCTGAGGAACAGCACGGAGCCGATGCCGCCGACCACGCCGCCGATGACGGTGTAGCTGATCACGCGGCCAAGGTTATACGATAGAGGATTGCGAAGGCTTGCCTTGCCTGTGCCTTTTGTGCCGACGCTCTGGGAGAGATTGATGCCGCCGCACATTGCGATGCAGTGCACGCTGGTGAACAACCCCGTGACAAACAGCGCCATCAGCGAAATCGTGCTGTCGATCTTCGGGATATAGCCGAAGAAATCAAAGCCGATGGTGTAGCGCAACACCAAATACAGCGCGAGGATGATGATGACGATAGGGATCACCTTCGAGACAGGCTGCGCGTTGGTACCTTTGTTCTGCACGCGGTAACCTGCCGCGGAGACGGCCTTCGTCACGGAGGAGACAAGCGTGTCTTCATCGATGACCTCCGTATCGTATGTCACCTCCAGGCGATTGCGCGAAAACGACGCGATCGCGCTCGTCACGCCGGGAACGCTGCGCGCTTCCTTGGAAACGCGCATCTCGCAATGCCCGCAGGTCATGCCGGAGATGTGAAAAACTCGCTTCTTATCCATATCATATCCCTTTCATCTATCAAATGATGTCGTAAACCAGAAAAAGAACCTTGCTATCGGGGTCTTTCAATGGACTCATCATAATGAAATTCTGTGAAGATTTTATGTAGATGGGTAAGGAGATTGGTGCGGTGACAAAACCATCTTAATTCTTGGCAGATTGAATTCAAGCCCGGAAACATTGAGTCCAGGATGATGAAATGATTGACTGACATCACAACAAACAGAAGAATGTGAACTGGATGAAGAAGAGTGGGACAATTACAACGGGGTATGCATTAAGCAGCAGCTTTTGATCTGCCCTCGAAAACAGGACCGGTTAAAATGTTAGGATAGAGAGAAGGGCAACAGGTTTGTTTGAGCGACTACGAAACCATTATGAACGTCCTAATAATAAAGTCTATCGCACAAAAGTTGCATGTCAGCGTTCAGTGGTGTTGCGCAGAAATCTCTGATGAATGATGAACTTGATATAAATATGTATTAACGGTATAATCAATTGGTTTAACACTTAAGGAGAAAATGATGAAAAAGCAACTAACAAAGTTCGAAATATTGATAATCGTTATCATTCTACTGTTAATCATTATTGCAACGGTGGGTTTTATCTCTTTTCACACAGATAGCAGCTATTTTGTAAAAAACCAATATGGCGATGATGTAAGAATTTTTGGAGCCGGAATATATTCGCATGACTCCTATTTTAGAGCGCCGATTTTTATCGGTAGTGATGCGACGATGCTCTTCTTGACCGTACCGTTGCTTGCCATCGCGTTGGTTGTTGAGATTAAGAATAGAACCGAGAAAGCCAAACTTTTTTTGAATGCGTTATTGGGAATGGTTTTGTACTATTCCGCAAGCATAGCTTTTGGAGTAACATACAACTCGCTTCTCCTTGCCTATATTGCGCTTTTCGCAACCTCATTATTCGCGCTCATCATATCGATGAATCAAATTGATATTGATGCGCTACGAAGATTGCATGGAAAATCACTGCCCATGAAGGGAATTTCTGTTTTTCTCGTAGTCACTGGGTTGGCTCTTTTTCTCGCTTGGATGCCAGATATTATCGCATCCTTGATATCATCTGAACCTTTGGCGCTTATCGAAGTATATACAACTGAAGTGACCTTTATACTTGATATGGGAATCATTAGCCCATTGATGTTTATTTGTTTATACCTGTTGAAGAAAGAGGACGAATTCGGAAGAATACTATTATCTATGCTACTAATGATTTGCCTTATTATGGGGGTCATGCTGCCAGTTCAGACAGTATATCAAATGCTTGCTGGAATCGAACTGCCTTTACAGGCGATTGTAAGCAAGGTAGGAATCTTTGTTCTGCTTGCTGCGTTTGCTGCGTATTTCAACATTCGACTTTATAAGAGCATTGAAGCATAGCAGTAAGGTGATATTGAAAGCCATTGAGAATGCATTACAAAACTCAATCGATTAATTGACAAGACACAACTGATTTTGTCTATGTTAAGAAGAATCCTGCGATTTGAATTGAATCGCAGGATTTTTTACTCATATACTTCACTGATTTAATCAGATGGATATCATTTTCAGAATCGCTTTCATCTGCATCATTTTGCATTACAACTAGACGCTTTTACAGGTGTTGGCCAAAGCATACAAAAGAAATATCCCGCCAAATCTTCAGGTGTCTGCTCGAGATTGCATGAGATCCACCATTGCACCATCCCTACAAAAGCGCTTGCAATATGGTTGACTAGAAAAGACTCTGGCACGTTCTGATGTAAAAGCGTGTCACCTGTAAGCAGATACTCGCGGATCATGACACTCAAGTATTCCCTAAAGAAACGTAGAAAGAGTTCATTGCTTTCGTATGTCAACATCGCAATGATATTCTTTTTCTCGTCTCGCAAGTGATAAAGAATATGCGTGATAATTGCTTCTGCGTTTCCATCGGCAGAAGAAAAATCATGAGATAGTTCAGCGTTGAGTGTTTCAGACACAACATGTTCGAACAGATTCGTGCACATCTCTTTCAATAGATCATCTTTGGTCTCAAAGTGCGTGTAAAACGTGCTACGTCCAACGTTTGCCTCATCTATGATGTCTTGCACCGTGATTTGCGCAAAGCTTCGTTTAGCAAGCAAAGTGCCAAAGGCAGCAAAGATTGCGTCCTTTGTTCGTTTCTGGCGACGATCCATAAGTAGCCTCCTATATAGACAAAACATCGAATTTGTTTCATATCGAACACACGGTTCAATCTGATTATTGTTCTCTATCGCACAATTCGTTATGATGAATCTGTTGTTCGATACTGAACAAATTGTACTGTAATATCGAGCGAGATTCAAGCGGGTTTTTTGGAGGCAACTACTATATGTTGAAAAGGTTGAGCGATTTTTTATCCGGCTGGAAAATGACGGTGGTATCCGGTGTGTTTTTAGCAGCCAGTCTGGTTCTTCTGCTGACTGGCGCAAAGTTAGCTGTTGATCCGGCTTGGGTAACGGTACTTATATCTGGTTATCCACTCCTGTATTTGGCAATTTCACGACTCATCCGTCAGAGATGGATTTCTTCGGCACTGTTGATTACTATCGCGATGATAGCTTCGATCTTCATTGGTGAGTTGTTTGCTGCGGGAGAAGTAGCCTTTATTATGGCGATTGGTGCCTTGCTGGAGGATATGACGGTAGAAAAGGCCAAAAAAGGGATTCACAACCTCATGAAACTAACGCCATGTCAAGCCCGGCGTTTAGTCGGCGGAACGGAAGAACTCGTACCCATTGAAGAAATACGCTTGGGAGACCTACTGCGTGTTCTACCTGGTGAAGTCATACCTACGGATGGAGTTGTGCTGGCAGGTAACACCTCGGTCGACCAGTCGGTGATGACGGGGGAATCCTTGCCGGTCGATAAAGCAATAGATGACACTGTATTCTGCGGCACCATGAATTGCTTTGGGAGCGTTGATATCAAAACGACGCAGTTGAGCAAAGACTCTTCACTCCAGAAGATGATCGACATGGTAGCCGAGGCGGAGAACAAAAAAGCGCCCATGCAGCGCATCGTGGACAAATGGGCGACATGGCTAGTGCCTATAGCTCTTGCCATTGCTGTGATTGCTTACATCATTACGAAAGATGTCGTTCGTGCGGTAACGGTGCTTGTGGTTTTTTGCCCCTGTGCGCTTGCATTGGCAACACCTACTTCCATCATCGCGGCAATTGGTCAGGCAACGAAACACGGAGTGATCATAAAATCTGGCGAAGCATTGGAGAACATGGGTAAAGCGGATACGATTGCATTTGACAAGACAGGAACGCTGACAAAAGGCAATCTGACCGTCAGCGATACGATTTCTCTTTTGTCCGGGTTATCAGAAAGCGACCTGCTTTTGTTAGCAGCTGCCGCCGAAGCAAGGAGCGAACATCCACTCGGCAAGGCGATCTTAAGTCAAGCCAAGCAAACAGGGGAATCGATCGCAGAAAGCGATGATTTCACAATGATTCCGGGCAAGGGTGTTATGGCGAATGTTCATGGCGAGACAGTACTTTGCGGAAGCAACACTTTTTTGACAGAAAACGGAGTCATGATTACGAAACCTGCGTTGACAGAACTGGAAACGCTCCAAGGGCAGGGAAAGGCGGTCATACTAGTTGCGAAGGCGGGACAGCTTGCGGGGCTAATCGCTTTATCTGATACGTTGCGCCCAGCCGTGAAGAACATGGTTCAACAGCTGACAAGCATGGCGGTTAAGACCGTCCTGCTGACCGGAGATAATGCAAGAACAGCGGCCTATCTTGCCAAGGAAGTGGGTATCACGGAAGTCAAGGCAGATCTCTTGCCGGGTGACAAAGTTGCGGCGGTTGTTGCGTTGCAAGCACAAGGACGCAAAATCTGCATGATTGGCGATGGTGTCAATGATGCACCCGCTTTAAAAACCGCAAATGTCAGCGTAGCAATGGGTGGTATGGGCAGCGATATTGCCATTGAAGCCGCGGATATCGCTTTGATGGGCGACGACATCAACAAAATACCCTACCTGAAACAATTATCCAATACAACGTTGCGAACCATCAAAACGAACATTACAGTCTCTATGTGCATCAACTTTGTAGCGGTGACACTTTCTGTGCTGGGTCTTCTTAACCCTGTAACCGGCGCGTTGGTGCACAACGCGGGCTCGGTGTTGGTGGTGCTGAATGCCGCTATGTTGTATCAGAAAAAAATATAGGCAACAGTTCTAAAAGAAAAAGGATATGCCATCGAGACGAATGGGCATATCCTTTTTTGATCATCTGTTGCTCAGCGTTTCTTCTATATAGAAGCTAAACTCAGATGACACACCCGGTGTGCTTTTTACCAATACTTCAATACCATGTCGATCGGCAATTTGTTTGGCAATCGAAAGTCCCAGCCCGGTACCATCGTTGTGAACATCTCCGCTTCCGATATAGAAGCTCTCAAAGATGCGAGGTAGGTCTTCCGCGCTGATCCCGCTACCGGTATCAGTAATCGAGATAACGAATCGATCCTGCTGTTGATCGGCTGAAATATTAACCTGACCACCCGGCAAAGTGAATTTGATCGCATTGTCCAGTATGGTGATAAACATTTGACGCAACCGGCCGTAATCGCCCAGAACCATGCAGGATGAGAGCTCAATATTAGAAATCAGTGTAACATTCTTAGTTTCACCAAGTTTTCGTACACCGCGTACCGCATCATTCAAAGCTTCCACGACATCAACAGGTGTTTTATCAATAGAGTAATTTAAATTCTGCAGTCGTGATAACTCAAGAAGGTCGTTTACCATCCGCTGGAGATGCATACACTCACGAAGCATTTCCTCATGATATTCCGCTACTTTGTCAGGTTCCGTTACGACTTGATCACGAAGAGCCTCGATAGAACCGCGTAACACCATGACGGGGGTCCTGAGCTCATGGGATACATTTGCGATATAATCCCGCCGCATCTGTTCAAGGGCGGCACTTTCCTTAGAGGCAATATCTAACTTATCAGCGAGTACATCAATATGCGCGGCCAAAGAACCAATCTCGTCTTGTTGTGCTACTCCAGTATGAGCGGAATAGTCTCCGCCTGCCAAGCGATTCGTGGTTAATTCCATCTTTTGAAGGGGCTGGACGAATTTCCTGGATAGTAATAATGACAATACCAGCGCCATAACCATAGCGCCCCCAAAACAGCCAAGCATGATAAAAATTCCGGATCGGGAAGCATCAGCCAGCTCTTGAATATGTGAATGCAGCAACACCGCGGCAACAACATTACCGCTTGCATCATAGACGGGTGCGCCTGTTGTGATCGACGGACTGCTCAAAAAGACGGAAAATTCCTGACTGCTGACAGTCTGTCCGTCAAAAACCATGTCTACTAGGGAGAGCGCCTCAGCGTGCAGTTCGTGATAGGCGATATGGCCGGAATCCACAGTAATGGTTTTGGAGTTTCTATCAACAATCCAGATGTTCCCGGTAAGAACTTGACTGATGATGTGCAAGTACTCGTCAAAATGCATATCGCTGTCGGTTGTTGCGTCCTGTGTGGGTAACGCTGAATCGCCGATATAGTCGCTGACAGCGCATGCAATGGCTACGGCCTGCTTCTCCAGATCATCACGAAACACCTTCGCGGAGTGGTTGGTAAAAAGCGGCAAAAATAGTCCACCTGACAGCAGCTCAAACAGGATGATGACCGCCATGAAGTTGAGCGTCAGTCGCCACACGATCTTATTCTTCATGACGCACCACCTCAAATTTGTAGCCAGTGCCCCAGACGGTTTTGATCGCCCAGTCGGGGTGTTCAAAGATGTCCGTTTTCGCGCGAAGCCGTTTGATATGCGAATCTACTGTGCGAATCTCACCACAATAATCATAACCCCAGACTGTGTCGAGAAGTTTTTCGCGCGAATAGGTCAGGTTACGGTTGGTCGCCAGTGTCCAGAGCAACTCCAATTCTTTTTTCGTCAAGGCCAACTCATTTCCATTGATGGTTGCGCGGAATTCATCAAGGCGAATCATTAGATTTCCACACAAGAACAACTGCTGAGATTCCGCGTTTTCCACCGTGCGATCCAATCGTCGCAAAATTGCCCGCACACGAGCCATCGCTTCAGCCGGAGAGAAAGGTTTCACAATATAGTCGTCTGCTCCGATATCCAACCCCATGATGCGCTCATAGTCCTCGCCCCGCGCGGTAATCATGATGATTGGAACACTGGATCGTTTGCGCATGCGAAGACATACTTCAAAACCGTCTAATTTGGGCATCATAACATCCAACAGCACGATATCGAAGGAATCCTTAAAAAATGCTGCGAGTGCTTTTTCTCCGTCATCCGCTAACACGGTTTCGAAGCCCTCTTTTTCAGCATAATCTCTTAGAATTGATAAAATTTGCCGGTTATCATCTGCGATGAGCATCTTCATATACTACGATATCCAATCTGGTCGGTCAGTGAGAGTGAGGTCTTGCCGGAGCGCTGCAAATGGCGCAAGGTTGCATGCTTTTATATTTCGTTTCCGCAAGATCTTCATAGTAGAGCGTTGCTTTTAGTGGCAGATATTGCTCCTGTACACCGGGACAATTGTTGTTCAGATGATAGATAGAAGTATTCTGCTCCGAATAGAATAACACGAGCAAGTTCGGAATACCGTGATGTTCGCCGCCGGTCATATCCGTAAAAGGGGTTTGGGTGGGAACAGGTGTTGGCACCGGCGTTGGCGTTGGGACGGGGGAGGGCGATGGCGTGAGTTCCGGTGCGGGCGTATCCAGAGAAGCGGCTTGCTGCAATGTTACCAAATCCGCGTTCGGCGTGGGAGATTCTGCGTAAACAGCCTCATCCATTGCCGCTGCTTGTTGAGGTGATGATTCATTGCCTTGTGCAACAGTTAGTAAAACCGGTACGACTGCTAATGCTATTATACCGATACCGTACAAAGCAAACAACGATTTATACCTGCCAGGCAAGCGCGCAACCCCTACATAGATGATGCAGCCAAGTGCTAATAATGCTACCAGCCAGCGCATCAGGCGAATATCCAAAACGATTGAAACAAGAAATAGAAGCAAAAGCGTGCCGCCAATGGTAAACAGCTTCTTAAGTCTTTTTCGTTTCAAGCGCTCAGCTTTCATGCGTTTCTGTGCCATACGGCGATTATACTCAGTTCGTGTTTCCAAAGATGTACTCCTTAATGCGAATGTGGTCTCGCTGGCGAATCACAGGTGGCGCAGGGCATCATGCCGGAAAATTTGCTGTCCACCAATTCCTTGTAATAAAGTTGGTTTTTCAACGGGAGATAAGCGGATACTACAGCAGCGCAGTTCATGTCCGTATGATAGTAGCTGCTGCCGGACTCATGATAATAGAGCACCAGATTGTTGGCGATGCCATGATGAAATCCGGCGCTTACATCAACCGTAGGCGCGGGAGTTGGCGATGGGGCTAAAATGGATTCTACCTCCTGACGATTACCCAGTTCATCCTTTTTCAGAACAGGCAATAAAGCAACACCGATCAGTAGCAGGCATCCTACAAAATAGACCCCTCTGGTCATGCCGGGAATAGGAATGATACAGCCAAGAATCGCCAGTGCCACGGCAAAAACAGCGAAGACCCAGCGCATCCAAGCGGCACCGATAATCAGGGCGAGCACAAACAGTAACGCAACAATTCCAAAGAGCAAATAGAGACTTCGTTTTTGCTTTTTTAGGCGCTTGACCGCTCGCTGCCTACGCCGTGCATCCAATTCTCTAGAATCGCGATATACCGCTGGCGGATTGTTTGAATTTTGGTAACGATTCCTATCGTCTGGCATATGACCGCTCCTTTCTGATTAGTCGCATGCGCGTATTTCGTCGATGATAGCAGCCTTGGTGATTCGCCGAATGGGTGTAGCGCCCGCTAAGCAGGCGATCAACAATGTGACCGCTATTGTGACAGATATAATTTGAACAGGGCTGGAAAGCTCAATGAAAAGATAGCTTTTCATCACTTGCACGACACCATATAACCCCAGAAATCCCAAGATGCAACCGGGCACTGCGCCAAACACCGCATACTGCACACACTCTGAATACAAATAGGAAATCAACTGACGCTGTCCCATGCCGATCGCTCGAAGCAAAGCGATTTCTTTTCGACGACTTGAGAGATCCGCCCAGATGGTGTTGAAGATGTTCAGCCCGCAGATGATTGCGATCAGCACGAGAAAGCCGTACACAAACAAATTGATGACATCCACGGTTTTCACGATTTCCTGATTGTTCGCATATGAACTATTAAAGACAAAGCCGGTGAGCGCGCCAAACGCAGACTTGGCTCGCTCGGACAATCTCTCTTGCATGACGGATAGGTTTTCTTCTGCCACCTGTATGCAAAGCATGCCGGTGGTGTAGAGATTGTTTGTGTTCCCGCCTTGCTCATAGTAGTTGTCGATGGTTTCGATTGGCACCAACACGAACCCGTGCGTACGTTCCGGCGCAAACCAAGGGGTTGCATTCAACACAGCGCCGACACTGAGATTGCGTATTTGCTGCATACCATCTACAGTTTCTTGGGCGATGGAGATCGTGTCGCCAACAACAAAGCTTCCAAAATCTGTTACTTGCATGATGGCATTGTCACGAAACACTTCACTTTGACAGAGAATTACGCTTCCGCTGGCTAACAAAGAATCATAATCGACGGAACCTTCAACCAGATCAAGCATTGCGTAATTCTCCCGGTTTACCGGCAACACTTCGATGGATTTTAAACGTGTACCCAGTTCGGCAAAGGCGGGCAGTGACATGAATGGGATGTCTACAGGATAGAACTGCTGCCATACCGCCTCATACCCCGCGCGCACCTTGTTTTCTGGAACATTGAGCATGTATTCAATGGGATAGACCTCCTGCATGGTAAGGATCTCAGGGTATTGCGCAAGATCAGCCCGGAGCGCGGCATAGGAAGCAGCAGTTTTTTCCACATGGTGGCTGGAAGCAAAGACGAAGTCCATGCCGCCTTTGTTGATATACCGACCCATAAAGTCGGTCACTGCAGTAGCCGCGCCCGCAAAGAACACAAACAGCATTACGCTGACTCCGATTGCAGAAACCGTGATACGGAAGCGGCTGGCATTCTTCTGTCGATTTCTTTTTGAGAGAAGCCGCCTGATTGACATGCTGCGCCCGCGCTTCATTTCCACTTTCGTGATGCTTACGGCGTTCTTTCCCTGATACGGATCGTTTCCCCGGAAAGCTTCCACGGGGGTAATGGCACAGGCTTTTTTGCATGCGCCGATTATGGAAAGAAGCATAGTCAGGAGAGTTGCGCTAGCCGCTGCAAGAAAAGGCCACGCGGGAACGGCAAACCGGAGCCCGTCCAGGGCGGAGATACCCAATGTTGCGGCTTGATTCACTATCACGTACATCGCCGCAAAGGCGGCGAGTCCACCAGGAAGCAGCGAAAGCGCCCAAGTAAACAAACCTTCCCAGAACACAAACGCATAGATCTGTTTCTTTGTGGCGCAAAGACACCTTAAAATGCCGAACACTTCGGTTTTCTCCACTACGGAAAGCATATAGGAGTTTTTGATAACGATCATCATGACGGAAAGAATAATGACTGTCAGCAGCAGAAAAGCACCGCCAAACAGATACTTGATCATATCGCCGCCCTGCCCGATGAGACGCAGGTAGCCGCTGTGAGGTTCCAGCACCGTCTCGCTTTCAAGGCCTGCCGAAGAGAGGAGATGAGCAATGCTGCGATCAAAATTTCCGCGTTCAGTCAATTGTACATAAAGGGTTTCGCCCGTCGACAGTTCAGGATTAAGAGTGGCAGCTTCAGAAATATTGGGGGCATTACTGGCCCGAAACCTCTCGAATGTACCAACAACGGTGTATTCCTGTGGTTGAGCGTTGCTGGCGGATATCGACGCTTCTTCTCCCTTGACAGTTTGGACAATCTCTATTTCGCTGAGTCGGCTGGCCATCAAAGTGATGGTTTCTCCGAGGGGATCACCGTCCGGCCAGAAGGCGGCGGATGCATTTGAAATGATGATTTCGCGTTCGTTCTCCGGCATTCTCCCGGCTGTAATGCGCCCCGCGTAGGGCATAAGCGCCATAGCGGCAGCATCGAATTGCTTGAGATTATAGTAATTATTCTTAGTGTCTGAAACACGAAGATAAGTCTGCTCGTCGCAAAGGCCGGAGCTGGCTACGTTGTCGGAATCGAGCATGGTTTGCCAATAAGAACGCGTCCCGGTCAGGCTGGACGCTTCGCTAAGTGTGATCCTGTAGTGCCAGACGCCATTATTGCCGGTCTTTGAGGTGATAAGCATGCTTCTCAAGCTGCTTGTAAGCAGGCCAACCGAAGCCACCATAGCAATGGCCAGTAGCATGCTGATCACTGTGATGGCGGTACGTCGTTTTTGAACTTTGAAATATCGGAAGGCAAGACTGGCCATGGAGATCATATGCTGTTGTCCTCCGCAACCTGACCATCCCGCATGATAATGATCCGATCCGCTTGCTCCGCCACATTGCTGTCATGGGTAATGAGCACCAATGTCTGCTCGAAGTGCTCGACCGACTCTTTGAGAAGGCGTAACACTTCTGCGGAATTCTCTGAATCCAAATTGCCGGTTGGTTCGTCCGCCAGAACGATAGCTGGACGCGCAATCAGCGCACGGGCAATAGCAACTCGCTGCTGCTGACCCCCCGATAATTGCCCGGGTAAACGTGTCTGTTTTCCTCCCAAGCCCAACAGTTCGATCAGCTCGTTATAGTATTTACGGTCAGGCTTTTGCTGATCCATTTTTAGCGGTAAGCAAATATTTTCCTGTACGGTCAAAACGGGGATTAGATTATAGGATTGGAATACAAATCCGATCATTTGTCGCCGCATTGCCGCCAAAGTACTATCGCTAGAGGCAAACAATTCAATGCCATCGATGTAAACTTTGCCGCGGGTGGGGCGGTCGATCCCGCCAAGCATATGTAGCAAAGTGGACTTACCGCTGCCGGACGCGCCGGTTACTGCGACAAATTCTCCTTTTTCAATACTTACATCGACCCGCCGCAAAGCGTGGACGGCGGTTTCACCCGTGCCGTAGATTTTCGTCAACCTTCTTGTTTCAATAAAGCTCATTCATTCCCTCACTTGTAGATCGTCGAATATCTGATCGTGAATGACCAGATGACCGAATCACGGTATAGAAAAACACATTGCACGAAGTATACCAATCATTCATGAAGATTTTGTGTTTTTCTGTAAATTCATCATAAATAAATGTTGTAGTCGTGGCGCTTTTGCAAATCTACACAATATCTACATATTTATTCGGTAATATACTTAACACAGTTAACCACGGCATGTTAAGTTTGCTAAAAGGAGAATCTTATGGATAATTTTGTCGCAGGTACAATACTAGGGTTTCGTGAAGGTTTGGAAGCGTTTTTGATAATTTCCATCATTTTCAGATACTTACTCAAAACCGGTGCAGACACCTTAAAAAAATATGTTTGGATCGGTACAGGAATCGGTATATTGGCATCTGTAGGCCTAGGAGGGCTGCTTGCTAGAGTAGGTAATCTGATTGGCAAAACAGACCAGATCGCCAAACTATGGGAAAGCGTTGCGAGCCTTTTCGCAATGCTGCTGGTAACAACTTTTATCATATGGATGATTAGACAAGGCAGCAATATGGTTGCTACCGTTGAAAACAATATCAAAAGCAATATCTCAAAAGTTGGGATTATTCTGGTTACTTCGACAATGGTTGCGCGTGAAGGAGCTGAAATTGCCATTTTCACATTCACAGGCAATTACGAATTGTCCGCAATCTCAACAGGCATTTTGCTTTCGTTGATTCTGACTGTACTAATTTACTTCTCGCTGGTTAAGGTGAATTTGAAAACAATTTTTAAAATCACTCTAATTTACCTTATACTACAGGCTGGGTATCTGCTTGGATACGGCATACACGAAGGTCTATCCGCACTTAAAGATTTGGCGGTTTTTTCAAATAATAGCATTCTCTATGCTAAAGCCTTTGATCTTTCGGCTACAATACTAAATCATAAGGAAGGCGTGGTTGGCCTGCCTCTCAATGTATTATTGGGGTGGTATTCAAAACCTGAATGGATACAGTTTATAAGTCAATATGCTTATACAATTTGCATTTTCGTATACATGAAAAGGTTTTCGAAAACTAAGCTGTCAATTCACTAGAAATTTAAACGTATGAAATCTTCCCCCGCCAACAGACGCTTTCTGTTTGACGATTAAGAGCCCAATCGACATTCAAACGTAAATCAAGCGCTGGACTCTGATTCCAAAGGCCAGGGGCTCGAATCCTCCCAGGCACGCGAAAAACCCCTAACTAGGCGACCTTTTAGGGGTTTCAATTTTAGCTCTTTTTTCAAAACGTGCGACAATGCGACAAATTCATGAAAAGCGTTATTCAGGGAAGATAGAGAAAGGCCTGCGAGTGGGTAAGCTCACAGGTCCTTTTTAGTTTTTGACGTATTTTTGACGAACAAGGGGGTAATTTTCTACGCATGATAATAAGTCATTAAGCTTGGAGGGTTTGAGCCACTCCATCCCCGCTGAAAGTAGTGAACAATTTTGATACCAAATGCACACGGCGGCTAGGAATAATTAATTTGTGCACTCGGTATGCCGATCAGTCTTTGCACCTCGTATTTTCCGTACAGTTTAGTGTAGCCAATCCAGAGGCTTATTTTTCAAATTCACTTTGCATGTTCTCCGTTATAGTTATGATTAGCGGTTCTGCTTCTTTTAATACTAATTTAGACAATTCAGACTTAGAGCTGTTATCGTATAACTTCACTTTATACTTTGATACAATATACTTAGTATACCACTGCAAAAAATCTGGAACTCTCCCGTTTTTAGCGGTTACAATTAATCTAAGCCCCCAGAAACGCTGGTATATTTTTTCTATCTTTTTACCTATGAGTTTAAGCTCTTTTTTAGCTTTTCTTTTTGAATAATCAGGTGAATTATTAACCTGTTCTCCAAAATATTGGCCTAATGCTTCGCCACCCGCGAAGTTGAGCTGATTTGGAATTACAGCAATCTTATTTTTAAAACAATAATCCATTATCCACACATAAAGTAGCGAATACCGAAAAACAAAAATATCATTGACAAATAATTCGTAAACTTTATCAGAAAGCGGTTGAGATGCGAATTCAGTATACTTCTTATAATCAGATATAGAACAATTTAACACTTTAGTAATTTCATTAGAAAAAAAAGAATAGATATCAATTTTATTCTTCATTGTGTTAAGTCTCCATTCATGATTAATTTGGACTTTACAAATTAAATAGCTTTCGCTAGAGCGTCCGTTTCATGTTCCATAAGCATCCAACGCATCACCTCTTTACCTTGCGCGTTTATAGAATTTTTCCATAACGTTGTCGTGACTTGAGAAGTGTAAGGGACGTCGACAAACAATCCAGTCATTGATGGTCGACCGGCAATCTGACCGTAAATCTACTCCCTTTGCCAAGAGTGGATTCTAGCTCGATTATACCACCGATTTTGCGCAGATTTTCTTTCACGATATAAAGCCCGATTCCATCTCCAACGATATTCATCGAGTTGCTGCCACGATAATATGCATCAAATACTCGCGGTTGTTCTTCCGGATCAATCCCGATACCCGTGTCTTGAACGGTGATCACAAGTTCCGCTCCGACCATCTGATACGAAACGGTCACGGTTCCGCCTGATTCTGTAAATTTGTAAGCGTTTGTCAGGAGATTATAGATTGCCTGACTTAGTTGATACGGATCGGTCTGTACCATAATTTTTTGATGACTTAGCACGTGCAAGGCGAGCGATTTCTTATCGAACTGCGCCTTAAGTCCTGCGACGATTTGCCGGATTAAGCCTGAAATTTCGACTGCAATGATCTGCGTATGGTCAATCTCTTTCTCCGCGTCGATCAACCCGCTCATATTGGTAATGATGGACGAGAGATTCTCAATCTGTGCTTCGCAGGTTTTTACCTCGTCTGGTGTAAACTGAATAACACCATCTTGAAACCCCTCCAGATGCGTGCGCAAAATTGTTAGCGGCGTTCTTGTCTGGTGTACGAGTTCGTCAATCAGTTTCTTTCGACTGGTCTGCTTTAGCATTAATCGTGACTGGAGAGCTTCGAGGCTCTGCTGAATGGTTTTTATCTCCAGCACGTTCGACTGAGGAGTGCGGCTCTCTCGTCCAAGATCGATATCGATTGCTTGCTGTGCTGTCAGCATCAGGTCTTTGCTCATGCGCTTGCTGATGAAATACCCAAGTATAAACGTCAACACAAATACAATTCCGAAAGACAGGAGGCTATTTGTGACAAGTGATAGCAAAAACATTCGTGTTCCAAGCGACTCGCCGATGGAACTGTATCGCGTGATCATCAGTTTTCCAATCAAAGTGCCGTCTTTCTCTATTTCGATCGAGTCGACTTCTTCAGAAGTTCCGTTCAGCATCCGATTGGCTATACCATTGCGCATCATACCCATCATTTGGTGATTGTCGGCGCTGATGTCCGCAAGAAGCGCACCATCAACGCGATACAGCCGGATACGGGTGATCGGATCGCTCAGGTGCGAGGCAAGCTGCATATTCAGTTGTTGGGCGGTGTAATCGTTGGATGAGAGCGCTTCTGTCGAGAATTCTTCGACCTGAGAGACGTGACTCTTATAATTCTCCGTCGAATAATCGATGAAATAACGATTGATGCGAAAGCCTAATACGAGAGAATTGACAATGACCGACAACGCGACCGAAATGACCAAAACGAGCATCCACTGCCGCTTGATTGTCATTGATTTCTCCCTCCAAACTGATAACCTGCACCATATTTTGTCAGCAAGATCTGCGGATGACGCGGGTCTTTCTCGATTTTTTGGCGGATTTTTTTGATATGACTATCGATATTTCTATCGTAACCCTCATAGTCGTCGCCATAAGCCTGCTCAATGAGCTGCTCGCGAGACATGACATGCCCTTGATTGCGAAACATCGCATGCAAAAGCTGATACTCAGCCGTAGTAATTGCTATTTCCGTTTCACCGCTATAAAGCATCATACTTCCGGTGTGCAGGCTCAGATCGTGATAACGATAGACGATTTCGTCTGACTCGTGATAGACGCGTGATAAAAGTCTGCGGATGCGAAGCATGAGCTCCTTTGCGCTGAAGGGCTTGACCACGTAGTCGTCAACACCGGTGCGAAAACCGCGCACGCGGTCTACTTCGCCCTGTCGCGCGGTGAGCATGATAACGGGAAGCTCGGAGACGGTTCGAATCTCCTTGAGGACTTCAAAGCCGTCGATACCCGGCATCATGACATCCAAAAGGACGAGGTGGACGGCGTTATTGTTGAAGAGTTCCAGCGCTTCGAATCCATCGCTAGCGGTCAGAACCTTGTATCCTTCTTTCAAAAGATACTTTTCAAGGATCGTTCTGATTTCCGCCTGGTCCTCAACAACTAATATCTGATAACGCACCGTTCCACCTCGCCGTGTTTGTGTGATTCTTCAGCGGTTATTTACCGATGACATCCTTCATCTTCGTATATTCTTCTTCCGTAAGCTCGCCTTTGATATAGCGAAGCTTCAGGGCTTCTGCTGTGCTATCACTCGCGCCGTGATGCTTTTTTCTGGCGATCAGGACGATGATGACCACAAGTGCCGCCACAAAGACACCCGCAAGCGCAACCCATACGCCGGGGTGCATATAGCCAAACCCTCGGCAAAAACTACTCATACCACCGAAACCTCTTGT
>Ga0351923_1027_pt1 | contig 27975 bp, 21 predicted proteins | sample BONcelT113001C11_FD_206859 | JGI IMG/M metagenome (GOLD analysis project Ga0351923, IMG submission 206859) | Enriched cells from coal bed in the Powder River Basin, Montana, United States - BONCAT cells T11 rep2 HSBNCT.T11.300.1.C11 ...
ATGTGCGTGAGTTTGCAAACCAAAAGGAAATCGAGCATTTTTTCGATGTGGGTGAAATGGGTGTGGAACATGCCATACTGCCGGAAAAAGGACTTGCCGCCCCCGGAGAGCTTATCATCGGAGCGGATTCCCATACCTGTACCTACGGTGCGCTGGGCGCATTTGCCACCGGGGTCGGCAGCACGGATATGGCTTACGGCATGGCAACTGGTAAGGCCTGGTTCAAGGTACCGCAGGCGCTGCGCTTTCATATAACCGGAAAACCGCAAAAATATATAGGCGGCAAGGATTTGATACTCCACATCATAGGCATGATCGGCGTGGATGGCGCATTGTACCAGTCCATGGAGTTTACGGGGGAAGGCATCAAGAACCTGAATATAGACGACAGATTTACCGTTGCTAATATGGCGATCGAGGCGGGCGGCAAAAATGGCATATTCCCGGTAGATGCTATCACGCTCGATTATATAAAAGATAAAGTGAAGCGCCCTTATGCCATATATGAAGCCGATAAAGACGCCGAGTACGTAAAAACGTTCGATATAGACCTTTCGGCATTGAAGCCGACCGTGGCATTCCCGCATCTGCCGGAGAATACAAAAACAAGCGATGAATGGGGAAATGTAATGATCGATCAGGTGATCATAGGCTCCTGCACAAACGGCAGGTTATACGACCTGCGCATAGCGGCGGAAATATTGAAAGGGAAAAAAGTAAAAAAAGGCGTACGCTGCATCGTGATACCCGCAACGCAGAAAATTTGGCTGGACGCCATGAAGGAAGGCCTGCTGGAGATTTTCATAGAAGCGGGCGCAGCGGTCAGCACCCCCACGTGCGGGCCTTGTTTGGGAGGACATATGGGCATACTCGCAAAAGGAGAACGCGCGGTGGCGACCACCAACAGGAACTTTGTGGGAAGAATGGGCCATCCGGGTTCGGAAGTGTACCTCGCAGGCCCGGCAATAGCGGCGGCATCTGCGATTTTGGGCAGGCTTGCCTCGCCCGATATGCTTTAGAAGGAGGCAATAACTATGACAATACAGGGTAAAGTGCATAAATATAAAGATAACGTGGATACGGATGTGATCATACCGGCGCGGTATTTGAATACCACCAGCCACGCGGAGCTTGCCTCGCATTGCATGGAGGATATTGATGCGGATTTCGTAAAAAGGGTGCAAAAAGGCGATATCATCGTAGCGCATAAAAACTTCGGCTGCGGTTCTTCGCGGGAACACGCACCCATTGCCATCAAGGCTTCGGGTATTGCCTGCGTGATTGCACAAAGCTTTGCGCGCATATTCTACCGCAATGCCATCAACATCGGCCTGCCGATACTGGAATGCCCCCAGGCGGCAAATGATATACAAAATGGCGACGAGATCAGGGTGGATTTGGACAACGGAACAATTACCAATATTACAACCGGCAAAACGTACCAAACAAAACCGTTCCCTCCGTTTATACAAGGCATTATCAACAGCGGCGGGTTATTAAAAACAATCGCAAAGTATCAATAGAGTTAGAAGCGCCTTCGCAGATTGTTAATGGCTATTAATAAATTTATAATGTCGCGACCATGCCTTTAAGCCGCACGGCCGATTGCAAAATAGACGGTTGCGCGTAACGATTATATTACATCTATAAAGGAGCAATACTATGAAGAATTACAGTATAGGAGTCATCCCCGGGGACGGGACAGGCCCGGAGGTAGTGGCCGAAAGCGTGAAAGTATTAAAAGCAATAAGCGCTCAATCAGGATTTAATCTGGATCTTGAATATCTTGACTTTTGCGGAGACCGGTATTTAAAAACCGGTATTCTGTTAAGCGATGAGGATATGGAAAAATTCAAATCGAAACAAGCGGTGCTTTTAGGCGCGATAGGGCACCCGGATGTAAAACCCGGCATACTCGAAAAAGGCATACTTTTGGCTTTACGCTTTGCTTTTGACCAGTATATCAATCTAAGGCCGGTCAAGCTTTATGAAGGTGTGGAGACGCCGCTAAAGGACAAGGGCGCGGACGATATCGATTTTGTAGTTGTAAGGGAAAATACCGAAGGCTTGTATACCGGAGGGGGCGGTTTCCTTAAAAAGGGAACACCCGATGAAGTAGCCATACAGGAATCCATAAACACCCGCAAAGGCGTTGAAAGATGCATACGGTTTGCATTCGAATACACGCGGAAAAGAAACAAAAGAAAGAAACTGACGCTTTGCGGCAAAACCAATGTTTTGACCTATGCTTTTGATTTATGGGAAAGGACTTTTTACAAGATATCGGAGGAATACCCCGATATCACCACAGACTACGCGCACGTGGATGCAACATGCATGTGGATGGTTAAAAACCCCGAATATTTTGATGTGATCGTGACCGATAACATGTTCGGGGATATTATTACCGATTTAGGCGCGGTCATACAGGGTGGAATGGGCATTGCGGCGGGCGGCAACATCAATCCGTTCGGTGTATCCATGTTTGAACCCATCGGCGGTTCGGCGCCACGATATACCGGCATGAACGTAATCAACCCCCTTGCGGCCATTGCAGCGGGGCAGATGATGTTAGAACAGCTTGGCGAAGAACAGGCGGCGGCGGCTATAGAAAACGCAATCATGAAGGCGGTCAGGAAAGATTTGAAAAGCATGTCTGCCGGAAAGATGGGTATGGGGACGAGCGAAGTCGGCGATCTTATCGTTAGCTACCTATAAAATCTTGCAGGCTTCTGAAAGTCCCAACTACTGTGTTATTTCTGCGCTTAATCCTCGACGTAGATGAACTACGTCTGCGTCATAATGCTCGAAATGCCTTGTATTTGGGCTCTTTCAGAAGCCTTTAAAATTTATTATAACTATGAAGAGGCAGAAAGCCTCTTTTTTCTTGTGAAAATTGAAACAAAAAATATCTTAAAATATAAATAATAATATATGATATAATATATTAAATAAATCTTATTAAGATATATAAAAATGGATATTGAATATAATTGCATACCACTAATATTAAAACAATATAGCTTTAATAGTAAAATGTCGATGTGCCAATTAAACAGCAGAAAAATAATGAAATATACATATATCGACATATTACAGGATCGAGGCAAAACCATTGCTTTTCCTTGGGAACTTGAAATTTTTGCAATGTTTTCTATTATGGAATATGAATATAATAATAACAATTTTGAGGGCAAAAGAAAAAATGTTTTTAATCAGATTATAACCGCAATTAGAAATTATACACATCCAAAATTAAAAGACATTCCTCCAGGTACACGTTTTATAGAAATGTTTATTTTAGCTACAGGATTGATTCAATTTAAACCACAAGAGGATATGAGATATAGATTATTCCGTTTCAATTATATTTTTAATTATAAAAATAATAAAATTGATATGCCAAAAGTCTTCAAGGAAAAATTTGATTTAACATTTGATGATTTTCTTTTTTGTTTTAATCTTTTTTATTTACTATCAGGTAATATTTCAGTAGAAGCTTATGATTATATTGTAAATACTAATATTAAAGCTATACAATTGTTAAAGTTAAAAAGAAGTGAGTTTATCCAAAAACAACAAGGAAAATTACCAGATGGTATTGATAGCGCTTATTATGCTTTAAAATATCTCAACCCTTATCCCTTTATTGATTATAACAGTTATATATACTTACCTTTGCCACATTTATTAATTGATAGTATTACGGATTCTTTGCTAAATAGACTGACAGATAACGATGATACACTACGATCCAATTTAGGAAAGGAAGTTTTAGAAAGCTATCTATTTTTAATATTAAAAGAATCTAACGCATATGATGAAATTATTCGGGAATTTCAATACAAAATAGAGAAAAACGAATATTCTACACCTGATGTTATGGTTCGTACAAGTGATAAATGTATCCTTTTTGATTCCAAATCATCAGTTCCATCAGTAAATTTACGTTGTTTTAACGATATTACAATAAAAAAACAAACAGATAAATGTGCGGGTTACATATCTCAGTTATTTAAACGAATTAAAGAATTTGGAATAAATTATTATCCATTTGAAACAAAAATGGAATTCAAAAAAGAGAATATTTTTGGAGTAGTAGTCTTACTTGAAGAAAATTATATTTTTAAAAATAATATATATAACCAAGCTGCGGAATTATTAAATATAAATAAAAACTCTTTAGATTATAGTTATATGTTATCAAATATAAAAATAATTGGTTTAAGAGATATTGAGGAGGCATCTTTTATATCAAAAAGTTACGTAGATGGTCTTTTAGAACAAAGAGATGATCCAAATAAATGGTATGATCTTACGCTAAATTACTTTAATATAAATAAAAAAGATAATATTATACGTATTAATGAATTAAATAAATTTATAAATAAATTATCTAAGAATTTGGAATTAACATTAATTGAATTGTATAAAAAAGGATTTCTTAAAAAAGATATATAAAAACACATAGATATAATAAAAATCAAAGGAATCCGGGCAACGACGGCTTAAAAGGTCTCAAATACAAGGCAAATCAAGCATTGTACCGCAGGCGTAGCCGTAGGCTACTTTGAGTATTAAAGCGGAGAATTAACACAGCAGATGGACGGTTTTAGCCGCCGTTAATATTCGGGACGGTTGCCAAATTCCGCAGCCTCCACCCACTGGTTCGGGCGGTTCACCATTTCATAGATATCGCTTAGTATGGCATGGTGTTCCTCTTCCTGGGCAATCAGGAACTGGTACAAGTCCGGGCAGTCTTCTGTTTCTTCCAGCAGTTTTTTATATAGTTCTATGCTTGCTTTTTCCTTCTCCATTGCCGTTTCATATGCTTCGGCCTGCTGGGGTATTTTATTAATTTCGGATTTAAAATCGGAAAGCTGTGCAAATATATTTTGAAGCGTAGATTTTACAGGCGCACGGAATCGGTAATGCCTGTGCGTAGATTTTTCTTCGAGTATCCGCGCATGATTGTTTTCTTCTTTTGCAAGCTCCATAAAAACGGTATACAGGCTGTTGCCGTGGTTGCGTTCGGCCTGCTCTTTATAGTATTTTTCTCCGTCCAGTTCCATCTTGATTGCGTAAACCAGAATATCCATATCATACCCTCCTTTTACAGGTCTTTTAAAATGGCATAAAAGCAACAAGGTGTTTGTAGGGAACGGCCCCTGTGCCGTTCCGTAATAATAATCAATCGTCGTTTCGGTGTATGGGCCTGCATAAATTCATCACATACTGTACGCTGCTTTTTTGGGATGGCTTGTATTGCACAGGCCTCCTGTTGCGTTCAAGGTTCGCGGCTATGGTGAATATCTGGCCGGATTGTGTATCTTTCCAGGCGTAGCTTTTCTTTTTGCTCCGGTAGGGGCTTGCGTAGACGTATTTGCCGTTGTTGCCCTTTATGGAGGTGAAAAACTGTATGCCCACGCCGCCTAAATCGCTTCTGCCTTTTACGCCCGTTTTTTTGATCATGTTGTGGTAGTATTTGCCGTCCGCCCAGCCGACGTCGATCAAAAGATACGCGTCGATGGGGAAATCCGGGTAGTATTTGCACAGCGTATCGCCAATGCCAAGTTTACGCGCCGTACTCAAAAACATGGCCGTATGGTTGCCGTGACCGGAAGTATACGAATAATCCTTAGAATTGTACGCGATATCACCGATTTTTGCGATATCAAGGGATGGTATAACCTTGTGGAAGCGCACGCCTTTTAAATTGCGCAATTCGCCCTCTACGCCGGAAAGGAAAAGTCCAGCGGAAGAATCGGGCACAATATAGCCCATCTGCCGGTATATCCAGCACATGTATTCCGCACAGTCCATGCCGCCGACAGGATAGCGCCTTACCGATGTTTTTGCCCACCAACGGTCGGAAAAACCTTTAAACTTGCCGCTCCCGCCAAATTCAAAGGGTACACCGGATATTTTATAGTTGTTTTTTATTACGGAATAGGATTTGATATCCCTTCCGGTTGCTTCCTCGTAAGCCAGCAAGAAAGGATGCCGCTCGGGCAGCAGCTGGAATGCCGTTTCCACAAAGCGCCGTTCCAAAGCGGACATGTGTATGATTTCGCCTTCGGAAGGCTCTGCGCGCGTCACATCCAGCGTGTATACGTTCTTTTGCCCTAACGGGCTTGTTACTTCCACGCCAAATGTATTTTTACCCACCATCAAAGGCAGGAAATTATCGTTGTTTTTTTCTCCGTTGATAAAATAATTTACCTGCGAAAACCCGTTGAACAATGCCGCTGTAACGGTTGTATCGATTACGGAATAGGGTACGCCGGCTGTATAGGCAAATACTTCGGGGTTGAAATCCGGTGTTATGGCGATATCGCTGAAAGCCAGCTCCTGAAGTTTTGCGGTGTTTGCATCCTCGCGCTTCATGGTGATCTGGTATACGGATGTCTTATCCTGATAAACGGATGTGATGGTTAAAACCGCGCCGTTTTCAAAAGCTATAACAGCCGGATTGCCTTCTATTACCATTTCCCCTTTTTTTACCTGAACGGCGGTTTCCGGTTTTGGAACAGCATAGGAGAGCGCAAAATCATTCTGTGCTTCCGGCAGGTAAAAATCGTATTGGAATACATCGGGCTTGAAGGCCGGGCATAATACACCCGCGCTTACTGAAAGTGAACTTAACCGGGAATAATCAGGAAGAGTGGTTTTGGTAAGGTATTTGGTTGCGATAAAACCGGTATTGCCGGAATCCAGAGCCTGAACTTTATACCATTTAAGGCCGCTGCCCAAATACGTTTTGGTATCTTGCCGTACGACATAAGCGTTCTTTTTCAAAGTCTCTACTACCTGAGCTTTGGAAGAGGGTTTTACACGCAGGCTGGTGTAAGAAGATTTTATTTTATAGGCTGCGGCCGAATCCGCCTTTGCTGTGTTCAAAGCAAAAAATGGCGTTATGAGGGAAAATATAAAAACAAAGGTTATGCAAAATATGAATAGTAACCGTTTCAAAACTATCACCCAAAAACAATATTATTATATTTGGTTGTTATTTACAAGCTTTCATGCAGGTTATATACGATTTCATAATGATTGGCGCGCAAAACCGAAACGGCCTTATCCAATAAATGATCCTTTATGAGTATATAATCCGTATCATATGTGGAAAGAACAAACAAGCTGATTTGATTATTCGCAAGAATTGAACTGATCGAGGCAATAATGCCCGTTAACGAAAAATCAAGCGGACCTTCAATCATCAAAGCCCTCCAGTTTGTTTCGCAGGGGCTTTCGGCAGGGATTGCATCCTCCCTGCAGATGATGGAAAGTTCATCCAGCGTCTTTGTAATGGAATAAAAGCTGCCTTTTACCCAATCGGGTATAGGCGCATCCGGGTCAAGCCTGCATATGCCGAATTTTTCTCTTAAAAGCCGCAGCGTCAACATATTACTTTTCATCGATCAACCAGAAATCCGGTTCGGCGTCGGAAGGCATGCGCCAATCGCCGCGCGGAGAAAGGCCGATATCGAGCACTTTTGGCCCGTCGGGAGAGCAAGAGCGTTTATACTGCGATGCAAAAAACCGCCTGTAAAAAAGATCAAGTTGTTTTTTTAGCGTATCAAGCGAATATTTGCCCGCAAAGGCTAAAGAGGATAAATACAAAAGCTTGCCCGGTTTCATCTGGTAGCGGAGCAGGTAATAGAGGAAAAAGTCGTTGATTTCATAAGGCCCCACGGTTTTTTCCGTGTTTTGGCGTTTTTCATTATTCAGCACATCCGGAGGCAGAAGCTCGGGAGAAGGCGGTATGGATACGATTTCCTGTGCTATTTTATGAAGTTCCTCACCGCCCAAATCGGTAGAAAGGCGCAGAACCATCTCGCGTATCAGTGTCTTGGGCAAACCCGCGTTCACACCATACATGGACATATGGTCTCCGCCATAGGTGCAAAACCCGAGTGCAAGCTCCGAAAGGTCTCCGGTTCCCACGACGATTCCGTTTTCCATGTTTGCAAAATCCATGAGTATCTGCGTACGTTCGCGCGCCTGCGCGTTTTCGTAGGCGATATCCGGAATTCCGGTGTGACCTATATCGCTTAAATGGCCTTTAACGGCATCAATGATGGGCACGTTGCGAAGCGTTGCGCCTGTTGCATTCACAAGTTTGCGCGCCAGCGATTGCGTGGCTTCGGTGCTTCCCAATCCCGGCATCACGAAACCGAATATATTTTCTTTTTTCAAGCCGCATATTTCAATGCAGCGGGCAGCTACCATAAGCGCCAGAGCGGAATCGAGGCCGCCCGAAACGCCGATCACAAGGCTTTTGGATTTGGCGTGCATCACCCTTTTTGCAAGCGCGGTTGCCTGTATATTGAATGCCTGGCGGCATACGCTTAAAGCTTCTGTTTCATCTTCCGGCACAAACGGGCTTTTTGCAAACCGCCTGTATAAAGCATCGGCGCCGGTTTGAAGCGCAAACGGTATAAGCCTGAAAGGCTTTCTTTCTCCATCCCAGGAACGGTTGATGAGCATCCTGTCATGTTTTAAGCGGTCGATATCGAATTCTGTGATGGAAAGCCTGCTTTCAAACGAAAAATCCTGTATGCTCAAAAGCATCTCCCCGTTTTCCGCCAATACGGTATGCCCGCCGAAAATGGCATCGGTGGAGGATTCGCCGGGGCCTGCGGATGTGTATATAAATGCGGCAATGCAGCGGTCGGATTGCTGCTTTATAGCTTCTTCGCGCACTTTGTATTTGCCTACCTGTTCGCTGGATGAGGATATATTGACAAGCATATTGGCTCCCGATACCGCCATGTAAGTATGGCGCGGGAACGGCACCCACATGTCCTCGCAAATTTCGATGCCTATTTTCAAATCGGGATAGTTTTCACACTGGAAAATAAGATCGGTTCCGAACGCGGTTTCCTGTCCGCTAAGTACGGTGGTTTCGTTTACGATGTCTTCACCGGAGGAAAACCAGCGCTGTTCATAAAATTCGGAATAATTTGGTATATTGGATTTTGGAACCAAGCCCAATATTTTTCCTTTGGAAAAAGCGGCCGCGCAGTTATACAGTCTGCCGTTCACGAGTACCGGCAGCCCCACAATGCAAAATATATCGAAAGCTGCGGTATCTTTTATGAGGCGTGAAAGCATGGCCTCTGCTCCGTCTATGATGGCTTCCTGCCGCAAAAGATCGCCCAGCGAATAGGAAGTAAGGCATAGCTCCGGAAAGGCTATCACCTGTACTTTCTTTTCACTTGCTTCTTTGATCATTTCGAATATTGTCTGCGTATTTTTTTCCAAATTGGCTACCGTGGTTTTGGGCACTGCGGCGGCCGCGCGTATAAAACCGTAATCCATGGATGTTACCTCTTTATCAAGCAGTGAACATTTACTGCTTAAAAAATATTTTCTTCATTCAATGCACTTGAATTATTTTTCATTATATACCAAAAGCAATTTATAAACAAATGAAAATCCCCTTTGAGGACTGCAAACAATCAAAAAGGGATCATGCAGAATAGTTCACAAAATAAAGGTTGATTTTTTTGTGAATTCTCTGTATAATTTCGAATTGAAAATTAAATTTATACTAAGCCTTATCAAGAGTGGTTGAGGGACGGGCCCTATGAAACCCGGCAAACGGCCTTTAAAAAGGAAACGGTGCCAAATCCCGCGCTGGCGTTGCCTGCGAAAGATGAGGAAATGAATTTCAAGCCTCATCCAATGGGGCTTTTATTTTTGTTATTTAGGAGGACAAAACATGAAAAGATTGTTTACATCGGAATCAGTAACGGAAGGGCATCCAGATAAAATGTGCGACCAGATTTCGGATGCTGTACTGGATGCCATCATCGCAAAAGACAAATATGCGCGTGTAGCGTGTGAAACACTGGTTCAAACCGGGCTCGTCGTAGTGGTGGGTGAAATCACCACCAAATGTTATGTGGATATACAGAAAATCGTTCGCGATACGGTGCGCGAAATCGGCTTTACACGCGCAAAATTCGGTTTCGATGCCGATACCTGCGGCGTTATCACAAGTTTAGAGGAACAATCTCCGGATATTGCATTAGGCGTCGACCATTCCTTTGAGGAAAAACACGGAGGCGGTAAAAACACCGGCGCGGGAGACCAGGGCATGATGTTTGGTTTTGCGTGCGATGAAACGCCGGAACTCATGCCTTTGCCCATTTCGCTTGCGCATGCCGTTACCAAACGCCTGGCATTTGTACGCAAACAGGGGATTTTAGATTACATACGCCCGGATGGCAAATCGCAGATAACGGTGGAATATGAAGACGGCAAGCCCAAAAGGGTACACACCGTCGTGGTTTCCACGCAGCACGGGGAAGACGCGGAGCTGGAACAAATACAGCGTGATGTGATACAGCATGTGGTAAAAGAAGCGATACCCGATAACCTGCTCGATAAAGATACCATCTACCTTATCAACCCGACAGGCAGGTTTGTGATCGGCGGCCCCAAAGGCGACAGCGGCTTGACAGGCAGGAAAATCATCGTGGATACCTACGGCGGATACGGGCGGCACGGCGGCGGCGCTTTTTCCGGCAAAGACCCGACCAAAGTGGATAGAAGCGCGGCATATGCGGCGCGCTATGTCGCCAAAAATCTTGTGTCGGCGGGCTTTGCAAAAAAATGCGAGATAGAGATAGCATACGCCATCGGTGTGGCGCAGCCTGTTTCCGTCTATGTGGATACGTTTGGTACCGGCGTGACGGATGATGAAAAAATCGCAAAGATCGTTATAAAAAACTTTGATTTGCGTCCCGATGCAATTATTGATAAACTTAACTTAAGGCGGCCGATCTATAAACAAACCGCAGCCTATGGCCATTTTGGCAGGACGGATTTGAACCTGACCTGGGAACAGACTGATATGGTGCCCATATTGCATAAGGAGTTAACTTATTGACCTATATCGAAGGAACAGTCCTTCATATTGTTTATCGCAATGAAGAAAACGGCTATACGGTATTGGAGCTGGATTTCAACGAAGATTTGACCACTGCGGTAGGCTCCATGCCGCATATACAGCCCGGAGAATATGTGCGGCTTTTTGGCGCGTGGATGGAGCATAAAACATTCGGGCGCCAGTTTAAGGTCACGGGTGTGGAGACAAGCCTTCCCAAAAGCCTGGAAAGTATAAAGCTTTACCTTTCCAGCGGGCTTATAAAAGGCGTGGGGGAAGTTACCGCAGCGCGAATCGTGGACCATTTCGGACAGGATACGTTCGATATCATAGAAAACACCCCGGAGCTTCTTGCACAAATCAGGGGTATCAGCAGCATGGCCGCGCGGCGCATTTCCGAGAGCTTTTGCGAGCACGTCGGCTTAAAATCGCTTATTATCGATCTGCAAAACTTCGGCATGACTGTAAAGCAGGCCGTCAAGGCATATGAAAGCTACGGCGCGGCGGCTTCGGATATCATAAAACAAAACCCTTACCGCTTGATCGACGACGTACGCGGCATAGGTTTTGAGCGCGCGGACAGGATCGCGGAATATATAGGCATAGACCGCGCATCTACTTTCCGTGTGGAAAACGGCATCAAGCATGTTTTAAAGCTTGCCATGGGCGAGGGTAACACCTGCCTGCCGGAACAGATGCTGATCAAAAAGGCATCCGAGATACTGGGCATATCCGAAACGCTCATACAAAATGTCGCCGACAGGCTGACGCTCACCGAGCAAATCATCAAAAAGACTTACAACAACATACCCGTGGTGTTTTTATCTTTTGCTTACTACACGGAAACCGATACGGCCAGAAGGCTTTACCTATTAAACAAATGCGCGCCTAAGATCGCTATCCGTGATATTGAAAAAAGCTATGCGCGCGCTTCGTCCGGTATAACGCTTTCGGAAGAACAGGAGCGGGCCGTGCTTTGCGCCATGGAAAATACAGCCTGCATCATTACCGGCGGGCCAGGTACGGGCAAAACGACGATCATTAACGTCATACTCAATCTGTTTGAGCAAAACGGCGTGAACGCCGCATTGTGCGCGCCCACGGGAAGGGCTGCCAAGCGCATGGAAGCTGCTACCGGACGCTCCGCAAAGACCATACACCGCCTTTTGGAATACGGAAATGTTTCGCAGGAAGACGATTATGAATATAACGTGCCGGATTTTATGCGCAATGAGGATAATCCGCTGGAAGCCGAAGCCCTGATTGTGGATGAAGCTTCCATGATCGATATATTCCTTTTCAGAAGCCTTTTAAGCGCTTTAAGCGACGGTACGCGCCTGATCATCGTGGGGGATGCGGACCAATTACCCTCCGTAGGCCCGGGGAACGTGCTGCGCGATGTGATAGAAAGCGCGCTTTTGCCGGTGGTGAAGCTTACGCATTTTTACCGCCAGCAGGGAACGGGCAACATTGTGGAAAACGCCCACAGGGTAAACAACGGCGAAAAACCGGGCCTTTTTGGCACCGGTGAATTCGTTTTCAAGCACGAAACACAGCCGGAGGGCGTGCTGGAAGAAATCAAACGGCTTTTAAGGGACGGCGAGATTGCAAAAAACTATGACGTGTTAAACGAAACGCAGGTATTATGCCCCATTAAAAAGGGGATGCTCGGCGTGTATAATTTGAATATGGAGCTTCGGGAGCTTTTAAACCCCTTGCGCATCACCGCAAAGGAAGCCATGAGCCAAAACACGCTTTTTCGGGAAGGCGACAAGGTGATGCAGATAAAGAACAACTACAACAAGCAGTGGTTCGTTCACAACGCTGTAAGCTATGCGCAGAGCGGCTTCGGCGTATTCAACGGCGATCAGGGCCGGATTATAAAAATCGATCCTGTAGAAAAACAGGTTACCATACTCTTTGACGGAGAGAGGGAAACGTATTACGATTACAACGAACTCGAGCAGATAGAACATGCATATGCCATTACCGTGCACAAATCACAGGGAAGCGAATTTAACGCCGTTATACTGCCGCTATTTTACGGGCAGAGCCCTTTTTTGACACGCAACCTTTTATATACCGCTTTGACGCGGGCAAAGGAAAAAGTTGTGATCGTGGGGCTTGAAAAAACAATAGAGCATATGGTGCAAAACAACAAGATACAAAGGCGCTATACGGTTTTAAGGCGCGAGATAAGGGATATTATGGCGCTTTTCAACCGGCAATGCTAAGGCTTATAAGAGGCTTTGCAGCATTAAACAGTTTATAATTGGAAAAATTGTTGATTTACGAATTATTTCATGGTATACATTAAATATATTGTATAAATATGGGCTGAAATATCAGGCTATCATTATTTTTTATAAAATCAGTAATTTGATGTATTGTAGGGGCGGCCCCATGTGGCCGTCCGAATGACCCTGATAAAATGCTCGAAAAATGGTTGTTTAAAATCGAAGAAAAATTTAATGGAACCAAAATTGATAAATATGTAATCATGCCAGATCATATGCATTTCATCTTAATCTTATCGGGCGGCCACGCGGGGCCACCCCTACACAAGATGATAGACTGGTTCAAAACCATGACAACAAATGGATATATTAAAGGTGTTAAAAACGGCATATATCCATCATTTGATAAACGTATCTGGCAGCGGAATTATTATGAACACATCATACGGAATGAGCAGGATAATCAAGAAATCTGGGATTACATAGATACAAACCTATGAACCGGGATGAAGATCATTGATATTGCAACATCAGCTAATCCAGGTAAACAGCATAATAGCCTCTCTCGTCAGCGGGAGCCTTAGAAAAAGACCTGCTCCAATATCAAAATTTATATTACACTAATTAACTTTACGATTAAACCAGAACCTGAAACCTATGTAAACAACAATACAGTATATAGCAGTACAGGTGTATTATGAAAAATCATTTTATCACAATTCTCAAAAAACTGTTTACCGCGGATTACCCTTATTGTATTTACTGCGGGAAAGAATACGATGTAGATGAAAATATACTTGCCTGCCACACCTGCATGGACAAACTCGTACCCGGCAGCATGGCAGATGCGTTTGGCTTTGATTTTACAGCCTGCTATGCGTTTGAAGGACCGGTACGAAGCCTTGTTCACCGGTATAAATACAACGGGGAACGGCATCTGGGAGATAAGATTGCCCGATTGATGCAAAACACATTAAAAGAATACAATTTATTGCCGCAGATGATTGTCCATGTAACGCTGCATAGCATAAAGAAGAAAAAAAGAGGGTTCGACCAGTCGAAGCTGATTGCGCGGAAACTTTCGGCGCTTACCGCTATACCCTGTACTCCCGCATTGAACCGTATTAAAAATACGCTATCCCAGACGCACCTCACGCGCCCGGAGCGTATAGAAAACGTAAAAGGCGTATTTGAAATAAAAGATGATGTATCGGGGTTTGATATCCTGCTCATCGACGATGTATTAACAACCGGCAGTACGGCGGCGGAATGCGCGCGCGTGCTTATGAAAAATGGAGCGGCGTCCGTGCGAATCATGGTTTTTGCCATAGCCGTTTAACAAAATAGATAAGGTGGCAGTATGGAAAAACAAAGCATAAACGCATTGTTGAAGAAATACTTCGGGTTTGACAGTTTTAAAAGCGGACAATACGAAATCATTGAACAGATATTGAAAGGCACGGATGTTTTAGCCGTGATGCCGACCGGTTCCGGAAAATCCATCTGCTACCAGATACCGGCGCTTGCATTCAAGGGTGTTGCAATTGTCGTATCTCCCCTGATATCCCTTATGAAGGATCAGATCGATGTCCTTTTGAAAAACGGCGTTGAAGCAGCTTTTATAAACAGTTCGCTTAACTTGCAGGAATACAACCGCGTTTGGCAGAATGCAAAACGCGGGCAGTATAAACTCATATACATTGCCCCTGAACGGCTTTGTAACGAAGGCTTTTTGGAACTTGTTTCAAACCTGAAGGTCTCATTGGTGGCGGTGGATGAAGCGCATTGCATTTCGCAATGGGGGCATGATTTTCGGCCAAGTTATATGGAAATTTCAAAGCTGATCGAAAAACTGCCGGTCCGTCCGGTCATAGCGGCTTTTACTGCCACGGCTACGCTTCCGGTCAAAGACGATATCATAAATCATCTTAAATTAAACCACCCTTTTACGCTGACTCTTGGCTTCGACAGGGAGAACCTCTATTTTGAGGTTTTAAAACCCGCGGATAAATACGCAAAGCTTATTGATTATCTTGGCAGGGAAGGCAGCAAACCGGGTATCGTATACGCGGCTACCAGAAAAACGGTGGCGACGAAAATGAAAAAGACGAGGCTTATCAAAAGCTCAACGAGATTGTATCGTATTGCAATACCGACAGGTGCCTTCGCTCATTCATTCTTGCCTATTTCGGTGAAACGAAAGAAGCTTGCGGCAACTGCGGCAACTGCAAAAACGGTTTTGAACAGACGGATGTTACGGTAGAAGCACAAAAGGTCATGTCCTGCATCAAACGCACAGGCGAACGCTTTGGCAGCCTCACCATCATCGATGTACTGCGCGGCAGCCGCTCCAAAAAAATAAGCGCGCTTGGGTTTGATAAACTCAGCACGTTTGGAATCATGAAGGAATACCCAAAAGATACGCTCAAAGAATTAATATCCTTTCTGGCCGCGGACGGCTATATTGTATTGACAGGCGACAAATATCCGGTATTGAAGCTGAATAAAATCGCATACGAGGTACTGCAAGGCAAAAAAAATGTAATAATCAAAAGAGCCATCAAAAAACAGCCCCAGGTTTCATATGAGGAAACGGCGGAAAATACCGGGCTTTATGGCCGGTTGAAGGAAGTAAGAAAAAGGATAGCGGATGAAGAAAACGTAGCGCCGTTCGTAATATTCTCCAATGCCACGCTGCATGACATATGCAGAAAAATACCGGTTAACGAACCACAAATGCTTAGTGTTTCCGGCGTTGGAAATTATAAGTTGGAAAGATACGGTGAAGAGTTTATTTCGGCGATCAAAGAGTATATAACCCAAAACCATATTGAAAAGAAAGAGATGGCGTATGCCGTTCAAAATGAAACGCAACCCAAAAAAGAAAAAAAAACCCGATACCCGGGAAGAAACATTGAAACTATATCAAAGTGGGCTTTCTATACAGGAAATCGCTTTAAAACGGGAGTTTGTGACATCCACGATCGAAGGGCATTTGCTTGATTTTTTTAAGGTTGGCGTTCATATCGACCTGAATAGATTATACCCAAAAGAATACGAGCCGCAAATTTTAGAGGCGGTCAAAACTTTAGGAAACGTAAAATTAAAAGCAATCAAAGATGCGTTGCCTAAGGAAATCTCATATGGCGCGATACGGTTTTTTATTTATAAAGGCAAAGCAAAGAAAACTGATTGATTTACTTTTAGAATTAACATATAATAAAGAATAGAAAACGCTTGTTGTGATCGGGTCTGTGGTTGAAAATCGATGCCAGTCGCAGGCAAAACGATCCACGTAAATCAGTTAAAGGCAGCTGATGAGCATGGTGCGATTTAGAAGTTAGTCCGGCCAGGTTAAAAAAATAAACGCCTGAGAGAAGTGTTAGTGGGGAAGGAAACCCTTTATGAGCGAAGCTTCCGGCCGGCGGATGTGGGGGCAAAAACCAGGTCAGCCGAAAAACAAAAGCGTTTTTAAATCCGGAAAGTTTGGAAAAAAATCTGTCCGGATTTTTGTTTATACCGATATAGAAAGCAAGTTATATTTTAATAAAAATACGAACATAATTTATAAAGGATTTACGCTTAAAGAAAAGCGTAGTTAAATAGAAAGGGGGCAAAGTCATGCGTATTACGATAACAGGAAAAGGGCTGGATGTATCCGATTACTTAAAGGAGGTTGCCGAAAAAAAGGTAAAAAAACTTTCCAGGTACTTTGCAGCCAACACCGAAGCGCATGTAACCATGTCTATTGAAAAAAGCAGGCATATCGTAGAGGTGACGATACCCTTCGACGGCGTTGTACTGCGGGGCGAAGTGGCGACGGGGGATATGTACGCTTCCATCGACGGCGTTTTGAAAAAGCTGGAAAAACAGATTTTAAAGCACCGCACAAAGCTGGAAAAACGCCTTCACACAGACGCTTTCAAAAACGATACTCCGATTTATGAGGAAAACTCGGCAGAGGAGGAAGCCTTAAAGATCGTACGCACCAAACGCTATCCCGCAAAGCCCATGGATGTAAGCGAGGCCATGCTTCAGATGGAGCTATTGGGGCACGAGTTTTTCGTGTTTACCAATTCTGGCACCAATGAAGTAAACGTGCTTTACAGAAGAAAGGATGGCAACGTGGGGCTTTTGGAACCCGAATCCATTTAAACTGCTTTTTAACAGGGGCTGCTTTAATAAGCGGCCCTTTTTGATTCCTATGATGTAACAATACCGCAAATTGTCGAAATGTGTATAATTATCTGATAAACAAAATTATAACATATTTTCTATTGCAGAACACGTATAATTATGGTATATTTGTAACCATACAATTAATACCAACACCTATCGAACCAAAATAGTAAAAAGGAGGGAGTATTATCTTGAAAGAATATATAATAGATGAGTTAAAAAAAAGGAAAAGAAATTAATACAATTATAAAAGAAAAAATTAGTGCCAACAATAAGAGCATAAATTCAGAAGAAAGAAATTTTAACAGAGAAGATATATTAAACAAAATCAATGCTTCAGATATTGCAAATAATACCGTAGTTCCATTAACAACATATACCCGATATAATCTTAACAGAACTGCTGCAATAAATTATGCTAGAACATATGCGAATTCAAATAATCCTTCACCAAGGGCAACTTATGATCTTGATTGTACAAACTTTGTATCAATAGCACTTTATAATGGAGGATTACCAAAGGACAACAAGGGCACAAATAAATGGTATTGGAATTCTTCATCAGATAAAACGGCTTCATGGACAGCAGCTAGGTATTTAAGACCATATTTGATTAATAATAATGGTTCTTCCAGTAACTTTGGTGTGAATGCTGTAAGTATAAGTTGGGAAAACTCACAAAATGCCGATGTAATTTCTTTTAAGAACTCTACAGGTACTATACATCATTCAGCTATAGTTTCAAGTTATCAGACTGATTATTATGGACATCCGTATGCGCAGACGATTTGCCAGCACTCTTATGGTGCAGGAACTTGTTTAGATTATCCTTTATCTGTAATGGTTAGCGATTATGGCAGTTCTAATGTATATTGTGCCTGGATTGCTTATTACTATAAATAACTACTGTTCAAGTCTGCTGCACCCTTTAAAAGGGTGCAGCAGACTTGATTAGAAAGGACTAAAGGATATGAAAAGCTTAAAAATCCTAATTATTTTGGTACTCAGTTTAGTTTTGATATCATGCATTTATAAAAATCCAAAGCAGATTCGAAAGCAAAATTCAATAACGTCCAACCAACAAGCAGAAAGTACAGCTATGACAAAACAAGATTCTCAGTTATTCAAATTTTATTTAGTTCATAGTTTCACTGAAATACTGGAAAAGGATATATCCGGTGTAAACTTTTATAACAGGGAAACAATGGTTTTGGTCGAGGACAAAATATTCTTTATCAAACCGGATTTTGGTCATACAATTATTTCGTGTGGTTTAAATGGTGAAAACGGCAGAATATTTTATTGTATCAACAATTCAGGATATTTGTGGAGATTGAAATATTATGAAAGCTTTTTGTATTTTATAGTTCAAAATGAAGGATTATATAAGATTTCCACTGATGGAAGTAATATACAAAAATTAGTTGAAGGAAATGTACAGGATTATTTTATTAATGATCAAATCATATACTATTCTGTTTACAATAAATATGAATCTACAGAATCCTTTGAGTTAAAATATTTAAATGTTGAATCCAATGAAATAAAAGAAATTGATAAACTGTCAATTGGAAATGAATTATTAAAGGTTGGCGGTTATTTGATTGGTATATATAACCATGATTTCATTTATACGAAAAGAGATCAGAATTATAAACGCAGTTATTTTGCATATAAAGAAGGACAAATTACCCCTTTTTCATATAAAGACGGCCAGCAAATTGAAATTGAAATGGCGAAAAAAAATCTTCGGCCTTTGGATTTGGAGAGCAGCGAAGTCAGGCATGTTGACGGTAAATCTTTAACCATTGAATATAATGAACCGAACCCAAATACTCTGTTTTTAACGAATAATAACACCAAAAAGAAAATTGCAGAAGTTAAGGGGGATTATGTTTACTGCTTTAACAATCAAATTTATATACTTGATAAAGAAAGTAATATTGAGCATTTAGTTTTTAATGAATAGTGGTAAATTAAACCACGCCAACTTTAAAATTGACGGGGCTTACTGTTATTTTTTTTGTTCCACAAACGTGCCGGAAAACTGGCTGTTGTAGAGGCCGGAACAGAAGCCGTCCTACGCATGCAATTGTTTATGTTTGCGCATCTCTATGGCAACCTTTTTAATATATTTGAAAGGTATATTTTATGAATGATAAAAAGGATAACATTTGGGGCTTGGTGTCTTTCATATTGGTTATTTTTGCTTTGGCATGGAGTATTTCTATCAATAGGATATGCCTGGGGGATTATGTATTGAAATTCTTTGGTTTACCAGTCTCGTCTTCCAGTAATACCGGAGTGCATTATACACCCTATTACAGCATACCGATCTTGGCGACAGCAGTAATTATTGCCAAAAAGCATTTAACGGGTTTCTTTGCAAAGGCAAGCATGATATTGGCGTGTATTCTTTTATTGTTCTTTATACTATCGGTCTTTTCTTTGGTATAAGACATGAATCAGCCCATGTTTTAAAAATAAACACCCCGCAAGCGTTTATAACCTGCGGGGTGTTGTTCATTTTTCTTACTCCACAAACGCGCCGCTAAACTGGCTGTTGTATAAATCGGCATAGAAGCCGCCCACTGCAAGCAGGGATTTATGGCTGCCCTGCTCGATGATGGAGCCTTTGTTCATTACCAATATATGGTCTGCATCGCGTATGGTGGAAAGCCTGTGCGCGATTACAAAGCTGGTGCGGCCCTGCATAAGCGTTTTCATGGCCTTTTGTATCAGTACTTCGGAACGCGTATCCACATTGCTGGTGGCTTCATCCAGTATGAGTATCGCTGGATCAGCCAGTATTGCGCGGGCAATCGTCAAAAGCTGCTTTTGTCCCTGCGATATATTGCTGGCCTCCTCGTTCAAAACCGTATTGTAGCCTTCAGGCAGGCTCTTAATAAAATGATCCGCGTGCGCTGCTTTGGCTGCGGCTATTATTTCTTCTTCTGTGGCGTCTTCCCTGCCATAGGCGATGTTTTCACGTATCGTGCCATTAAAAAGCCAGGTATCCTGCAGCACCATGCCGAACATCTGGCGCAAATCCCCCCGCTCCATATCGCGTATATCGATGCCGTCCACGGATATTTTGCCGCCCTTTATTTCATAAAAGCGCATCAAAAGGTTTACAAGCGTGGTTTTGCCCGCGCCTGTAGGCCCTACGATGGCAATGGTGTCCCCGGGGTTTACCATCATATTCATATCCTCTATCAATGGCACATCATCCTTGTAGGAGAAATTCACATGGTCAAACACCACTTCGCCCCGCGGGCTTTCGTTCGCCGCCGGGTTTTCATTATCCGAAACCTGCTCTTTTTCATCCAGAATTTCGAACACGCGCTCCGCCGAAGCCACGGTGGATTGTATCACGTTTGCAATATTGGCCGTCTGCACAATGGGCATTGTAAATGTGCGGATATACTGTATGAATGCCTGAATATCCCCGATCTTGATCGCGTTTTTTGCAACCAGCAGGCCCCCAACAACACACACCGCCACATAGCCTAAATTATTTACAAACCCGAGTATGGGCATGATCACGCCGGACATAAACTGCGCTTTATCCGCAGCTTTGTAAAGCTCTTTGTTGATATCCTTGAATTTCTTTATGGATTCACTTTCGCGTGCCAATACTTTTATGATCTTGTGGCCTGTATACATTTCTTCCACATGCCCGTTTAGCTGCCCTAATATCTTTTGCTGATCCGCAAAGTATTTTTGTGAGGCTTTTGCAATGCGCATGGTGATGATACCGCTTAAAGGCAGTGTGATAAGCGCAATCAGCGTCATCACAGGGCTTATGGAAATCATCATGGCCAAAACGCCTACGATGGTTACCACAGATGTTATAAGCTGGCCCAAACTTTGTTGCAGCGTGGTCGCGATATTATCCATATCGTTGGTTACGCGGCTTAAAATCTCACCGTGGGTATGTTCATCGAAATATTTTAAAGGCAGGCGGTCAAGCTTTTCTTTTACATCGTTGCGCATCTTAAAAACCGTCTTTTGTGAAACGGTAGACATGAGATATCCCATTAGAAAACTGAAGAGAGCGCTTATTGCATACAACAAAACCATAAGAAGTATAATGGCGCCAATGTAGCCGAAATCAAATTTTGGCACCGGCTGCAGCTGCAGTTTCGCAATCATGTCGGATGGCATATGCCGCAAAATTGCCGTCTGCACCGTTACAATATGCATATACTGCGCCATAATGCCGTCGCCAAGCTTGGTTGTGGCAAGCCCCAAAATCTTGGGGCCGACTATTGAAAACAATGTGCTGCCCACGGCAAGGAAGAATACGGCAATGAAACGGGTTTTAAACATCATCAGATATTGTGCAAGCCTTTTTAACGTGCCTTTAAAATCCTTGGCTTTAGAGACCGGAGCCCCCAACCCCATGGGGCCGTGACCGCCGCGGGGACCGAAACCGCCGGGTCTGTCGTCTGTTTTGGAACTTTTTGCCTGGTTCATGCGATCTCCTCCTCGGACAACTGCGAGGATACGATCTCGTAGTATATTTTATTGGTGCGCAAAAGCTCTTTGTGGGTACCCATGCCCACGATTTCGCCTTCATCCAAAACGATGATTCTATCCGCATCCATGATGGTGCTGACGCGCTGGGCGACAATTAAAACAGTTGCTTCTTTTGTTTCTTTTTTCAGCGCTTTGCGCAGGGCCGCATCGGTTTTAAAATCCAGCGCGGAAAAGCTGTCGTCAAATATATAAATTTCGGGGTTGGAAACGAGCGCGCGCGCAATGGATATGCGCTGCTTCTGCCCGCCGGATACATTTGTTCCGCCCTGCGCGATGATGGAATTCAAACCTTCCGGCATTTCGTTTATAAAATCGATGGCCTGCGCCACGTTAGCCGCGTGTTTTACTTCTTCTTCCGTGGCTTCTTCCTTGCCATACCGTATGTTTTGTGCGATGGTGCCGGTAAAAAGAATAGCCGTCTGCGGCACGAAGCCTATTTTTTTGCGAAGTGCCTGCTGTTTGAAATCGCGCACATCCACACCATCCACAAGGATTGCGCCCTCCTGTATATCGTAAAAACGGGGGATGAGGTTTATAAGCGTTGATTTGCCCGAACCCGTCCCGCCGATGATTGCCGTAACTTCGCCTGGTTTTGCAGAAAAACTGATATGGTTCAAAGCAGGAAGCTGCGCGCCCGGGTAATAAAAAGTAACGTCTTTAAATTCCACAAAACCTTTTGCAGAACCTTCCTGAACGGGGTTTTCCTTGTCGGTAATTTCCGTTTTCAGATCCAATACTTCATTGATGCGGTTGGCGGATGCCTGTGCGCGCGGTATCATGATGAACATGACTGCCACCATGATGAAAGAGAACATGATCTGCATGGCATACTGTAAAAACGCCATCATATCGCCGATGCCAAGCTCCCCGTTGCCGATGCGCAGGCCGCCGAACCATATGATTGCGAGCGTGGTAGCATTCATTAAAAGCATCATCACGGGCTGCATTACAGCCATGATCTTATTCACTTTAATGGACAAATCCGTTAAATCTTTGTTTGCATGGTCAAAGCGTACGCGCTCTTTTTTTAAACGGTTGAAGGCTCGAATCACACGTATGCCTGTCAGGTTTTCGCGCAGCACCAGGTTTAGTTTATCCAGCCTTTTTTGCAATGTTTTAAAAAGCGGCACAACAAACTTTGCAGTAACCGCCATGATGATGATCATGAGAGGCAGCACCACGGCCAGTATATTTGCAAGCTCCCTGTCTTTGGATAATGCCATTATGATTCCGCCCACCATCATAATGGGTGCGGTGATCATGAAACGCATCATCATGATGGTGACCATCTGTACCTGGTTGATATCGTTGGTGGTGCGCGTAATGAGCGAAGCGGTGCCAATCTTATCGATTTCGTTTAAGGAATACCCTTCCACCTGCGTAAATACTTTATCCCTTAAATCGCGCCCGAAACCCACCGCCGCTTTGGAGGAAAAATAGGCGCCTATGATCGAGCATGCGCCCGAAAGCGCGGCGACTAAAAGCATATAAAAGCCGTATTTCCATATATAGTTGAAATTGCTCTTCATCATACCGTTATTGACTACATCGGACATCAGCGTCGGCAGGTATAATTCGGCCAGGGACTGCACGATGAGAAAGCACACAATAAGCACGACAAGTCCGGCAAAGGGCTTTAAGTGTTTGAATATTTTTAACATGGATAGCCCCCTTGCTTATTTGCTTACTTTCATCATATCGGCCAGTATGTCCGTATGGCTTGTGATGACTTCCTGGCCTTCGGCCAAACCGTTGAGTATTTGTATGAAAGCCCCGTCTAAAATCCCGGTTGTTACGGCCTGTTTTTTAGCCGCGCCATCAGCGTATATAAATACAAAACTTTGCCCTTTATCGGAAACTACGGCTGATGCAGGCACGCATAAATGTTCTACGGATTGAATGCTTACGGATGCATGCGCGGAAAGCCCCGGCTTCAAACCGGCTTCACCGGGCAGGCTGATTTCTATGGGGAAGTATTCCCCCGTCGTCACCGCTATGGGTGCGATCATCGATATTTTGCCTGTAAAAGCTTTTTCCGGGTAAATATCCACGGTAATGTTTATTTCCTGACCTTCCGAAAGCATAGGCAGCATGATTTGGGAAACGGTGCCCTTGAGCTTTAAAGTATCTGCTTCGATGACCGTCGCCAGGGGAACGCCTATGGAGGCAAGCTCTCCCTCATTGATGTTGCGTGTAGCTACGATGCCGTCAACCGGGGAGGTGATCACCGTGTTTTCCATCTGTAATAGCAGCAGGTTCACATTGGCTTCGGCAACTGCAACAGCGGCTTCCGCAGTATTTACATTATCGCTTGCGGCGCTCGAAGAATATTTTGCCTGCCTGGTTTGCGGGCCGTTTAAGGTATCGTATTGCGATTTTGCGGCGTTAAGCTTTACTTTTGCCGCATCCAAATCCGCAGCGGAGGTAAGGCCAACGTCATACAGCGCTTTTACGCTGTCGTATGCGGCCTGCGTGGCATCTAAATTGATTTTTGCGGTATTGGTATTCCCTTGTACCACCTTTACTGCGGAAGAAGCGGAACGGGATGACGATTTTGCCGAATTCACAGCGGCCTGCGCCTGTTTGAGTGAAGCTTCGGCCAGCGCAAGCTGCGCTGTCATCTGTTTGGTGTCAAGGAAAATGAGCGTATCGCCCTTTTTTACGGCGCTGCCGATTTCAGCGTTTACCGTAAGCGCCGTTGCGGACAATTTGCTAGAAACCGAAACAGTGTTTTTGGGAAGCAGTATGCCCGATATATTAAAATCGGTTTTTATGGATTTCTTTTGCGTTAATGCTGTTTTTACAACAGGTGTGGTACTCATCGCTGCGCAGCTGCCGAAAATCGCGGCAACAAATACAAGTATGATTATTAAAGGAATGGTTTTTTTCATATATTTCAACATGTTTTTAATCCTCACTATCACGAAATATGGATTTTAACGGTTGCGTTAAAGCCCGGATAAAGCACCAGGTTCTCCCCGCCTTCAATGGTTATTTTAACCGGCAGAAGCTGCGTGGTTTTGGAGAAGGTACCGCTGGTGGTAATATTAGAAAACGGATTGAATATGGAATTGGCCGCTTTTCCGATATGCGAAACATAGCCGGTAAAAGCCTTTCCCGCATAAGCGTCGATGGTGATATCTACTTTTTGAAATTCCTTTATTTTAAATATATGCGTTTCTTCTATATTTGCGGTGATATACAAATGGGAAATATCCGCAATCGTAACGACCGAAGACCCCGGCGCCACCATTTGCCCCTTTACAACGGAAGTTTGGATCACCATGCCGTCTATCGGCGATACGATATCCGCTTTGGCTGCGATCAAATCGGCTGTGGTGCCCATCTGCGCGGCATTCAAGGAACTGGAGGAAACAAGCGAAGCGGTATCCTGCCTGCCCAAAATCTGGCCGGTTTTCACCATATCGCCTTCCTTTGCATCCCAGCTTAAAAGCTTGCCGGTTACAAGCGGGGATACGGACACCATATCCGCCATGACCTGTGCGTTTTCCGTGGTCAAAAAATGCGTATCTTCATAATTGTAGTAAATAAGCGTCGCTACGCCGCCAAGTATAAGCAGCGCTACGATGATAATCAAAATAAGTTTTGCTTTTGGTTTTTTCTTTTGCACAGCTTGTTCATTTGTTTGTTCTAAAGTCTTTTCCATAAACTTTCCACCTTTATTTAAAATTTTTAATGCTCATGAGAACAAAATTGATTATTTTCCTTCAAAATATCATAAATACTGTTTAAGCTGGCTATCGTAGTCCTGAGTAGTTCTGGCGGAACGGGTTTTAAAATCTCATTAATTTTCTCATCAAACCGTTTCATGTACTTCCCAATAGTTTCCTGCAGCAGGGGTGTGCCTGTTAACAGCACGCTTCTTCTGTCTTCCGGGTCGTTTGTACGTATGAGATACTCTTTTTGTACCAGCCGGTCTATAATACCTGTAAATGTACTTGCAGGAACATCCAGATGCTTTGCAAAATCTGTCATGCGGGAAGCTTTCTTATGGTAGACGCTCATTAATACAAACACTTCCGTTTTATTAAGACCTGATTCCTGCAGTATGGGATATAACGCATGCATCAATGTAAATTGTAATTTGCGCAGCGCCTCAAAAAGCTCTGTCATAATATCAACTCCGGTTAAATTATATTCGATATCGAAAACTACTGAACCGTATATTTCGAAACCGAACAAAATATACTTTAATACTTTTACAGTACTGTGTCAAGAGTATGCAAAAAACTAAAAGAAAGTTTTCGGATTGGCGTTTTGCGGTTTTAGCGCTTCCATACAGAATATGACGGTTTGGTTGAGAAATTATTGCTTAAATGATAAGAAGACATTTTGAAATATTTGCTTTTAAGCTGTTTTGGCGTTGATATTAAGTATTCTTTGCAGTAAGGCCTATTACATGTATAATATTGATAATAAACATATTTGAAGGCGCCGAAAATTTTTTTATGAGGTTTAAAGCATGTATACGATACAGACTGCCGGGCAGGCCATTGATTTGATCAAGGATGGGGATACAATCGCCATCAATTCTTTTCTTTCGCTCAACAATCCGGAGGCGCTTCACCAGGCGCTTTTAGAAAAATTCCTTAAGGAAGGGCATCCAAAAAACCTTGAGCTTTTCTGCGCTGCGGGTTTTGGCGGATGGGATGAGCATTTATATGCCGAACCGTATATAAAAGCCGGTGCAGTAAAATGCATAATTGCCGGTCATTACAAAAGCATGCCGGCTGCGATGGAACTGGCGCGGGAAGGAAAGATCGAGGCGTATAATCTTCCCTTGGGTTGTTTATCGCATACTTTGCCCGCGGCGGCATCCGGCAAAGACGGATACTTAAGCGAAGTGGGCCTGGGGATTTTCGTCGATCCAAGATTGGACGGGCCCGGCTTAAACAGCATCTCCAAACGGGAGCTTGTAAAACTGGTGCATATCGAAGACAAGGAATACCTTTATTATAAAACGCCTAAAATCGATATCGCTTTTTTAAAAGGCACGACGGTGGACCCCAACGGTAATATCACATTCGAAAAGGAATGCGTTTCGGTGGATGCGCTTGCGATGGCGCAAGCCACAAAGAGTAACGGCGGCAAAGTGATCGTGCAGGTGGAGCGTGTGAGCCACTTGTTTGAAAGGCCGAGAAATGTGATCATACCGGGCATACTAGTGGACGTGGTGGTGGTGGACCCAAAACAAAAGCAAATGCTGGATACGGTTTACAACCCTACATTATCCGGGGATATCCATGTGCCGCCCAGCCAGATGAACTACTGGATGGGGCAGTTGAAACTTTCCGGCAAGCGCTCGGAAAGCGCTGTAAACATATCGCACGAGATCATAGGGGAGCGCGCCGCCAAAGAATTAAAAAAAGGCGATATCGTGAACATTGGCATCGGAATACCCGAAAACGTGGGGCGCTACGCTGCAAAAATGGATATTTTGAATGACATCACGCTTACGGTGGAATCCGGCGGTATCGGCGGGCTTCCGGCCCCGGGGGTTGCATTCGGCGCGACCATCGGCGCGGATGCCATCACTGATATGTCGCAGCAGTTTGATTTCTATGACGGCGGGGGTTTAAGCATCTGTTTTATGGGCGGCATCGAGGCGGATAGAAACGGCAACGTCAACGCGCATAAGATAGACGAGATGATAGCGGGAATCGGCGGCTTTGCAAATATTACATTTGCCACCAAAACGGTGGTTTTCTGCATGAACTTTATGGCGAAAGGCCTTGAGGTTGAAAGGGCAGCGGACAAAACTGTAACCATCAAAAAGGAAGGACAGATCAGGAAATTCAAGAAAGAGTTAACTGCCATCAGCTTCAATGGTAAACGTGCGGTACAAAAAGGACAGCGCGTACTGTACGTGACGGAGCGCTGTGTATTTGCACTGACACAAAACGGATTGACGCTCATCGAAGTATACAAAGGCGTCGATTTACAGACGCAGGTTTTGGATCTTCTGGATTTTGATGTGATCGTAAGCGGTGATTTACGGATATAGCGTCAGTTTATATTAAATTATTATAATGCAGGCTATGCTTATTGTGTACAGGTGCTAATACTGATTTCTTTTGCAATGATATAACCATACAAACC
>Ga0351923_1034_pt1 | contig 26446 bp, 22 predicted proteins | sample BONcelT113001C11_FD_206859 | JGI IMG/M metagenome (GOLD analysis project Ga0351923, IMG submission 206859) | Enriched cells from coal bed in the Powder River Basin, Montana, United States - BONCAT cells T11 rep2 HSBNCT.T11.300.1.C11 ...
TTTTAAAAGTCATCAGAGACCATATGATAATGGTCGCGATCGTTATCCTGGTGGTGGCGACAGCCATCATACAACCCAAGTTTTTTTCGATACAGAACATGACCAATATCTTAAGCCAGATCGGGCCTTTGAGTTTTGCCGCATTGGGCATGACTTTTGCGATCGTCTGCGGGTTCATCGATCTTTCAATGGCCGGCGTTATGAGTTTGACGGCCGTTGTGACGGCGCGTCTTATCGATCCGCTTGGGCAGATTCCCGCGCTGCTTTTAGGTCTCGCCTTTGGCGCTTTATTAGGCTATTTAAACGGCACGCTGGTGGTAAGCGCCGGCGCCATGTCGCTGTTTGACGCGATCTTTATTACTTTTGGCATGAGCGCGGTTTACGGCGCTTTGGCGCTGATCGTATCCAACGGGGAAACGCTGCAAATGCGCTGGATAACGCAGGACAAATCGATTTTCGATTCGCTGGGTTCAGGTACGGTAGGCCCGTTCCCGATCCCCCTTATCGTTTTTATTGTGGCGCTTGCCGTGCTTCACATATTCCTGACCAAAACATTCAGGGGGCGTTCCATAACGCTTTCGGGCGGGAATAAGACAGCGGCGCGCCTTGCCGGCATACCGGTCAAAAAGACTGTCAAACTTGTTTTCACATTATCAGGGCTGTTGTCCGCTTTAGGCGTCATCGTTTTGTTTTCACGAAACACAACGGTTTCGCCGAAATTAGGTTTGACGTATGATACGAATTCGATCCTTGCGGTGGTAATCGGCGGCACCACGTTAGCCGGCGGCAACGGAGGGGTGATCAGGACTTTCTTTGGCATTTTGCTGGTCACGCTGCTGGAAAACTGCATGAACCTGTTAGGCGTCAGCACACATCTGCATTCGGTAATGAGCGGTATTATATTCATAGCGGCGATTTGGCTTGACAGCCAAAGGGAAAGGAAGGGGGCGATCGCATGAAAAGCAAGAATATGGGCAAAAGCCTGTTGAAACTGGCGTCAAAGCAAAAAGCCTTTATAGCAGTTGCAGCCATGTTCATTTTGATGATTTTTTCAAAGACCGAGTTTTATTCAACATACAACCTGTTGGAAATCTTAAACTCCGCTTCTCTGTATCTCATCATTGCGGCCGGCACCACCCTGGTCATCATCTGTGCGGGCTGTGACCTTTCGGTTGGCGGTATGTTGGGACTTTCCGGCATAGTAGCGATTCAGTTAATGAACTCTATGCCCATGATATCCGCGATACTCATTGCGCTCGTTTTAGGCGCGGTTGTGGGTTTTGTCAACGGATTTTTGGTTGTGCATCAAAAGACCGAGCCTTTCGTAATCACATTAGGCGTTGGCATGGTGCTAAGAGGCATAAGCCTGCAGCTGACGGACGCCAAACCCATACAATGTACAAATCCCGATTTTGTATTGCTCGGCACTGAAAAGGTATTTGGCACCATCACGTATCTTGCCATCCTTACGATCATCGTGCTGGTGATTGTGTACCTGGTTTTGCGGTATACCCAGTTCGGAAGGAATATATATGCGGTGGGCGGCGATTATGAAGTGGCTGTCTACGCCGGTATCAATGCCAGAAGAACGAAGTGGATCGCTTTTGTGATCAGCGGTTTTACCGCGGCGTTGGCCGGTATCATGCAATCATCGAGGTTAAACGCGGGTTCTGCTATCTATGGTGATGTTTACCCGTTGATCATACACTGCGGCGCTGTTATCGGCGGCACATCGTTAACAGGGGGCAAAGGCGGGATACCGCAGACTTTCTTAGGTATTCTGGCGCTTACCATGCTGTTTAATGTTATGACTATGCTGCAAATCAGCGGGTATATCCAGTCTCTCATACAGGGCATCGTTATCGCATTGATACTGTGGCTGGATAACTTCGAGGTGAGGCGCGTACGCGAGGCCGTGTGATAAAACGCTGAAACATGGATCAAGATAATCCGGCAAAAACAAAAAGGCAACAAATTAGAGTTGCTTGCGGCAGCCGGAATGATCAAAGAACAAACGCATAAGAGAGATAGTTTGATTTGCGCCCTGCATGTTATAAAAGGGCTAAAATAATTTGTCTCGTAAATAATGCTATATAACATCGTTTTCTTTTATCTCTGCAAATATATTCATATTTGCAGTTTTTTTTGTTAAAATATATAATGAAAAAAGAATTATTGCCTGAAATAAAAGAAACCTTGACAAGTTTATACTAATATATTAGTATAAAAGTGAGGCAGGAAAGTGGAGGAACCATATGATTGCCGGTATAGTAAAAGATATTAAAAACCGCAATGCAGTGTTGGGTAAAAGCTGGACTGCGTCAGTAAAATTTTTAATTATATTATTATAAAGTGAGGTCTTGCATCATGGAAAAAAAATATCCTTATCAGCAGCTATTGGAAAGAGTAAACAATTCATCAGACATTACACCCAAAAACAAAGCCGGTTTAAATGACTTTTTAAAAAATGAACACCCCGGCGATGTGCTTTTTACAAAATGGACGGAGCCTCCCATAATAGAAAAGGGCAAATGCGCAAGGGTCTGGGATGTAGACGGAAAAGAATATATTGATTGCATCGGCGGTTTCTCAAGCATGAATATCGGTCATGGAGATGAGCGCGTTGCAAAAGTAATCTATGACCAGTATATAAAGCTTAGCCACTGGTTTGATTTTCCAACTCCTGAAAGGTTAAAGCTTGTAAAGAGGCTTATTGATATAACACCCGGTGATTATAAAAAGAAGGTGCGTTTGGCTTTAAGCGGTTCGGACGCTGTTGAAATCGCAATCAGAACGGCTCGTAATTACACAAAGAAAACCCACATCATCAGCTTTTATGGCGCGTATCACGGGCAGAACATTGCGACGATCGGCATCACGGGCGCTGGATCCATGCACAGATGGTACAATCCGATACCCGCTGCGGATCATTGCATTGAACGTTTTCCGTATGCATACTGCTACCGCTGCGTTTACGGCAAAGAATACCCAGGTTGCGATATGCACTGCGTAAAAGCAATCGATATGATAATGAGTTCGACGCAGACCAGCCTCGGAAACCCGTATACCAAAATCAATAATGTCGCAGCGATGATCGTTGAACCTATGCAGAGTTCATCCGGATATATTGTTCCGCCCAGGGAATTCCTTGTTGAGCTTAGAAAACTGGCGGATAAATACGGATTTATGCTGATTTTTGACGAGATACAGGCGGGAATGGGCAGGACCGGCAAAATGTTTGCAGCGGAACACAGCGGAGTGGCTCCGGATATTACTATAATAGGAAAAGCGCTGGGCGGCGGCGTTCCCATGAGCGCAATCGTTGCCCGTGCGGAGTATTTTGATGAAATGACACCGGGATATATCGTCAGCACCTATGCCGGATATGCGCTTGGATGCGCTGCATCCAATAAGGTACTCGATATATTCGAGGAAGACGATCTTTTGAATAAAGTCACCGAAACGGGAAAACATCTGGAAAAAGTTATTGAAGACTATAAAAACAGGCATCCGGTAGTGGGCACTTATTCCCAGATCGGCGTATACTTCGGTATAGAATATGTAATGGACAGGAAAACAAAAGAACCCGCGCCGGCCTTTACAATGGAACTTGTAGATACCCTTCGTACTGAAGGCCTGCTGGCCCAGATGAATGGTTACCACAACAACCGTATATCCTTTGTTCCGCCCCTTGTGATCACGAAAAAAGATGTAGATGATATTTTCGCAATCATGAACCGCATAACAGAGAAATTGGAAAAGAAATATAACATCATTTAACAGTACCGGGTTGCCGCCCGTTTAACGGGCGGCAACCCGGTTTATAAGATTTGTAATTTCCCGGCAATCGGTTTGGCTTTCCCTTCGAAAATGAAATAATGGCATACATGTTTTAAGCTATTCCGTTAAGCTTGTTTATTATGCTGGAAAGATATTTACATTCATGATATACTAGTGTACATTATATATTATTATAAAGATAATCAGGTGAAAACGTGAAGAAATCAATCGGAGAAGTTAAGGGAATCGCAAAAAAAATAAATGTCTATCTGACATTGAAAAATGCCATTCAGTTTTTGGAATTAAAACCGGGAAGTTCAATTAATGAAGCCAACCTTGTTGAGGAGTTAGGGGTCAGCCGTACGCCGATACGTGAGGCGCTGATCAGGCTTGCCGATGATATGCTGGTTGAAATTTACCCTCAAAAAGGCACATATGTAGCAAAAATAAATCTTACGCTCGCCAAAGAGATGGCATACATGCGGCATATACTCGAAACGGAAGTTTGCAACGAACTATGCACTAAAAAAGCTGATTTAACAGAGATTACATCCGAAAGCTTGTTTTTCATGCAAAAGGCTATTAAGAAGCAGGATATTATCGCCTACATAAAAAATGACGATAGTTTCCACCGCACTATATTCAAATATGCAAACCATGAACAGATATGGGATATTATCTCCAATACCAGAACGCATTACATACGCTTTTTGATGCTGGATATGGCGCTCCCCAACAGTCTGGATGAATCTTATCAGGATCACCAAAAAATTGTTGAGTGCATACACAATGGCAATTTGGAAGAATTGAACAATATCTTAAATTCGCATCATGATTACAACAACCTGAGAAAGGAAGATCCGGTCAGACAAAACTATAGCCAATATTTTGTTTGAAAACATACATTTTCTGTGCTGTGATTACAAAAAAAGGCCTTAGACAAGGCCTTTTCATTTTGTTTCAAATCATTTTTCCGACCAGAATTTAGCATCTTTTTGAAGCATCCATGTATGCTCCTCATCGTCTATCCGTGTTTTTTCCCAGGGATAGCCGGGAAAATGGCGAATGCCCCACATGTAACACATCGGGTAACCGGGAGCCGCAACCTGCGAGTGGAATTTATCGGTGATAAGCAATAATCCATTGTGATGAAGCTCAAATACATTGCCGTTTGTAAAACCTGCGCCGAAACCCTGCGGTTTATCGAAACGGTAGAAGTATACTTCCGGCTGCGGGTGCCAGTGGGGAGGGTAACTTGACCATAAGCCAGGGAAATTGACCACTTCGCCCAATACCATGTTTGAATACGGAGCATTCGAATAATCAAATACCGTCCGGATGTTCCTGCGCATGGTGCCGTTCAGTTCTCCCTTGCTGCCCGCTTTTTGTGTGTGCACATCTTCGGGAAAATAGAATTTTACGGGGAAATCTTTTTCATTATCGGTTTTTTGTATGTAGAATTCACTGTGTTCCAAAGCGGTAACAACAGTCTGTACCAAACGCGGGGCATGGATGCACCATGGATCGTAATCAAAGGGATTTTTCCGTTCTGCCGTAATGTTCTTATTCTCCCATTGAAAGCTTGCTTTTCCTTCTATCAAAAGAATGGCGTATTCCTTTTCTTTTTCCTTTAAAACAAAGCTTTCACCCGGATCTAATATAAGCAGGCCCACATCCATCATGGCAAGGCGCCCTTCAGGGGAGTCAAGCTTTATATATTCATTATATCCGTTGCGCAAATCCTTTTTTTGTATATACATATTGCCCTCCTTAAAAATTGATTTGACAAGTAAATACTAATATATTAGTATACTTATGTCAAGCCAATAATTTAATATTTAAGGATGGTATTTTTATGATTTTGGAACATGTGGCAATCTGGACAAATCAATTGGAAAAGATGAAGGACTTTTATGTAAAATACTTTAAAGCGGTAACCAATGACAAATATGCTTCGGACAAGGAATTTAATGCGCATTTTGAATCGTATTTTCTTTCTTTTGATTCTACGGCGCGGCTTGAGATTATGCAAATGAGTACCATACCACAAGGCGATAATGCTAACGGGCATGAATCATCGGGATTGACGCATATTGCATTATCTGCAGAAAAATGCAGTGAAGTGGATGAAATTGCGGCAATGTTAAAAAACGACGGATACAAGCTGGTGGGTGAACCACATTTTACAGGGGACGGGTATTATGAAGCCTGCGTTTTGGATCCGGACGGGAACCGTGTGGAGATCACCGTAGTACCTTAAGTATTTATTAAGACGTAATTTATAGGTTGGAATGCAAAAAAAGTTATTATTTACATTCCAGCCTTTTGATACGATTTCCTTATATATGCTATGCAGTTATCCAATTAATATAAATATACTCATATTTTTTATTTCTAAAATTAAAAGGTAATCAGGGCATACTGAATAAATCGTAAACGATATTTGGTATGCCCTGATTATGGTCTGTTCATATACGCAGGCAGTTACTGACGACATAAAAAAACAGGAGCCTTAATTTAATCGTGAAGAATTGCAAATCCACTTATCTACTATATATGGTTTGAAAAATGTGCAATACAGCAGTATACTTATTACATACTATCCTGGTTTCATGCTTATATAAAAAATAAACAGCCATTAAAAATATTAATAAAGTGCGATTATGGAATTGACAACAATACTAATATATTAGTATAATTTATATAAGAAGCAATACGAATGTCTAAGATTTTCTACAGATCAAAACAAGTTTTTTAAAGATATATAAAACATCTGATTGAATGAAAAACTAAATAAAGAGAGGTGTAAAATAATGAGGAAAGAAACAATGATGGCAGCGGTATTTGAAAAGGTAGGCGTACTGACGGTAAAAGAGATTCCTGTACCAAAAATAAAAAATAAAGATGATGTTTTGATCAAGGTTGAGGCGATCAGTATCTGCGGTACGGATGTAAGGGCATTGTCCGATCCGCCAGAGTTTGTTTTTAAAGAAGGCATAGTTATCGGACATGAGTTTACAGGTTTTGTTGAAGAGATAGGGGAAGAAGTCACAGCCGTAAAAAAAGGCGACAAAGTGGTCATACATCCCAACATATGGTGCGGAAAATGCCATTATTGCATTACCGGGCATACCAACCTGTGTGACAATTTCAAACATATCGGAGATATGATAGACGGCGGTATGGCGGAATATGCCTGCGTTCCCGAGAAAATGCTGCACAAGATCAGCCCCGATGTACCCTCGCATATCGCGTGCCTTGCAGAACCGCTTGCCGATGTACTCAATGGCGTAACGAAGGTACCGGCAAAACCGGGAGATACGGCTGTGGTGTTCGGCGCAGGCCCTATCGGGCTTATATTTACAATGCTTTACAAAGCCGCGGGCGCAAAGGTCATCGTATCCGATGTATCCGAAAAACGCAGGGCTTTTGCATTGGAGATCGGAGCGGATTATGCTATTGATCCTGTTGCGCAGGATATTGAAGCCGCGGTAATGAAAATTACAAAAATCGGAGCGGATATTGCGGCGGATGCCGTGGGTGTACTGCTTCCCGATGCGATACGCGTTGTACGCAAGGGGGGGCATATTGTTTTATTCGGCATCAATCAAAGAGTGAAAGTCGAGCTCAATCAATTCCCCATTTTGTTGAAGGAAATCAAGATACACGGTTCTTTTATCGCGAAAGGTACTTTCCCACGGGCGGTAAAAATACTGGAAGAAAAAATAATACCGATCGAGAAGATCATATACAAGCGCCTGCCGCTTGTCCAGGTAAGGGAAGGCATAGAAATGATGCGCAGAGGGGAAGGCGCAAAAGTCATAATAGAAATATAAACGTAAATAATTACGAAGAGGCGGTGACTTGCCATGAAACTCGGTTTAAATGCCAATACCTTTGCAGCTTCGGACAACATGGAAAGTGTCTGCGGTTTAGCCAATGAATTTGGAATCAAATACCTGGAGTTATGGGCAACGAATCTTGAAAAAACGGACGGATCCATCAACCGATTTGCATTTAAAGGAACAGATATTCAAAAAGCCAAAAAGGTGATTGCAGATCACGGCCTTTTAGTATGTGTGATCGGTTTCGGATGCGGTTTGGACAGGTATTTTGTAAACAGCCCGCAATTGTTTTCGGATGAATTGATGCGTGCAATCGATATTGCCGCTGAACTCGGCGCAAAGGTGATCAATCACTATATAGACGAAATCCATCCGTATCCCAAATTAGATTATAAGTATCTGGATAAGTTTTTTAAGGCGCCGCTTGAATATGCGGAAAAAACGGGAATTATATTCGCTTTGGAGAATGAAGCGCACGATATTACACAATCGCCGTTAAACATGCTGGCGCTTATAAACCACTATGATTCCAAAAGCTTCAAGACGAATTTTGATGCGACAAACTATTTCCAGGCATCCTGCGAGGGGTTTCCCTATGCTTACGAAGTTTTAAAAGAGCATATTGCCTATGTGCACATCAAAAACGGATGCAGGTACAACCCGGAATTCTGCAAAGATAAAGAATGGCTGGGCGGTAAAATGTCGAGAGAGAATACGGGAACCCATATTTACTACCTTGAGGCTAAATCCGGCGCGGTCAATATCGACGGGCTTTTGAACAGGCTTTTTGAAGATGGCTATGAGGGCTACTGCTCGCTTGAACCGCATACGACACGGCAAAGGGCGATCGACTGTATCAAAAGCGAAGTGGCTTACCTGCGTTCAAAGTGCATGTTTACAGAATAATGTTTTTAAAAATAGAATGAGGAGAAAATTAAAATGGAATGTAAAAACAAAATGGATATGACGGGAAAAATCGTAGTGGTTACCGGTGGGGCCAGCGGAATAGGAAAGGCAACATGCCTGGAATATGCTGAAAACGGCGCAAGTGTAGTCGTCTGTGACATGAATCTGGAAGGCGCACAGAAAGTGGCGGATCAGATCAATTCAATGGGCAAAAAGGCAATCGCTTTTAAAATGGATGTAACCAGCGAAAGCGATACGCAGGCCATGGTGGATTTAACGGTAAAAACTTTCGGCCGGCTGGATGTCATGATAAATAACGCAGGTATTATCGCAGGATTTAAAAAAACTTCCGAGCTTACTTTGGATGAATGGAATAAAACAATGAACGTAAATGCTACGGGCGTGTTTATTGGCTGCAAAACGGTGATTCCGCAAATGAAGAAGCAGGGATACGGAAGGATCATCAATGCAGGCTCTCAGATGGGCAAAACAGCAGGCGATATAATCGGACACTACAGCGCATCCAAAGCGGCCGTTATACTGCTTACAAAAAATCTTGCAAAAGAACTGGCTGCACAAGGCATAACAGTAAACTGCGTTTGCCCCGGATCGGTGGATACGGAGATGACAATGTGGGAAGCGGAACAATTCCTAAAAAACGAGGGTATACCGATTGAAGAAAGCTACAGGAACTGGGAGAGCGCAATCCCCATGAAGCGATTTGCAAAGCCCATCGATATCGCAAAAGTATATGTGTTTCTTGCATCCGGATATGCGGATTATATGACAGGACAGGCAGTCAACGTTTGCGGCGGCCAGGAAATGCATTGATCATAACACAGTATGTTTAATAGTTTATTGATACAAGGCTTTCAAGTTATTTTGGAAGCCTTGTATCAAAAATGATTTAATAACAACAGATGAAATGATTTGTATATAGTATTATTCACACTCAGCTTTGTGAGTTTGAGGCATTATGGAATAGCAGTTATTGAAGGAAAGGAATCTTGGTATGGACAAAGAGATATTGGAATATTTAAAAAGTATAAAGCCCGGCCCGCATCCGGAGGGATTGAAGGTCCTACAGGAAGGCATTGAGATGGGCAAGGCCATACAAGCACCAAAAAGCCGTTTTTCAAGGGAAAGCGGTTATAAAAGCTACCTGGAATATAAAAAACACCTGATGAAGGAAGGCAGGATATACTGGAATATATTGATGGGTCTGGCTACTGTCAAGGAACAGGTGGAGGCCATAAAGAAAATATATGAATTTATGCAGCGCACAGGCTTCTCGGTTGATACCATTCAGCCTATTTGCAGCGGAAAAGTTGCGCTTCCAAAGGAATACAGGGATAAAGCGCCTTCCACCACCAGCTTTGTTATGGAAACATTTGAAGATTATCTGGATCAGATGGAAGCCGCGCCTATTGAAAACACATTCTGCGATTATGTATTGGCTTCGCCAAATGCACTGGAAACAACGATCTGGTCGCTCAAAGCCGGCGCATCGGTGATAGGTGTATTTTCACAGATCATATGGAGCTTTCCGCCTTATGAAGACGATATGACGCGTTTTATCAATATGGTCAAATGCTTAGGGATGATGGCTTCTAAATATGATGAAGATAAAATCGTATTTACATATCTGGAAGACGGCCTTTCGGGCTATTTTTTGGATTGCGTATCGTATGTAGGGCATGCACTGATGGAGCAATATATCTGCACTAAACTTTGCGGCGCACGGTATATGCTTTCTTTTGGCGGCTTATTAAGCGATTGCGATTTGCGCGGTGCGACCGCCGTTGCATTGCATAAGGCTTTATCCACCGAAGACCAGCCAGTATTGCAGTATTTGAACAGTTCAACAAACCTGCAATGGGATCATGACATCCATGGCAACTATGGCATGAGCGCGCAGGAATTCCTGTTTTCCATTTTGCTTGAACGCAAATACAAAATGGGGCTCGGGGCCAATCCTGTGTCCATTACAGAAAAAATTGCCGTGCCTACTTTAGAAGAACTTATGAATATTTTTACCGTAGGAAAACGGATAGAAGAAAAAGCGCCCGAATGGGACCAGTTCATGGATTTTTCAAAGATAGACGAAATGAGCGACATCATGGTAACACAGGGCAAAAAATTCTTTGAAAACCTTCTGGAAGGCTTCAAAGCTGCCGATATCGATATTGGAGATCCCTTGGAAATGATATTGGCTATACGGAATTTGAATCCTTTGAAATTTGAACATTCATTCCATCCAACCACATTTAATTCGGAAAATGCGGAAGTCAAACCGTTCTTTCCGACCATACTCGGCAAACAGACAGTTAAGATGCGCGATGATATTATTAAAGACCTTGAAAAACAGGGCATGCATGAGGCGCTGAAAGGCAAAAAAGTAATCGTCGCATCGGGAGACGCGCATACTTACGGATTGCTGCTGGTAGAGGGCGTATTGGGCGTAAGCGGCGCGCAGGTTGTTAACGGCGGCGTGGATATGCATGCCGCAGACCTTCTCGATCTTGCCGACGAGGAAAATACGAATATTGTGGCAGTAAGCTGCCATAACGGACAGGCTCTGGATTACGGCAGGATGCTTGTGAAACTTGCGGAAGAGAGGGGAAAAAAATACCTGATGTGTATGGGCGGCGTATTAAACGCGATACTTCCGGGGCATACGGAACCTACCGATGTCGCCCACATGCTGAACGAAATGGGAATTTTTGCGCAAAACGACCTGGTGAAAACCGTTGAAAAAATGAAAAATGCTTGAATAAGTGAGAAATAGCATGGCGTTTATATTGGGCATTGATACCGGTGGCACCTATACGGACAGCGTGATCATCGATCCGGCAGAAAAAAAAATATTGACCAAAGCCAAGTCCTTTACCATCAAAAACGATCTGACGGCTGGAATCAGCAATAGTATCGGGCAGCTTGAACCGGAACATATGCAAAATGTAAAGTTGGTATGCCTTTCCACCACGCTGGCCACAAACGCGATCGTTGAAGGCAGAGGCGGCAAAGTGGGGTTATTTGTATCGGGCGGATTGATCGAAGACAGCCTGCCTGTGGAATATATGCAGCAGCTGAAAGGAAAACTCGATATAAAGGGGAAAATAAAAGAAGACCTTGATTATACCGAGATCGCTCAGGCTGTGGAGAATTTACGCAGCCATTCTATAAATGCCATTGCTATTTCAGGCTTTGCAAGTGTACGCAACCCCCTGCATGAATTGACGATCAAGGAACTCATAAAAAAAGAACTCGACATTCCGGTCGTGTGCGCCCATGAGCTTTCATCCCTGCTGGGATTTAAGGAAAGAACGGTTACGGCGGTGCTCAATGCACGGCTGATACCGGTTATCTATGCACTTATAAAAGCAACAAAAAAAGTATTGAACGAAAAAGGCATTGTTGCGGATATCATGGTGGTAAAGGGCGACGGTTCCCTTATGCAGGAAAGCTACGCTTTAAGCAAACCGATCGAGACAATTTTATCCGGCCCGGCAGCCAGCATAATCGGCGGAATGTTCCTTACCGGAAAACAGGACGCTCTGATTGTAGATATGGGCGGAACAACGACGGATATTGCCAACCTACATAAAGGCGCGGTAAAAATACGTAAAAGCGGCGCAAAAGTTGGGGGTTGGGCTACACAGATCAAAGCGGCGGAAATCTGCACCTACGGCGTCGGGGGCGATAGTTATATACACGTTAACGCAAAAGGCTCAATGGAAATTGGGCCCCAAAAAGTTACCCCCTTGTGCGTGGCTGCAGTGAATTATCCTTATCTTATCCGCGAGCTTGAAACGATAAAAAAAGACCCGGAATATGAGCTGTTTTCAGATCAGGAGATCGATTGCTTTTCTCTTATCGGCGATCCGGGCACTTTGAACGCGCAGGATGCCGCTCTGGCCGGCCTTTTAAAGGATGGCCCCCACAGCGCATTTTATTTAGCCGGAAAATTAAAAAAAGATGTCGAAACATTAAATCTTACCAAACTTACAAACGCAGGCGTACTGGATAGGATTTCGCTTACGCCTACCGACATATTGCACGCAATGGGCAGATATACTGCGTGGGATACCGGTATTGTGCATTCAGCCATCCGCATTATATCTTTAAAAGCGCGTAAGACAGAAGATGAAATCATACAAATGGCTTACAAGGGCATTATACAAAAACTGACGCGCTGTGTACTGCAAAGCATTGCCGATTTTGAAAACCAGAGTTTTGACTTCGATAAGGACCCTGCTGCCGGATATTTTTTCAGTAAAGCCTTTGATACAAAGCACATGCATTTGCTCGAAGCGGATTTCAAACTGAAAAAGCCGGTTGTTGCGGTAGGCGCGCCGGTCAGCGCCTGGATGCGCCCCGTATGCGAAAACCTGCATACGGAAGTTATAATACCTGAACATACCGAAGTTGCCAACGCAATCGGAGCCGCTTCGGGACAGGTTATGGAAACGGCGGAGGCCCTGATAAGGCCGCAAAAAGAGAATAAAGGGTATATTGTACATTTTCCCGATAGTTTGAAGACTTTTGAAACCCTGCAGGAGGCAAAGGATTTTGCCGTACCCTATATCAGGGATTATGTTTGCAATATAGTTAAAGAAGCGGGAAGCCTGGAGCCAAAAATCGTCGATACAATGGAAGATATATTTGCCGAAATTACAGCTGGCAGAAAGGTTTTTGTAGAGACAAGAATTAAGGCAACCGCTATAGGCAGCCCCCTATGGAGCATATAAAGAGGGTTTAAGGAGGCAGTATGCCAATGGAAAAAAGAGGCTTTATCCATATATATTGCGGGGACGGAAAAGGTAAAACGACTGCCGCTATGGGGCTTTGCGTGCGCGCCGCGGGAAACGGATTAAAGATATTGCTGTTCCAGTTTTTAAAAGCCAATACTTCGGGGGAATTAAAAATAATATCGGGAATACCCAATATAACCATATTGAAAGGTCCGGATAAAATGAAATTCACAATCGATATGACGCCTGCCGAAAAAGCGCAATTAAAGAAATACAACAACGAAATATTCGAGACTATAAAAAAAATGGCGGCAGAGTATGATGTATTGTTCCTCGATGAAATCATATATGCTGTATCAGGTGGCTTTTTTCCTGAGGAAAAGCTGATTGATTTTTTAAAGCATAAACCGGATGCGCTCGAAGTGATTATGACGGGGCAAAACCCGGGCCAAAAGCTTATCGATATTGCCGATTATGTATCGGAAATCAAAAAAATCAAGCATCCCTATGATACCGGCGCAAAAGCAAGGACAGGTATAGAAAATTAATTATGAACGTAACGGTTAGTATTTTTTATTTAGGTAAATACAGGCAGATAACGGGCAAAGCAGAGGAAGAAATAGAAGTGCCTGAAATGATTAAACAAGCTTTTGAACGCATTATTGATCATTTAAAAACCATGTATGGCATTACACCGCCATTTAACCTGATGGTAAACGGAAGTCACGTTATTGGCGCTATTAAAAAAGGAATGGTTTTAAAAGACAAGGATATATTCAACCTTATACCCTTTATAACCGGCGGTTGAACGAATATATAAAATATGTTGGAGGAGTATTATGAAAGGCTATACAGGTAAAATATTGCATGTAAATCTTACGGATGGAGTTTTTCAAATCGAAAAGCCTGATGAAGATTTTTACAGGAAGTATATTGGCGGCAGTTGCATGGGCGTATATTACGTCATGCAAAATGTTAAAAAGGGTATTGATCCGCTATCCGCCGATAATGTAATCGTATTTACAATTGGGCCGCTGGCAGGTTCAGGCATATCCGGTTCTTCACGCCATTCTGTTACAAGCAAATCTCCATTAACAGGCGCAATTATTACAAGCGAAGGCGGGGGATACTGGGCACCCGAGTTAAAATGGGCAGGTTTTGACGCAATCGTGATAAAAGGCAGTGCAAAAAAACCAGTCTACCTTTGGATACATGACGGTGAATTCGAATTGCGCGACGCATCCCATATCTGGGGAAAGCCTACGAAAGAAGCGCAGGCTGCAATACGCACGGAATTGGATGACCCAAAGATCCGCGTGGCACAGACAGGCCCTGCGGGTGAAACCCTCTGCAAATATGCGAATATCACCAATGAACTGGCGCATTTCAATGGCCGCGGCGGTTTGGGTGCGGTGATGGGCTCCAAGAACTTAAGGGCGATTGCCGTACGCGGCAAACAAAAACCCGATTTTGCTGATCCGGAAGGTTTGAAGGCTTTTGCTAAAATGGGGGTCGAACGCATCCGGAATTCCGAAGGCCTGCTAAATTTCAGGCAAAACGGTACCCATAATGTAATCGTAGAAAATTCGGGGCTGGGTGGGCTGCCCACCCGCAACTGGACATCCGGATACTTTGAAAAACAGGATGAATTGATGCCGGAAGTCTGGAACGATGCAATTATAAAACCCGGCACCTGCCAATCCTGCGCGCAAAGCTGCAAAAGGCATGTGGACGGAACCAAAACGAGCGAAATTGATCCCGCATACGGCGGGCCGGAATATGAAACGGTAGGAATGTGCGGTTCCAATTTAGGCATATCGGATAAAACAGCTATTTGTAAATTAAATGAAATTTGCGCTAAATACGCTATGGACAGCATCTCCTTCGGCGCTACATTGGGTTTTGTGATGGAGTGCTTTCAAAAAGGCCTGATTACGCTTAAAGATACCGAAGGCGTAGACTGCAGTTTCGGCAACATAGATTCTGCTGTAAAAATTGCCGAAATGACGGGAAAAGGCGAGGGTTTTGGAAAAATGGTCGCTTTAGGTTCGGCGCTGCTTGCGGAAAAATTCGGAAAAGGGAGCGATAAACTGCTCATAACAGTAAAAAATAAAGAATTTCCCGCGCATATGCCTCAAACAAAAGCTGCGGTAGGCTTGGCTTATGCACTGGCGCCATTCGGTGCAGACCATCTATCACTTGAAATGGATCCGAGCATAAGCGCGCTTCCGATTTCAGAGCAAATGAAAGCCTTTGGTTTTGACAGGGCGGAAGACCCTTATGAAATGAATCTGGAAAAAGCCAAACTTTTTTGGCGCACACAATGCAGCTATACGTTTGCAGATACAGCCTGTGTATGCCTGCTGGCGTTCGGATATGGCATGTGTTATGGTTTTGAAGACCTTGTGGATGCTATCAACTACGCAACCGGATGGAAGACCAACATGTATGAAATGATGATGGTGGCGGAAAGGGGCTTGCAGATGATGCGCGCGTTCAATATTAGGGAAGGGTTCACTGCCGAAGACGATGATATGCCGCAAAAGATGTTTACACCGCTGACCGGCGGAATAACAAACGGCTTTTCTGTGGATAAGGAAGCATTTAAAAAAGCCAGGGCATTTTATTATGCCATGGCAGGATGGACTGCTAAAAACAATGCACCTGAAACCTACAGGCTTTTATCGGTCAATCTTGATTGGGTGGTAGATTATTTGAAACAATAAATTTGAAAAAACAGAAATGGAGTGACTAATAATGATCAGTAAAAAACGCAGCGATGAATTAACGCCTGTTTTTAACAAATTATATCCCGGTGGGCATACTAATTTCAGGACATATGTGGAGACGGGAAAGATTTTTTCCAACCGCTCCGAAGGATGCCATGTATGGGATATAGACGGCAACGAATATATAGAATATACGGGCGCAATGGGGCCAAGCCTGATAGGGCACAGAAACCAGGAATATGTGGATGCTCTAAAAGACCTTCTGGATAAGCAGAATCCCATTTTAGGTTCTGCGCAGCTTTTTTCCACGGACGATATTGAAGTTGCCCAAAAGCTTATACAATATGTGCCTTGCTGTGAGGCCGTAAAATTCTGCCTTTCCGGCAGCGAAGCCGTACAGATGGCGATCCGCCTTTCGCGCGCTTACACCAAAAGGAAATACTTCATACGCTTTACCGGAAACTATCACGGATGGTTTGACAATGTACTGGGCGGCCAATATGACGCGGATGCGGATATGCCGTTTCCATACTTTGATTCCAATGCCACTCCGGTAAACGATCCTTACTATACGCAGGGACGCTCCGAATTCGGACACAGGGAATGTTTCCTTCTGCCGTATAACGATTTTGAAAAGCTCGAATCGACTATCGAGAAATACTGGGAAGAAATTGCAATGATACACATCGAGCCCATCGTATGCAATAAATTTTGTATGCGCGCCAAACCGGGTTTCCTGGAAAAAATAAGGGAACTTTGCGACCGGTATGGCATTGTGATGAGTTTTGATGAAATCATCACCGGTTTTCGCGTTGGCTTATATTCTGCGCAGGGGCTTTTGGGCGTTACGCCGGATTTGACTACATTGGGCAAAGCGTTTGCGGGCGGCCTGCCTATGTCGGCAGTGGTCGGAAAAGCGGAAATATTAAATAAAATGACCGACCGGTCTGTTCTGGGGCCTGGGACTTTCAACGGATATCCTTTAGGCATGCGCGGTGTTTTAGCTTCGCTTAAGATACTGGAAAGAGACAACGGCGCGGTATATCAATCCATGGCAAAAACGCAGAAAAAACTCACGGACGGCCTTTACGCTCTGGCAAAGAAACATGGTCTTCCGATGAATATACAAGGAGCCACCGGTGTATTTTATTATCTGTTTGGCGTTGAAAAAGAGGGCTTTATATATACGGATAAAGATGAAGCCTTAAAAAATTTGAATCAGGAACAGCAGTATAAATTTTGGGTGGAGATGCAAAACGAAGGAATTTTCATTATGCGGGGCGGAAGGATGTACTTAAACATCGCCCATACGGATGAGGATGTTGAAAAAACACTTTTGGCTGCGGATAAAGTGATGGGAAGACTTTAGAATCGTGATACCATAAAAGTATTTTCATTGATGAAAGGTAAAACAACCCGTTAAAAGAAAGCGACTTACTGCTTAGGGTAGTTTGAACATAAAATAAAGGAGTAAAAAAAGATGGATAAACTAAGAGTTGGAATTGTTGGCTGCGGCGCTATAGCTACTGATAAACATATGCCGGCGCTATCTTTAATTGATGAAGTAGAAATGGTTGCATTTTACGATATTTGTAAAGAGCGTGCAGAGGGCGCCGCTGTAAAATTTGGCGCAAAAGATTCGAAAGTATATATGAACGCGGATGATTTGTTTGCAAATAAAAACATCGATGTCGTTCATATCTGCACGACCAGCAAAACCCATGCGGAGCTTTCAATACGCGCACTGGAAGCGGGAAAACATGTGATGTGCGAAAAACCCCTGGCTACAAATGTTGAAGACGGGAAAAAAATGATAGAGACGGCAAAAAGAACCGGTAAAAAGTTGACGATCGGTTGCCAGAACCGTTTTCGGGAAGATACGCAATACTTAAAAAAAGTATGTGAGAGAGGGGATTTGGGAGAAATATACTTTGCCAAAGCGCTGGCACTTCGACGCCGGGCCGTACCCGGCTGGCTTTTGGTGAATAAAGAGGACCAGGGTGGCGGGCCGTTGCTGGATATTGGAACGCATGCATTGGATATTACTTTATGGATGATGGACAATTTCAAACCAAAAAGTGTTATGGGCAATACCTATCATAAGCTGGCCGGCAGAAAAAATGATGCAAATATGTGGGGATCATGGGAGCCTGAAAAGTTTTTCATACCCGAATCGGCGTTTGGATATATCAATATGGAGAATGGCGCTACAGTTGTGTTGGAATCCAGTTGGGCATTGAATATTCGCAAACCACTCGAAGCCAGAACGATCTTATGCGGTACCGAAGGCGGTGCGGATATGTCCGATGGTTTATGGATCAACGGAACGGAATACGGTACTTTTTATGAAAAACATATCACAACGGAGAGAATCATTAATTTTGGATTATATGAAACAGATTTTACGGACTACTGCAAATATGGCGCTGCAGGAAACCTTGAGACAAGATGCTGGATAGACAGTATATTATACGACAAGGAATTGGTGGTAAAGCCGGAGCAATCGCTTGTGGTGTTTCAGATTTTGGAAGCGATAAACTCATCTGCCGCTTTGGGGAAACCAGTCTATTTCTAAAGATGGTTTGCATATACAAAGAATCGTAGATGCAACCTGTGAAAGCAGCGTCAAAATCCGATATTGATATCCGTTTGAATGATCGGGAAGCAGTGTAAAATATACTTTATGATGTATAAAGTGCCGGTCATTTTTGTTAATATAAACTTGAAGAAATCATGTATTGGAGAATTATAATGGATAAAAAATATGAAGTATTTACGCAAAAGGATTTCACGGTAAAAGAAATGGCGTCGCTGATCGATTACTCCCTTTTGGTTCCATACACATCGGCAGGCGAAATGAAAGCATTCCTTGACAATGCCAAAAAATATGGTTTTAAGGTGATTTGCGTAAACAACAACTATACGGCAATGGCACAAAAAGGGCTGGAAGGCACCGGTATTACGACTGCTACTGTAGTAGCTTTTCCGTTCGGGGCGCTTACTCCAGAAAATAAGGCAGCGGAAGTTGAGGGCGCCATCAGGCTTGGCGCAGGGGCTATCGATATTGTTGCGAATATAGGCGCGCTGAAATCCGCTGACTGGGACCTTGCATACAAGGATATGTCGTACTGTGTGGAGGCCGCGCATAAACACAATATTTCCATAAAGGTTATTTTAGAATGCTGTTACCTCACCAGGGAGGAAATTATAAAAGGCTGTGAAATTGCCAAAAAGGCGGGTATGGATTATGTGAAAACAAGTACAGGGTTTGGCACAAGCGCGGCGGTACTTGGAGATGTGAAACTGATGAAGCAGATGGTGGGCGTAGAAATGGGTGTAAAGGCTGCCGGTCCGATCGGTGATTACGAAACAGCGGTTGCCATGCTGCACGCAGGGGCACAGCGGCTGGGCAGCAGAAGAGGCATTGATATTTTAAAAGGCTGTCCGGATTGGGCAGAATGATTTTTTGCTAAAGATTAAAAATACCCGGCGGTTAACATTGCCGGGTTTATTTTTTTAAAATAAACCCGAATTGATAACAAACTAATTCTATAATTAATATATTACCCGCCGATTTGCACCTGTAATCCCGATGCAGATAAAATACCGGCGTATTCTTTCAGATCCTCGTCGAGAAGCTGCGATACGCCTGAATAGGCGTATGCGGTATTCAACTTATCATATTTGTTATCGCCAAGTTGGTGAAAGGGCAAAAGCTGTACATCCCGCGCACCGAGTTCTTTAAGCAGCGAAGCAAATGCCATAGCATCTGTTGCCGAATCGTTGTAACCGGGTATTACGGGGATACGTAATGTTACCGGAATGTTTTGCTTAAAAGCATAACGGATGTTTGCAAGTATTTGGCGGTTGTCAACACCGGTACCCTGAAGATGCGATTCTTCGTTCCAATGCTTTATATCGATTAATGCCTGATCACATTTTTTCAGTACTGAGGCGAAAATATCCGATGGGGCGTTTGCAGCCGTCTCAATGGCTACGGTAATGCCGGAAGCATGCAGCGCGTCGCAGAATGCGCAGACGAATTCAGCCTGTAGCAATGGCTCTCCGCCGGAGAGCGTAACACCGCCGCCGCTTCTGTCGTAAAACGGTTTGTCTTTCATGATTTCCGACATAAGTTCCTCTACCGTATAGTATTTTCCGATCATTTCGTCTTGCATGAACTCTGGCTGCATGGATAAAGATTCAGGATTTGCGCACCATTTGCAGCACAGGTTGCAACCTTTGAAGAATATGGTCGTGCGGATTCCGTTTCCATCGTGCAAACAAAATTTTTGGATATTAAAAATAAGCGCCTTCAAAACGATTTCCCCTTACTTTTTTGATTATGCTGTTACCGAATACAGGTAAAATATGAAGCGGTAACAAAAACACTGTCCGGCAACGGCGGTATTGTAACGTTTAAATAATGTTTTTTGTTTATTCAGTTCGCCTAATTATAACGCGCGAACACCAGGTTGTAAACTACATATGATAATATTTTTTGTTTCATATGAAATAATAATAAATTTTATTAAAAATTATTTCGTTGACATATGAAATAACATACCATATAATCAGTATATAAAATATATGGAGAGCTTAATGTTGCATAGCGGATATGTCATTGGAATCGACGCCGGAGGTACAAAGGTAGCCTATGGATTGTTCAATGGCGACAGAGTATTGGTGGATAGATTCCAACATCCCACGGATATCGCAGCGGATGGCCCTGCTTTTTCAGACGGAATAGTACATACTATACATGAAATGCTTAACAGGAACGGGCTTGGGATCAAGCAACTTAAAGGTATAGGTATCTGCATGCCGTCTTTTTTACTCTTTGACGAAGGCTATGTCTTTATGACTTCTGCCATGACGAATATCAAAGATTTTGCAATGCGTGATTACATTGCACAGCGGCTCCCTGTACGGATTGTTCTTGATAACGACAGCAATGTCGCAGCCCTGGCGGAATACCGTCATGGTGCGGGACGCGGCAGCAAACATATGGTTTATGTGGCAACAAGCACAGGCATAGGCAGCGGCATCATCATTGACGGTAAATTGTTCCGGGGCAGTTACGGCTGGGCCGGTGAATGCGGGCATATGCTCGCGACACCGGATGAAGGGGTTCTGTGCGGGTGCAGAAACAGAGGATGTTTTATGTCTTATGCCGCCGGCCGGTATGTTCCGCAGCATGTGGAAGCACGGCTGAAGGCAGGCGCAAAGAGTGTGCTTTCAGCAACTGAAAACAAAGATTGTACAAACGTATTAAAAGCCTATACCCAAAATGACCCGTTGGCCGTTGAAATCGTGGAACAAATGGCGCACTACCTGGCCGTATGTATATTCAATATATATCAGTTATTAAATATTAACCTGTTCGTATTCGGCGGCGGTCTTGTAAACTTTGGTGAAGCGCTTTTTGGACGGATGCGTACTGAATTTGACAAATATAATCATATACCGCAGCCTGTATATTTCCGCTTTGCGGAACTGGTTAAAGACTTTGGCATCATAGGCGCAGCAGAACTGATTTTTGATTAATCACTTTTAAGAGGTAACTTTAAATGGGTTATTTTGGAGAACTGCATCGAAGGACGGCAGCAATACGAAAACGGATACTGGATACACAACCCGCTGTCTGTACTGAGCGTGCAGTTTATACAACGCAGGCATACCGCGCACACGAACAGGAGCAGGTGGTTCTCAAACGTGCTTATATGGCGGACGCGGTTCTTAGGCATATGTCCATATTCATTGATCCGGATGAATTGATAGTCGGCAACCATGCACGTGAAAACCGCGCAGCGCCTATTTTCCCTGAATATGCTATGGACTGGGTCATAGCGGAACTGGATGAATTTGAAAAGCGTGATGGAGACCGTTTTACAATCACCGAAGAGAACAAGCAGATACTTCGTGATATATACCCTTACTGGAAGGGCAGGACATTAAAAGATAAGGGATATGCCGCATTTCCCCCGGAATCCCGGCTGTTTTATGACTTGGGCATTATAAAGACGGAAGGCAATATTACTTCGGGTGATGCCCACGTTGCTGTTCGCTATGGCAAAGTTTTAAACGCAGGGCTTGAGGGCATACGTACACAAACGCTGGAGGCGCAAAAAAAACTCAACCTCGCCGAATTTGAAGACCTTAAGAAAAGCTATTTCTATCGCGCGATATTGATTTTACTGGACGCAGTGGAAGCTTTCGCTTTACGCTTTGCGAAATTAGCGGAGGCACAGGCGGATACGGCTTCACCGGAACGTGCATCCGAACTGAAAGAGATTGCCAGGATTTGCCGCAAGGTGCCCATGCATCCTGCTGAGACCTTCCATGAGGCGCTGCAGAGCGTCTGGTTCATTCATTTGATATTACAGATAGAGTCAAACGGGCACTCGCTTTCATATGGCAGGCTGGATCAGTTTTGCTATCCGTACTACAAGAAAAGCAAATCGGAAGGCATGACGGATGAGGATGCATGTGAACTCCTGGAGAACCTATGGCTCAAAACAATATCCATCAACAAGATCAGAAGCTGGTCGCACACGCGTTTTTCAGCTGGAAGCCCACTGTACCAGAATGTTACGATCGGCGGCCAGACAAAGGATGGGAAAGACGCGGTTAACGACTTAAGTTATCTGATACTTAAAAGCGTTGCCCGCTGCCATCTGCCCCAGCCCAACTTGACAGTCCGATACCACAGTGGCTTAAGCGACGAATTCATGAACGAATGCATAGAAGTCATACGCTGCGGATTTGGAATGCCGGCCTTCAACAATGATGAGATTATTATACCGTCTTTCCTTTCGCTGGGCGTGAAAAAAGAAGATGCTTATGATTACAGCGCCATAGGATGCGTAGAAGTCGCGGTACCCGGAAAATGGGGATACCGCTGTACGGGCATGAGTTTTTTGAATTTTCCCAAAACACTGATGATCGCTTTGAATGACGGTTTGGATATCGAAACAGGAAAGCGCGTTTACAAGGGCGCAGGGCATTTTCTGGATATGGAAAGTTTTAAAGATGTTATGCGTGTATGGGATCGTTTTATACGCGAATTCTGCAGGCAATCGGTGATACTTGATTCAACAGCGGATATGGCTTTGGAACAGGAAGTGCCGGATATACTCTGCTCTGCATTGACGGATGATTGTATTGCACGAGGCAGGCATTTAAAAGAAGGCGGCGCCGTTTATGACTTTATCAGCGGACTGCAGGTGGGTATTGCAAATTTGGGTGATTCACTGGCCTCTATAAAGAAATGTGTTTATGAGGATAAAACAGTAACACGCCAGGAACTCTGGAATATGCTTTTAAACAATTTTGAAGGGGAGGATGGCGAGCGTATCCGCCAGCTGCTGCTTGCAGCGCCTAAATACGGCAACGACGATGATTATGTGGATTTATTGGCCGTAGAAGGTTATGACAGCTATATCGATGAAATTGCCAAATATAAGAATACGCGCTTTGGGCGGGGGCCGATAGGCGGAACCTATTACGCCGGCACATCCTCAATATCTGCAAATGTACCGAGCGGTGCGCATACCTGCGCCACCCCGGACGGGCGCCATGCGGGAGAACCGCTGGCAGAAGGATGTTCGCCCACACATTCGATGGATGTCAATGGCCCGACCAGCGTATTGAAATCGGTTTCCAAGCTTCGCACAGATAAGATTACCGGCGGCGTACTTTTAAACCAGAAGGTGGTTCCGTCCATGCTGTCAAAACCGCGTGACCGTGAAAAACTGCTTTTGCTTCTTCGTACTTTCTTTGATTTACTCCATGGTTTCCACATCCAGTATAACGTCGTTTCGCGTGATACGCTGCTGGATGCACAGATCCATCCGGAAAACCATAAAGACCTGATCGTACGCGTTGCGGGATATTCTGCATTTTTCAATGTGCTTTCACGCCAGACGCAGGATGATATTATCGCCAGGACGGAACAGGTGCTTTGATATGAATGAGCGGCGTATAAAAATACTGGAAATGCTAAACGATGCAGGAAGCCTTGAGGTAGGCGTACTGGCGCAGGAACTGGATGTTTCTGCTGTAACCGTCCGAAAAGACCTTGCGGCGCTGGAGGAAAAAGGCCTCTTAAGGCGCCAGCACGGATGTGCAGTGCGTGTTTCGCAGGACGATGTCAATTACCGGTTGATATTTAATTATGAGGTAAAAAAACGGATCGCGCAGCACGCAGCGCAGATGGTGGAAAACGGCGAAACGATCATGATCGAATCAGGTTCTACGTGCGCAATGCTCGCAGCAGAACTTGCGGCTAAAAAACGCGATATAACCATTTTAACAAATTCGGCGTTTATTGCGGCCCATATACGTTCATTCCCGGGCGCGCGTGCGGTACTTTTGGGCGGCTCTTACGAACCGGATGCGCAGGTAATGACAGGTCCGCTGGTCAGGTTGTGCGCGCGAGAGTTTTTTGTAGACAAGTTTTATATAGGCGCGGATGGATTCGATGTAGAGCAGGGTTTTTCGAATGTGAACCTGTCGCGTGCCGAAGCGGTGCGTTCAATGGCCAGGAGCGCAAGAATGCGCATCATACTGACCGATTCGTCAAAATTCAACAGGCGCGGCGTTGTTGCACTCATGCCTTTGCCGGAAATCGCTGTTGTTATAACCGATGCGGTTCCGGATAACTGCCGGAAAAGCCTTGAAGAAAACGGGGTGAATATCGTAATCGTTTAAGCATCGATAAATTTGCTATCTGTGTATATTTTATGCGAATCAAATATAAAATAAAAAAAATATTATTTAGTCTTGAAAAATTAAATAAAAAATATTAATATATATATGCAATATATTAGATATCAGAGACGCGGCAATCATCGTTGCGCCATCTTCAACAAAGAATGCTGCAGGTAGCTGTGATACTTAAAAAAATTTGATCTCAAAACCTGTATTATGTTCTATATCAGTTAGTATATAAATTCAAAATAAACAAACAACTAAAGTTAACATCAAGTTGACAGGTGATAAATCTGTCGATAAAATAAAAGGAGGAAACAAAAATGAACAAAAGGATTCTATGTCTCATCGTGGTATTGATGATGGTGTTCGCGTTAGTGGCATGTACGGCACCGGCACCTGCGGCGTCGTCAGCGCCTGCAGAAGGGAAGAAATATAAAGTTGCTTTCCTGAATCCGGATCAGGCTGACGATTCACAGGGTTTCGCAGACAAAATGTTCGTAAAACATGCGGCAGAGTTTAATTTCGAGTACCAGGGCGTGGATGCCAAGGCCGATCCTGCAAAACAGACGCAGGACGTAAGAAACATGATCGCGCAAAAGGTTGACGTCATTTTCATCAACCCGAATGACCCCGTCGCGGTAGCTCCGGCTTTAAAAGAGGCAAAAGATGCCGGCGTACTCGTAGGTATCTTCTCTTCCGAACTTTCTCCTGAAAACCAACAGTACCGTCATTGGATGGTAGGCGCCAACGACTATAACGGCGGTAAAGCCGCGGGCGAAGCTTTCATGAAGCATTTCCCGGATGGCGCAAAAATCGTGGAAGTCGGCGGACAGGCAGGACATGACGCACAGGTCAAAAGGCACAATGGTTTTATGGATGCTATCAAAGGCTCCAAGATCGAAATACTTGAAACGCAAAACTGCGCATCATGGTCGACCGACGATGCGATGAACATCATGGCGGACTTCATCGTGAAATACGGCGATAAGATCCAGGGCATTTTCTGCCATTGGGATTACGGCTTCACGGGCTGCATCCAGGCAATGAAAAATGCGAAAATGGATTTTTCCAAGATCTTCTCGATCGGTGTTGATGGAAGCGCCGGCGGATATGACCAGGTGAAAGCAGGCGAGCAGACGATCTCTCTCGCGCAGAGCTTTGAAACCATGGTTATCGATTCCTACACAGTCGCCACCAAAGCCCTTAAAGGCGAAAAATACGAACAACAAAACTTCATTCCCTGGGTGGAATTCAACACAGAATCGATCAAAACGATCGATCGTCCCGAGTGGTAATGAAATAAAGCTGCTAAGCATAAAAGCATATAGTAGCTAACTAATTAGGTTATAGGCTCGTTCTTTAACGAACGAGCCTATAATGGTTAGAAAGGAGCTTGCTGCAAAATGCAGAACGATTCACAAGTCATTCTTTCCATTAAAGATGTAAGCAAATCCTTCCCGGGCGTCAAAGCGCTGGATAACGTATCGGTGGATATTCACAAAGGCATTGTGCACGGCATTGTGGGTGAAAACGGGGCGGGCAAATCCACGCTGATGAAGATTCTTTCCGGCGTGCACAAAAAAGATACGGGCACGATCATTTTTGACGGGGAGACACTCGGGGATTTAAAACCCGTTGAGGCATTACAAAAGGGTTTGAGCATTATTTACCAGGAGTTTAATTTAGTCAATTACATGAGTGTGGGGGAAAATATACT